>Ga0310125_10000633_pt1 | contig 17028 bp, 15 predicted proteins | sample CB11b_Tmax_Bot8__FD_203508 | JGI IMG/M metagenome (GOLD analysis project Ga0310125, IMG submission 203508) | Marine microbial communities from Western Arctic Ocean, Canada - CB11b_Tmax_Bot8 | ecosystem: Environmental > Aquatic > Marine > Oceanic | place: Canada: Western Arctic Ocean | collected... | reverse complement strand
ACCTCGTGCAGTTCGTGCTCACGCTCTTCGAGGATATATTTGCGCGTCGGAGGACTCTGCAGCAACACTTCGATGGCCGGGACACGCTGCAAATCTTCGTGTAGCGTGGGCAGTAATTTCTGGCAAATGAAGGCGCGCATCTGGTAGGCCAGTAGGTTACGAATAGACGGCCTCTCGATGGCGGGAAACAGGTCATAAATGCGTCCAAACGCCTGGGTAACGCTGAAGGCATGAATCGTGCCGAATACAAGGTGGCCGGTTTCGGCTGCTCGCAGTGCCGTCTCGAACGTTTCCCGGTCGCGCATTTCACCGATAAGCACCACGTCTGGATTTTCACGCATCAGCGCCCGCAATCCGGTGGCAAAGTCCGGTACGTCAATACCGATCTCCCGCTGATTGATGATCGCCAGGCCGTCGTTGAACAGGTATTCAATCGGGTCCTCGATGGTGATGATGTGACAGGCACGTGTTTCGCTGATCTGTTGTATCATTGACGCAATGGTGGTGCTCTTGCCGCTGCCGGTTGCGCCGCAGACGAGCACCAAGCCCTGTTGCTGTTCCGCGACTACGCTCATGACCTTTGGCAAGTGTAATTGTTCGTACTTGGGGATCGTGGCACTGATCAGTCTCGCGGCAATGGCGGAGCGGCCGCGTGTGCGAAAAATGTTGATGCGAACTCGCGTCTTGTCATTTAAATCCAGACCCATGTCGATTGAGCCGTGCTGGGAATAGTATCGCCACTGTGCTTGACTGAGCGATTTCTCTACCGCCTCCTCGAACTTGTCAAGATCAAGCGGATCTGTTTCCAGCGGTTTCAGTTCGCCACTGAGGCGTAACTTGGGTACCTGTCCGCCACGCAGCAACAGATCAGATGCCTCGTACTTGGCTGCGACTTCAAAGAACTTGCGCAGGTGCGTGTCAGCCAAAGACTGTGTTTCCTGCGTGTGATTGAGCAACGTATGATCTGATGTTTCTTGACTACTCAATGGTTAGGGTCCTGGATTAAATGGAAAACAGGGGTATATCAGCACAGCCTCACGGGCACGTCATGTTCGTTCAGGTACTGCTTGGCTTGGCCAATGGAATACTGCCCATAGTGGAAAATACTGGCAGCCAGGGCGGCGTCGGCATCGGTTTCAGTAAGCACTTGGCGCATGTGCTCAGGGCTGCCGCATCCACCGGAGGCGACAACCGGTACATCCACGGCCGAGGCCAAGGTCGCGGTCATCTGCAAATCGTAACCATCCTTGGTGCCGTCGGCATCCATGCTGGTCAGGACAATCTCGCCAGCGCCCAGGTCCACCACTTGCCGGGCCCAGTCTGGCGCCTCTAGTCCCGTGGGCCGTCGGCCACCGTGGGTGTGTACTTCGAATATAGTTCGGTTGCCCTTGCGGACGCGCTTGGGGTCAATGTTGACGACCGTGGTACAGCGGCCAAATCGCCGGGACGTTTCGGTGACGATTTGTGGATTGACCACAGCCGCTGTGTTGATGCTCACCTTCTCCGCCCCGGCCTGGACAAGGGCGGTCACGTCGTCGATTGTGCGGATGCCCCCGCCTACGGTAAACGGCATAAAGCAGCACTCAGCGACCTGCCGCACCACGTCCAGCATAATGCTGCGGCCCTCGTGGCTGGCGCTGATATCCAAGAACACCAGTTCATCTGCCCCAGCCTTGTCATACTGTCTGGCAACCTCGATGGGGTCGCCGGCGTCGTGGAGATTGATGAAATTGATGCCTTTGACTACCCGGCCGTCCTTCACGTCCAGGCACGGGATGATCCGGTGGGTGAGCATGATTATATCATATCCCCATAAACGCTTGGCTACCGGGTGGGGGCATCTGAGGGATTGAAATACCAGGTACAGGCCGCGGCTTTATGCAGAGCCGGCCAGGGCGTAAACTGGGTGGCTTATGTCCAAAAGTGTGGTCATCAGTGGCTTGGGGCCGGTCAGCGGGCTGGGGTTGGGTATTGGCCCGACGTGGGACACCTTGGCGTCCGGGCGTTGCGCGATCAGGCCGATCAAGGCGTTTGACGCGACCGGGTTCGATTGCTCGATCGGGGTGGAGGTCAGCGATTTTAATATCAGCAAGTTCGTGCCCAAATGGTATCGCAAGGCGACGAAGGTCATGGCCCGGGACATCGAATTGGCGGTGGTGGCGGCGGACCTGGCGGCCCGTGACGCTAGGCTGGTTACCAAGAGTACGGTCGACGACGGGAAATCATTTTCGTACGATTCAACGCGCATGGGCGCGCACATCGGCGCCGGGTTGGTCGCTGCGGAATTGAATGAACTGACCGCGGCCCTGGTCGAGGCCCGGGATGATCACGGGCGGTTTGACTATCGCAAGTGGGGTGGTGAGGGAATCAATCACCTGACGCCCCTGTGGCTGCTCAAGTATTTGCCAAACATGCTTGCCTGCCATGTCACCATCCTTCACGATGCACAAGGGCCGAGCAATACGATCACCTGCTGCGAGGCATCGGGGGGGCTTTCGCTGGGTGAGTCGTTGCGGGTCATCCGACGCGGCGCGGCGGAGATGTGTTTCTGTGGAGGCACGGACAGCAAGCTCAATCCGATGAGTTTTTTACGCCAGATCATGACCGGGCGGGTCAATACCACGGACAACGATTCGCCTGCGACGGCGGTACGCCCGTTTTGCCGGACGGCGGCGGGTACCATTTGCGGTGAAGGGGGGGGGATCGTTGTACTGGAGGCGAGGGATTCGTTTGAAAAGCGTGCAGCAGAGGACGGTGCTCGCGCTTATGCCCAGGTGCTGGGATTCGGCGCTTCGCAGTCCGTGCACCATGAGTCGCGCAACATGCTGCCGGACCCGCAGGGCAAAGGCATTGCGCTGTCCATTGGCATCGCTTTGCGCGATGCCCGGGTTTCACCTGACGACATCGATATGATCGTACCGTTCGGTCTTGGACTGGATGTTTCCGACATGGCCGAGGCTAACGCGCTTGCAAGTGTGTTCGGCGACCGATTGGCCGACATTCCTTTGGTGTGTACAAAGTCCATGGCCGGTAATTGTGCAGCAGGGGCCAGCGGGTTGGATATCTGTGTTGCGGCCAAAGCCGTTGCCGAGCAGATGTTGCCGGCGGTCATCAATTGTGATCAGCCGAGGGAAGGTCTTCGAGCTGGAAGTGCGCCTGGGCATCGCCACGACATCCGATACGCCTTGACCTATAGTTGCGGGCAAGGAGGTCAAAACGCCGCGATCGTTCTGGCCAGGACATAGACGTAATCATAATGGATAAACGAACTCGAATTGTCATCACGGGTATTGGCTGGGTTACACCCTTGGGCCATGACATCGATTTGGTCTGGGCGAAACTACTTGACGGGCAGTCCGGTATCGGACCAACATCACATTTCGACGCTGGCACGTTTCCCACGCAGTTCTCTGCTGAAGTCAAAGATTATGACTACCAGCAATTCATCAAACCGTCGGCTGCGCACGATGGAGTGGGGCTCAACACCGCATTTGCTTTGGGCGCCGCAGCACAAGCATGGTCATCAGCCGGGCTGGACGCATTTGAAGGGCTTGATCACGAAAGGCTGGGCCTTTACCTGGGGTCCGGAGAAGGTGCATTGGATTTCGATAATTATGTGGCGACCAATATTGGTGGATGGGATAAACAAAGTTGTAAAATCGACGGCACGGCCTGGGTGAAAATTGCCCTCGAACACATGAACGCTCTGCGCGAGGCTGAACAAGAACCCAATATGCCACTGGCCCACTTGGCCATGCAGTTCAACGCCCAGGGGCCGGCGTACAATTGTCTGACAGCCTGCGCTGCTTCGACTCAGGCCATTGGCGAGGCCACGGACATTCTGCGCCGCGGTGATGCTGACGTCATGGTCTGTGGCGGCGCGCATACGATGATCCACCCGTTGGGTGTTACTGGGTTTAATCGTCTCACAGCCCTTTCGACGCGCAACGAATCACCGACTGAAGCTTCCCGGCCGTTTAGTATTGACCGGGACGGGTTCGTGCTTGGCGAGGGAGCGGGGATGCTCATACTCGAATCAGACGAGCACGCCATGCAACGTGGAGCCCCGATTTTGGCTGAGATTGTCGGCTACGGTTCCAGCGCTGACGCTTATCGCATTACCGATATCCACCCGGAAGGTCGTGGCCCATCCGCGGCGATGAGGCAGGCATTCGCCGACGCGGGTGTGCAACCGGCCGATGTGGACTATATATCCGCCCATGGCACCGGTACCAAGGAAAATGATTCCATTGAAACAAAAGCGGTTAAGAACGTGTTTGGCGTGGATAGCAAAGATGTGGCCATCAGTTCCATCAAGAGCATGATGGGGCACTTGATCGCCGCTGCTGGCGCCGTTGAGTTAATCACGTGTGTGCTGGCTATTCGTGATCAGCGGGTTCCACCCACGATTAATTTGCAGCGGCCAGATCCGGAATGCGACCTGGATTACGTGCCGAATAAATCACGGCAGATACAGGTAAATGTGGCGCTGTCCAACAGTTTTGGATTCGGCGGGCAGAATGACACCTTGATCATCCGACGGTGGGATCCGGATGCAGGTCCCTGAATCACCGCGCCAACAGAAAACAATTCCCTTTACTTAATTGTCAGCGTACCGACTTTGACGTGAAAGTGGGGCAGGACCATGGCCAAGAGAGTCAAGCTGGGTTTCATCGGTTGCGGCAATATTCTGCGGGAGCACCTCATCAATGGACTTGGTAACTTTCTCGATGTTGATTTCGTGCGGCTGGTGTGACCTGGACGAACAAGCGGCAGCGGCGCGGTGCGAGCAGGTCGGCGGACGCGGTGAGGTATTTACAGACCCCAAAGAAATGTTGCGCCACGCCAAACCGGACGCGGTGTTCATCATGTTGCCTCCCTTTGCCCACGGCCCGGTGGAAAATCTGGTGATCAGCCACAGGTTGCCATTCTTTATTGAAAAGCCCATTGCCCGTGGGGTGAAGAAGCACCGGCTCATTACGGCAGTCGGCTACATGAACCGTTACCGCAAGGGTGTGCAGCAGGTGCGCAAGCTGCTCAAGAAACACAAGCCGGTCATCATGCACGGCGGCTGGGTCAGTGGAGGGTCAGTGAAAATGGCTGGTGCGCAAGGAACAATCGGGCGGCCAGTTTCTTGAGCAGTCCACGCATACCACTGATCTTGCCCGCTTCTTTTTTGGCGAGGTAACGCATGTGTACGCGGTGCCCGTGCGCTCAAGGCGGCGACGGCCGCGATACTTTTCCGTCGAGGACGCGTCGATGGTGCAGTTGAAATTCGCCGGTGGAGCGGCGGCGAACATCTACAGTTCGTGTTGCACCACCATGGGATCGGGGATCAGCCTGACGGTATGGGGCACGGACATGTTGGCCTGTTTCTCCGATTGGCACCACAACGTGACCATCGATTTACCGAAAGGCGAACATTACGAAGTTGGCGCCGAGTAGGATATTTTAGCGATCGAGGATCGCGCGTTTATCAATTCGGTCAAGGCCGGTCGTAGTCGCGGCATCATGGCCACTTATGATGACGGGCTGAAAGCTACGGCCATCGGTTGCGCTGCCAACGAGTCGATGCGCACGGGACGCGTGGTGAAGGTTGCCAACTGATGTATGACGCCGCCCGGCCAGGGACTTGAATATGTGAATCAAGCAGTCCATCTGTTACCCGATGTTTAAACCGTCGCAGATGAGCATGGAGTACGGTATCCCCGGTTTGCTGTGCTTTAGCGGCAATCGCAATTTTGGTCAGAGTGACGCCGATGGCATGGAGGCCTGCGTCGAGGGCTTGAAGCGTGTTGTTCCCTACGCTGAAAAGAAAAACATCACACTCAATCTCGAGTTGCTCAACAGCAAGATTGACCATCCCGGCTATCATGTGATCGCGCGGCTTGGAGCGTGGCTGTCTGCGAGAAGATCAACTCGCTGGCGGTCAAGTTCCTATACGACATCTACCACATGCAGATCATGGAAGGCGACGTCATCCGAACCATTCGTGACAACATCCGATGGATCGGCCACTTCCACACCGCGGTTAATCCCGGTCGCAACGAGTTCGACGGCACGCAGGAACTCAATTACGTCGGTATTTGCCGGGCCATCGCGGCCATGGAATACGCGGGCCACGAGTTGAAACCCCTTGGCGATCCCTGTCAGGCGTTGCGCGACGCATTTGCTTTGTGCGACCAGAGTTAGGGCCTCTTCTGCCCGTGTGGTTGAGCGGCTGGTGATTTTTGTTTACATTGTGACCTTCTAAGGGAGGTGTCAGGGAAGTGAAGCTCAAAACGGTTGTTGTGCAGGCCATAGCATTTTGCTTGGGGTGCGCTTCTTGCCTGGTGGTCAGTGCCGCGACGCTCTACTCGATCGACAAAGACGCGCCGACGTTGCGCGAGGTCGATCCGCTGACCGGGGCCACGATCGTCGGCTCACCCGTAACAATTACCGGGATCAACAGTATCAGCGGCGGCCGCGGACTGGCGACGGATCCTGCCACGCAAACACTCTCTGCCCTGCTGAATATTTCCGGGTTTGGTACCACGCGCACTTTGGTTACTATTGATCCGGACACGGGCGTGGCGGCCAGCATCGGCAACGTCAGCACCGGGTCCACCGACGCATTCGAGTCGATCACCTTTGCCGAGGATGGGACGCTTTACGGCGTCAGCGAACAGCCCAACGCTGAACGCTTGTACACCATTGACAAGAGCGACGCCTCGGTGTCGATCATCGGGGTTCTTTCGACCAACTTCCTCAGTCCCGACGATGAGGCGGTTGCCTTCAACCCCCATGACCAACTTATCTACCGCGGTTCAGGTATCGGCGGTGGGGCGGTGTACCAGTCAGTCGCCCCTGATCCGCTATCGATAACGGGTATTACCACCAGCGGAGATTCGTTTAGCGGTTCAAGGGCCCTGGTCTTTGAGTCGGCCGGTGTATCGGATCAAAACTTCTTGATGGCTGTCGTGACTGCTGGCAACGATGACTTTTTCTCGATTACCAATGGCGGTGTCGCCACCAGCCTAGGATCCATGGATCACAAGTCGAAAGGCTTGGCATTTGTGGTGCCTGAGCCGTCGACTGCGGCAATATTGATTGCCATCATTTGCCTTGGCGCTTTCACCGGTTCGAGACGGCGCAGGACCGTTCGTTTTACACGGTGATGGTATCCGACTTGTTTTGAATGATTCACAGCAGGGCAACGCAAGCCACTGTCGGCTCTACAGGTCGGATTCAACTGCATTCTAAAACCACGTGGGGCAGTTGCATGATCCACTGGGTGCTAGGTGTTTTTTTTATTACCATGGCCATGCTGTTTCGGATACTGTAGGTTACATGGCTTGCCTCCAAACAGTGTTGAGTAAGGGGGTCACGGCCCGATCCCGTCCTGTCGTACGATTGTCGCGTGGTGGCTTTACCCTCATAGAGTTGCTGGTGGTCATATCGATTATTGCGATACTGATCTCGCTGTTGCTGCCGGCAATGCGACTGGCTCGGGTCCAAGCCCGAAGCGTGACCTGTTTGAGTAACCAGCACCAGCTCGTGTTGGGTTGCCTGATGTACTACCAGGACACGGGACGCTTGCCCGCGTGGTGGGCCGAGCCCGGGTACCCGGCCGCGCCGGTGCACCTGCCTTTTTTCGGGGTCGAGGGTTGGGGCTATTCGGCACCCGCCCGCGTCGAGCTCGGTTCGGTCTGGCCGTACTATCAGAACGACGACGCAGCGTTTTGTCCGGACTGGGAATCGGACCCGGAACTGATTCAGGCCGGCGTGATCTGGCCAGGTACGCAGAAGGGGCTCAGTTATGGGTTCAATACGCTGGTTACTGGCCGGTATGACTCACCATACAGCGGCTATGCTGGCAGTATTCCCAATAGCGTGCCTCCGGTACCAGATTACTTCGATGAACCCGGTAACACACTTTGGTTCATGGATAGTGCAAGCGGCTATGCGGGCAACTACATCGAGCCGCCCATGTGGCCCGAGATATATAACTTCTGGCCTAACGTACCGCCAGGACACGAGTGGTGGGAAACAATGAGACCCTCACAGCGACACATGGGTAACTTCAATTCCTCTTTTCTCGACGGCCACGTTGAACACACGCCCTTCGAAATTTACTACGATGTCGGGCATGCCAGCTCATCAGCCCGGTACTGGGGCAGTTGGGGCAACTGAGGTGCGCAAACTGCACTCGTGTGGATAATAGGAAAATCATGCCCACCCTTCAGGTCTACAAATACGCCTTCAAACCCACGAGCATCGACAAAGGCATACAGACGCTGAATGGTTCTCACGACATCCAGCCCAGCGATCCATTGTCGGTGGGACACGAGCGTCAGCTGCTCCTGGATTGGCACGTCATGGACGATCTGCTTGGCGCAGAGCGCAAGGTACACCAGCCGCAGAAGCATCCGGACAACCCGATTCTCGCGCCTGAACATGACTACGAGCAGAGCAACATGGCATCGTTCGGCACGGTCATGCGGGATCCGGACACCGGCCGATTCCGCATGTGGATTCCCGTCTTCGAGTCCCCGCAGGTCAGGAGACTGGGTAAGAAGCGCTCAAATGCCCGCGGCCATTACTACGAGTCAGATGATGGGATCACGTGGCAGCGCCCGAACCTCGGACTGATCGAGTACAAGGGCAGCAAGGACAACAATATCTTCGTCCAGAGCTACACGGACAACCTCTTTGTCACGAAACTGCCGCAGCGCATGCGTGATCGCGGGCGCTACGCGATGGTATATTGCGACGTTCTGATGGACGACGACGTCAACCCTACAAACCCCGAGCGCAGCCACGGCATGCGCAACCTGATCGCCTTCAGCGAAGACGGCATTCACTTCACACCCGCCCCGGAGAATCCGATCTGGCGCGGCCGCACCGACACCGGCAACAATATCGTCTACAACCCCGACCGCGATGTGTTCATGATGTACCGGCGGGCCACTGTCAATGCCGGCGAAATCCGGCGCATCGCCTACTCCGAGAGCAAGGACCTGATCACCTGGACGCAGCCGCTCAACATCGTAAGGCGCGAGGAGAACGACCCATCCTTCCTTTACTCGATGCACGTGACGCCCTACCACGGCGTCTACGTGGGACTCCTGTGCCGCCTTTATTCTCACGCCAAGCCTGCAGAGCGGCTGGCCGACGGCCGCGATTTCCAGATGAACACCGAGTTGGCCTGGAGTCGCGACGGTTTTCAATGGCACCGCCACCCGAACAAGCCGGTATTCATCGACACCTCGCCCTCGCAGCAGCACGCCTGCGACTGGGGCATGGCCATGGGCATGGGCAACATTATCGAGATGGATGACCATGTTCGTATCTACTACGGGGGCCGGGAGTATCTGCACGGCGGCTACCGCGTTGATTCCGACCCCCAGCGCAGCACTATCTGCCTGAGCACGCTTCGCCGTGACGGCTTCGTGTCCGTGAGCGCCGGTGACGACGGCGGCATGATGCTGACGCGGCCACTGGCCTACCCAGGTGGCAAATTACGGATCAATGCCCGGACCACAAAGAACGATGGTTTCATCAAGGTCGCGGTGCGTGAGGCAGAGGGGTCGCGCGACGGCTGGTGGCCCAACCCATTCCGTTTTGAGCAGTCGGTCGCCTTCAACGGTGACAGCCTCGACCACCCGATGACCTGGAGCACCGATACGCTCGGCGCCTTCCCCTCGCGCACGTTTCGCTTGCATTTCTGGCTCGAAAACGCGGATCTGTTCTCGTTTCGATTTGATGAGAGCAGTGATGGCGTCCACTCCAAATGAAAAATCGGCCGCTGCCGGTGCCACGCCCATTGATCCCTAACCCTCTGGTTGGCCAAATGACGGCCAAGCCACAGACGTAGTTGGCATAGCGATCGCTACAAGGCAATCCGGCGTCAAAAAGGTGTCGCGCCCATTTATCCTACGTGGCGCCGGCGATCGGTGGCGTGCTTGAGCGTTCGTTTTTCACGGCTGGTCAGGCTGTGCATGCCATGCTCACGGACCTTGTCCAGAATGCGATCGACCTTGGCCTGCTCGGAATCCGTGAGGTGGTGCTGTTGCTGGGCCTTGTGCTGGGAACGACGCAATGGGACCTGTTTGAACCAACCGGTCCCGATACGCTCTGCAAACCCGAGAAAGCGCGGATTCTTGATCAGCACGAAGCCCAAGATTCCTCCACCGAGATGCGCCGCCTCGCCGCCGGCGTTGGGTGACCCGGCAAGCAATGAAAAAGTGGCAATACCGAGAATGATCAGCGCCAGTGTACGCATGGTCATCGGAATAGGCGGAAACAGCAGCATGACACGGTGATGCGGGTAAAGCACTGCACAGCCGACGAGAATGCCAAACAGGCTGCCTGAAGCCCCCATCAGGGGGGTGTTCGGATCAACTCGCAGTAAGTCAGGCACGAATGCGAGGAGGGTATAGAAAAAGGCACCACAGGATCCACATATCAGAAAGAACGCAAGGTAACGGCGGTGACCCCACCAGGCTTCCAACAGTGGCCCAAAGAAATACAGTGCGATCATGTTGAATGCCAAATGGAAAAAACCTGCGTGTAGAAACTGGTACGTGACCCAGCGCCAGAGTTGGAGGTGAGAAATCGCATCGTTGATGTTAAAGTTGCCCCAATGCCTAGGCGATAAAGCGTCGCCCCGGCTACTGCCTGTGAGGATGGCATTGATCACCAGGACAATAAAGTTGATGATGATTAGCCAGAGCGTCACCGGCGCGCCTGCCAGCTGGCCACGGACCGCACCGCCGAAGCCACCCCCGCCATAGCCTCCGGCCCTGTTGTAATCCCGCTCATACCAGGCCATCAAGTATCGCTCCGGGCAAAGGCCCTGTAGTACAACAGCGTGGCGATCGTCTTGCCGTCACAAATCGTATTGTCGCTTACCATCTGAATCGACCGGGCCAGCGGCATAACTTCAACAGTGATTTTCTCGCCGTCATCCAGGTTCTGGCCGACGTGTGTCAGATCGCAGGCCACGTAGGCGTGCATCCATTCGGTCCAGATACCCGGGCTGGAGAAAAACTGCATCAGCGGTTGCAGCGTTGCGGACTGGTAGCCTGTTTCCTCAACCAATTCGCGGTGGGCACATTGCTCGGGCGGTTCATCGCCATCCATTGTCCCGGCCGGCAGTTCCCATAGCGTTCGGCCAGCGCCAAGACGGTCATTGCGGATCAAGGCGATCGTTTGTGCGTCCAACAATGGCAGGATAACCACCGAGTTGGCACATACGCATACGTCCCGCTGCACCATGGCGTCATCATCAACACGGCGATTGAGGCGGTGTACGTTAAAACGAATGCCCTCGAACACCTTAGGCGCGTTTTTTAAGGTATCCCCAAGCATGGCTGGAATTTTACAGTCACCGGTGTGCTGCTGGAAGTATGTAACCCAGGCCGTGGCAGAAGGCCCGTTACCTGGCATGCTTGCTTGCCAGGCTCAGCAATTGCCGCTTGTACCGTGGTCCGCCCAGGTTCGGGTCGATGTGGCGCAGACGGCGGATCCGAATCGGGATGTCAGCCGTGTCCTGGCGAAGTTGGTCCATGATTTGCAGGCGGCGCATCCAGGCATTCCACCAGATTGGCGGATAGGGGGCGCTGCTGAACCCAACAATAATCTGGTCGTAATAGCCGACGGCCCGTGCCAGGCCATCAGCGGCCCCGAGGGCAAAATATGTTTCGCCGGCGTGGTGGATGACCTCTGCGTCGTCGCCGCCGGACTCTATCAACAGCGTTATCACGTCAAGCGCTTCATCGGCCCTTCCGGCCAAACGCAGTGACTTGGCGTAAATCAGACGACTGGTGCGTGTTCGATCATGGCCGGGGCCCTGCACAGTGCCATCTTCGAAAATCAGTTGGCCGAGCGTGACTGCCGTTAAAGCCACTTTTTCAATCTGTGATTTAATCTGCCGTTGTCTGTCTGCAACCTGCTCGGAGGCCAAGCGTGTCCGTAATTGATCGAGTTGACTGTCGAGATGATCAAGTGTTTGTTCAATCACATGGCTCGCCTCGGCCCCGAAGCTTCGCACCATGTTTTTTGCCTGCTCGATTACCTGATCAAACATTTTAGCTTCAACCAGGGCCTTGATTTTACGGGTCAATGCAAGGCGGACCAGTTCGCGGTCTTGCCCGTATTCATCTATTACGCGCTTGAGCAGTTTGAGGGCGCGTTGTGTCTTGCCATCGCCAGTTACCAGATCGCTAAGTACGAGCACACAATGTCCCGCGACGTTCATTGCCTTGGCTGCGTCATGAACAGTTGCCTCAATCGCGCTTTGATGTGCATGGATATCCACTTGCCGGGCAAGGTCGGTGATCTGATTGGACAACGCCTGCTTCTGCGCCGTTGGCGCCAGGGTGTGCAGGCGCACCAATGTGTAAAGAATTTGCTTTCGAGACTGAAAATAGTCCTGGTGTTGACGCGGTACTTCATCAAGCACGCTAATGGCCTCGGTCAGCCTGCCTGCGGGGACTAGCACGGTGGTTGCGTAATAACACCGCTGTGAGTCGGTCGCGTCGCTGGTCGGAAAATGACTGAGCAGTACGGCTACGGCACGTTGGTAAGCCTGTTTGATCGGTGTAAGCAGCGTCTGGCGCTGGTGCCAACGGCGCAACAGCTTTGCCGCCTCGTTGATTGCTTGCTCGGCATGCGGCTGATCGGGCATTTGCGTGGCCAATTGCGTCCAGATACCGGCTGCGCGGGTCACATTCTGTGCCTCTTCAACGCTGCGGAAATAAGTTGCCGCGCCAAGGTTGTATAAAGCACGGGCTTGAAGAGGGCGTGGTAGATGTTCGCGCTGTAGAAGTTGCGCCAAAATGTGGATAGCCCGCTCTGCTTTCAGCATCGCGTCTGTGCGCAACTGTTTGGCCCGCTCGCCGCTGCTCGACTGTTCGGCGGTCAATGCCTGGGCATGAAGGCTTTGCGCATCGATTCTTGCCGTTTCAGCGACCCCCACTGCCACCACCGGTGGCAGCGTTGACAATTCAGCCTCGGTTGGCGTGTTGGATGCCCAGCGGCGGTAGATGTAATCGGCAAGGTCCGTGTGACGTTGTCCCAACTCCGTGCCGTTCAGTAAATCCAAATAAACGTCATACGCATCGGCGATTGCGGTGTTGCGTTCATCGGCCGGTAACGCTTCGGCCCGGCGAAGTAGAAATCGATGGTGGGCATCGATGACCAGAAGCCGTATGGACACGGTGGATTTTACCAGTGCATGGTTAGCCAACCGGCCAAAAGTCTGCTGCGCCGGTTGTATTGATCCGGACTTTTCCAGCATACTCGCATAACCGAGTTGGGCCTCCAGGCCTGCAAAGTCACCAGTGTCGTGTTCGGCGGCTTTTTCGAAGTATGTGGCGGCACTTTTGAGGTCGTTGAGGCGAACACTGGCACGGCCGGCCAATGACAGGGCTTGGCGGTTGACCCCGCGGTGATCCGTATGATCCGCGGTGAACGGTCTGATCCGCTGCGTCGCCAGTTCGAGAAGTCGGCGCCGTTCACCTGCGATTGTTCGGGCCTGGTCGCGCACCCACCGGTTTAGGCCTAGGTTCAGAAAATAACCATGTCCATCGTCAAGCAGTGATACGCCGTAGGCGGCTTGGGCCAGCAACACTTGTGTACGTAGTAGCAAGTACTTACCCATCATCATCTGCCACAAACCGGTGTTGACATGTTGTGACTCATCGTCGGACAGGTGGGGCAACTCGCGTTGCAACCATTCAAGACGATCGTCCGCATCAACTGCTTGCTCAAACGCCTCGACCACGGCCAACTCCACTGCCTGGCGCTGCTCGGTAGAAGGTACGCCGAATTCGTAAAAAGCAACTGCGTCGCGATGGATCACCTGGAGATGATCGAACAGCAGCAGTTCGGCGAGGTCTGTCTGCCACATTGGCCGTCGTATGTGCCCGTAATGGTCCTTGATGATTTGTCGAAGGCCGTCGATCGCCTTGTTCAGTGAGGCCACTCTCAGTGCCGCATCATGGTCCGGTTGGCTGTACTGGATGCGGTGCTGGATGATTTCGATCTGCTTGGCAGTAAGTGGGTCGTCGACAGTTTCTGTCCTGTTCAGATGAAGCAGCAGTTCGGCCATGTCTCCGTGGGCTGACCCGGAGGCAGGCACACTTTTGTCGAGTGTTGATGCTTGTCCGTGGATGGCCGAGGTTGCGTGCAGCAGCGCCACCATCGTGGCTGCGGCGAGCAGGCAGAAATTGATTTTCGTCTTGTCACGCATCATTGGGCCTGGGCGAAAGCAATGTTTTCGTATCGGGCCCGCACCGCGGCATTGAAGGCATTGACCACGTGCTGCCAGCGCACTTGTCCTGACGGCTTGATGATGACGGGGTCATCAGGTTTGTGCGTCCCGAAAGTCCGGCCTTGCGCTTTGTCATATTGAAGTCGAACCAGCAGCTCGTAAAGCTCACGGAAATCGCGGGGCGGATTCTCGGTGACAAAATCTTCGATGCTCAGCCGGTATCCGGTTGGTCCCATATCGCTGACGATGATGGAAAGTGGTTTAGTAGGCAACTTGGGCAGGACGGCCGTTCCCGTGCCTTGAGGCAGTTTTGCGGTCAGGATGCCTTCGCCGGGGCTGAAGCTGGCCGTGACTACGAAATAGATCACCAGCAGGAAGGTCACGTCGATCATGGCGGTGAGGTTCAGCGCCATGCGTGGTTGCCCGTTCCCGCTTCGTTTCCTTCGCGGGCGATGGTTGGCCGTTTTGTTGGCATCATCCATGGGCAAGTTGCACGATTCGGACTGATTTACGGATTACGTCGGTTGCTCCGGGTTGGACCTTGTTGAGGCAGATAAGAAACCAGATGGACTTTGCCTATGCCGGCGGCAGTGATGGCTTGCATCACCGGTTGCACAGAACTGTAGTACAGAGCGCTGTCGGCGCGGAGCACGACCTCCAACTGCGGCTTGCCCCGGGCGTCGGTCGTGCTTGTCGACACCTCGGTCAATTCGGAGATCATCTGGTTCATGTCGTCCATGCCGTAATATTTTGCGCCGATCTTCACATATTGCAGTTGTCCTGACCAGGAAAGGTGATCGTCATCGCGTTCTATCGTGTCGTATTCCAACGGCGCGATGTTGACCACCACGCGATCCATCCGCTCAAACCGGCGCACAGTCGGTTCATCCAGTTCCGGGACGATCATGTTTACCGACTCTTGCGTGATAAAGTTGCTGATCACCATGAAAAAAATGATCAGAAGAAAGGTCACATCTATCAGAGGCGTGACGTTGAAGCCGAGTTGGGCTGGTCCGCGTTGGTAAACTTTGGATGGCGGCATGCTGTGCGGCGGGCAATATCAAAGGTGGTATGAAGATTCGTCCTTGTGGGTAATCGCTGCTTTATTCACTGGCCGCCGGAGGGGCCCTTTTCTGAACTGTTAAATGGGCAAATCAACTGCTCGGCCAAGGTCAACCCATCGGCAGTCAAGGTATCAACTTTGTTACGGATCAGTGCATAGCCGGCCAGGGCGGGCATGGCCACGATCAATCCCCACAAGGTCGTGACTAGCGCGGTGCCGATCCCAGCAGCCAGTTCGTGTGGTTCGGGCCGGCCGGCGGCAGCAACCAACTGTTCGAACGCCACGATCATCCCATAGACGGTTCCCAACAGTCCCATCATCGGTGAGATGTTGCCTATGACGTTTAGGTATTCAATGGGCCTGAGCATTCGGCTGGTTTCAGCGTCGGCCACCTCCTCGATTGTCCGCTGCATCTGGCTATATCCGTGCGGCGCCTGATGCATCGCGCTGCTAATCAACAGGCCCAGATAACTTCTGTCTTTCTCTGCGACTTCAATCGCTTGGCGGTACTTCTTCTGGCCGATCAGCTGTTCAACCTCCTGGTGTAGTATGGCAGGTAGGAGTACGTTGCGACGGTGGTCAACGAACAACTTGATGATGTAAGCGACTGTGAAGGCGGACAATAGGACCAGTAACAGAATAATCAACTGGCCCAACATATCGTCACTGCGGAAAAACATGGTGAAGTAGCTTGTGGTGTTAGCGCTGCTCGAGTCCGTACCGACCGCGGCATGCGTGGTAGTGGCCATGAGCATGGTGGGGGCGATAAGCAGGGAGTATTTCAAGTGCATGGGTGTTCCTTAATGGTCGGTAGCAACGTTAACATTGTGATGATCAGCAGCAGATACAGGCCTATCGCGGCTGTCATGGCATGACTAACTCCTGTTCGTCAATGAACCGGTAGCGGCCCCCATTGCGCTGGGCAATCAATTTCATTGTCGGCGGCAAGCCAGCGGCTTCCAGCGGGTCTCGGTGAAGAAACTGGATGGTGCTGATCTTTGTATCGTGGCGGTTGGCTTGCTCGATCGCTTGCAGCAGTTGCTTCTGTTTGATTTCATACATGCCTTCTTGGCCAGTGATATTGTCCGAGAGCAGGATGATCAGTTGCGGGTTGTACTTGAGGGCAAGCTCGATCGCTGGAACCGGGTTGGTGGTACCAGCGGCCGTGATGTTGCCCGAATCCAGGTCGATCCACTTCTTTACGGCCTGTTTTCGCTGCGGAGTGGCCGCTTGCAGGCCGTGCGGGGGCACCTCTAGTGGAGGACGATCGCCCTGAAAGAAAATAACGGAAAACCGCTGACGGCCAGTCAAATCGCTGATTGAGCGCTTCAACTCCACAATGACGAATTCCAGTGAATCGACCAGTGATCCCGATGCGTCGATGACGTAGACCAGTTGTAGTGCATTGCCGCCGACACCGAAGACTTTGGCTTGCGTTTGCGGTGGAGGGCGGTTGATAAGTCCAAATGGATCAGCATGGCGTTGGCCCAAGGTACCGAAGACCCCGATAAGCCGGGTTGTCGGGTCCCGGCGGTGGTCCAGTAAGGCAACGTCAGGTTGCTGGGGCGACTCGGGGCGCGGCGGGGCAATGGCCGGTCGGTGGGTGCGAGTTAAGTTGACTTGCCGCAATTTGAGTTCAGGTTTCGCCGGCTGGTGTAAACTGGCCACCGGTACAACCAGTTGGTTTTTGTCGCGATCGAAGGCCACG
>Ga0310125_10000631_pt1 | contig 17031 bp, 9 predicted proteins | sample CB11b_Tmax_Bot8__FD_203508 | JGI IMG/M metagenome (GOLD analysis project Ga0310125, IMG submission 203508) | Marine microbial communities from Western Arctic Ocean, Canada - CB11b_Tmax_Bot8 | ecosystem: Environmental > Aquatic > Marine > Oceanic | place: Canada: Western Arctic Ocean | collected... | reverse complement strand
TCGAAGATACCCGAATCCTGAAGTTGCCGGATCGTCGTTCCCACCGTGTCGATACGCTCGACGTTGCTACTGCGATCCCCCGGGCGGTTGTCTATGCCGAGAAAGCTCCAGGGCCAGAAGGTGATGCCGGCCGCCCCGTGAATCGCAGACTCGACCATCCACCCCCGCAGGACCCGCGCATCAAGATGCCAGTTGAAGTGGACGGCGTGTTCGGGCAGGAGCATCTGCATGACCGGCCGCGCATTCGGACCGCGGCCGATGTCCATGGCCCACACGTGATGGGTCAGCATGTCGTTGCCGGAGTACTCCGGGTAGAAATCGAAGAAGGCACCCCAGTCCGGCGGGATTTGCGTGGACGGCCACCCCAGGTTGTTGGCGCCTGACCACAGCGGCGTATCGGGGTCGAACTCGCGAACGGCATCCTCGAACTGCGCGTTGGCCCATGCTGTCCGCTCGATTTTAAACCGCGAGGAGTCAAACGCCTTGGGACCGATGCCATAGGGAAAGATCTCTTGCACCATGTCCGGTTCCGGGCGTCCATGCCCCTGGTGCTGGTACTCCAGTCGAATCTCTTCCATGCTGCCGTAGTTCGTCTTCCAGGCCGTGTTCAGTGCCTCTATGGATTCATAAGTGCGCCGCAGGAAATCCCGAAATGCATCGTCGGGAAAGGACAGTTGATCTCCGTACTCATCCGAGAAGGTCCAACCCACGAGGTGGGTCATCGGCCGGTAGCGCTTCACGATCGCTTGGACGTATTGACGCCATGCATCGTCGAAAAGCCACGGCATCTTGCCGGCTTCGCTGTGGATTGAATTGTGGATATAGATGACACAGAACAAGCCTTGCCTCTTCACGGCCATAAGCTGTTTGTCCCATTGGGCAAAGGCCTGATCCAGCGGAACCGTCTTCCCCGGGTAATTGAATTCCGCAAAAACCGTATTGAATCCGGCCCGGCGATAGTTTTCGCCCCCACCGGACAGATTGGCCCAGAACAGGGGTTGCGGCCGCCCGTCGACCAACAGCATCCGCTTGCCGGATGGCGCGAAACCGAAGCGCGCATCGACTTTTCGCCCTTCGATGAGTTTCTCGTATTCCCCGGTACGCGCCGGCTGCGCCGGATCCTCGGGGCTGCCGCCGGACGCATACTGGAAGCCGCCGGTGACGGCCGCCTGCTGCGAGCATGGGTCGTCCAGCCGTCCGTCAATGACCGGCGCCGCTTCTGCGGGCCAGGCATGGAGCTCCGCCGGGCTTCCAACCACGCGTGCTCCTGCCAACACGCATCCACAAACCGCTCCAACCCACGGGCCTGCCGCTCGAAACGTACCGTAAAGGACCTTGCTCATGGTGAAAGTGTTCCTCGTCTCGGGTACATCGCTGGTTAGAAGTCCCTCACTCCGCACCGGCGCGCCACTTCCGGCAGGAACTGGTTGATCTCGCGATCCAGCAACTGGAGTTTGACGCGCACCATGTCGCTGCCGTGGGGATATATGACGGAATCCTTTCGTTTATAAAAATCGAGCCGGAGATCCTTCTCCAACACGGGAATGGCGTCCGATGTATTTGCGGCCTCATTCTCGAGCACTTCGCGCCATCGAGTGAGTTGCACAGTCGCTTCCGATATCTGTTCGTCGGTTCGCTGCTCTCGGGACGCGAATGACAGTAACGGATCGCGCAACAGGCACGACTCGTTGAAATTACGTTCGGTACGGGTGGTATGGTAGAACCACCGCATCGAGGTCTCTTCCGCGTCAAACATCAGGCGGTTCCGTTCGGGCACAAGCGGTCCGGCGATTTCCATTTCGGCCACGGCATCGGCAAGGGCATCGGTCATCCGGCGGTGATAGTCGATCACGACCTCCGGCGGCGCCTTGGCACCGGTAAGCTTCGGAGAGGTGATGAACGCGGGCACGTGCGTCCGGCCCATGCAGGAACCGTAAAAGATCTCCGGGAGTTCCGCATCGGGATCGGCACACATGGGATGGGCGGGCCCCAGGAAATGCGGGCCATGGTAGTAATCGCCAACCTGGGTGGAAAACTCCATCGCGACCGAACTATGCTTCCAGGCAGCCCGGAGGTGCGGCCCCGCCTTTGCCCCGGCCAGGCGCGCTGCAAACCGTTGGAGGAACTCTTGTTTTTCCGGCGCGGGGTCCCACCACAGGTTTTTGTAGACCTCCGAAGCGCTGCTCGCCGCATAGGTGCCGAAGTGACCCCCGATCACCCCGGTGGCACCACACTCCGCAACCGCTTCGCTGCGATCGACCCACCGGTCCATGCAGGGGATATGCGGTAACCAAGGATACTCCACCGAGTCTTCGCACATGGTGAGAAAGTGGATCGAAATACCTGCCCGGCGGCAGGCCTCGATCTGCTTCAGTGAACGTTCCCCGGGCCCGATCAAGTCAATGCTGTAGTCCCACAAGATCTTCTCCAGCCCTCCCGGCTTGATCATCCGCTCATCCTTGACCACATCCGTACGAATCGCCGCACCCGGCTTGAGCAGACGAATGAACGCCTCCTGTGCGGGATCGGCTGACCAGACTTGGGCGGAATAGAGCCACGCAATCACCTCGGCGTCCGGATTGACACGGCGGGCGGCGGCAACCAGGGAGTTCACCAACTCGGCGACCACCGTCTCTGCGCCCTTCGCCTCACAGCGCTCGCAATTGGTGTGTCCGCGTGGCACGCCGTCCGGCCGCATGAAGCAATGGTAAAAGCCTTCCCCGCCAACAATAAGTGAAATGCCGTCCAGTTCCGGTTCGGCGCGAAAGATGCCTTCCACTGTTTCGGCCAGGTAGCGCTCCACCAGGGGGTGTTGAGTGCACAGAACGTTGCCCCAGTGGGTTTTCGCGCCGCGAATTTCCGGATGCGCCTGGAAGACCGGATCGTTCTCTGTCATGGGTCGACCCGTTTCGATATCGAAAAAGATTCGCATTCCGTAGTGCCGGGCCTCCCGGGCCGTCTCGAGGGCCGCCTGCAGCGCGCCGGGCCGTTGGCGCTCGACGAGTTCGGGGATCGCGCGAGAGGTGGAGACTGCGTAGAGGGTGCCCCCGACCGCGTATCCATTGTAGCCCATCAGGACGGTGTCCCGCGTTGAGCCGTGCGCGCCCAACCGTACCGGGATACGCGGCCGGTAGACCTGTTCGCCCCGGGACAGGATGGGGGCTTCACGAAATCCAATTACATCGATCAACTTGACGATACCGTCGCGGAGTCCCGCAGGGTCAAGCCCGGCCAGGCGCACCGCCTCCAGCGTGACGGCTAAAGTGAAGCTTTCGGCTACGGAGGGATCTCCACCCCCGGATTCCAGGAAGAGAATCGCCCGATCCCGGCAGCCGGCCAGTTCCGTATGCGGCACCTTTTCAGTGCCCAGGGCCACTCCCATACGCTCACGCATGAATTGGGCGAAATGCCCGCTCATCGTCTCCGCCAGGGACCCGGCATCCTCGGCAAGGACGATTGACCACGATTCATCGATCCCGACTTCCTGCGCGCCCGGTTTCGCGGCTAGATCGTGGTTGTATCGGCTGAAAAAATCGTGCGTCAGGGCATGGAAGCGGCCGGCTTCCCGGGCCTGGACGGCCTCCTTTACGCGCTGCTCCGGGTCAAATGGATAGCTCATTTCGAGCTGGTTCCCTCCGCATTGTGCCGAGAATGCATACCACCCCGCCATGATCAAAACGACTTCCAATCGCATCTTGGTTTCCCTGATTTAAACCAAGCCTTTCTTTGTACGTACGCTTTGTAGTATCTTGCATCGATCATGAATCATATCGAAAAGATAAGGGAGAAATGGAACCGGGGCGAACTCTGTATTGGGGCCAACATCTCGATGACGGATGCGACCGTGAGCGAGATCTACGGCGAGGCCGGATATGACTTTGTCTGGCTCGACTGCGAACATGCCGCGATGAGCGTTGCCGACGCGCTCAATCACGTACGGGCGGCGCGCGGGGCCGGCGCTGCCGCCTTCATTCGCGTCCCCTCGAACGACCCGGTCGTCATGAAGCCCTTTCTCGAGCTGCACCCTGCCGCCGTCATTATTCCCAGGATTAGCTCGGTTGAGGACGCCGAACTGGCGGTGGCCGGTTGCCGCTATCCGCCCCGGGGCATTCGTGGATTCGGCCCGTCGCGCGGCATCCGGTTCGGAGAGACTTCCATCGCGGAGTACATCGAAGAGATCGACGACCAATTGATGGTGATTCTGCAGATCGAGCACATCGACGCCGTAAACCAGATCGAACAAATTCTCGATGTGCCCGGCATCGACAGCGTCACGTTTGGTCCCGCCGATCTCAGCGCGACGATGGGACTTCCGGGTCAAGGCGGACACCCGGACGTCAAGGCGGCGGTAAGGGCGGTCATTGATGCCGTCGCGGCGAGAGGCATTCCGGCCGGCCATTCGGTGGGATTTGACGCGGATGAACTAAAGGAGTGGCTCTCCATGAAGGTTTCCTGGGCCATGGTGGGTGGCGATTGGCCAACCCTATCCCACGGGGCGAGAACGAATGCCGCCGCGGTCAGGGAGATCGCCGGCGCGTCCCGACGGAAGGGATGAACTGGAAACTCATCCACGGGCCCTGTATATACCTCGTTCAATAAAACAACCGGTTTACCGGAGAAGGGATATCGCATGGAATGGTCTCGAATACAGATGGTCTCAATCGCGGCAATTGCACTCTCGAACTGCGGAGGCATGGCGATGGCACAGGCACCGCTTACACGCATGGAGTATGAATCCACCTGGGAATCTCTCGACCAACATCAGACCCCACAGTGGTTCCAGGATGCCAAGCTGGGCGTCTTCATGTACGGCCCGCATCCTACGGAGGCGTACTGGAAGAAACACCATACCCGTCTCGGCAACCTGAACAAGCCGTACACCGAAGAGCAATTTGGGTACCGCTCGGTGGACAAGATGACCTGGGATCCGGAGAAGATTGCCACACTCCTGGAAGAGATCGGCGCCCGCTACATCGTCTGGTCGGGCGACTCGGCCAGCATCTTCCTGGCCTTTCCCAGCGAGCACGCAGATATCGAGGGCAGTGAGTTTACTTCCATCAGCGGGCCGGGCGGGAACGACCCCAACTACACCGGCGAACTCGCCGCCGCGGTCCGGGTACGGGGCCTGCGCTTCGGCATCTACCGTAACTACCTGCATCCCGGAGAGAACCCCGACTTTCTTCGAACCATGTTCGAAATGATCGACACGTATCAGCCGGATACGCTGTGGTTGGACGAGAAGAAGTTCAGCTATCCGACGGAGATCCTGAAGGGGCGCGAGTTGCTGGCGTATTACTACAACCACTCCGTGCACCAGGATGAAGTCGCGTGTGAGGATGCGCTGGGCTCGTACAAGGTGCCTACGATCGGCAAAGAGTTGGTTCACGGCGACTGGTATCGAAAAGAGCACTCGCCACCGGCGACCGGGTTCTCCAAGGGATACTTCGCGCGGTACGAGCGGTTCCGGCCCTATACCTCGAACCGTCGGCACCCGCTGGACAAGAAAACCGAGACGAATGCGGAAAACTTTATCGAGTGGCTGGCCCAATCCGTCAGCCACGGTGGCAATCTCGAGATCGCCATCGACTCGGCCTCGGACGAGGTGTTCGACTGGTTCCGCAAGGAACTGCTGCCTGTTGGCGATTGGATGAAGCAGAACGGCGAGGCCATATACGACACCCGGCCTTGGTACGACGGGGTTCCGCAAAGCGTCACGGCGGAGGGGAATCAGGCACGTTATACGGTCAAAGGTAATGTGTTGTACGCGATCTTGTTCGACCGGCCCGGCAAGGAGACCACCTTTCCGAAACTGATGGCAAACAAGGGCACCCAAGTTCACTACCTCGGCGCGGAGGGAACGGTCGCCTGGGACCAGACGGACAAGGGCCTGGTCCTGGGCCTCCCGGCGGGAGACGATTCTGAAGTTCCCGGCGACTTTGCCTTTGTCTATAAGGTCACCCCGGCTCCGCAGTGGGTAGATGAGTGATCATGTCGTGAGGGTTTTACCCTTTCTGCAGGGCGTCCTGGTCTGGGTATGGATTGGAATGGCGCTGCCCGCTGTGGCGGCTGAGGACGCGCCGGTACGCGACCGGTATTGGGAACTCGGAGTCGGTTGCTACTTCGGGGGTCTGGGCGCGCTGACGGAACTCGATGTGGCCCGGTTCGACTGGGTGCTGGTTACGTTTGGTAACATTTCCAGCACCCGGGATACGACGGAGCTGTTGAATCGGCTGCTCAAAATCAATCCCGGCTTGAAGTTCATGGTCCGCCTGTGGCCGGCCCCGTACGTAGACCATCCGCCGGGAGATAACCACAGTGCCACGTTTCTGGATTATCTGTACGTACCCGGCGTCAAGGAGCGGTATCTCGAAGAAGTCAGCCGGCAGATCCACGTCGTGCTCGACCACATCGACAAACCGGAGAACGTGATCGGGTTTACCTTGGAGGAAGAGCAGCCCTACTACTTGGGCGGTATTGCCTTCATGGGAAAGCGAAACGGCGACCCCATCAGCGAGGTATCGCCGGCAATGGCGAGATTCCGCTCCGAGATCGAATCCGAGCGCGGCTTGGAACTGGTCTGGAACGATGAGACGCGTCTCTGGTGGGGCAAACGCTGGGTCGAAGTGCTGGGCGAGATTCACCAGTCTATGAAGAGGGAGTCGCGTGACCGGCTTGTATTCTACTGGTTGCAAACCAATCACACGACGCGGGACATGTACGCGGAGGGGTCGTCGCTCGACCAGTTCGGCCTCGTCCCCCACTTCTGGGCGGAAGTGATCAAGCCGGGATTCTGCGATGGATTCTTTGCCTATCCGAACAATGAGCAAATCTGGGAGCAGCAGTACGTTCGCTTTGCCCGCGAACATCACTGGTTGATGTTTTCCCAGGTCTCGCACCCGGGGACGATGCACCTGAGTCCATGGCAGACCTGCGTCGATCTGGCCAAAACACGATTGCCGCAGAATCTTGGATATTTCTTTTTCTGCAGCGGTCTATGCGCCGCGGAGGATAACGCACGCGTGTGGAACATCGATCCGGGCATCCCTTCCGACGCGGCGTAGCATGTCAAGGATTACGCCGAGCCGTTGCATATCCGCCGGCACCTGGCGCTGGAAAACGTCGGCATGGACATCGTCCGCGCCCATCCGGCATTGAAAGTGGATCTCGACTTGCCTCTGGGCGGGGCCGAGGCCGGTCGCCATATCCACGTGCACGCCGTGGTCCAGAACATGCGTGACCCTTCTTTCTTTCTTGATCCCGCCCGAGGCCGTCCTGCGAAACGTACAAGTCACACTGCAATTCCCCAGGGGATTCACCCATCATCTGTCGGAAACGACCGACCCGGGCATGACCCTTCCGTTGGGGCGGCTCAAACCGGGCGAGCGCCGCATAGCGGACTGGTGGTTATCTGTGGATTCCGAATCTGACGGGCAAATCAACGAGTCCTTCGTGGTAACGGTCGAGGCCGACGAGACCCCGGCGACCGTCGTGCGCGCCAGCGGGGATACGTCCATTCCACGCGGTGCGGTCCACACCGCCCGGTCGGGCACAGATTGGCTGGAACCGGGATATCGCCTCGCGCAGCGAGAGATCACGCCGCGCATCGTCATCGAATCGATGCAGAATGGCGTAAAACACCCCGCCATCGGCAACGATTCGGCGACCCTGCACTACAATGGCGTGCTTGATCACGGCCAACGCCTCGTGCTGGACGCAACGGGAAACTCCAGGCTCTTCCTTCAGCCGGTCGTCGATCATGCAGACGCCTTCGGCAGCTTTGACAGCGGGTATGTCGTGGGCAGCGTCCACGTCAACCGAAAGATTGATCCCGGGATACCGCTGAAGTTGGAAATCACCGGTAGCGCTGCGGATGGAGCCCAGAGCCAGCTCGTGTTGCGCTACCAGACGAAGAATGGAACGTCCGTCGACCAGGCGGTGCTGGTGAACCGGTTTTTAAGCGAGATACAGACCATCACCGACGAGATCACCCCGCCAGAGATAGCCGTTGGACCAGACGGCGACGTAATTCTTGAATGGGACAAGAGTCCTCTGCAGACTTTCGCTGTTAGTGTTAGCCCAATGACAATGAATGAACTGGCGTACGCAGGCATTTTCGGTCGAAGCAAGTTTCATGGTGTAGATTATTTCACCGATGACATCCCTAAGAGAGTACTTGAGATCCTGGAAGAAGTTGCTTCGGCTTAAGGATCGCCCTCCGTCGTTACCACCGTCCGTCTGTGAGTCCGAGGTTCTTGCGCGCTTTCTTTTGGAAAGCAGCAAATTCAGTCGAACTGCAAATAATGTGAAAGCAAGAGCGTTTCATCCCCCACCGGATCGCAAGCTTGCCGTGTATCGTACTCTTGGGCTTTCGAATTCCACGATTGCCGAATTGGGCAACAAAGAGGTTGCTGAGCTCGCAGGAAAAACGCTATACGGCTGGGGAAATCTGATTTGTAGCGAGGTGTTGGAGATTCACGATGGCTGTTTGTCTGTGGAACCCGACAACGTCCCGCCAAAACATGCAAACATCGTAGGCTGGCCAGATGAGAAATCAGAGGTTTTGCTGATTGCTCAAGAGCTTGCGCAGAAAGCGATGTTACACCTAGTGGCGTAGCTTTTGTGCAACCTCTAGGAGGATGGGATTGGAAAGATTCATGCTGCCCATTCCATTAGCATGTTTCAAGCATCGTCACTTCGCGGACGGCGGCGCGCTTGCGCAAGGGAATGCGAAACGTCTTCACTTCATGCGGGCGGAACGCCGCGGACCAGTCGCGTTCGAGTGCGGGAAGTTCAAAGGTGGCCATTCGGCGCCTCCCGTACCATTCCACCGCGCGAAGTATCAGGGCCTTTCCGTCTTCGCTGCCCTTGATCGCCTCGATCCGTACTCCTTTGCCGCGGCAGCGGGCAAACCCGTCACTTGAGGGACGCGGGCCCGGATGAGGCCCTTCGGCCAGTGAAGTCGGAGGTGTGTTGAGATGAGCGGCGGTGCAGAGGATTCCAGCCTCGCGCCAATCGCCGGCGTGGGGAAGAACGGCAAGCGAAAATGTGTGGGGCCCCTGGTCCGTGAACGTACCCCGGCTGCAGTCGGCCGACACCCAGGGGTCATGGTGGGAAAAGGGCGGGCTGCGCAGGATCGTGAGCCTGAGTTCACCCGGTTCGGCGCTGCAGGAATACTTTCCGTCATTCGCGATTGCCAGGCCACGCCCTTCCCGGCTGAGATCGGCCCATTGACGGATCGGTTCTTCCTCGCCGGTGGTGCGCCGTTCCGCGATTCCGTAGGGCGCATCGGCGGTCCAGGTGTCCGCGGTGAAGGGAACGGGAAAGGCGAGCTTCAGCATCTGAAAGGACTGCCTCCAGTCCACCCGGCCGTGAATAAGCAGATGGGACTCCCCGGCGCCGAGAAGGAACTGAAACCGCAGCCGGGAATCGTCCCAGGTGTAGTTGACTTCCAGGCAGCCCCGCACCGGTCCGGATTCGATGATGGACACGTCGGTGCGTTTGAACCGGCCGATCTTTTTGCGGAAGGCATCCACGTTATGACTCCAGGTGTCGCTTCGATCATCCATCACCAATGGGATCGCGCCCGCCCCGGCAAAGACCTGTCGCCGGCGCTTTTTGTCGAACAGCGTTACATATCCGCGTCGATCGAGTCCCACGCGGAGAACTTCATTCTCAATTTGGTTCTTGCCCGCGCGAACCGAGCGCTTTCCCAGGCATCGCGGGGTGGCTCGCGCGGGCACGCGCACCTGGTGCAGGACGGTGTAACCAAGGGCGGGGATGTCGGCATGCACTGCAAAGCGGCGGCGGCCGGCCAGTGTGTGGGGATCGATCTTCTGACTGGACACCGGCTTGCCTCCGGCACCGGTGAAACCCGGCACGCCCGGGAATCCCGGCCCATCGTCTAGAATATGGAATCCGACATCTTCGGTGGCCACCACCCCGTGGAAAGGGATGGGCAGGTGATTGAACAACACGATCGGCGTCCCCTCCCCGCGGGTGTCGATCTCCCGGCAGAGAGTCTGTCGTGCCGCGCTGGCTTCGGTTTCCGCGGCGTGGATGGCCGCGCCGAGCTGGTGCTGCGTGTCGGTGTAGGCCCCCGGGGTGGAGGTGCCGGGAAGAATGTCGTGGAACTGGTTGAAGAGCACGAGCTTCCAGGCCCGGCCTAAACCGGCGGTATCCGGTTTCCGCCCCAGCGCACTGAGCGCCGCGCTCCCCCACATCTCGGCCGCCAGCAGGGAGAGTTCGGCGCGCCGCATGCCGGTCTTGACCGCGCTGACCGCAGAGTAGCATCCGCGCGCATGGTGCTGCATTTCTCCCCGCCACACCGGAAGCCGCTTTGATTCGATCCCATCCAGGAAGCGATCGATGGACGAATAGACCAGGTGCGGCATCTCCTTCGACTTCTGCCATGCGGAGATCTGCTTCAACAGGGCCTTGGTGGGACCTCCTCCATGGTTCCCCACGCCGAAGAAAACGAACAACTCGGACGCCAATGGAGTGCCTTTGGCCAGGGCCACGGTTTCCCCGATTTGTCCTTCCAGTTCCTCTGAGGTCCAGGCGTTATAGGAACGATGCACGCGAAGCGTTTTTACTTCCGTGCCGTCGTCCCCGCGCCACCGAAGGGCCAGCGGGGGGATTTCTCCATTCTCCTGCTGGAAGGGGCGCATGAAAAGGTAGTTATCCAGACCGCACCCGGACAGGATTTTGGGCAAGGTGCCGGCGTGGCCGAATGCATCGGGGGAGAACCCAACGCGGCACCGGATGCCGAATTTTTCCTCGAAGTAACGTTGGCCGTACAGGCCCTGGCGTACGAACGACTCCCCGCACGGCACGTTGCAGTCCGGCTCAATCCACCATCCGCCGATCGGCATCCAGCGGCCATCGGCCACCCGCTTCCGAATCTCCCGGAACATCGCAGGATCGCACCGTTCCACCCATTCGTAGAAAGCGGCTGAAGATGCGGTGAAGATGTAGCCGGGTGTTTCCTTCATGCGGTCGAGCGCCGACCGGAAGGTGGCCCGGATCTCCGCGAATCCCTCCGGCCAGCGCCACAGCCACACGGGATCGATGTGGGCGTGGCCAATGAGGTGGACGGTGGGTCGTGTAGACGATTTCTTATTCATGGACAAAGGGCATGAGGGTACGCACCCACGCAGCGTAAGCAAGCCTCGATGGCTTCGAACACCGTTGCACACTTTTGTTGCACGGGCATGTGGGAGGATAGGCGATAATCCCAGGCGGATTCAATATTTCCTCGCTTCTGGACGCTCGTGCTTGCCAAGCGTGAAGTTCGTTAGCGTTGAAGGTGCAGCGTGGAATCTTTCGACGCGCCGAGCAGCAGGAATCGCTGAAAACAGGCTACCCGTCGTAGAGCCGGTAGCTGTAGAGGATGGCGCCGCGGACTTCGAAGAGGAGGTGGACCGTTTTCCCTTTAAACGCTTCGAGTCCCGGACGGTCTTTCCAGGTGACCGGTTTTCGAATCCCGTTTGCGCCGTAGGCGATGACGCTGTCCTCCAGGGTGTATCCTGGGATGTCGTCGCCCATGGTGTCGCGCACCGCCACCCGCAGGGAATCGGCGAAGGAGGAGAAATGGGATTCCACGTTTACTTCCAGCCGGCCGTGCTCGATGCGTATCGGCTTGGTGAGGAGCAGCCCCGGATCCTCGCGGGTATGGGCGAAGCCGGCAAAGCGGTCGAGTCCGATGGTGGCGACGCCCATGGACATGGGGATGGGGCCGTGGTTGTCGTGGTTCAGGCTCCCGGCCCCCGTGTAGAAGATGTAGAGGGTATCTCCGATCCGCAGCGGCTCATTGTGCGTGGGGTAGATCAACGTGCGGTCGAAATCCCCGTCGGCGCCTACGTCGAGATAGGGGGCGCCCGGCGCGACGCGCTGCCAGGTTCCGCCCTCGCGCTGGCAGACCAGCTCGCAGGTATCGCCCATCCCGACGTTGGACCACTTCTCCAGCAGCCCCAGGTTGAGATTTCCATAATTAAATGGCGTGAACCCGCCGTGCCATTGAAAGATTTTTCCGTATCCCATCTCGGGGGTGCTTTCGAAGACCAGCTCCGGCGGATCCGACCAGTGGATCAAGTCGGTGCTCGTCCGTAGTGCCGCGTTCCGGCCTGCCAGCGTCACCGTCCGTTCGTTCAGCCACCAGCGCTGGTTGCGCTCATCGCGGGTCACCAGCATATAGTCCCCGAACCTTGCCTTCAGGATGCGGCGGGGTTTTCTTGTCCAGTGGATCCCGTCGGGGCTGGTGTCCAGGTACTGGCCGAAGATCCCCTGGGCCTGCTCGATGTCGGCCTCGGTGGCATCGGGATACCGGTCCGGATAATAGCCGGCCCACATGCGGTGGTCCTGCATGTTGGCGATCAGCTTGTAGCGCCGTCGCGGGTCGGGATCCTCGTCATCGCGGACAACGTTGAACCCGTCGAGATTGTTGATCACGCCGATGACATTGCCTTCTTCATCATGGGCCGGGAGGCCGAGACCCTTACGCGCGAGATATTCGTCGCACCAATTCTTCCCGTCGGGCGACATGGGATACCAGATGTTGTTTTCCCTGGAACCGCGCCACTCGGCCACGCCCAACGGGGGTTTGTCCCAGTGAATACCATCCCGGCTCTCGGCATAGCAGTAGCCGCCGCAATCCTGGGTGTCCGGTCCCCTCGAAGGAAAAGAGAAATACCACATCCGCAGCAACCCGTCGGGCTCTTGAATCACGCTCCCCCAGGCCTGGGTCCGGCAGCCTTCCCATTTCTGGTCGACGGTCACGACGGGCTCCGGATGCTTCTTGGGCTTGTTCAGCACCCGCAACAGGTTCGTGTAGTGCTGAATCTCGTGATCGTCGACGAAAAGGTGCAAGTTTGGATCATTCATGGGTCGTCCTCATGCTCGAAAATTTCCTTGAGCTCATACCATTCACACGCCATAAGTACACCTGAAGGCGCCATGATCCAACGTATTCCAACGTATTCCTATCACTATGTGCCACGGCGTTAGTCCGAACCATTCGGACAAGCCGTTGACGGCGGAGCACTTTGACACCCTACTGCGTGTGGTCGCCGATCTGGGCTTCGAGTCGATCGACTACAACCGGCTCGAGGCCTGGAGGGCCGGCACCGGCCCGCTGCCCGAGCGGCCGGTGATGATCGACTTCGATCACCCGGTGAAGTCGATGCGCTACGAGGTTCACGACGCGCTGTCCAGGTACGGGTTCCGGGGCAATCTCTTCATCAATACCGGGCCGATGAAGCCGGACTACGATGGAAAGTCCTATGGCGAGTGCATGACTTGGGACGAGATCGGTGAACTGGCGGAGCTGGGTTGGCATATCGGCGCTCACACCGTGACGCATCCCAACCTGTCCGAACTGAGCCGGGAAGATCGGACAGGAGAAAAGTTCCGCGCCGAACTGAAAGAGTGCGACGAGACCATCGAAACCCATCTCGGCATTCGCCCCCGGGACTTCGCCTTTACCGGCACCTCGTTCAGCACCGCGGCCCGCAGGGAAGTGGAAAAGCGATACCGGTTCGGCCGCCTTTGGTTCATTGGCTCCCTCTACGAGGTCGACGGGGCGGAGACCCGGGTGGCCGACCTGGTCGGAGTGGAGGGCGAGGACGAGGCGGACGGCGGCCCGCCGAACGCGGCGCGGTATATCACCCGGGAGTCCGATCCCTACCTGCTTCCCTCCATGGAATTCCAGGCGCTGATCTATGAACCTGATGCGTTCCGCGCGTACCTGGAAGGCGCACTGTAGGCGGAATTATTCCGGCAAAGACCGCGCCGCCCATTTCGCCTCGAGACGCTCGGCCACGAGCCGGCCCTTCTCTACTTCAGTGCTCTCGCCGAAATCGTTTTTGGGATCCGGATGCAGCTGCGGCGTCCAATACTGACCCCCATCCACCCGGGTTTCCACCCCGGTGACTTTCCGGCCCAGTTCAGTATTGGCGAGGATGGCATTGGCGATATCGTACCCGTTGGCCAGGCTTCGCAGCGGAAGATGTTTCTCCACGCGTCTTTCGGCCGCTGCACGTATCTCCGCAGGATAGGTGTCGATGATGGTGCCGGGGCTGACCACGTGGAAGCGCACATAGTCTTCGCGGTCAACCCGGCTCCCGAGGTAGAGCATGACATGGTAGAGGTCGTCTTTGGCAACGTTGTAGTCCGATGGAACCTGTGGAGGTGGGAACCAGGCGGGAAACCGGCTCAGGGAGCTAATCGCGGTCGCCGTGGCGATGTCGTCGCGCGATCCCCGGAGGATGCCGCGATCCAGCGATTCGCGGAGTAACTCGTACACACTCTCGAGATTCAGGACCCAGACCTCCTCGGGAGATATCGTCATTTTCCCGCCCGGCATTTCCCACTCCGGCCTTCCGTCACCCCCGTGGATGAAAATGGCGTCGGTGAGCCGCCCGCCTTCGGCCACCCGGTCCAGAAGGGAAGATACGCTCCCGGCCTCCAAGAAATTGACCGGAATGAAGTGCACGCGTGAATGGGCCGCCCATTTTTCTTCCACCCCGTCCCGGAGGAGATCGGCGAGGCAAATCTCCGCATGAGGAAGGGCGTCAAGGTACGTATCGAGCACCTTCGAACCGGTGAGTCCTAATCCTCCCGTGATCAGGATGCGCCGGCCGGCCGAGCCCCGCGGATTAAACCGGCGAAGCGCCTTTCGAAGTTGCTCCAACTCGGAAGCCGGCGCCGCCGCGGTGGTGGACTTGTCGCTCTTCATCCCCAAATGCCAGTCGCTCTTGCTATCGATCGCCCGAATCTGGTACATTCATGACACAACTACGCGAGGGAAGTCACGATTAAAACCGCATTGCACCTGTTCTTTCGGGCGAAACGATTTCCGCAAATGAGATTCCATTGGATGACCGTGATCGTCTGGGTGATCGCTTCTGCGATCAGTGCCGCGGCAGTGCCGGAGGCAGCGCAGGACCGGGAGGGGCCGGCGAATCTCGCTGCCGGGTGCGCGTATGAATGCACGCCACCCCCGGACTATTGGGGCTGGAAGAATCCGCAGCACGGCGATCATGGCCAATTGACCGATGGGAAGATCAATGCGTCATGGGACGCCGACGGAAAACCGTTCTACTCACAACCCGACTCCATGGGCTGGAGCGGGATCACGCCGATGGTAGTGTTCGACCTGGGCCGGCGGCAGACCATCACCGGCTTCGGCATCCATAGCTCGCTTTCCTGGTGGGGGCCGTGGTGGCCGGCGTCCGTTGCCGTGCTGGTGAGCGACGACAACAAGAACTTCACAAGGGCCGGTCCCGAGCGGGTCCCGGTGTCCGGCCGGCTCGAACCGCCACTGACGGACGAAGTCGTCCAGGCATCGATCGATCGCGTGATGCAGAAGAAGGATCTTGCCCCCTCGATGCACTGGTCCCGGCATCATGGCCTGGACGCGACTGGGCGGTACGTGGCGCTGTTCATGACCAAGCCGCCCGACACCGGCACTATTGTCGTCGACGAGATCGAGGTATACGGCCGCCCTGCGGCGGAGCCGCCCGCCGCGCCGCCCGAACAGGTCTTCCGCGAAGGGCCGGGCGGCGTGCAGAGTTATAAGCTCTACCGCGCAATCAACGAGCGCCTGTCCCGCGACCTCGCCGCGCTGCGGCAAAAAATCAATGTCGCGCCAATCCCGGAGTCGGAGCGGGGCAACATGATGCAAGCGGCGGATGCACTCGATGAAAAGCGAAATGCCTTACCCATTCCGCCGACGGCGGGATTCAAGGCGGTCCTGCCGGTCAATTCTCTGCACAAGGAACTCTTCGCCCTGCACGCTGCGTTGTGGCAGGCGGAGGACGCCCCGCCACTTCGGCTATGGCAGACACATCGCCTGGATCCGCTCACCCCGCTCGAGGAACCGGCGGGAGGGCCGCCGAAGCTTGAAATCATTCTGGCCAGGAATGCCGTGCGCAGTGATGTGTTCAATATCTCCCATGCCGGCGACGGCCCGGCAGAGGTCCAGTTGGAACTTCGGGATCTGCCCGCCGGCCACCTGGAGCTGTTCGAGGTGCCGCTGGTGGACACTCGCCACTTCGAACCTGTGGCTTGCCCCCTCATGACGGCGAGGTTGGTGCAGGGCCGATACCGGATCGCGGTGGACCCCGGCATGACGCGGCAGGTCTGGGTGCGCTGCTCGTCAAAGGCGCTGGCCGCGGGACGGCATGAAGGGGCGATTCATGTGACCAGCGGCGACGGGTCGGTGGAGGTGCCGCTGTCGATCGAAGTGGTGCCCGTGGAGATGCCCGACACGTTCTCGGTCTACATCGGCGGGTGGGAGTATCCCTGGGCGGGCACCTACCAGGTCACCGAACAGAACCTCGATCCCTTCCTGGGCGTGTTGAAAGAATATGGCGTGAATACGACCTGGGCGGCCAATCCGTTCCCGTACGGCAACTACGACGCCGAGGGCAACCTGGTCACCCCCCCGGCTCGCACCCTGGCCGATGAATGGCTGGAGCGATGGCCGGACGCGGCACTCTACTGCCCCGTGCTATTTGAGATTCTCCCCATGGATGAACCCCTGCGTGAAAAGAAGTACGCGGCATGGGCGAAGGACTGGTCGGTGTACATGCAGGGCAAAGGCGTATCTCCGGATCGTTTTGCGATGCTCGTTCGCGATGAACCGACAACGGAGGCGGAATTGCAGATCATTCTCGAGACCGGCCGGGCCATCAAGCAGGGCGAGCCGCGGTTCAAGATCTGGAACGACATTCACTATCCGAACCCGCTGGAGGCCCCGCCGGTTCTTGGCGAGGTCATGCGCGAAGCGTGCGACATACAGTGTTTCAATACGCAGCACTTTGTCGCTGCTCCGGACGAGACACTTCAATTCATGAAACAGCAGTCGCGCGAGGGGCTGCAATGGTGGTCGTATACTGGTGGCGGCAGCCATCGCCTGAGCGACCCGTACGTCGCCTGGCGGCTGCGCTTCTGGCTCAGCTACGATCTGGGCCTGACCGGTGCCCACTTCTGGGCGTTCGGTGACGGGAACGGTGGGTTCAGCTGGAACGAATA
>Ga0310125_10000629_pt1 | contig 17050 bp, 16 predicted proteins | sample CB11b_Tmax_Bot8__FD_203508 | JGI IMG/M metagenome (GOLD analysis project Ga0310125, IMG submission 203508) | Marine microbial communities from Western Arctic Ocean, Canada - CB11b_Tmax_Bot8 | ecosystem: Environmental > Aquatic > Marine > Oceanic | place: Canada: Western Arctic Ocean | collected... | reverse complement strand
AGTTTTTCGGCGGGGACCCCCAGCAACAGTTCGTGCACACTAAGCGCGGACCGGCGGCCGATCGCCTTGTCGCGCAGCGGTTCGAGCCCGGCCATCGCACCCAAGCTTACCCCGTAATGCCCCAGCATGGAAACGTTGAGAAGCGCCTTTTCCCGCAGCCGCGCATAGAGCGCCCGCTGACGGGTGCGGTCCATCCGGGGCATAATGGACACGTAAACGGCCTTGGCATCCGCGGGGATGGCGGACACGCAGGACTCTACGTCGTCGATTCCCGGCACGAATTCCAATTCGGCGCTGAGTTTCTCACGCATGTTCACGACGAACTTTTCCGTCGCGTCGAAATTGCGTAGCAGCTCGGCATCCACAATGCAATAGACCGTGTCCGCGCCGGATAGCCCGAGGACCAGTTCCATGTCCGCCCCGATCCGGCGCGGACTGCAGATGAAGCCGAAATTTTTGAGCAGGGATGTCCCTTCCTCCGAGATGGGAAAGTCAGACGCATCGGCCAGCCTGGGAGTGCCGGCAAAGATGGGCTTGGTGCGCTGGGCGTCGGTGATGGAGGCGGCGTGCCGTGTCATGAAGGGGCCGGCAGCGTAGATCAGGTCGACTTCGGCATCCGCCAGAGCGGCGGCAAGGACCTCATCGATGCGGTCCTGATCCCACTCCGCATTGAAGGTGTCTTTGTAAAGGATGTCGTACTGGCCGTCGGCGATCAGTGCGAGTTCGTTTTGAAAATGTTCGATCAGCCAATCGAGAAACCACGAGTCGCCGTCGCGCGCGATGGCTATGGTCTTTGTTTCCATGCCGGCAGGCTGTGCCGGTGCGGTGGACGGGAGGAGGGTGCAAACGAACCAGGCAGCAGAGGATGCCACAGTACGACTCCGCCAGGATTGAAAAATGCCAACTCCATACCTGCCACCGCCGCGGAACTCAGAGGATGACGGAGGGTTTCCGCGCAGGCAAAGAAAATAGTGAAGCTCCGGCCTCGCGTCACTCATCGAACAGGGGAAGCTGGGCAGTTGAATCGTCGAGGCGTTCGAGCTCGCCCGGCCACGGCGGCATGGCCTCCAGCTCGTCGAGCCGGAGGCGCAACTGTTCGTGAAAAAACCGGCCGAACTCGGGGACGGCAACATCACCGGGAGTGTGAAGGAATACGTACGGCGTTTTCCCTTCGCGAACCCAGCCGGCGACCGCGTCTGCGACGGGGCGGATATGCACGCCATTGGCCTCCACGGAGGGGTCTCCCACGAACCGGAGAAACGGATGGTCCGCCGTAACCGAGTACCGGTCGGGCATCTGTGGCTTTTTCTGCTGGGCGCTCACTACCGCCGGGTCGTGGGAAGGGAGGGCATGGACGACCGTGGCATTGAACAATCCCCGGTTTACTCCGCGTCGCCGCAGAAGATCGTTGAGGGCATGCTCAAAGGTTTCACCATCGAAAAAGTCGGCGTGACGGACCTCAACGGCGTATCGATAGGTGTCCGGAAGCCACCCCAGAAGGACATCCAGTTCCTCCACCCGCGCCCCGTGAAAAGTGGGTGGTAACTGAATGTTGAGCACTCCGATCCGGCCGGCGAGCGGCGCCAGCCGGGCCAGAAAGGCGTCTGCCGCGGCCAGGGCGGGGGGCTGCATGACCCCCCCCTCATGGGTCACCTCGCGGGGAAACTTGAAACAGAATCGAAACGAGTCCGGCACCAGGTCGCCCCACTTCACCACGGTTTCCGCTGAGGGAAGACCGTAAAACGTGCTGTTGCCCTCGACGGTGTTGAAGACGGACGCGTATTGGCGGAGCAAGTCATCGCTCCTGGCCTTCCGGGTGAACAGGGTGCCGAGCCAGTCCCGGTTGGCCCACATGGGGGCGCCCAGATAATAGCGGCGGAAGGTGTGATTCACGGCGCCATGAAGAGACGTCTTCGAGCCACGAGCACACCGGCAGCGCGGCCGAGAAGGCGTGAAGAAACGCAGTCTCTCGGGGTGGCCAGGAATGGCGTACGCTCCCGCGTAGAACGGGCAATATCGGGATCGTCCAGCAGAAATCCCATGGGTCGCGGACCATACTCCAGGAATTTCCGCGTACAGGCACTCAACCGGGCATAGACGGAATAGGCCTCCTTTTCATCCGTGACCTGGTTGACCAGGAGGTGGACCTGCCCGGGCATACGCCCGTCGCGCACCGCCTTGATCATGCCATAGGCGTCGAGGACGGCGGCGATCTCGGGCGTGGTCACCACGATGATTTCGTCGGCGATGCAGAGAAAGTCGAGCACGTTGTGGCCGATGCCGGCCGCGGCATCAATCACCACCAGGTCGTATGAATCGGAGAGCCAGGTCAACCGCAGCACCAGGTCTTCCATCTGGCGTCGGTTCAGGTCCGCCAACCGTGCGATGCCCGAGCCTCCGCATAGGACGTCGATTCCGCCGGGGCCATGCGTGACCGCGGCTTCGATAGATACCCGCCCAGTCAACACATCCTGTACCGTGCACTCTGGTTGAATACCGGAAAGCACATGAATGTTGGCCAGGCCCATGTCCGCATCGACGAGCAGCACGCGCAGTTCGCGGCGGGCCAAAGCGATGGCCAGGTTCAGTGCGGTCGTGGTCTTTCCCACCCCGCCCTTGCCGCTGGTGATTGCCACAATCCGAAAGCCGGTCTGCGTGGAGCGCGAATTCCCGTTCGAGGAATTGGAGCCGGCCCGCTTCAATCGGTGTCTGGTTCGCGGGGACACGCAGACCCAATAAACTATATGCGGAGGTCACTTCATTCCTGGATCGATCCATTTCGCGAAAAGAAAACCCCCGATGGTAAGCGATGAAGTGCTACTACATGTAGTAGTTACTAAAGCTAGTTGTCCACATGTAGACTATCGCGTGCGCCGTGTTAACCCGGACCCCCACCCTTTCGTATAACCATAATCTTCGCGATCGTGATCGTTACAGTTATATGAGATGTCAATAATTTTTATTGGGGCCGGGTAGCAGTCCGACCAAGCGGGATTGGAGATCACGGGACTGGTAGGGTTTTTGGATAAAATCGACCCAGGAGTCGTCCTTGATCTTATCGTCGATATCCGGCTTGTTGAAACCGCTGGTGAGGAGGACAGGCAGGTCGGGATCGCGCTGGCGGATTTCGCTGTACGTTTGCACGCCATCCATGACGGGCATGGTCAGATCGAGCAGGACAACGGTATAGGGGGCGTCGGTGGCATCGATCGCGTCCACCGCTTGCCGCCCGTCTTCGGCCTGTGTCACCTGGTACCCCATTTTCTCGAGCATGGCCGTCGCCACTCGCCGCGTAATCGCTTCGTCGTCCACCACGAGGATTCGCGGGCGTTCGGGTTCCGCCTCACCGCCGTTCGCCGGGGACGCGTCCGCCGCACTCTCCGCGCGGGCGCGAAAGGTGGGAAAGTAGACCGTGAAGGTACTCCCTTCGCCCGGCCGGCTACCGACGAGAATGGCCCCCTTGTGTCCTCGCACGATACCGAGTACGGCGGCCAGGCCCAAGCCACGACCCGTGAACTTCGTCGAGAAAAACGGATCGAAGATCCGTTCCATGGTTTCCGGCGTCATGCCTTCGCCGGTGTCGCTGACTTTGATATACGTGTACCTTCCATCCGGCAAGGTCTCGGGGAGAACGCCGCGGGACAAAAGGGCCCGGTCGCAATGGGTGGTGCCCGTGCTCACGACAACGGAGCCTTCCCCATTTTTCAAGGCCTCCGCTGCATTGGTGACCAGGCTCATGAGAATCTGGTGAATCTGTCTTTCATCCGCCCGAAAGGGTTCGGCGTTTCGGGAGAAATCAAAATCAATGCGCGCGCCCTGCGGCATGGTCGTTCCCAGTAATGGGGACATCTCGCGCAGCACATCGGTGATTTCCACGACACCAATCTTGAAATGGCCCTTGCCCGAGTAATCCAGCATGTAGTGGCAAAGTTCCGTGGCCCGTCTCGCGGCATGCACGATATCTTCGATTTGCTCTCTCACCGGTGAATCATCCGGCAGGTCGATCAAGGCCAGATCGGCATTGCCCAGGACGCCCAGGCTCTCCAGTTTCTGGGCCTGCAGCAGCTGCCGCTCATGGAAGAGCGAATCGTAGGCGGGGATCGCCTCCCGGCTTTGCACTTCCTCATGAATTTCGTGGCATGTCCCCAGGTATCCGGCGAAGGCGCCGTGGTCCTGGGTATAGGGCGCAGCCTGCAACTTCATCCACCGGTATTCGCCGTCAAACCGCTTGAGACGGTATTGAAGGGTAAAGGGGTGGCGGCGTTCGAAGTGGGTGCGGAAGATGTCCAAACAATTTGCGAGGTCATCGGGATGGATTCCGTTTGTCCATCCTTCCCCCCGCTCATCCTCCAGGTTTCTCCCGGTGAAGGACAGCCAGGCAGGATTGAAGTAATCGCAGGAGCGGTCCGGACCCGCCCGTCAGACGAGCCCCGGGAATGAGTCAAAGATCGGCAGTTGTTCCTTTGTATCCATGGTATTGAGTGCGGAGCACGGCTCGCCTTTTCACTATTTTGCGAGAGCGGCCCCGAATCAGGCCCTTTGCTGCTTTACTCGCTTCACAAATAAAGCGAATCAGACGAATTGAGCCCGCCTCGCCGCGCCGGTCCACAGTCCACAATGCAGAAAGCACGATTCACGCCGTTCCTGATCCGGGTTCAACCCGCGGCGCTCAGCCGTCCCGGGCCGGCCCCGCCTGCGGCAGGGCTTCGATGACCCGGTCGACCAGGAATTCGGGGTCCTGGGTTGCGTCCAGCGTGAGGTTGGCGAATTGCTCGTACACTGGAGCTCTTTTCTTGAGCATGTCGACAATCTCCTCGCGGCCGCCTTTCGATTTCAACAAGGGCGGGCGATTTTTTTCCGACTCAGGGTCGGCTTGGGCTCTCTGCCAAAGGACATCGACCGGCGCTTCGAGGTAGACCACCAGCACATGGTGGTTAATCAGAGCCTGGTTCGGCGGCTCCATGAGGGTGCCGCCGCCGAAGGAAACGACCTGGCCATCCCCCCCCAGCATCTCTCGTGCGACGCCGGCTTCCACCTGCCTGTAGTACGGCTCGCCGTTTTCTTCGAAGATCTGCTTGATCGTCTTGTTCGTAGCTTTCTCGATGCCACGGTCGACATCCACGTAGGGCCAGCCGAGACGCTGAGCCACGCGACGTCCCACCCGCGTTTTGCCGGAGGCGCGATATCCGATGATGACGATGTTCATACCAAAGGTCCTCCCCACGAGTTATTCACGATCGCCCCGGGTGCAGCCCAGTCTTGGACTGGCGGGTCCAATATACGGGATAGTAGCCAAGAAACCATGAAGATACCGCGCGTGCCCCATCGCTGGAATATTTCGCCGAAGCAGGCAGTGGCTCTTCAGCGAACCATGGCCGCCCGGGTGCTGACGGTCCCGCTGCGCGGCGCTGTGAACCTGGTGGCGGGCGTCGATATGGCCATTTTCCCGGGAGGGGACCGGTGTGTGGCAGGGGTGGTGCTGTGGGACCTGAACCGCGCATCTGTGGTAGAGAAGCACGCGGCGGTGCGAAAACTGGCCTTCCCCTACGTGCCCGGTCTTCTGACCTTCAGGGAAGCGCCGGCCGTCCTTGCGGCCCTGCGGAAACTGGGGCGCGAACCCGATGTGGTAATCTGTGACGGCCACGGATACGCACATCCCCGCCGGTTCGGGCTTGCCTGCCATATCGGCGTGCTCCTCGACCGCCCCACGCTGGGCTGTGGCAAAAGCCGTCTGGTGGGGACACACCGCGATCCGGCGCTGCGGCGGCGGGTTCCGCTTGCCAGAACCGACCCGGTTGGCGGATCAATTCGTAACCCAATGCCGGAAGGATTCGCCCCCACCGGGCGGTTTGCTGTGATAGAGTTGCAGGGCAGGAAAGGAGCGAGACCGTGGTATCTGAAATCTTCAATCCGCAGTTGTGGCAGGAAGTCGAGGGGTTCCAATTTTCCGACATCACCTATCATCGTGCTGTCGATCAGGGAACGGTCCGCATCGCCTTCCATCGGCCAGAGGTACGAAACGCCTTTCGACCGCACACCGTGGACGAGCTTTTCACTGCCTTGGATCATGCCCGAATGACATCCAATGTGGGATGCGTTCTGCTGACCGGAAACGGTCCATCGCCCAAAGACGGAGGCCGGGCCTTTTGCAGCGGCGGCGATCAACGTATTCGGGGGACGGATGGGTACAAATACGAGGGAGAGGAAGGCGCACCCGGCGCGGCACGCATGGGCCGGCTTCATATTCTGGAAGTACAGCGAATGATTCGTTTCATGCCGAAAGTGGTGATCGCGGTCGTGAATGGGTGGGCTGCGGGCGGTGGTCACAGCCTGCACGTCGTGTGCGATCTGACCTTGGCCAGCCGGGAGCATGCGCAGTTCAAGCAGACGGATCCGGATGTGGCCAGCTTCGACAGCGGATACGGGTCAGCCCTCCTGGCCCGCCAGGTGGGACAGAAAAAGGCCCGGGAGATCTTCTTCCTGGGGAAGACCTACGATGCGGACCAGGCGGCGGCAATGGGAATGGTCAACGCAGTGGTTCCGCATGCCCAATTGGAGACCACCGCACTGGAGTGGGGAGCGGAAATCAATTCGAAGAGCCCCACCGCCATGCGCATGCTGAAATTCGGATTTAACCTGCCCGACGACGGGCTGGTCGGACAGCAGCTATTCGCCGGCGAAGCCACCCGCCTCGCCTACGGTACCGAGGAAGCGAAGGAGGGCCGCGACGCGTTCATCGAGAAACGGCCGCCCGATTTCTCCAGGTTTCCGTGGCATTACTAATCCTACGAGCTACTCCGCATTGCCCAGAAACTCCGGTCGCAAGTCCTTCAGCGCCGGAAAACCGGCGCGCCAGTCGAGCAACGTCTGCCGTTCGATTTCCGCTTCCATCACGCACTCCAACTCGCCCGCATCGGCGATGATCTTGCCGTGCGGGTCGATGACCTGTGAACAGCCCGCCTGCGGGAGGCCGGGTTGCGTGCCACACCGGTTCACACCCACGACGTACGCCTGGTTTTCGATCGCACGCGCTTTCAACAGCGCCATCCAATGCTCTGTCCGAATGGCCGGCCAGTTGGCGATCACGACGTACAGTTCCGCACCGCGCGATGCCCCGATGCGAAACAATTCCGGAAATCGAAGGTCGTAGCAGACGAACGGACACACTCGAAAGCCGTTGCAGTCGAAGAGATGGACGGCGTCGCCCGCCCGGTGTCGGTCGCCTTCCCCGCCGAAGTTGAAGGGCTGGACCTTTGCATAACGGGCCACCAGGCGCCCGGCCGGATCGAAGGTGACCGAATCGTTGTGGGATTCACCTCCGGCGGCCGGGGAGATCAGCCCGGCCATGACCCAGGATTGATGCTGGATGGACAGCGCGGAGAGGAATGCCTCGGTATCCGAAGGGATTCCCTCCCGGGTGGCCTCGAGGTTCATGCTGAATCCGGTGGAAAACATTTCCGGCAGTACGATCAGGCTGTCCGGTGCCGGAGGCGTTGTGGCCAACAGGGATTCCACTTTACCGTAGTTGGCCGCCTTGTCTTCCCAGGCGATATCGAGTTGGCAGGCGTAAATGCGCATGGAGCGGTAGGGGTCAGGGCACAGGTGGCACCAGGGCTCTCAACCCCCGTACCAGTCGGCCGATGCCTTCTTCGGCGGTGTCGCGGTGTAGCGCCGCATAGGCAATGCGCAGATAGCAGCCCTCCTCCAAACCGAAGGCAGTTCCTGGGATGGCAGCGACCTGGAAACCTTCTATCAGCTTCCGGATCAGAGCCATTGGAGTCATTTCTGTATTCATCTTCAGCAGCACGTAAAATGCGCCATCGGCCGGTCCCACCGTGAGGAGATCGTCCAGCGTGTGCAGCTGCTCCAGCAGGACCCGGCGCACGGCTTCGATCTCCGAACGTTTCTCATCGCAGTAGGCGCGCCCCACCTTTAGCGCGGCGGCGGCCGCATATTGGCAAATGACCGGTGGGCAGATCAGGATCGTGTCCTGAATTTTCTTAATGGCGTTCAGCAAGTGTTCGGGGATGACCATATACCCGATTCGCCAGCTTGCAAATCCGTAGGCCTTGGAGAGGGAGTAGAGCGACAGGGTATATTCGCCCGCGCCCTCAATCGAGCCGGGAGAGAACACGGGGGCGCCATCGTAGGCAAAGTACTCATAGGCCTCGTCCGAGATGTGGTAGATCCCGCGCTCGCGGCACAGGGCATTGATTTCCCGCAGGGCCTGTTCAGGATACACCGCGCCGGAGGGGTTGTTCGGAGAGATGGTCACCACGGCTCGCGTCTTTTCCGTGATGGCGGCGGCGATCTCCGCGGGCTGCAGTTGAAACACGTTATCTGTAGGGACGATGCGGGGGGTGCAGCCCGCAAGGGTCACCGCCATTTCGTGGTTGAAGTAGTAGGGGGCTGGCAGGATGATCTCGTCTCCCGGGTCGGTAATGGCCAACACCGCATTCATGAACCCCATGTTCCCGCCCGCGGTCACCATGAGGTGCTTTAAGGGCTCCACTCCAATGCCGTTTTCCGCGGCGAGCTTCTCCTGGAGTCCGTCAAGCAAGGGCGGAACGCCCTGCACCAGCTTGTACTTGTGGTTGCTCTCGTCTGCACGGAACGCGGCCATGCCGTCGTACACGGCATCCGGTGGTCCGTAGTAGACCACGCCCTGGCCCAGCGAAATGGTGCCCGGGTGATCGCGCACCAGTTCCCCCACGATCGGGATCACGGGGTCCTGCACCGCCAGCATGCGCGCGCAACGATGGATGTCGGGCGTTTTTTCGATTCTGCTCATATCAAGCGTCGTCTTGGGTCCAGGCATTGTCCAGCAGGCGCCAGAGACCCCGCTCATTCCGGTCGCGCAGTTCTGTGGGCAGCGACGCCTGGGGGAAATCCTGGTAGCAAACGGGTCGGGCAAAACGTTCAATGGCCGCGGTGCCGACCGACGTGGTGCGGGAGTCGGTGGTCGCCGGATAAGGTCCGCCGTGTTGCATCGAAGGGCAGACCTCCACACCGGTGGGAAAGCCATTGAAGATGAGACGACCCACCCGGTTCTCCAGGATGGAGACAAGGCCGTTATGGTCGGCCAGATCCTCCGGCGTGCCGTGGAGCGTGGCGGTGAGGTGTCCCTCCAGGCGCCGCGCCAGGTTTTCCATTTCCTGCGGGTCGCCGCATGAAATGACCACGGTAGACGGGCCGAAGACTTCCTCTGCCAGGGCAGGCGTACGAAGCCAGGTCTCGGCCGTGGTGGTGAAGACCACGGCACCCGCCTCCGTCTTTCCCGGATCGGCGGCTGTACCGGAGTGGGCCAACTCCTCCACTCCAGGCGTTGCCCGCAAACGGTCCACCCCGGCTTGGAAGTTCTGCCGGATGCCTTCATGGAGCATGGTGCCGGGTGAGGTACCGGCAAAGGCGTCCTTCATCGAGTTCAGAAGCGCGGCTGAACTGGGGTCCTTCATCATGACGACCACGCCGGGGTTGGTGCAGAATTGCCCCACGCCGAGCGTCACCGAACCGGCCAGGCCGGCGGAAAATTCCGCCGCGGCGTTACGGGCGGCTCCGGGCAGGACAAAGACCGGATTCGTACTGCCCATCTCTGCGTACACCGGTACAGGTTCCGGGCGGGATGCGGCGGCATCGAACAAGGCGCGCCCGCCTTTCAGTGAACCGGTGAAAGCTACCGCTTTCGTCAAAGGATGGCCGACCAGGTGCAGCCCAGTGTCGTGGCCGGCGCCATGCACGAGGGAGAACACGCCCGCCGGCATTCCGGAGGCTTCTGCCGCCGCGACCACGGCGCGCCCCACCAACTCCGATGTGCCCGGGTGGGCCGGGTGGGCCTTCACCACGACCGGACACCCGGCCGCCAGCGCGGAAGCGGTGTCTCCGCCACATACGGAGAACGCGAGCGGAAAATTGCTCGCACCGAAAACCACGACCGGGCCCATGGGGATGAGCATCCTTCGCAGATCGGGTTTAGGCAGGGGCTGCCGGTCCGGCAGGGCGCGGTCAATGCGTGCGCCGACCCAGGATCCTTCGCGCACGACCCCCGCGAACATGCGAAGCTGCCCCGCGGTGCGGCCGCGTTCCCCGGTCAGTCTCGCCACCGGCAACCCCGACTCTGCCGCTGCCCGTTCAATCAAGGCATCGCCAAGGGCTTCGATTTCAACCGCGATTCGGTCCAGAAAGTCAGCACGTTGATCGGCGGAAGCCGCCCGATAGGCCTCGAAGGAGCCTGAGGCGGATTCCACCGCGCGGTCTGCTTCCCCGGTGGTAGCCTCGGGGAACCCCGGCTCGAGCGTTTCACGCGTGACGGGATTTACCGCCCTCAGTGACCGTGGCCCTGCCGCCGATGTCTCTCCCCCAATCAAATTTTCGCCTCTCACAATCATACAATGCTCCTGGGTTTATCTAATGGTTGAACTATGCCACGCGGTTACTCAAGGTGCCAATGCCCTCGACCGTAATACGGATCTCATCTTCATGGGCCAGCGAAAACGTGCTGTCGGGCACGATTCCCGTGCCTGTCATGAGCATACACCCGTTGGTGAACCGGGTTTCTCGGTAGAGGTATTCGACCAATTCGCCCGGACTTCGTTTCAGTTCGGAGAATGTGGTGGAACCGGAATAGACCCTTTCGCCGCCGCGATGAACCTCCATATGGATGGCCGTGTCCTGCGGTAGCGGGTCATTTTGCAGGAGGATACAGGGGCCGATGGCACAGGCGCCGTCATAGACCTTGGCTTGGGGCAGGTAGAGCGGGTTCGCCCCTTCGATATCCCGCGAACTCATATCATTGCCGATGGTATATCCGACGATTCTTCCCTGGGGTGAAACCACCAGGGTGACCTCCGCTTCCGGGACGCTCCACGTGGCATCGCGCCGGATGCGGACGTCATCGCCGGGCCCCACCACCTTATGGGGTGCAGACTTGTAAAAGAGTTCAGGCCGTTCCGCTGCATAAACCCGGTCGTAGAAATCGCCCCCGCCGGCAGCGGCCGCTTCCTCGATGCGGGCATCGCGGCTTTTGTAATAGGTGACCCCTGCGGCCCACACTTCCTGGTCGGCAACCGGGGCCAGAATCGTTTGCGAATCGATCGAAGCCGGGGTTCCATTGGAAAACGCGTCGGCCACGATCCGGGCCGGGTCTTCCTCCAGCATGAGTTCGTCAAATGCGAAATCGATGATTCGCACGCCCTCTTCGCTTTGCGCGATCGTCCCGAGCTGGGTGCGATAAAGTTTCATAAACGTGCTGCCTCGTACGTGGCGGGCAGGAACTTGTCCACCGGGGCGCGATCGTCGGTGAATTTCCACGCGTCGTCGACCGCAAACGGTGTCTCACGCATCACTTGGCGAAAATACCACAATGAAGGGGGAGCCGTGGGTCCTACACGATGTACCTTGGATCCAAGGCATCGCCGTTGTCGCGGTACCCATCGCGAAGCAGCGTTCGGTGTTCAGACAGGACATCCCGATACGCAAGATCCGGGGCCAGATTTTTCATTTCGCCGGGATCGCTCTCCAGGTCGACGAGCGCCTCCCGAGGTTCGCCGTAACCGTATACGGTGTATTTGAACCGCTTTGAGCGCAGCATCCGGCTGGGTTTGCTTTCCACCACTAGACTGTTGCGCCACGCGCCGGGCGGCTTGCCTGCGGCCAACGCGCGGACGCTCCGTCCGGTCAGCCCGGGTGGCACCTCGATACCCGCGTAGTCACAGAGCGTCGGGATCAGGTCGAGGCCGCTGGACACGAGATGAGTGCCGTTCACCAGGCCCGGGCGGGTCTCTCCATTGAACCGAACAATGAACGGCACGCGGACCGCCTCTTCATAAAGAACCGACTTCTCATTCAGCCGGTGAGCCGAATCCATTTCGCCATGATCGCTGGAGAAGACAATGACGGTGTCATCCGCGAGTCCATTGGCCTCGAGCGCTTGGAGGACCGTAGCGATTTCGGCATCGACGCGTTCGGTCAGCCGGCAATAGGCCCAGCGGTGCAGGCGCCATTGCTCCGCGGACCAATTCTCACGGGCGTATTTGCGATAGCTGCCCACCGCGAAATTGACCGCTTCGGGTTCGTCCCGGGGTATCTCGAAATTGTCCGGAAGCCGGGGGCACAGGCGCCCGAAGAACTCATCATCAGGCACTCCCTCGGGCCGCTTCATCGCTTCCGCGAGCGCTGCAAGATGGGGCGGCTGATCATCCGCCTTTGCTGCGGCCTTCTTCTTGCCTTCGGCTTCCTCGAAGCTCTGGATGGCCATGTAGCAGATGTCGTGCGGATTGATAAACGAGGCCACCAGCAGAAACGGCTTGTCGTGCTTCCGCCCGAGGAAATCTGCGCAGTCGTCGGCGAGTTTTCCCCGGTGATCGTCGCTGATGGACTCGAAACCGAGCTGACCTGCAGTCACGGGCAGGCCAATTCTGCCGCCGTAAGCGGTTTCAAACCCGGCACTCCGGCATATCCTCCCGAGGGAGTTTTCCAGGATGGATTCCGGGATTTTTGCCCGGAGCAGGTCTTCGTTGTGCTCCGCCCCCATTCGGCTGGGCATGACGCCGGTCAGCATCGCCGCCCGCGAAGGGGCGCAGACTGGATTGGCGCAATAGGCACGCTCGAATCGGGCACCGCCACGGGCCAGGCCATCCATGGCCGGCGTCATGAGATGCGGGTTGCCGGCACAACTCATCATCCCGGCGCTCTGCTGGTCGGTAAACAGGAAGAGTATGTTGGGACGGATTTCGTGCCTTGGGAGCGGAGGTCTATGCAAGCCTACATGCCGATGCACGCTATGCTACTATGATCTGAGGAAGTGGCAACGCATTGCTGTACAGCATGGATCTTTAGTGAAATAAGCCTGGGTGCGATGTCTCAAATTAAAGGACCGAGCGGAGTGCTCACACCATGAATACCAGAACCGTACGGCTTGAATGCGCAGCGTTGATCTCTCTCTTCATCTTCGCGCCATGTTTCGTTATCCCGGCACCAGCCACCGTCACCAACATGGCGGCCGAACTCGCAGAAGATCACGACCTTTCCATGGCGTTCGAGACACCCCATACCGATTGGGCTCAACCCTATGCCCAGGGCACGGTGCGGGTGCTATACTTCGGATACGGGGGCAGCGAGCGGGGAGTAGAGGCACGCGACCTGGTCGAACTGAAGCAACGCTTCGACGTCGAAGCGGAGGCCGCATTCTTTCAGAACGTCTCCGATACGAAATCATTCGAGTGGATCGGGGGCAACGCGGGCAGTGCACGACTGGAAGAACTGGTGGGAGAGCAGGATTGGGACTGCTTTCTGTTCAATGGCGTTTCTCCGGAAACGATGCGCGCGTACAGGATGATTCGCGATAAGTTCACGCAGTATTTTCACACCGAGAACGTACCGGCGGACATCGAACGAGGCGGGATCGTCCTGATCGGTGTGGATGATGCATTCTTGACGATGCGGGCGAATCGCATTCCCGATGCGCAGAACCCGGTACCCGGAGCCGACGCATTCGAGACGGATTTCGGCCGGGTGGTTCGCCTGCCGCCGCGACCCAAGATCCCTTTTTCGCCGGGGTGGGAAGTTGAATACGATCACTGGATGGAGGAAGTCGGCCGCGCCGTTCTCTGGGTCTCATACCGGGAGCCCGGCCTGAATCTGGAGATCGACGTGCCGCACGCCGACCTGGATCGGGCGAGCCTGGCAGATGCGGGGATTAAGCTTCGTTGGTCCGGTGAACCGGTTGGCGACGACGTCAGGTTCTCGGCGCGGATACGCCGCGACGATGGCGAAACCCTCGACCTGCCGGTCGATTCGCCATAGGCGGGACAGGGCGAGATCGCGGTGCCGATACCCCGGCCGCTCCGCGCCGGCATCTATCACCTCGATGTGTCCGCTTCCGGCGCCCGGGGCATCGAGGCCTGGGTGACGACGCCGCTCGCGATCACCTCCACCCGGACCGTGGCAGACCTTTCGCTGGATAGAGAGTGGGGAGAAACCGGAGATCCCATTGCCGGGCGGGTTACCCTTTCAGGCGATCCCCTCCCGAAGGAGAGAGCCGTTGTGCGGCTGGTTGATGTCCGCGGCCGCACGCTGGATAAAACTGCAGTGAAAATCAGGGGCTCCTCCGGTTTGTTTTCGCTCCCCGTCGAAGATTGGATGCCCATGTTGCTGGAAGTGCGGGCTGTGTTGACGACAGACGGAGAGGATGTCTCGTCGAACTATGCCTATTTTCACGTGGTCCGGCGCAAGCGAGGACAATTCAACTTCGTCGTTTGGTCGCCCGGCGGGTCGTTCAGTGCCGCCGACTGGCCCTACGATACCCTGGCCCCATACGTTCATCAGCAACTTGCGAGGTTGGGGTGCACGGCGCTGTTGATTGGAACACGATCCTCTTTTCGTGGATGGCCCTATCTGCCTGTGGCCTCGGCAGACATCGCCCTGGTCCCTTATGCCACGCGCATAACGACGGATTGGGATGATGAGGGTTTCATGACGATCGCTCACGCGAACGGGGTTTGCTGGAATAACGACGAGGCAACCGACGGGTTGGTCTCAGACACCGTTCGGAAGTGCCGGTTCGTTCGTCAGCACGGGGCTTTCGTCTACGGACTGGGCGACGAGGGCGCAAGTTCGGGATCGTGCCTGCACCCGGCCTGCCTGGATGCGTACCGTGAATACCTCGAGGAGGAGTATGTCGACATTGAGAAGCTGAACCAATCCTGGGACTCCGACTACGGATTATTTGATGAAGTCGGCCTTTTGATTCCGGGCGACAACGAAGAGGAGGAAGCCCATCGCCGAGGACTGAAGGCACGTTGGTTCGACCGCCAGGCGTTTCAATCGCATAATCTTGTCAACTTCGCGGGTAAATTCGCGAAAGGATTCAAAGGGTTGGATCCCCAGGCCATCAGCGGGTACGAGGGATCCGGGCGCTTCGCGGACGGCGCCGATATCGACCTGATCTGCCGTACAATGGAGTATTGGGCTCCTTACCCGGGCCTGCAGGACGAGGTCGTGCGGTCCATTACCCCGCCTGAATTCATCAACTCCAATTGGATGGGATACCACAAGGGTACGGGAGATCTCCTCAGCCAATACTGGCGCATGGTGACCCTCGGGTTTGACAGCGTCTGGTTTTGGCGCTGGAGCGGCATGGGTCCCTACGAAAACCACCCCAGCTATCACGGCTTGCTGAACGGCGCGATGGTCCCCTGGGAAGCGGTTCAGGTCATGCTGGACGACACCCAGATCGTGCGGGATGGCCTGGGAACGCTGTTGTTGCAGTCCAGACGCGAAGATGACGGGATCGCCATGCTTTATTCTTTTCCGTCCCAGTTTGCGATCAAGACCGGACCGGGCCTCACCTACGGCGATACGGAAGGGCACGAGATGGATCCGCTCAAGGAGCACCCGGAACTCGACGGGAAGGAAAGCCTGATTGTCTATGAGAAGAACCACATCTCCTGGCACTGATCTCTACGCGCGGCGGGTCTGCAGTTCAGGTATGTAACTGACCGCATGATGCGCCTGGGTGAGTTCAATCCTGCGGACTTCAAGGTCCTGATTCTGTCTCAGATCGAAGCACTGGGCGCCGTCGAAGCGGGCATGATTCGAAGCTTCGTCGAGGGAGGGGGAACGGTCATTGCCGACGTGCGTCCCGGTGTATACGACGGGCACTGCAAGCCGGCAGGCCAGGGCATGCTGCACGACGTGTTCGGCATCCGCAGAACGGGAGACGATGCAGCCCGGATCGAACGCGCACGAATCGACGGATCGGTGGGAACGTATCCTGTGGGCGTGTCGTTCGACGGTGCCAGGGTGGATCCTGCGGTCCAGGTTATGGATGGGAATCCACTGGGCCATGCGGGCGAAGTGCCTATATGCATCGTCCGCACTGTAGGAAAAGGCCGCGCGATATTGTTGAATTTCGCGATGGATTCCTACCCCATACTGAACACGTCGAACATCCCTGCCGGCTCGGACGACTTTGTCCGCGCGCTTCTTCGAGCATCCGGAGTTGAACCTCAGGTCACACTTACCGGTGCGGAAGGCGATCTCGTGCGCGACACGGAAATTATTCGATGGTCAGGTCCGGGTGTTGAATTCGTTACGTTATTCGGTGCGATGAGCTTGCGAAGCAGAAAAATGATGTATATCAGCAAGGACGAGACCGTGGAATTGGCCTTGCCCGCGAAAAAGCACGTGTACGATCTGCGCGAGGGGATTTACCGCGGCCTGGTCGACAGGTTCCCGGCCCAAAAGCTCGGCAACCGCGCCACCTGGCTGGTGATTTCAGATCTTGAGCTGGGTCCGCCGCTCGTAAAACCGCAGGGTGCACCCTGGAAGCGCGGAACGCGCGTGACCGTCGATTTTTCCTTTCCGGAGAGTGATGCGACCCATGCGGTGAAACTCCAGGTCCTGGTTCCGGACGGCACGCCCGCCGAATGGCTGGACCAGGTTCTCCTTGTTCCAGCCGGCGGCACCCGAGCAACCCTGCCGATTGCGTATAATGATCCTGCGGGTGAATGGACGCTCCGCGCTTCGGATTTGTATACGGGCGAAGCCACCGACACACGGTTGAACGTGGAGTAAGAGAATCTTCAACTGGATATAGAATGAAACATTATATGCACGTGCCGACCTATGTGAGACGATTGGGTCCCTACGTTTTGGACGCCAGTCCGGACAATGATAAAACCCGGAAACCACAGAAAGAGAACGTAAACCATGGATATTAGCTTCAGAGAAAAAGTCACTCTGGTTACCGGTGGAACCAGCGGAATCGGTGCGGCGGCAGCCATAGCCTTTGGCAAGGCGGAGGCTCGGGTCGTCGGGTTCTTCGTAAAATTTAGAGGGTAGATGGCCAGGAGTCGAGTGGCGCTACCATGAAAATTGGGTGATGGAAGGCACGCTGAAAGGCCGCCTCATTTGAGGCCATGCGCTCTCGTCTGCCCCTTTGGCGGGCGTCGCACAAGACACTCAAGCTTCACGAGGGTATGACAAGGCTTGTTTTTTTAGTCCAGTGGAAGGTTAGTTTAATATCACCATCTTTCTGTCTAATTCAGGGGGC
>Ga0310125_10000627_pt1 | contig 17064 bp, 8 predicted proteins | sample CB11b_Tmax_Bot8__FD_203508 | JGI IMG/M metagenome (GOLD analysis project Ga0310125, IMG submission 203508) | Marine microbial communities from Western Arctic Ocean, Canada - CB11b_Tmax_Bot8 | ecosystem: Environmental > Aquatic > Marine > Oceanic | place: Canada: Western Arctic Ocean | collected... | reverse complement strand
CAGACGTTCCAGAGAGGTTATTGTCCTCAAGGCCACCGAAGGTGGCTCCCGCTACCGCGTTTCCTACGTCGCCCAGCTCCAGCGACCCCGAGAGCGAGCTGCCCACCGCCTGGCCATAGATCAGGTAAGTCTCACCTCGGTTGAGGCCACCCGCATTGGCCGCGTTGGCACCGATCAGGAGGTCAGCCAGTCCGTCGCCGTTGACATCCCCCGCGCCCGAGACGGAGAAACCGGATTGGTCACCGTTGGCAACACCATCGAAGGTGGCTCCCGCCAATGTACTACCTATTTTGTCCATGGTCTGCCAGGAGGAGAGCGGGCTGCCTGTGGGCTGGCCGTAAACCAGGTAGCTCTGGCCCCGGTCGTTGCCCCCGGCATTGACAAAGGGTGCCCCGCTTATGAAATCGGCCAGCCCGTCGCCGTTGACATCCCCCGCGCCCGAAACAACGTGGCGGGAATTGTCATCGTCCATGATGCCACTGAAGGTGGCCCCGGCCACCGCAGCCCCTACGTTGGCCAGATGCAGGACACCCGAAAGCGGGCTGACACTTGGTTGGCCGTAGACCAGGTAGGTCTCTCCCCAGCGGTCACCTGTATTCGTTCGGTAGGACCCAATCACAAGATCGTCCAGCCCATCGCCGTTGACATCGCCCGCACTCGAAACAGAACGGCCCGATTTGTCATTTTCGGATATGCCGCGGAAGGTGGCTCCCGCCAGGTCACCGCCCACATCGGCCAGGTCCAACGAGCCCGCCAGCGGGCTCTGACTTGGTTGGCCATAGACCAGGTAGCTCTCACCCCGGTTGGAATCACCCGGTGCGCCCCAGTATGCTCCAATCACCAGGTCGGCCAGCCCGTCGCCGTTGATATCGCCCGCACCCGAAACAGAGCGGCCAGCATGGTCACTCTCTGCGATACCGTTGAATGTGGCCCCGGCCAGCGTGCTACCCACGTCGGCCAGCGAAATCGAACCGGACAGTTGGGCCGCGATGGCAGACCTGGGCGGGATCGTTAACTGAACGCCCAGGCCCAGCGCGCCAGCGGTCAACAAAGAGATGCCCCCCACCCGCCAGAACTGTAGTGCCCGTGCACGGCGAAACGCGCGGCGATAAACGGCCAGGGACCGACCGAGTCGGGAATTTGTGACTCGAGCTTTCCTTCCACACGTCCACATTGCCTTTGTCCCTTGGGTGCTTGATGAACGATCTCGCTGGCTGGTCCGACCAACTTGCGCAGTACCTTGTTCGGCCAAATCTTTGTCTACCGAACGTCAGTGGCTTTGAGATACACTCTCTTGAGTATGCTGCAAGTCGAGATAAATATCAAGTTTTTGGGTGGATTTGTGGGAAGCCAGCGCTTGCGGAAAATTAAGTGTCAGGCACTTGTCCCTTGGGTGTCACATGATAGAGAATTTTCCATCGAAAATGAGGAAATGCCCCGGCAGGTAGCTGGCGTGGCAAGTGGTCGCAGGACTTGCGAATCATTGATTCGACTCACCTATGGACAGGGTGCGTCGAATTTCATCCGTTTTGAAGCCGAGTGCCATCGGCCGCACAACATTGGGTAAGACCACTACGTCGTACAGCTCGGAAACGATCCCTTCAATATCTAACCGATGTACGACGTCGCCGCTGCGCAAATCTATCACGTAGAGACCACAGCGTGCCTCAGCATCCCGCGCTTTCAGATTTTCATCCAGTGCAAGTCCCGCAAAGGTTTTGTTATCGCGCGGCCTGGAGAGGCCCACAATCGCAAAGTCGCCGATTAACGCCATTCCTCGCAAGTAACCAGCACAAAATGTCACGGGTTCGAACTTGCCGCTGTCCAGATCAACCGTGCCGAGGAAACCGGTCCCTGAGTTCAGAAGCCAAAGTCGACCCTGATGCATTCGTGGCGAATGTGGCATCGACAACTTCGCACACACCACTTCGCCAGTGGCCACATCGATCACACAACCGCCGTCGTGACGCCGGTCTCGCCAGCCGTCGGTCACGTCGGACTGGCTGACGGTGGTCACAAATTTCGGCTTACTGGTGGCCGGATCCATTGCCATCCCGTTCAGATGACAGCGATCTTCGGCTGCGAGTTTACTGATGAATTGTGGTTTCCAAACCGGTACAAAGCTGTGCGTTTCGCTCGGCATAGCCAAACAGCTGAAGAGTGTATTGACGAACATCACCCGGTCTTCGCCGTTGATCGCCACATCATGGATGTCGATGTCCCCTGTTGTATAGCCGACCTGAGGTACATAGAGCCGGTCGTAACCGTTGGCCAATTGACCTGCGTCGAGCACGTTCTCGAATCGCCACAACTGGAAGAGCGAACTCATCCATAGGGTTTGGCCATTGCCCCACAGGCCCATGCAGCGATTAAACGTCCGCTCAAAGATTGACAGCCGACCATTGGGTTGCAGGCCGATTAAAAACAGCTTGCCTGTCTGGTAGGTTGTCATGGCGAGGCTGACCCGCTGTTCGGCCAGCCACGACGAGAACAGTCGAGACGCCATGAACTCCAGCTGGGGATCAACAGCGTCGGAAGGGGAATTGGCCGCGTTGGAATCCATCATGCGGGCCAAATCTTAAGATAAATGGTCGTCCACGTCAACAACGCGCAAGTCATTCAGGATTTCCGAACTTCGGACTTTTGCCAAGCGGTTTACTTCTCGACTCCTCGATCAATAAAATTCATTGTCATTCTTCTAATGACTCCCACCTTGCTCGGCAATTGATCCCATTGAGACAAAACCTAACACCCTGCCACCACCACGCGCGTTTTGGCGGTCTCACTGTGCTCGATAGCGAGCAGAAATCGGACAACATCGATCGCACAGTCCAAAGTCAAAGGCCATTGAGTCTGGCCGTGAAGACAATCGATAAAGGTCCGAATCTCACGGACATAGCATTGCTCGTAGTCGAAATCCTGGGCAGCAGTCAACTCATCCCATCGATCCGTCGCGGCCAGATAGCGCCGCGACGAAGCTGGTCCCAGCTCAATGGTTCCTTGTTCGCTGACAATCCGAATTTCATATTTATGGATCCGCTGGATCAGATCGAATTGCATGGTCAGAGCCATGCCGCTGGTCCCGCTGGCGAGGATTTGGTGGTAATCCGATCCCTCGACCTCCAACTCGCTGAGCTGATTACCCTGGCAATAGACATGCCGCATGCGATTCTCGGTCAGCCAATACAGCAGGGTCAGGTCCTGGGCGATCATGTCCAGGTTTCCATCTCCCATGGCCTGGTTCGAGGCGTAGAAACTCCGGTAATCTTCATAGGGATGCCAGTCAGGCAAGTAGCTGCCTTGAATTACATGACAGAAAAGCGGTTTGCCGAAGGCAGGATCGCGAAGCCAACGTCGGACTTACTGGTTCAGGGGATTGAACGCCCAATCACAACCCGGAGCCACCACGAGTTGTTTTTCTGCAGCCAGAGTTACGAGTTGGTCGATGCCCTCCAGGTTGGTGGAAAGCGGTACTTCGCAGAAAACGTGCTTGCCGGCCTCCAGTGCCGCCAGACACACCGGCACGTGATACGCTCCCGGCACCGACACCAGTACCACGTCGGGTTCCCACGTGAGTCCCTGCTCGATGTGCTCGAAGCAGGCGACCTGATGCTTGGCCCAGACTTCAGCTCGCCGATCCTCACGAAGGTCGACCAGTCGCACCTGCTCGGCCGCCACCTCATTGGCCAAGAGGCAACGAATGCGTCGTTTGCCCATGGATCCCCCGCCAACAATCAAAAATTTATTCATGGTGTCTCTCCAGTATCCCATGCCGCGCTGATTGCACAGCAAACGTTTTCACAGGGAAACAATGCTGTTGGTGGAATCTCGACGGGTGCATGAGTATAAATTGTAGGATTCTAGTTGGACAGCGCCAGTTAGCACTTAGGTCCGTGAATTCACTAGTCCGACGCGCCAGCCAGAGAATGACCGTGTCCTCTTTCGCTTGCGCTTCGGCTCTCCGATCTCCCAAAATCGGCTCAATGCGCGTGTGCCCTGGTTCCGTGAACGTGTCACTATCAGTCAGCAGGAGCAGTCAGCGTTGACTCCCTGTGACGTCCCTTGACTTTCAGCAATGCAGGTCATGTTTTACGCCTTGGGATTTGCTTCAAGCTGGCAGATGAGGCCGACTCTTGGTACGGCGACACCGCAACAGTTCGAGCGATTGATCCAAGCCATGCAGAACTATCCGGAGCTGGTCCCGGTGGAGCGGATCACTGATAATCGACCAACAACCTCACTTTAAGGAGTGTCACGAATGCTGCGTCACCGGCACGTTTCGCGTCTGGCCTTCCCAGCTCAGCGCTGGACACTTCAATGATGTTCTGACCGACCTTCAGTGGCGGGGCGCTCAATTGGTAACGCATCATGAATGTTGAGTCCTCGGCGTCCAGGACGATGCGTTCTCCACCTTCCAGGCGCTGGCCATTGAGCGTGATCGACAAGCTGCTTTCTTTCAACGTTCCTTTCAGACACACTTCGAGCGGCAGGCATTTGATCTGGCCGGCCCGTGCTGCCGCTTCGACATCGTCGCCGATCCGCATCGGGATCTTTTGCGAGTCACCCGGTTTGAGCGTCAGTGGCAGCAGTGGGTAGCCCGATACGAAGTGGTAGTTCTTGTTCACCCGCTTGCCATTTTTATGGTAGCCGGAATGGTACTCCTTGTCCTTACCGGCCAGTGTCTTCGGATCACCGATTTCGGTCAGACAGGCGTATTCCCGGGCGCGCTGTTCGATCAGGCGATTGTCCGTAAAGTACTCGAACGGCGAACCCAGATTCCACAAATAGATGCCGTTGGCGCCGGCTTGGAGCCATCTGGCCGCCAAAGCCCGCCGGTTCGCCGGTTCATATTTCGGTGGGGTGAGGCAAGGGTACACGGTCACGCCATACGGCCGGGCAATGTCGATGTACTCGGTTAGGTCGAGCATATACGGCGAATAACCGCCGCCGATGATCAGGATGTCGATCAGATCCTCTTGCACCCATGTCCTGACGTCAAGGCCGATGTCCATCGATTTGATTAAAGTGTCCGGCACCCGTGAGGCGATCACGATCGGTCTGCCCCGGCGCGCGGCAGCCTCGTCGGACAACGTGCGAATCTGCCGCATAAAAGACGTCATGATTTGCACTTCCTCCTGAGTGACCGGCTCGCCGCGCATTGTTCGGCTGAACAGCACCGGGTGGCGAATGTAATCCAACTCAAAACCGTCGATGTCATAGCGCCCGGCCACCTCCTCGAGGATCTCGAGATTACGCTGCCGGCATTCTTCATGCGCGAAGTCCTTGGAATAGTGGTAGAGGTTCTTGTCCGCCAGCATCCCTTTCCTGTCGACCAGGAGTTCGCGATGCTCCTTCTTCCATAGAGAAAGCCAACCTTTAACAAAGCTGTCGTGCGCGTCATTCATGCGCATGTGCGCCCACGCTTCCATGCCGTGCTTATGTGCGTAGTCGGTGTAGATCTGGATCGGGCATTGGCCCAGTTTTGCCAAAGCCTTGATATTGGGCCCGATGTTCGGCCAGTAGGGTGGGTCCTCACCGTGCGCCGCCTCGCCATAGATCGGCTGCACCTTGCTGTCATACACCGGAGCGTCGGCTTCGATGATGGAGAATGAAATCGTGTCCACCTGGGTTCCCAACAGCGGGGTGATCCGGCCACTCAACAACCCCTCCGGCGTGTTGGACCACGTGCGATCCAATTCGTACATGTCGTCATTGAAGATCACCCGACGCTTCCGGGTGGCTACCTTCATTCTTGCTCGCTTGTTCGCTGACCAGGTACTTGTTTCTCGCTTGTCAGCGGGTCCGCTTTTTGCTTCCAGTTTAGGTGCAGGGCCGGTTCTTGTTTCTTTCGCCTGGGTTATGAACCCCTTCTTGAGCAGCTTCCATCGGATGGCCACCTTTTGCTTGTCGTCAAGCGCGGCAATGGTCAGGATCGTGCCATCTTTCATCACCACGGACTGGTTGTATCCGCTCAGTTTACCAAAATAGACATAATAGGCTTCATCTTCCCACGTCCGTCCTTCGTCGTGGCTGATGACCGCCCGGGCACTGGGTACACCAGGACTGATCAGTTTTTGTTGCGGCTCGATTTGTGGTGGTTTTAAGAAACTGCGCGGACGGGCGTAGGCATAGGGCGAGGTGTGAATCACCACCACCGTACCGCCACCCAGTGACACCGGAAAACCGTAGCACTGGCCTTTCGCCCTGGTCAGCATCCTGAGGTTGGTCCAGGTCTTTCCCCGGTCTGCAGATTCGATCAGGAAAATGTGTTTGTAGACCTGTGTATGGGTCGGCCGCATCACTATGCCTCCGGAGAATTCGTCGACCTGTTGGGTCAGGTTGCGCGGATCTGAAGGCAGCAGGCACCGCTGGTGGCGGATGGTGGCCAGCAATTTGCCCGACGGTAAGATGGTCATGCCACCCTCGGAGGTCCAATCGTGAGTCTTGAACGGGCCCTCCCACGTCCGGCCACCGTCACTCGAGCGATACAGGAACACGACGGAGTTGCCCGCGACCCAACCCTTCTCGTATGTGAAGGTACCGTTGGGTCCGTAGCATTTACCCTTTACATGATGCACATCATTGCGTAGCTGTATTCCCCACAGCAGCGTGTCATCAGGCAATCGGTAGATCGGCCAAGTCAGATACCGGTTCGTATATTCGAAGCCAGGTACCCGGATCGGAATCTCGGCGATTTTCTCCCAAGTTCGACCCTCATCACGCGAAAGGTACACTTCGGCCGGGCCCGTCTTGCCCGGGCCATGGGCGGCAAAAACGCTGATCAACGATCCGTCACTGAGAACCTGGAACCGGGATTGATCCACCGATGGATCCGGGTGTGATGTCCAGGTCCGCCCGCCGTCAGTGGACTTGCACATGATCTTGTCCTGGCGTACGTAGACGGTGTCATCATCGGCTTTGGAGACCACAATACCTTGGCTGGACCATGCCCGCGGGGCGGAGGGAAGAGTACTCTTTTCCGCAGGCACCTTTGTCACTTTTCCATCGCGGACATGCAGGATGTATGACCCCTTCTGCATGGCCATCAGGTCCGCCATGACGAGCCTTTCCACACCCCCTGGAAAGCCGGCCTTCAGCAACGGGACCGGGACATTCTGCACTTGCTCGGTTTTGGCACCTTTTGCTCGTACTGAAACGACAATGACGACGGCGACCAATATGATTACTGAGAACAATGTCCTGGTCGTTTTCATGGTAGATCTCCTAAATCACGGTGTATGACTGCGCCGTAGTCTTCCATTACGCACCCGCGAACCTCCGACGATAATCTAGCAGCAGATACTGTGCTCGTACCATCACGCACGACGATTCAGTGTACACCGAAAGCGGGTCCCTGGGAGACCTATCGACTGCCAGTGTGGCGGTGGTAATTACGATGCAGCAGTGTTTACACCGCCGCTGTCGCAAAGTGTATCTAAGCGATGGTTTCCGGCAAGCCACAGCTACTGGACGGTCGATACCGCGCTGATCGCGGATTTCACTCCCGATAGCCCGTTGGCTATTTGCATCCCATTTTTTTGGCCGTTCGGACATCGGGCAACGGCATTTGGTTGTGTAGGAGCGTATCATCCATCGGTTCCGAGGCTGGGAACCGAGCAATCCGCTGCGAGCAGGAGGGAATTTCGGAATTCGGAAAGAGTACGCTACCGCTACACTGACTTAAGTAAGCCAACCGATTGGCGAGTGAACTCCCGGCTCGCATCCGGTGTGAAGGGTGGAAAACCGATTATCTTGGGCACTACGGCAGCAGCGTACTCGCGTTTCTCGTGAGAGGTGGGGTCCGTCAGGTATCCGATGAACTCGTTGGTGTAGCCTACCAGAATCGAGTGTTCGAAAGGTGACTCGTGGCGGATTCGCAGACCATAATAGCTGAAGAGTTCCGCCGCGTGAAAAAAAAGAACAACGTCGCCAAGCGCTATCGCAGACACTTCCGTAGCAAGACTGGGTTTCTTGTATTCCCACTCCGAGGCCATCTTGTACCAGTCCGCCGCGAAGGCTTTGCTGACCCACTCATCCTTGATACAGTCCTCCGGATTCGTCTTGAACCGCTCGAGCTGTTTTTTGTGGGTCACCATGTCGAGCGGAACGCCAATCTTCCAGGTTCGTGTCCTAATTCCTTCGACGGATACTTTCTTCGAGCTCGCCATTGCCTGCTGAATCCCCCTGGCAATGAGTTTGCCCGTATCATCCGGGTTGCCAAGCCACGGCTCACCGTTACCGGGATTGACATCACCGATGTGGCCCTGCAGCAGTGAGGGGGTCAGCTTCTCATCACGTTCGATAATCGTTTGTACGATCCCAGGCCAGTCGGGTCCAGATTGGCGGTCGGTATAACAGACCGGGTGCGCAGAAAAGTGATACCAGAGAATGTTCGTCTTCGGCGCCATGCGTTCGAAATGCAGCACGTGTACTTCACGATCGAGCCATCGCTCTGTGTCCGAACTGTCCTTGGTAAAATCTTTCTCGTTCTTCCACTGCTCAACTGTTCGATTGAAATTTGCACCGGGTACCGAGGTTTTTCCCACATAAACCTCCGCCAAAGCGAGGTCCTGAAGCGCGGTTTCGACAGCCGTTACGATACTCTTTTCAACCCTCCGGAGGTATTTGCGCGGCAAACCTCCCCAGTGGAGAAGTGGATGGCCGGTAGGCGTGCTGTGGCTGTGAGTGGCTGTGATTCGAACATCGCTCGCTGCGATTCCCGTTTTTTTGGCAACTTGGGATCGCACGCATTTGGCCATCTCTTTCGAAACTCCCAGCAGATCAACCGAAATCAACACGACAGTCGCCTCGGCCGTCCGCAGAACAATCGCACGGGCCGCTGTGGGCTGTCGGACGTCTTCCACACAACGCTCCATGCCGGGAGCACAGTGAAAACCCGCCAGGAGCGTGCCAGTTGGAGGTGTGATGTCCACACTTCCCTCTCCGACTTCGAGTCCGATTGACTTACTCGCGATCCCCAAGCGGGGCTTGGCGAGTGTCAAACCCGCACCGGAACTGACACTCAACGAGGTTTGTAAGAACTCACGGCGTCCGACGTCGCGTCCTGACTTCATAGGGAGTCCTCTCGGTTACAGTGTATCTAAGTGACGGTACTCGGCGAGCCACAGCCCATCGGCCGATCTGCTGTTCGCCTGGCTGCAGTGTATCTAAGTGGCGGTTCCCTGCAAGCCACAGCGACATCAATAGCTAAACCATTAAAAAACCAGTGTATCTAAGCAACGGTTCCCGGCAAGCTAAATTAGAGTGCTCTCTGTACTCGTGCGCACGTACAGGCATAGAGGCCTTGAGATGTGAGGAATTACTTAATGAAGCCCCAGGGGGGCCGATCAATAGCTGCCGCCCATCCGTTATACCTACTGCCGGGTAAGTGTAAATTTTTTGGCACGAAAAAACGCCGTTTTGTTAATAGAGGAAGGAAGGGTTTGGTCCATGCGGGCGCTCGCAGGAGAATGAAATCCGGTGGTTGTGTGTAAGCCCTTGGTAGCGGTGTCTCAACCGCCTGAGAGTCCCTTCCCTGGCTGGATCGCAAAAGTGTTGGCTACTGCGACTGGCGCTGTGCAGTCTTCAGAATGTGCGTTTTAACGGGTAATTCACGGGGCATCTGATCTTAAATTGTGACAAAAAAAGTGGGCCCTTAGAATGCGGTGCAAATGGCTCAGCTGTTAGAGATTACTCCCTCCCTCGCCTGGCGTTATGACTTATCATCTTTAGCTCGTTCCTTTTGATGGTGCTTGGCATGGCAGTTCCCGCACAGCGTTTCGATGTTGTTCCAATCCAAGGTTCCAAACGCTGATTAGACCATGCATTTTTGGCTATTGAGCTTGGTCTGGAATTCTCAAAATATGGAATGCGGATGGGGATGTGGTCTCCAGATCGGCGGAAATTCGTGCCGCGAACGATTACAACTTCAAAACAGAAATTCGGGTAGTCGGCTAGCTACCGAAGAACGATTCACGCGGGCGCCATGGTTTCCACTTGCGCCCTGACCCGCGCGGATCGGCCTGAGGACTGCAGGTAGGTCATGGAAGAACGCAATAAATTACTGTTGGGTCAATTTAGGGACGTTATGCGAAGTGCGGCAATGGCGTGTCGTTGCTGGCATGATGGATGCGTTGACGCCCCTATCCCAAATCATGGAAGCAGGGGCAGGTGTCTTACTGGTCCACTACCCTAGAAAAGGGGACGTGGGCGAAGGACAGGCAAGTCGGGGCTCTAGTGCTCTGCCTGGCTTTGTCGATACGATTTTCGAGCTAAGACGGTTTAGCGCCCAGGACGCCGACCTCGCCGGATTCAAGATGGCAGCGGACATGAACGCCGATGGTGTGAACCGGTACGCCGGCAAGCTACGGGACGAAGGACGAGCGGCCCGAACCATTCAAGCCCACCTGAACGCGATCAAGGCATTTAGCAAATGGCTGACCGAGCATCACAAGCTGCCCCGCGATCCCCAGGCCGATCGACGGCGGGAACGGCGAATACTATTGCCCGAGGAATGGCGGCTGCTGGAAACGGCGACCGCAGCCGGCCCGGAACGGTATGGGATGACGGGCGGCGAACGACTGCTGCTCTACTGCACGGCGATTCAAACCGGGCTGCGATCGAATGAACTACGAAGCTTGACCCGAGGCCAACTGTACTTCGATTCTGACCCACCCTACATCACCTGCAAAGCCGGATCGACGAAGAACCGGAAGGACGCCCGGCAGTACATTCAACCCGAGCTGGCGGCGAGTCTAAGGCCCAAATCACAACAAAGGCACCCAAGGCCCCGGCATTCAGTTTGCTCCATGAATCGAAACTGGCCCAGATGCTACGGGATGATCTGACCGAGGCCCGTAAACGATGGCTATCCAAAGCGAAGGACGACCCACTGTTGTTCAAAAGTTACCGCTCACAATCGAGCCGATGAAACAGATGGCCAAAACCCTTCGCAACAAACAAGAGCTGTTGCTGAACTGGTTTCGGGCCGGTGGAGCGTTCTCCCCGGGGGTTGTTGAAGGTTTTAACAACAGACTAAAACTGATCACCAGAAAATCGTACGGTTTCCGCACCCCAGAAGCTTATGAAACCGCCCTCTATCACAACCTTGGCGCCCTACCTGAACCAGTTTTCACCCACAGATTCTCCTAACAAAGCGAAAAAGAAGGGGCTATCGGCTAAGTCAAGGGGAAGATGGGGATTGAAATCACTATCAGTCCTGATGGAATTCAAATGGCTCACAAAGGTTCAAGATAGACATGTATCACGGTCGCACAGGATTCAGGTTTATTTCCCCTTGCCGCCAAGACGGCTCACGTGAATTTTGTTAGAATGCGTTATCGCCATGGCAATCTGGGGCAGGTTGTAGGCCAACAACCGCAGGACGACACACGGACGAGACTCTTTGATGCTCATCCAAGTCAGGAAAGGACAGTGACACATGAATCGTATAGTTCTGATCGTATTCGCGGTGCTGCTATTATTGTTCCTCTTCGGGGCAAGTCTCAGCGGAATGTACACCGACTGGCTCTGGTTCGGGCAGGTGCAGTACGCGGGGGTGTTCCTCACCGTGCTCACCACGAAACTATGGCTTGGGGCAGCAGGAGCGACACTTTTGTTCTTCTTGTTATGGGTCAATCTGCGCGTCGCGCGCCAGCCGACACACACCACTTTGGTGTTCCAAGGCACGAATGTTCTGGCAATTCCCGACCGGCACCTCGTGGAACCCTGGGTGAACCGTTTGCTCCCCGTCGCCATGCTACTGATCTCTCTGTTCGCGGGTCTGGTCGTTGGGAATTCCCTCTGGGAACAGGTGTTGCTTTATCTAAACCCCGCCGAATTCGGCCACAAGGACCCCTTGTTCGACAACGATTTGAGCTTCTATGTCTTTCAGTTCCCCTTGTTCAAGTCGCTTTATCGGCTCTTCATGTTGGCGATGGGCTTGTGCGTGGTCCTGAGCGCAACGGTGTACATCTTCGACGAGAGGGTCGCCGTGACCGAAGATCGACAGTTCATTATCCTTCCCAGGATGAAGCAGCACTTGCTGACTTTACTGGGCATCATGTTCTTGGCCAAGGCTTTGAGCTACCGCCTGAGCATGTATGACCTGCTGTATTCGCCACGCGGCGTGGCCGCGGGGGCAGGCTATACCGATGTTGTTTTCCTGCTGCCTGTCCTATGGATGTTGATGGTCGCTGCCGGGGTGGCCGGGATCGGCGTCATCTGGTTCAGCTTCCGAAAGGGATGGATCTTGGTGGGCAGCGTGGTGGCGGTCTGGTTCGGACTGTCTCTGCTTGGGTCTTGGGCCCTGCCGGTCGCGGTCCAAGTACTCAAGGTGACCCCCAACGAACTGAAAACCGAGCGGCCGTATATCGAGCGGAACATTGCCTTCACCCGTGCTGCCTACAACGTCGACGACGTGGAGGAGAGGAACTTCACCGCCGAGGAGTCGCTGACGCCCGAATTGCTAAAGGCCAACCAAAGGACGGTCGAAAACATCCGCCTGTGGGACCACCGCCCTCTGCTGAGCACCTATGCCCAGTTACAGTCGATTCGCACCTACTATGACTTCCACGATGTCGATAACGACCGCTATACGCTCGGCGGCGAGTATCGTCAGGTCATGCTCTCGGCACGCGAACTCAATTACGCGGCACTACCGAGTCGCACCTGGGTGAACGAACAACTCACCTATACCCATGGCTACGGCGTCGTCCTGAGTCCGGTGAACCGCATTCTCCGCGAAGGCGAGCCCGCTTTCCTGCTCAAGGACATTCCGCCGATTCCAACCGAGGGTCATACTGAACTGCAGCTTGACCGCCCGGAAATCTATTACGGCGAAACCGTCAATCCTTACGTCTTCGTCAAGACCAATGCGAAAGAATTCGATTACCCGGTGGGTGACCAGAACAAATACACCACTTATGAGGGCGACGGAGGGGTGCCTGTGGGTGGCTGGCTGAAGCGGCTGATGTGGGCCTTCCGTTTCAAAAGCATCTCCATTCTGCTGAACACCGATGTGCACCCCGAAAGCCGCATCATGCTCTACCGTCGTGTCCTTGACCGCCTGGAACAGATCGTTCCTTTCCTACTCTTCGACCGCGATCCGTACATCGTCTTGAGCGAGGGAAAGCTGTACTGGATTTGCGACGCCTACACGCGCACAGCCCACTACCCGTACTCCCAGCCCATGGGCGGCAGTTTCGGCAACTATATCCGTAACTCGGTCAAGGCCGTCGTCGACGCCTACGACGGGACCGTTCACCTCTACGTTGCCGAGCCGGACGACCCCATCATTCGGAGTTACCAAGAGGTTTTCCCCGACACGTTTAAGCCTCTCGATGAAATGAGTGCGGACCTGCGGCGGCATATCCGGGTACCGAAGACCCTGTTTGAGATCCAGGCGCGGATCTATGCGAAATATCACATGACCGATCCCCAGATCTTTTATCAGAACGAAGATCTCTGGGAGTTTCCCAAGGAAACGTACCGGCAGGACGAACGGGAGATGGAGCCGTATCACAACATCATGCGTCTACCAGGCGAGGCAAGTGAGCAGGAGGAGTTCGTGCTCATGCTCCCCTTCACTCCGCAGGGAAAGCACGTGTTGCGCGCATGGATGTGCGTGCGCAACGACGGTGACCATTACGGCAAGTTGCTGGTGTACAACTTTCCGAAAGGAGAGCAAGTCGATGGCCCCTACCAGATCGAAGCGCGGATTAGCCAGAACGAACAGATTCGGGAACAACTGGCCCTATGGATTCAAGGAGGTGATGTGGTCATCCGCGGAAACTTGCTCGTCGTTCCCATACCGTCTCAACTCGAGCACAGTGCACCTGTATCGGCAATTGAGACCAAGGGAAGCCTGCTGTATGTCGAGCCGGTGTTCCTGCAGGCCGCCCGCGGGGAGATCCCTGAGTTGAAGCGAGTCATTGTGGCCTACGGCGACCGGATCGTAATGGAGCGAGACCTCGAGCGTGGCCTGGAAAAACTGTTCGGTCGTGAATCGGCTCTCGCCAAGGCAAGCCAGCCAGTTACCCCAGACACTGAGGCCAAGCAGGCGGGTGCCGGCCAAACCAGTATCCGGCCATCACCGGACCTGGCACATCGGGCCTGGCAGCACCTGCAACAGGCCAAGAAAAGTTACGGTGATGACTGGGCCAAATTCGGACAACAGATGAAAAACTTGGAGCAAGTGCTGAAGGATCTGAACGATCAGGCCAACGCCCAGGCTTCCGAGCCCTGAGGCAGCGAATCTGTCACAAAGGGGGTAAAGGGGCCAAACTTGGTTTTCATTGTGGAGCACAGGTATGCTTCACTCTCCTTCATTTGGCAGCGGTAATGGGATGTCTTTTTTCGAGCACGTTTGCCAGACACACCAAGTGGGTGAAACTGTCCGGGTGACCAAATCGAAAGGCCTCGAGCAGTTTCACGAGCGTGCTTTCCGTATACCGTCAGCAGTGCACAGCTACCATTTCGCGACAGGCAGCTAACGGCCAGCACCAACAGCAGCAGCCCTGACGGCTCAGGTATAGCCGCTGTCGTATTGCTGGCACGGGTGAAATTGATAATCCCTCTTGTTAAATCGTAGGTATTAATATCCCCGTCGTTGTCAATATCACCGGTGATCCATGTTTTACCATTTCCAGTCGCACCAGTGTAATTCATGATCATTTGTGTCAGATCATACGTGTCGGTGTCACCGATTGGCCAGTAGATTTGTCAGTTTGAAGGTAGTTGCTATGCAAGTGACGTAGCGCGACACCTTCCCAGCTCGAAGGCGGTGTCATACAAGTCGCCCCCCCCAGAGGATGTCTTTTCATTTTCAAGATTAATCATCCAAGGAAAAAGTGCCTTTGAAGGGCGGTTCGAATTTTAGAAAGACATCCTTGGCTCGGGCGCTGACCTCCTCGTTTGAAGACTTGCTAGCGTTCCTCAAGAGTTGGAAGACACACGAAGAGTCCCGTAGTTCTGCTTCACGAATTTCCCAGCGGCTAGGTTGGTCCAAACTAAATGTGGCATTTGCCAATGGATCACGAGCGAATTCCCTTTCAAGTTGTTCCTCGATCCTATTGGCTTCCTTTTTGATGACTGGGCCGAATCGGCTCAAACGTTGGCGCCCTCAACCACAGACCGGCTCCCGAGAATATCAATACGGGCATCCCTTGTAGCCGAGACTGGACAGCAGTTATCATGATTTGATTCAATCGGGCACGATCCGCCGCGGTGACAAAATCGCACGGTTGGCAGGTGGGTTCCATGATTCTGGACAATGCGCCGGTTAATTTGACAAGAGAACGAACGACGATGCGTATCATGAATCTGGTAGCGTTGATTGCCATCACGCTGTTCCACACCAACAGTACCCAGGCGGAACAGCCCGCGGCGAATGTGTTGGATCGCGAGTCACTCGACTGGATCCGAAAAGAGAAAATTCGTGCTGGATACTGTAATCGTTGGACATCTGAAGAACTGCCGGTCAAGCTTGCTGCTGCCGGGTTCAACACGATCCACGTACAATTTTGCAACAAAGGTCACGCCGACATCCCACGCTGGGGACGGTTGGCTCGTGAAAATAACCTGCGGCTGATCACCGGTGTATGGTGGTCCTTTCCTTCCCACCGCCAGAGTAACCAGGGCACACCCGCGCGGATTGGCACGGACTATCGTGGCTTTGTTAACGGGGCTGGACGTAGCCACACAATGACGGTCTGCCCGGTTGACAAACGGTATTGGCAGGATTGGATCACGTCTGAAATGTTGGAGATGGCCCGGCAGGCGCGGCGCGAGGGCATCAGCGGCATCACGCTGGACCCCGAATTCTACGGCAGTGCCGAGCCCGACGGCGGTGGGTCCTATGGCTGGTATTATTTTAGCGGCCTGTGCTACTGCGATCACTGTTTTGGCAATTTTCTAGAGACGACCAACACTACCGAGACGCCAGCTGAAGTTGTCCCGCCGGAGCGTGCTGCCTGGCTCGAACAACACGGCCATTTACGCGCCTACGACGAGAATCTCAAGACCAATGTCCAAGTGTTGGCTCGCAGCCTTGAACAGGCCGTCCACGCAATCGACCCCGACGTGGTCCTGGGGTTTCTGGCAGTTTACGATGCCGGCGATTTTTTCTCGCGCGGTTTGCGCGATGGTTTTCAAACTCCTCATCGACCGGTCACGATTTGGCCTGAGACCCCCACCTATAAAAAAGGCTATCACCCCTATGTCGACGAGGTTTATCACAAGCTGCGGTCAAGTGGGAATGTCGTCTATGTCCCCGGTCTCTACCTCGAAGCGCATGCTCCGATGCAATTGGACAAACAGGCGCACAACCTGGCGATGCATAGCGATGGTTATTGGGTCTTTACCAGAAGGAAGGATCTCTTGATGAACGCGACGATTGGTAACTACTTCAGGGGTGCCAACGATGCCATCAAAAATAACGCTGTTACCAGTGACGAGGCTCCCTTCGTCGATCTGTGGGACCAATACGAATCGGTTGTGACGTTACCGGCACAGTGGCTGCTCCGGCTTGATCCCGAAGATATCGGTGAACAGAAAACGTGGTACGCCCCCGAGGTGCAGACCAACGATTGGCAAACCGCCAACATTGGCCAGTTCTGGGGAAAGACACTCGGTCAACCTTATATCGGCGTCGGTTGGTACCGCGTCACCGTGAATGTACCGGAGTCGACGGCTGGCAAGCGGCTTTACCTTGCCTTCGGCGCCGTTGATGAGCAGGCCTGGATCTGGGTCAACGGCGAGTCTGCCGGTGCCCACGCTGTAGGTCCCCAAGGCTGGAACCAGCGTTTCCTGATCGAAGTTACCGAGCAACTCAAACCTGGCCACGAGAACGTCATTGCCGTCCGTGTCCACAACTCCCTCGCCGCCGGTGGTATTTGGAAACCCGTCCGGATTATCGCCCGACGTTAGCACGACGCCCCTGACAGGGCTGATGCCTGCCGCCGCGTTGCGGATGATGAACTGAATACACGATAGCAGTGAATCGGATGGACGAACTGGCGCTCGGTGGTGGCACACGGTTGCGAGACTGGACGTAGCCGTGGCTGA
>Ga0310125_10000626_pt1 | contig 17082 bp, 14 predicted proteins | sample CB11b_Tmax_Bot8__FD_203508 | JGI IMG/M metagenome (GOLD analysis project Ga0310125, IMG submission 203508) | Marine microbial communities from Western Arctic Ocean, Canada - CB11b_Tmax_Bot8 | ecosystem: Environmental > Aquatic > Marine > Oceanic | place: Canada: Western Arctic Ocean | collected... | reverse complement strand
AGAACAAGTACCCGGTAGATCGACTCAACGCCAAGGCGGCCCCTTCGCCGATGATGATCATGACCAGCCATACATACAGGATACCGGTTGCCGACTGATTGGCGCGGCGTTTGACGCAGTCGAAAGTCATGTAGATGAAGGCGAGCGGAGCCACAAAGCCAATAAGATAGCGGGCCGTGATCATGACCAGATCCCAAAGTGCAAGCCGGTTGTCGGCCTGTGCCAGGCAGGGCCATACGCCGAGCAGGCCACTGCATGCAAGACGCAAACCGATCAGTACCCCCATCAAGACCACCAAGCGTATAAACGGGCCTTGCGACATTTCACCGCCGGCCGTGAGGTAGGCGTGGCCGAGCAACATGGTCATCAGCCCGCCACCAAGAAGTCCGCAACTGACGGTCACCATCAAAGCCACGGGCCATCTGGGTGCCATTGCATGCGATCGGTCCGCTGCGGTGGCTGGCAATTTTTCTGTAAGCAACAACACAACCAGGGCCACGGCCAACGCCAAGCCAAAAGACGCCGCCACACGTTGGGTATTGCGATGGCCTAGTTGCACGGTCATCAGTTGGGTGATGAAAGCAGCCAACGTTGTGCCAAGCAGCACCCAGGTAACAACGCCGACTTTCTCGCCATTGACCTGGATGACCAGGGTCACGGCCAGCAGTACCACCGCGATCAACCCACCCAGTCGTAGCCAGCGGAGCGTGACTTGGTGGGGGTTACTAGCGGCCTGAGCCATACCCACACCAGCGACCAACATGAGCAAGAAGACACTGATCATGCGCTTGAGTTTAGCTTTTGGGCTAGTTATTGTCCTCTAGGACTCAAAATGTGTCATATTAATTAAGAATGGGACAGGAAGGGCTCGAACCCTCGCGCCAAGCAGGTCTACCCTTGACTTACCACCCTAGACACGCCGCTGTGGCAAGCAACAATGGAACGGGACCTTGCGTAGCGATTACACCGGATCGCCACCATCCCGTATTGTCGATACAGGGGGAGTGTAACAAAGTCCAAGTTCATTGATGGATGGCCGCAGGGCAATAACAGACATATATTTGACAGTCGTGAGGGCAACGGCGTACTATTAACTGGTACGTTTAGATAACCGGCATGAGCTGGGCAGTACGATGTCAGGATATGAAGCCGATTAGACCGCCATCGCGTCAGTAAAGGTGATGGCGGGGCGTTTGGAAGCCAGACGAGATAGATTAAGAATGCTTTGTCCGAATCGCCTGATTTTATTGCATTACTTAGGTAACGGTCACCTATGAGGTTGACCAGCATGGTGTAGTGGTAATTTTCCGATGACACTCCCACGCCGACCGTATGCACTGGAGTCGCAGGTACATCTGTAGGGGCCAAGACAAAGTTAATAGGCGTCATTGTTTTAATCGCGTCTGCCGATCGGTATCCAATTCTCGGCATCCAACACTGAACCGGTAAAGGTTGCAGTGCTTTGTGCTCATGCCTATTCCTGTAAGCCCTCTAGGGGGGCTATTGGTCTGTCGCATATACGGACCAACTGGGTTAGGAAAGGAGCATAGGCCGTGTTGGATAGCTATTTACTGTTACTGGAGGGCTTGGAGATTGGCTTTGCCGGTGTCGGCCTGGTGGTCGGCGTTGCGGGTGCTCTGTTGCTGGGCAAGTTTGTAGGTATTCGAACGATACGCGATGCAAAATGGGAAGCAGGCCGAATTCTTACCGAGGCACGCCATGAAGCAGAGACGAAAGCAAAGCAACTTGAGTTGGACGCCCGCAATGAACTGGCCAAACTGCGTGAAGAGTTTGATCGCAAAACCAATGACACCCGCAACGAATTAAAAGAGAGCGAACGCCGGACGGTCTCTCGCGAAGACAATCTCGACCGCAAGTTGGACACCTTGGTTACCAAAGAACGATTCTTTAAAGAGTTGGACGTCAAGATTAAGGATCGTGAAAAATCAGTGGCGATCAAGGACGCCGAACTGAATGACCTGATCGCCGATCAGAAAGCGGCAAGGGACAAGATGCTGGCCGAGCAGAAACAGATACTGTTGCGGATCAGCGGCATGGGCGAGGAAGAGGCCAAGAAAGAAGCATTACGCGTCGTGGAACAGGAGTTGCAACACGAGGCTGGACAACTTATTCAACGTGTATCAGAGAGGACGGAGGCGGAAGCTCGCGATATTTCCCTAAAGATTATTCTCCAGGCGATCCAGCGTTATGCGTCCGACCACACGGCCGATCACACTGTCTCGGTTGTGCCCATCCCCTCGGACGATATGAAAGGGCGTGTGATTGGTCGCGAAGGTCGCAATATTCGATCATTTGAAAAAGCGACTGGCGTAGACGTCATTGTGGACGATACGCCTGGCGTGGTGGTCGTTTCATGCTTCGACCCTATCCGCCGGGCCATTGCAGCTGAAGCTTTGCAGAAACTGTTGGATGACGGTCGCATTCACCCATCACGGATTGAGGAGGTGGTCGAAGAGATTCAAAAGGAAATGAACCAACGGATTCTCAAGATCGGTAAGGATGCGTGTATCGAGGTAAACATTCCAGGACTTCACCCACGCATCACGGAGATGATGGGCCGGCTTCACTACCGCACGAGTTATGGCCAGAACATGCTGCGTCACTCGCACGAGGTAGCGTATTTGTGCCAGGTGATCGCCGACGAGTTGGGGTTGGACGGCGCGATAGCGCGGCGGTGCGGGTTTGTTCATGATATCGGAAAAGCTATGGATCACGAGGTCGAAGGTGGACACCCGGCCATCGGAATGGAATTCTGTAAGCGGTTCGGCGAAAGGGAAGAGGTACTCAACGCCATTGGTGGTCACCATAATGATATTCCATCAACGACCCCGTACACCCCAATCGTCATGGCGGCCGACGCGGTCAGCGGCGCCCGGCCCGGTGCGCGGCGCGAGACACTGGAAAAATATGTTAAGCGACTTGAGCAACTAGAAGAGATCGCCACCAATATGCAAGGGGTCAAGCAGGCTTATGCGATCCAGGCCGGTCGCGAGATACGCGTGGTTGTGGATCCCAACTCGGTGGATGACGCCAATACTCACCACATCGCCCGTGATATTGCTAAGCGAGTCAGCGAGGAGATGACCTTTCCCGGTGAGATTCGCGTAACAGTGCTGCGTGAAATGCGTACAGTCGAGTATGCCCGGTGACTGGAAACGGTCCGTGATATGGGCGCACTGGCACATGGCGGTTGCGTATATGCAACCGCTCCTGCGGTGTCCAGGCACTACATCAGCAATCACGATAGCGCATACTGATGATGTGTTCCACTGCCAGGCAAGACTTGGTCCAAAGCGCCAACCGGCCCAAGGAAAAACAGGGATAACTCCATGAATTGTCCCGAATGCCACAGTTCAATGCGGGATGGTTTTACCCCAACCAGGAGGGGTTTTCCTGTTTTCGCAAGGAACCGAATCCGCAATTGTTTGCCTTGGCCAAAGCACTGGCGGGTACTTCGAGTTGGTTTCACAGGGCAAGACTTGAAGCATATCATTGTTCGCGGTGTCAGTTGGTTATTTTTCGTTACGGCCGGCCGGTGAATGACTCCAAATCGTTTACACACCGGTGAATGCCCGATCAGTTGCATTATTCAATGCAAAGCCAACAATAGGTTCCATGGGTATGGGTGAAAACTATGCGCCGAGTGCAACACGGTACGACAACGACGGCTTCTTTCGCAGGTGCGGTCGGTCGGGGCTTCGATTGCCGGCGATCAGCATGGGCATGTGGCACAACTTCGGCGACCAAGTCAAGGATGACAACTGTAGGGCAATCTGTCGCACGGCATTGGACTTGGGCATTACACATTTCGACTTGGCCAACAACTACGGGCCGCCCCCGGGTAGTGCGGAACGTCGTATGGGCAAAATTATCAAGGATCTGCCTCGCGACGAACTGGTCATTTCCACCAAGGCCGGTTTCTACATGTGGCCGGGACCTTACGGCGATCATGGCTCGCGCAAGTACTTGCTAGCAAGCCTCGATCAATCGCTCAGGCGGCTCGAACTTGATTACGTGGACATCTACTACCATCACCGGCCTGACATGGACACCCCGCGGGAAGAGACACTGGGCGCGCTCGACCAGGCGGTGCGCAGCGGTAAGGCCCTTTATGCGGGTATCAGCAGCTATAACGGACAACAGACAGACGATATGCTGCGTGTAGTTAAATATCACGGTCTGTCGCGTCCCGTCATCCATCAGCACTACTACAACATGTTCGACCGCAGCATCGAGCATGATCTTCTACCCATCGCAGACGAGGCGGGCCTCGGCGTAATTGCGTTCTGTCCGCTGGCTCAGGGGTTATTGACGGACAAATACTTGGACGGTATTCCTTCAGATTCGCGCGTTGCGGCAAAACACGGTGCGTTACGCGAACAGGACGTCACCGACCGGGTCCGTACCAGAGCGGCACGGCTCAATCAACACGCCAAGCAGCGAGGCCAATCGTTGGCGCAGATGGCACTGGCCTGGGTGTTGCGCAATTCTCGCGTTACCAGCGCGTTGACTGGAGTCAGCCGCCCTGAGCAAGTCAAGGAAAACGTTGCGGCGCTGACCAACGCCCACTTTGACGAGAGTGAACTGAAGCTCATCGATGAAGTTGTTTCGTCCTAAGCACCCCAGATGGGTAAGCAGCTAATTATCGTCGGCGCGTCGGCACGAGCCGCAGCACAGTCAGCGATACGCGGCGGTTATGAGCCGTGGTGCGCTGATCTGTTTGCTGATCGTGATCTGCAAAAAGTCGCGACCGTCCACCGTTGTTTGCCTGAGCAATATCCACAAGCGCTGGCTAAACTTATCGACGAAGCATCGCTTCCACTGGATGTGGCAGTGCTCTATACCGGTGGCCTGGAAAATGAGCCACAACTGATTGAAGCGGTCGCATTCGATCGGCCCTTGTTGGGTTGTTCGCCCTATGCTCTGCGGCGAGTGCGCGACCCGCTGGCATTACCCTCTCTACCCAGACACCGCGGGCTTCGTTTCTGCAAGATGCATCGACATCGTCCCTTGTTATCGTGGTTGTTTCCATCACTATTGAATAAATACCTGATCAAGCCGTGTCAGGGCACGGGCGGTCGAGGGATTCGCAGGTGGTCGCTGGCTGAACGGGTGGCAAGAACGGATTACCTGCAACAGTACGTGCCCGGTAGGCCAGTCAGTATGGTGTACGTTGGTGATGGTTGGAGCGCCCGGTTGCTGGGCGTGACCGAGCAATTGATAGGTGACAAGTCGTTTGGTGGCGACGGATATCGCTATTGCGGCAGCATTGGCCCGCTGATGTTGGAGAAGGCACAACAAGCGGCCATGGTGCACCTAGGCGTGCAACTGGCACAGCGGTTTGATCTTCGAGGTCCGTTCGGGGTAGATGCGATCATCGCTCGTCGCCGAGGCGGTGCTATCTGGCCCGTAGAGGTCAACCCACGTTATACGGCAAGTATCGAGGTTATCGAACGAACCACTGGCCTCAACTCACTTGGCAAGGGTCTTGCTATAAGAAAAATGCGGTCACGCAGCGATGCGGCAATCATGGGCAAAGCGATCGTATTTGCCAGAAAACACGTGTCAGCGCCGGACCTGTATCAATGGTTTGATGCCGAACAGATCGCCGATGTGCCACAAATAGGCGAACCTATTCGACAAGGCCACCCCGTCTGCACGGTTTTTGCCCATGATACCGATGTGTCCCGGTGCAGGACCCGTTTGCATCAACTGGCGCAAACACTTTACACTCGGCTTGACACATGAACAGTACAAAGCGCGATTTATCGCTGGTATTGCCGAACATCCGTTCTTCTGGCAGTGCTCAGGTGAATGCCTACTTGGATGCAGGCGAGGCTGACTTTTCCGATGCCATCCAACACGCTATGCGGATACTGTGCGCAGCCTCGGCGCCGGCCATCATCGGCCTTGAGTATTTGACCGTTGAGGCGGTGCACCAAGCAGTGTTGTTGGCGCAGGCAATACGCGGTCGCTTGCTGCCGCACCGGCCGATTGATCCGGTCCGTCTGCACCAGGCTGTGGCCTGGTCGTCGACGCTCGATCAGGCGCGGCAGTGCGATGTCTGGATCCGTGTCGGTACTGAGGACAAAAAGTTCGATCACGTCGAGCAGCATATATCGGATGGGATAATACAGGTACACGCCAAGAGATCGCTGGTCAAAACTGAGCATCCGTCGTTGGAGGTGGTGTTGAAGCATCGCGCAGTTGCGACCAAGGATCCAGGGCAATGGGTGAGATCTGTGTTGAAGCGACACGCCCGGTCTGCGGTGGTGACGATGGCGCACGGCTGTGATGCGCGTGTGGTCAGCCAGTGGCACAAACTGGCGGTCGATGTACAGGAGCACGTGCGCATGGCAGTGATGGAGCTTCCGTCGCCGGATGCAGCCAACTGCCGCGGTGCCGAGGAGGTCGTCGCGTGGATGACGGGACGGTCATTGGCGGCGGGCGGCGTTGATTTTTCCGACCCGCAGTTACATACCTATAAGGCCATCGATGTAGCAGTATCCGTCGAGAAAGCACAGGCGGATGTGCCACAGCGGATCAGTATCGGCGCTGAAGTGGACAGTCAGGCCCAAGTTGGTTTCGTGACACCCGGTTTGGCCGCTGGCTTAGCCGCTCGGGTCATGCGATTTGACGGGGCCATGTTCTGGCTGTGTACGGATACGGTCACTGCTGCTCCCGATCCGACCGTGAAACTGCTGGCTGATTTGCGCCAAGCAATCGGGACGTGCCAATGAGCCGGGCACTGCGCATCGTTAATGCCAGAACTTATGACCCGGTCAACGGCGTTGATGGTGACGTACGTGAAATTTTATCTTATGACGGAAAGATCGTGGCCCAATTGCCCAAAGATGAACAGCCTCGCACGATCGACGCGACGGCCATGGTGGTGATGCCTGGGGGCGTCGAGATGCACGCTCACCTGGCGTCCATGTCCGTGAACGCGGCACGACAGATTCAGTCAGCAACCGGCTACGAGCAGGTGGTGCCCACGGCGCCGGATACCGGACGGCTGTATGCGCTTTTGGGTTATACCACTGCAGTCGAGGCAGCAGTTGCGCCGTCTGCAGCTGCGCACGCTCATCTGCAACTGGACGTGATGGATAACATTGACACGGCCATACTCGTGTTGATGGCCAATCATGAGGGTCTGATTGATCGCATCGACCAAGGAGATGAAGACGGCGTTGTGGCAATGATCGCCCAACTGCTGCGGGCCACAGGCGGTTACGGGATCAAGGCGGTCAACCCCGTGGCCGTGGCGGCGTGGCGGCGCGATGCTGCCAAAAATCACATTGATACGATCGATGATAAGGTCGCCGGCACCAAGGTGTCACCGCGAAGGATGCTCGAAGTGCTGACCGCCGCACAGCAACGATTGGACTTGCCGCACCCGACGCACATACACGGGCCGCAACTGGGTGAGCCCGGCAGCGTGGAAATCACGATCGAGATGATCAAGGCGTTGAAAGGGCAACGATTTCACCTGGCTCACTTGCAATACTACGCGTACGGTAGGACAAAGCATGGCAGCCTCAGGAGTGAAGTTGAATATCTCTTGAGACATGTGAGCGATCACAAAACAGTCACCGCTGACCTAGGCATGGTGGCCTATGGCCCGGCCTTTACGGCCACAGCTGACCTACCTCTGGAATACAACCTGTACCGGCAGGCGGGGTCGCCTTGCAAGCCCGCCCGCTTTGTTGAATCAGGTAACGAGGACTGCTTCGGTCTGATGCCGCTTGTTCATCAACCGACCCACCCGGTGCACGCTGTGCAGTGGGCGACCGGCCTGGAATTGGCGCTATTGTGGGACAACCCGTGGCAATACGCGTTGACGGTAGATCATCCCAACGGCGGTTCATTTTTGAATTACCCGGCGTTAATTGCACTCTTGATGAGCAAGCCACTGCGGGACGAACAACTAGCGGCTGCCAACAAGGCAGCGCGTCAGTACACCGGGTTGGGGGGTATAAACCGTGAGATGACGCTCAGCGACATCGCCATCATCACCCGCGCCGCACCGGCGGCGGCGCTGGGGCTGGCCAACAAGGGGCACCTCGGTCCCGGAGCCGATGCTGATATCACCATTTACAATGATGACACCGCCGATCCCCAGCGTATGTTTGAGAATCCCCGGTACGTGATCAAAGATGGTCATGTACTGGTCGAAGATGGACAGTTGGGCCAAGCGGTAAAAGGCGTGCGGTTCTGCGCGGCGGTTGACAATAATCCTTACGGTGCATTATTGCTCCGTGATTGGTGGCAGGCGGCCAGTGGTTATGCCGTTGATCAATTCGGCATCACGGAACAGCAATGGCAGGCAATGATACCGGTGGGGGGGGGCGTGGATTAGCCTTTCGGCACGCCGCCGAATTTGCGGACACGGGAGGCGAAGGTGCGCAGGGCCTTGTGCAATTCATCTACGGTGAAATCCGGCCAGCAGGTATTGCAGACGTATATTTCCGCGTAGCTGATCTGCCAAAGTAGATAGTTGCTGACACGCATTTCACCGGCGGTGCGGATGAGCATGTCGGGGTCGGGCAGGCCGGCGGTATAGAGGTGGTCGCTGATGGTCTGTTCAGTGATAGCCGCAGGGTCCAACCGGCCGGCTTGGACTTTTTTGGCGATGGTGAAAACGGCGTCAAGTATCTCGGTGCGTGAGCCGTAGTTGATCGCCAGCGCCAGCGTCAGGCCTTTGTTGGCGGCAGTGAGTTGGCTGGTGCGATCGAGTTCATCAAGGACATGCTGGGGCAGGCCGTGGCGGCGTCCTATCTGGACGAAGCGGACGTCGTTGTCCATCATCATCGAACGTTCGGCGATGAGGTATTGGACGTAAAGATTCATGAGAAACTCGATCTCTTGCGCTGGCCGAGACCAGTTCTCGGTGGAAAAGCTGTAGAGCGTCAGCGCTTCGATCTCAAGGCGAGCACACTCGCTGACGATATCGCGGACTGTCTTGGCCCCCTGCTCATGGCCGAACATGCGTAGCTGGTTGCGCATGTGCGCCCAGCGCCCATTGCCGTCCATGATGATGGCAATGTGACGGGGCAAAGTGTCCCGCGGCAAACCGAGCCGGGCCAGCGACTCGATAGTCTGCTGGGCGCGTGACTTGGCAGCGGGCGGATTGGAGGTGTTGCCCTGGGGCACAATTAGCTAGCTTTATTACGAATTAACTGTGTTTATTGATGATCTGGTCACGGCGCTGCCCGACACAGAGGAATCGGATTGGCAGTGTAAGTCGCTTTTCAATAAATTGGACATAATCACGGGCTGCTTGGGGCAACTCTTCGTACGAGGTGCACGCGCCCAGCGATGTACCGAAGCCGTCGAATTGTTCATATATCGGTTCGATATCAGCCAGCACATCAGCGTCAGCGGGGAAATTGTCAAGTGCCCGGCCGTGGTATCGGTAACCGACGCAAACATTGATTTGGTCAAGTTCGGCCAGTACGGCCAGGCCGGTACAGGCCATGGCCGTGACGCCGTTGAGGCGGGCAGCGTAATCCACGGCTACCAAATCAAGCCAACCGCAGCGGCGCGGCCTGCCGGTCGTGGTGCCGAACTCGTTACCGGCCACGCGCAGACGCTGGGACTCTTCACCTTCCAGTTCGGTGGGAAACGGCCCCTCACCCACGCGGCTGGTGTATAGTTTTACAATACCGATAACATTTTTGACTGTGCCCCCGGGCAAGCCGGTGCCCGGGTAAATGCCCAACGACGAACAACTGCTGGAAGTTACAAACGGATAAGTCCCGTGATCGATGTCCAGCAGTGCGGCGTTGGCGCCTTCGAAAAGAATCTTTTTGCCATCGTTAACGGCCTTTTCCAGCAGGTGCCGTGTGTCGCAAATAAACGGTCGCAAGGCGTCGGCATGGGCGAGATAGGTTTCGTATAGGTCATCAGCAACAAACGGTTCGAATGGTCGGCCGCACAGCTTCGCCAGGGCTCCAAGCGTGGTATTTTTCAAGGTGACGATCCGCTCGAGCTTGGGCTTTAGTTCGTTTGGCTTAAGCAGGTCTATCATGCGGACAGCGGTGAGGCGCAGTGCCTTGTCGGCATAGCAGGGGCCGATGCCGCGCCGGGTCGTACCCAGCGGGACTGAGCCTGACAGAATCTGGGTTAGGGCGTTGTCGAACAACTCGTCGTGGACCTTGTGGTAAGGCAAGACCACGTGAGCGCGGTCGCTGATGCGCAGGTTATCTTCCACCACTATGCCCCGCTGCTGCAGGCCTTGGATTTCCTCGAGCATGGCGGCGGGATCTATGACCACACCGTTACCCACAACGTTGAGCGTCTGGGGGTTGAGAATGCCCGAGGGAATAAGGTGCAAGGCGAACTTCTGATCGTCAATCTGCACGGAGTGGCCGGCATTGCTGCCCCCGTTGTAGCGGGCGACAATGTCAAACGATGTGCAGAGCAGGTCGACGACTTGGCCCTTGCCCTCATCACCCCACTGCAATCCGCAAACAGCGCAATGCCCGGTATCAATGCCGGGAAACCCGGTCGTCTTAAGCTCCGTGGCGGTGTGCGGTGCTGTGGTCGAACGGTTACTTGATTTCGTACCCATACTTGCCTTTCGTCGGTCGGTACACGGGGCCAAACGCATTATTCTAGCCAGAGTACCGCTACGACCCAAACCCATCATTTGATGGGCCTTACTGAGGTTGCCTGTGATTGGCAGTGGTCTTCACAGGTGCTGGACGGCCTATCACGTAAATCTGATTTGGCATAAAATGACAATGATATATTAAGCTCCTGCTGGATTGTTTCAATGATCTGCTCGAATGCCTGCTCCTATGCCATTCGCGCCATGGCTAGAATGGCTCTGGTCCGCTCAGATGGCTATGTGCTATTGGATGTACTATGCGAAGGCACGGATTTGCCCCGTCAGTTCTTGGCTAAGATTTTTCAGGATATAGCGCGTAAAGGCTTGCTGCTGAGTGCCAAGGGCAGAGGCGGTGGGTTTGCCCTTGCCCGGCCTCCAGGTCAGATCACGCTCTATGACATCGTGGCTGTTGTCGACGGGACAGAGCAATTTGACCAGTGCGTGGTGGCCCTTGCCACGTGTGACGACGACCAGCCATGTCCACTGCATGACCAGTTCAAGGCTATTCGTTTGCACGTCAAGAGTTTCTTGACGAGCCTGACACTTGATCACATGAGCCGGACGCTAGGGCAAAAGTTGCAGTTGGCTGGCAGGCAGATAACGCTACCGAAGAGCCAATCCAAGCCGTTGGCAGGCCAATCTATCCAGTGAGGAAACCGGCGTGGTCGCGTAATGTCAAGTTGGCTCAGTTGCTTCTTCAAGTGGCAAGGCGATGACGAAGTCGGTGCCACGCTGTGGTTCGGAGTGGCAGGTGAGCGAACCACCGTGCTCTTCGATAATGCGCCTGGCGGTGGGTAAGCCTAGGCCCGTACCACTTTTTTTCGTAGACATATAGGGGTGAAAGATCGTCGCCACTACCTTTGGGGCCATACCTGGGCCGGTGTCAATGACGTGCACGAGCAGTTCGGGCAACTGCCCAAACCCACGTTGCTGCTGAGTGCGGACAATCAACTCGTCTTCATGGCCACCACGTTGCGAATTATGCCGAGCGTCCGTCATGGCTTGGCAGGCATTGATCATGAGATTGAGCATGGCCTGCTTGAACAGGTCGCGGTCGATGTTCACCATAGGCGAGGCGGTATCAAACTGGGTGCGTAGGCGAACGTTGGCCGCTTGTGCCTGTGGTAGGAAAAAATCACACAGTTCATCGATCAGATTATTGACATTTGTGGCGCTACATTCGAGTTTGACCCGGCCAGCGAATTGGAGGAAATCCTTGAGGATATCACCCAAACGCTGTGTTTCACGATTGAGCGAATCGAATCGCCTGTCGATGCGGCGCAGATGCTCGCCGGTTTCGGTGGGTAGCTCGTCGGCCAACTGCGATAAATCTTCTTGGATCAACTGGACATTGACGCTGACGGTTGACAGCGGGTTCTTGATCTCGTGGGCTAACCCGCCGGTGAGCGTACCCAGTTCTGCAAGACGCTCTGCACCGCGAGCGCGTTGCTCAAGTCGTCGCGCTCGCCGTGTCCATCGTCTGGCCACAATGGCTGCCGGTAGGACTGCCAGCAGGACCCCGACAGCCAATCCGAACCAGAACCACATCATTGCGTTGACTACGCAGTACCAAGCGATGAGAGGTCACGCTTGTTCCTGTTCGCCTTGAGTACTCCGCGACACTTGTTGCGCTTGGTAACCCTTTTCGCCTTCCACGAGCTCGTAGTCAACGGTTTCGCCATCTTTCAGGGAGCGGAAACCCTCCCCTTCGATCTGGGAGTAATGGACGAAAACGTCCTGTCCATCTGGCCCGACAATAAAACCAAATCCTTTCTTCGCGTCGAACCACTTAACTTGCCCAGAGACTGGCATAGTGGATTTCCAATATTAAACCGAGTCGTCGATTCGAGAATTTTCCCTGCAGTTGCATTCAACTTGGACAGTTACGTTTTACGGTAAGCTCCGACAGAGAATATCCCTGTCAAATCCAGATGCCTTACCATTTAAAACTCTGGCATTTCGACTTGGCGACAAATGAGAACTGTTCTCATTAATTCCATGTGTATTAATAGTGTAAGTACAGTCCTATTTCAAGTATTTAAAGGCGCCAAATCATTCAAACCTAGAAAGCCTGTTTCTGCCCTGTTTACAGTAGCTAACTATATCCTCTGCATCAATCCAAGTTCCATCGTTAACTTTGTACGGTGGCAGAACTCTCATTGGCATTGTCGCCAGCTGCTTCCTCAGCCATGGCCGCCTTACGCGAAAGCTTGACTCGCCCTTGGTCATCGATCGTAAGTACTTTTACACGAATGGTTTGACCAACTTTTACCACATCTGTGACTTTTTCAACGTATCCGTCATTCAACTCGGAGATATGGCAGAGTCCATCCTGACCAGGTATTAGCTCAACAAACGCACCGAAATCCTTAATAGAATTGACCTTGCCAGAATATACTTGGCCTACTTTGACCTCTGCACATAGTTTCTCGACCTCTTCGAGAGCTGCCTCGGCTTTGTTGCCCCCGACTGCTGAGATTAAAACCGTGCCGTCCTCTTCAATTTCGATGCGGGCCCCGGTGGTTTCCTCCAACCCACGGATCGTCTTGCCACCTGGACCGATAAGTCTGCCAATTTTATCCGGATCGATCTTGATTGATAGCAAGCGCGGCGCGTGGGGACTCAATTCGGCCCGTGCCTTGGGTATCTCCGCCTCGATCATGTCGATGATTTCTAATCGGTTCTTACGGGCCAGTTCGAAGGTCGTGCGAATCTGCTCGATAGTTAAGCCGCGGATCTTCAGGTCCAGCTGAATGGCGGTAATACCCTTTCGGCTGCCCGTGACCTTGAAGTCCATATCACCGAAATGATCCTCCTCGCCCTGAATGTCGGTCAGGTAAACCTCCTTGCCATTTTCACTGACCAGCCCGATACTGATCCCAGCCACCGGTGAGGTGATGGGCACGCCCGCATCCAGCATCGCCAGGGTTCCACCGCAGGTACTGGCCATGCTGGAAGAGCCGTTGGACTCCATGATGTCACTGACCACGCGTACGGTGTAGGGAAAGTCTTCGATTTTGGGCATGACCGGTTGCAACGCTCTTTGGGCAAGCATGCCGTGGCCGGTATCGCGTCGACTGGGACCTGTAATACGCTTGGCTTCGCCGACGGAAAACGGCGGGAAGTTGTAGTGCAGGTAAAACTTTTCCCTGTACTCCTCACCGAGCCCATCGACGATTTGCTCATCTTTTCCGGTACCTAGGGTCACGGTGACTAGAGCCTGGGTTTCCCCGCGGGTAAACAGCGATGAACCGTGAACGCGGGGTAGGATCGCCGTTTCGCAGGAGATCGACCGCAATTGGTCGGGTGTACGTCCGTCGCTGCGGGTGCCGTTGAGTATGTTTTCACGGACCAGTCGTTCCTCCAAGTCGTGCATGGCCATCCGAGCGGCAGCGACCTGCTCCTGCCAGTGGTTAACTTGGGCCGCGGAGGCGTCTTCACCGGGCTTGGATAAATGTGTCGCAAGGAACTCTTGTGACGCCTTGTCACAAGCGTCTTTGCGGTCGAGTTTCGTACCCTCCAAGGTCAAGGCCGCCTTAAGCGGGGCGGCTAATTTGCTGTTGACCGTATCCACTACCTCGTCAGTGGGTAGATCCAGTGGGGGTATAACTTTGTCTTTGCCAGCCTTGGTCGCCAGCTGGTCGATCAGCGACGCCACTTGCTTGACATGGTCCCAGCCGAACTCAATGGACTGTAGTACCTCATCTTCGCTAAGTTCATGGGTTCCGACTTCGATCATGTTCAGTCCGTCATGGTGACCGCATAAAAGCATGTCCAAATCAGAATATTCACTTTGTGCGGCGGTGGGCATGATCACCAGTTGACCATCGACCCGCCCTACACGTACGTTACCGACAGGCCCCTGAAAGGGCACGGAACTGACTGCCAAGGCTGCGCTAGCTGCGATGCCGGCAAGCACATCCGGTTCGTTTTGCCCATCGGCAGCCAGCACCCAGCACTGAATCTGCACCTCATTGTTAAACCCCTTGGGAAACAGCGGCCGAATGGGCCGATCGATGTTTCGCATGGTCAGGATTTCCTTTTGATTGGGTGCCCCTTCCCGCTTGCGAAAGCCGCCGGGGAATTTGCCCGCCGCAGGCAGTTTCTCGCGGTAATCCACGGTCATGGGAAAGAAATCGATCCCCTCTCGCGGTTTATCCGTCACCACAGTCCCTAGCACTACGGTTTCGCCGTGCTGGACCATAACGGCGCCATCGGCCTGTTTGGCGATCTTGCCGGTCTCTATGCTCAGAGTGCGGCCACCCAGTTCCATTTCAACTTTTTCTACTGACATGTTTGCATCATCCTTGCCTAATTACTGATAAAAACAAATACCGTCCGGCGCTAAAATCAACGCCCGACAACAATAGCCGGCGAGCAGATGCTCACCTGACCACGCTGGACCTACCGGTCAGTGGTCCAGTCTATATGGAGGCCGATGGATGCAGAAGACAGATGACCTAAAGCACTAAACCACTCCCCTAGTGCGTCTGGCCGTCTGCCGTCTACCTCTGGCAACCTCAATATTGGATTGCGGTGGGAACGACCCGCCGCAGTCCAACCAACATAAACAAAGGCTACTTGCGTAGCCCCAGTTTGGTTATCAAATCCAAATACTTGCCACGATCCCTGCTTTCCAGAAATCGCAGCAGCCGGTTGCGCCGGCTGACCATTTTCAACAGACCTCGCCTTGAGGCAAAGTCGTGCTTATGAGTTTTCAAGTGCGGGGTCATGTAGTTGATCCGCTCAGTGAGCAGGGCCACCTGTACTTCCGGCGAACCCGAATCGGTTTGGCCACGCTGATAATCGCTGATAATCTGCGTTTTTCGTTCAGCTGTTAGAGTCATGGTCGGACCGCGTCGCTCAAAACAATCATCCAAAAGTAAACATTATCTTATCAGGGAATGGGGGTTTCAGCAAAGTCACGAGCACTGGACGGTGCACCGGTAAAAAATGTTACACTGGTCGGCCATGAGCAGCATGCTCACGCAAATAGACTGCCTTGCCAAGAGTCGTCAGGCGTTTGAACGGGCATGCCACAGCCTTGTGGGGGGGGTCAACTCCCCCGTACGGGCATATAAGGCCGTGGGTTGCGTGCCCATCACTGTCCGCAGCGGGTGTGGTGCTCAGGTTACGGATATCGATGGGTACACCTACATTGATTACGTTGCTAGCTACGGGCCGCTGATTCTCGGGCACGCGCCAGCGTCAGTGGTCACCGCTATTTCGCAGGCTGCGGCCAACAGCATGAGCTTCGGTATGCCTACCTTGGCCGAGACCCTGCTGGCCGAGCGAGTGTGTGATGCAGTTGATTCCATCGATCTGGTGCGTTTTGTCAACAGCGGCACTGAAGCGGTGATGAGCGCCATCCGTTTGGCCCGCGGGGCCACGGGACACACCAAGGTCATCAAATGCGCCGGTTGTTACCATGGCCACAGCGATGCCCTGCTCGTCGAGGCCGGTAGCGGTGCTACCACCCTGGGCGTACCCAGTTCGGCTGGTGTGCCTGCGCAAATAGTGTCAACGACGTTGCTCGTGCCCTTTAACGACCTCGAAGCGGTGGAAACGGCTTTGCAAGAACACGACGATGTAGCTGCCATGGTAGTTGAGCCGATCGCTGGCAACATGGGATGCGTCCCGCCGCGGGAAGGTTACCTGCAAGGGCTACGGGACATCTGCAATCGCCATCAAGTGATCCTGATTTTCGACGAGGTCATGACTGGGTTCCGCGTAGCATATGGGGGTGCTCAGGCACTATATGGCGTGGAAGCGGATTTGACCTGTCTGGGCAAAGTGCTTGGCGGTGGCCTGCCCTGTGCCGCATATGGTGGGCGTGAAAAGTTGATGCAACTTGTCGCGCCGCAGGGCCCGGTCTACCAGGCGGGCACACTTAGTGGTAATCCGCTGGCCATGGCTGCAGGGTTGGCCACTCTTGACGCCCTCAACGATGGGAGAGCGTACGAACAACTGGAAACGTCCTCAAGACGCCTTGAACACGGACTGGTTCAGGCCGCCAGCAAGGTCGCTGTGCCGGTGCAGGTGGCGAGGGTCGGGTCTATGCTGTGTTGTTTTTTTACAGGTAAGCCGGTGATCAATTACGAACAAGCGACGCAATGTGACACGCAAGCGTTCGCAGTGTTTTTCCGGGCCATGCTCGAACAGGGACTGATATTGCCGCCCAGCCAGTTTGAATCATGGTTTGTCAGCACTGCCCATGACGCGGACATTATCGACCGGACTATTAATGCGGCGGCGTCCGCGTTTGAAGCCGTTGACGCGGCAAGTTGATCGGACGCTGCCGAGGACAACGGAACCATACAGATGTCTGATATGTTCAAGATCCTTACTGTCGACAAGTTGGCCGAGGAGGGTCTTGCTTATATACGGTCCCAGCCCGATGCGGACCTGGACGAAAAGCCCGGCCTCAACGAGCAAGAGTTGGCAGCCAT
>Ga0310125_10000625_pt1 | contig 17082 bp, 15 predicted proteins | sample CB11b_Tmax_Bot8__FD_203508 | JGI IMG/M metagenome (GOLD analysis project Ga0310125, IMG submission 203508) | Marine microbial communities from Western Arctic Ocean, Canada - CB11b_Tmax_Bot8 | ecosystem: Environmental > Aquatic > Marine > Oceanic | place: Canada: Western Arctic Ocean | collected... | reverse complement strand
ATTACTATTCGAAATAACGATCACGTCATCCCAATTTTCCCCATCGTCTGCTGACCTTCTAAAGAATATGTCACCATCATCATTCATTACATCGTTTCCATTGGTATCTCCTTCTGGATCGCTATCGCCTCCATCCCAATATACTGCATAAATATAATCATTAGAATAGGCTAGAGCTGGTGCAAAGGAATCTGCCTCATAATATTGATCAGATCCTATTTCTTCCAGATCAGACCATGAGCTACCATCATTTGAGCTATAGGAACAGTAGATATCAGGATCACTTGAAGCTCCATCACCATCATAAACGTCGACCCATAGGGCAACAATCTTTGAGGAATCTGCATCGATGAATGCCAGTCCCCTCTGCTCAGCGTCATCAACGCCATCAATTTCAACGGCCGAATTCCAGCTGGTTCCTGAATTAGCCGACCTTGCGACCACAATGTTCAGATTATCATTGTTATCAGTGCGGGTCCACGATATGTAGAAATTGTTACCTCCATCATTAGTGCTCCTTACCGCATTGACATCGGCATCATCAGCAGAGGAGACCGTAATTTCTGAGTTAAAAGATGAACCCCCATTAGCGGAGGATCTTGCTTTGACCACATATGTTCCGTCAGTAGATGTTCCTGCTTCTATCCAAGAAACGACAATACTCTCTCCATCAACAGTGACATCAACATCTATAGTATTTGCAGTTCCGCTCAATTGACTTCCGGTACTGAAAGAACTGCCTCCATTACTCGATGTGGAATAATAAATCAAAAGGTCAGTTCCTGAGGGTGAACCCAACCATGAGATGTGCACATCACTTCCATCAACATCCATCTTGGGATACATGTTTCTAGAAGCCGTATTGGAATCGGAAACTTCTAGGGGCGTAGTCCAAGTTGCACCATTATCATCTGATTTGGAGAAGTATATTTTATAATCATATTCACCGTCATCATTTGGAGCATAGATGGACAAAGTCAGGTACAATTCTTCATCCTCCACTTCTAGGTCATGGTAATAAATGTAATACTCTGAATCATAAGTGATAACGTCACTCCAGGAACTTCCTTCATTGGTTGAATACATCCCCTGTAAGTTTCCACTAGAAAGCCACGAAACTGCTAGATAATCACTGTCTCCTGCAATCGTTGGTTCACTCAGTACATAATTATTATCATTATTGTACAAAACCATAGGGTCATCCCAACTTGAACCTCTGGAATTAAAAAGAATTTTATATAGGTTGGATATGTCCTTATTCTCCAGATTTCCGTCATCCTGCCATACTGCAAAAGTGTCAGAACCATCAATAACTACACTGGGATATGTGCTATATGATCCTCCATTTGTGTTCTCGGAAGTTAATTGATAATCTCCTAATTCACCTGCAGGGGGGAGTCCAGCCAATGTAACTTCAGCGTCAGTAATTGTCGCATTGACGGGCAATAATAATTCTATTGAAGTCTCGCCCCCCTCGTCATCACTAAAACTAGCGCTCCTTTTAGAAGCCCCATCACTAAATCCATTTTGTTGACCTAAAGGCCCATATCCCTCGCCACTGTACTGCCAAGTTGTACCACTAATGGTTACAGATACATCTTCAGCATAGTTTCCATCTTGATCCGCTCCGCCAGAGACTACATAGGATGCGTCTAGAACCTCAGCATTTGGAAACTCAACTTTAGTTCCATCATCTGTAACATCTTCCTCCAGATACAATGTGACTTCAGATGTTTCCTCGCCATCACGAATAAATTGTGTTGTGGTTTCTGCCAAGACCACACTGTTTAGTATCAGCAATAATGCTAATGTTATTGTCGTTACACGGATATTCATGTCTTACCTCTATGATACCGATTGAATAATCCATTTAATAGTTTCACTGTCAATAAATAGCCACTTTTACTAGTAATATTATGACTCTGCAGTACCATATGAATTCACATGATGGGACTTATAAAAAGGAATTTCAGAGCAAAGTTACAGCCGTTTATCCCGGTATTGTAGAGCTTGAGGAGACTGCGTTCTACCACTTAGGTGGTGGACAGCCATCTGATAAGGGAATATTGAATTGGGAAGACGGAGAGAGTATGGTTTATGATGTTCGCAAAAAGAATAGGATAAGGCATATGGTCGAAGGTGATTTACCCGCAGTTGGTGATTCTGTAAATGGTAAATTGAATTGGGAACGAAGATATACACATATGCGAATGCATACCTCTCAACACCTTGTTTCTGCTATTGTGAGTGATTTGTATGATGCTGATACCGTAGGAAATCAAATAGGATTTGACAAGTCCCGAATAGATTTTAAACCACTGAAATTAAGCATGAATGAGATAGATGATTTGATAGACCTAGCCAATGAATATATTACTAAGAATATCGATGTTGAAATCTCAGAGGCTAATCGATCAGATTTAGAAGGAAATCCCGAGATTCGTTCCAGTATGTCCAGTGGTTTGTGGAAATTATTACCAAAAAGTGTAACTAGATTACGAGTAATCAGTATTGGAGATATAGATGTCTGCCCATGTGCCGGTACCCATGTTCGTTCATTGAAAGAGATAGGTAAAGTAGAATTTGTAAAACGTGACAATAAAGGAGCAGGTAAGCAACGATTAACTTATACTTTAACCAACTAATCATAGAATTCGGTTTGTCAATTCCCGTAAAATCACCAATGCAATAGTTTAAAAACTGACTACTCAGGCTCAAATTAATGGTCCTTGATGCATTAGGTGATGCTTTACGCAATACCCTGAAAAAAATTGCAGGTGCGAGTCACATTTCTCCAGAGTTAATCAAGGAACTAGTACGGGATATTCAGAGAGCTTTGCTTCAATCTGATGTTAATGTTCGGTTGGCATTGGATCTTAGCAAAACAATAGAGAATCGAGCACTTGAAGAAAAAGCACCCGCCGGTATGACAGGAAGAGAACATGTTGTCAGGATTGTTCATCAAGAATTAGTAAATGCTCTAGGTAAATCACGTAGCTTAAAATTGGGACCTCAAAAGATAATGTTGGTTGGACTATATGGTCAAGGAAAAACTACGACGACGGGGAAATTGGGCAAGCATTTCAAGAAAAAAGGACTGAATTTGGGTTTAATTGCTGCAGATGTTCACAGACCCGCAGCTTTTGATCAATTATCACAAATTGGTGAACAGATCCAAGTCCCTGTATTCGGTTCTTCGGATAATAAGGACGCTAAGAAAGTAGTTAAAGAAGGATTAAATGAATTCAAGGAACTGGACGTAATTATAGTTGATACTGCCGGCCGACATGCCCTTGACGAGGAATTGATCTCGGAAATGAAATCCATATCAAAGATTGTAAAACCAGATGAAATATTATTGGTGATGGATGCCACTGTAGGTCAGCAAGCTGGACCTCAGGCACAGGCATTCCACGATGCTGTAGGTGTGTCTGGTGTCATATTGACTAAACTGGATGGTTCTGCAAAAGGCGGTGGAGCATTATCAGCTGTCGCTGTTACAAAAGCGCCAATCGTTTTTGTAGGGACTGGAGAGAGTTTAGAGAGTCTAGAAACGTTGGACCCAGATCGCTTCATATCCCGTTTGCTGGGAATGGGTGACCTTCAAACACTGCTTGAAAGGGCAGAAGAAGTACTTGATACTGAAAATGCAGAAGATACAGCCCGGAAAATGTTATCTGGAAAGTTTACCTTGATAGATATGCGGGAACAGATGGAGGCACTGACTAAAATGGGACCCTTAAGCAAGGTGATGGAGATGGTTCCAGGCATGTCCGGAATGATGAAGAAAGGTCAAATGGATGAAACTCAGGATAAATTGGAAAAATTCAAGGTATTGATGAGCTCAATGACCAAAGAGGAATTGGAGAATCCAAAGATTATCAAACGTTCAAGAATTAATAGGATTGCAAAAGGATCAGGTTCAGATCCTCAAGAAATCAGAGAATTATTGAAGCAGTATAATCAGAGTCGTAAAATGATGTCAAATCTAGGTGGCAATAGGCGAATGCAACAGCGTATGATGAAACAATTTGGGAAAGGGGATCTGAAATTATAACCCCAAAATACAAATACAGAGTTTTAGAGTGATTATACATGAATAGCTTCGAAATAAAGCGAGGACATGGTAAATCACTAGAAAATGGTGGCTTAAAATCTTTAATGGAAGATGATTTTGGAGAAATTAATGTGGATGGAAACTTATTTTCAGGATCATTCAAAGACATCACAACAATAAAAGTTGAATTTATATCTATAACTGAAATCCAAGTGGAGACCAAGACCGAACCAGAGGCAAGTCCCGAAGATACACTTGCAGCTCACCAAGCATATAATCGATTCATGGAAAATGCCACTTCATTCACTTCTAAAGAAAGAACAAAAAGAGCTAAAGCAAAGGCAAAGAGAGAAGCTAAAGCAGCAGCTGAAAAGGAATTGCAATCTTAATGGTAAGGTATGCCCTTACCGGTACGCCGGGAACGGGTAAAACCACCATATCGAATGCATTAAACAAAAAAACATTCCATTTATCAGAATTGTATTCAGAAGCATCGGAAGAAAAGACAACTTCTGAGGAATGGCTAATCGATGTCGAAAAATTGAACAATGTGTTTCATAAAAAAAAAGGTGATACTTTTATTGTAGAGGGGCATTTTTCTCATACCCTGAAAGATGTTGAAAAAGTAATTGTGTTGAGATGTGATCCCAATGTTCTAGAATCACGTATGGAAAAAAGAAATTATTCGGAATCAAAAATCAAAGAAAATCTTGAGGCTGAAGCAATTGGTATTATTTATTCGGAGGCAATCGAAATATTCGATAAAGCTAAAGTAGCTCAATTGGATACCACTAATTGTACGAGTGAACAAGCAGCTGAGATTCTCGAACAATTCTTCGATGGAAAAGTTAAATTAGATGAAACTATTGATTACTCCGAAAGAATAATGGAATGGTACTAATGGTTGCTGATGATTTTAGGGATTTTGGAACGAAAATACTCAATCCTCTGGCAAAGAGAATGCCTATCGGGCCAATGGGAATTAGCTTTCTTTCCCTTCTTACAGCCATTGGCGCCGGATATTCATTTTATATGGCCGACTTGGAAAACACTGATTGGTTACTATTTGGAGCATTAATGGTCTTTCTGACAGCCGTTCTTGATGCTCTGGATGGAATGGTGGCCAGGATAAGAGAAATATCAAGTCGGAGAGGTGATTTAATAGATCATACTTTAGATCGTGTTGCAGATATAATAATCATGGGAGGTATTGCCCTAGGTCCTTTGGTTGAGATTACTGTAGGTTTTGCGGCAATTATCGGGATATTGATGCTCTCATATATGGGGACACAAGCCCAGGCAGTTGGCGCCGGAAGGGAATATGCCGGACTACTTGGTAGAGCAGATAGATTAGTGGTACTTGTAATGGTACCTATAATTCAATATTTTTCAGAGGGTTATCTGGATTGGAATTATATGACCTTGATGTGTTATACATTTGCCATAGTTTGTACATTATCTGCGTTTTACAGATTTAATAAAATATGGACTGAATTAGGATAAATTCCTGATATTTTCATAGATGGCCATTGGATAAGTGGTGGGAGCACTGGGATTTGAACCCAGATCGGCGGGTCTCACCTATTGAGCCGGAGCTCAAAGTTGCACAGGTCATAGCTCCAATCATTCATCACGATATCAGCAGACCCTGTAGCAATCATTCCTGTATAATTGGAGCCCGCAATGCTGCCAGGTTACACCATGCTCCCCCATATAGGGATAATAGCACTCTAATAAAAAGTCTGTGATGATAAAGTTAATAACGTATACTTTATCGACAAAATATTAGATGAGCTCCGAAGAAGAGGTTGAGACTGAGGATTTAAACCCCCATAATCCCGCGCCTTTCTCTGAAAAAATTTGGTTACCAGTTTACTTGGACGAAGAAGGAAAACTGGCTAAACATGACTGGTGTTTAGATACAGGAATAATAAAGAATCAAGGCGGAGAAAATGCTAGACCAAAAGGATTCTACATATTAGTGCTGAATAAGATGAAATATATTCTGAAGAGCGATCTAGGGCATGCAAGGAATGCTCCCAAACTCCCTGAATCACAGATTAAATTGATTTTATGGGACCTGGATCAGATAGATGGATTTTACGATAAATGGTGGCGTACTGAATCATCTCAATTAGAGACATTTATTAAAATAGTACAAAATCGAAGAGCCGATTTATCTCGGAAATTTATAATAGATACCGTTGTGAGGACTTTACGTGGTTGATATTGCCCCCTCTATGCTCGGTGCCGATTTTGGCAGAATGAGGGAAGCTGCTGAAATGGTAGGTCCACACTCGGCCTATCTGCACATGGATGTTATGGATGGTCATTTTGTACCGAATCTTACAATGGGACCAGACCTAGTCAAATCACTTGCTGGAATAGCGCCTCTAGACGTTCATCTAATGGTTACAGATCCGATTGATTTTATTGAAGATTTTAGAGATGCCGGAGCGGAAATTATTTCGGTCCACGTTGAGGCAAATGATACTCTAAAAGCGCTTGAGTTCATTAAAAAAAACAATATGAAAGCGGGGATCGCTCTTAATCCATCGACTCCAGAGAAATCTATAGAACCATTCATTGATTTAGCAGATCTGATTTTGGTTATGTCTGTAGAGCCAGGGTATGGAGGTCAGGATTTTCATGAAGATGCAGTAGAAAGAGTGAGATATTACAAGAAGGCTTATCCAAACAAGATTATTGAAGTGGATGGAGGGGTTAGTCCCTTAAATTCAGAGAGACTGGCAAATGCCGGAGCAGACATTCTAGTTGCAGGCAGTGCGATATTCAAAGCCGAGGATTCTATTGAAATTATAAAGATAATGGGGAGGAGTTAAACTTATTAATTAGAAAGGTTAACTACCTATTGTGAGAAGAATTCAATACATAGCCATTGCCTTGATTTTGTGTTTGACTGCAGTCAAGCCAAATCCAACTGCTGAATTACCAGTTGAAGACTTTACACATGCAGTCTTTGGTGAAGAATTTACTGCTACGTGGTGTGTTTACTGCCCCAGTGCAGCCGAGAATCTCATGAAAATCTATGAAGATATACCGGATGAACCCTATTATCACGACCAATTCTTTTTTGTTGCTCTGATTACTGATGTAAATGATAAGGCGGAAGAACGAATGGATGATTACCCAGACGTTACGGGATATCCTACAGTTATTTTTGATGGAAATGATGAAAAAGTATCAGGGGGGCAATCAGACACTTCAAATTATGAACAAGCCATAGATAACTGTGGACAGCGTGATGATACAGATATATCCTTGGATATTCAGATGGAACATTTAGGGGCTGACCAGCTCGGAGTTAGTGTAACTATGACCTGGAATGAGGATGCGGCTCTGGGAGATCCAACTTTTAATGGATATGTCCGGGCCTATATTGTCGAGAAAGTATCAAGATACAATAATTATGATGGTGATCCCTATCATTTCGGTTTCTTGGATTATGCTTTCGAAGAAAATGTAGAACTTGAACCACATGAAGTTAAAGAGCTGACAACCATATGGACTGGTGGTGACCATGAAGATAAAAATGGTAACGACTTCTCAGATATAGATTATGAAAACATCAATATTTTTGTGGCATTCTTTAATGATGAATCAGCTTCAACGGACAAATATGTTCTGGAAACTGCATTTGCTATTCCACCTGAACTTGAATTAGAGAATTTTGACGATATTGTAGATGGAGAAATAGAGATTCATGCTTCTGCTATAAGCGAGAAATCGGAAATTGAAAATGTTTTCTATCGCTGGGATCAAGAAGATTGGAAAGATTCAGGAATAGGTGAATTTAACGGGGATTTTAGTCTTTCAATTGACACTGAAACTGTTGATAATGGGGAACATGAATTAGCAATAATGGTGGTTGATAGAGGGGCCAGTATGATAAAAACAATTGTTCTGGAGATATTGAATGATGATAATCCTCCCGTCTTAGAGATAATTTCTCCAGGTGAAGGCGAAACTGTAGAGGAGATTATAATTCTAGAAGTAGAAGCTAGTGATGATAACCAGATTTCCGCCGTAGAATATAGTGTGAATCAAGAGAATTGGAGAAAAATGTATTATAATGAGGGAGATTCCTATATTACCAGCTGGAATACGCAAGGAGCAAACGCTGGGAATGGAGAACACCAAATTACTTTCCGGGCTTCTGATTTAACTCCTAATTGGGCTCAAAAAACGGTTAACATTACTGTGTTTAATGAAGAAGACATCACCTATCCTTATCTAGAGATAATAATGCCAAAAGAAGAATTCTATAATTCCAGAATTAATATTGAAGTAGAGGCCTCGGACCCCGATGGGATGTCTACGGTTCAATACAGAATTGACAACGGTTCATGGAGGACACTAGATACAGATGACTCCGCTATTTTCACCAGTACATGGACTCCGTTTGGAGATGGATGGCATTGGCTAGACGTTAGAGCCGAGGATAGTCAAGGATATGTAACAGAACAGGCAATTAGATTTGAAACGGACAGTACGCCTCCCTTCATTGTACTGGACTCGTTTACAGATGATATTTCAGCCATAGCTGAATTTAATTTAAATATTCAGGATTATAGTAGTATATTTTCCCTCAAATACAGAATAAATGGAGAAAATTGGATTAATCTAGACAATAATGCCGAAAATGTAGATTTTACATGGGATTCAACTAAGTATGAAGATGGTGAATGTCTTATGGAAGTCGAATGTATTGACCGTTGGGGGAGCGTTAGTACACTCTATCGGAATCTAGATGTTAAAAATAAGGGATTAATCTATTCAGTAGCACCCTCTAATGTGAATACGGGAGTTATAACTAAAGTCAGTGCTATCATAGACTATGAGGATCCAGAGTCAGTTTCAATGATTATAGCCAAAACTGCCGAAGGGGTTCTGGCAGATGGCCAGAAAGTTCCTATGTATAAAGAAGGCAATTACTATTACGGTGATTTATTTTTTGAACATGAGGGATTCTATGTCTACAGTATCGAAGTTGATACCGGGCATGGGAAATTATCCTCATATGAACAGACAATAATGGTCTCTGCTCAACAGGAGATTATAGAAAGCAGTGAAGAAAACATGTTGAGTGGACCTGGGCTACTACCTCTTCTATTCTTGATTTGTTTTATAGCTCTGAGAAGAAGAGATTAGTTTTTTCGAAGAACCTTAGATAAGAACAAAGCTAAGTCTGTAGGAAGAAACCCGGAGCCTATCTCTTCATAACAAATTTCACCTGCTTTGCCAAGACTATAGGCTGCCAAACGTGCCGATTCGAAAGGAGTCAGGCCCTTAGCCATTAACGCCCCGCAAACACCAGCTAGAACATCTCCAGTTCCACCTACGGCCATCCTTGGATGTCCTGAACTATTCTTCTTTATGAGTTTGCCATTGGTAATAATGTCAACTTCTCCTTTAATTAACATAGTTACTCCTTTTTCTGATGCGTATTTTAACAAATCCTCGGGTCTTGAACTCGGTGTTAAACGTTTCAATTCACCATGATGTGGCGTCAGCAGAATATTTGGATGTTTGAAATTAAAATCAAAAATAGCATCCGCATCTAATACAATATTATCACAATGTTTAACAAGTTCAACAATAGCATTCTGAGTCTTAACTTGTTTTCCGATACCGGGGCCCACGACAATTGCATCAAATTCCGAGGTTTCCCCCAATATAAATTCCAAATGTTCTTCAGTAACTATCTCCCCAGGGAGTTTGTGTACAATAAGTTCAGGAATAAAACTGGAAACATGATCATATGAGCTAGCTGGAACAAAAACATGAACTAGATCAATACCGGCCCTATATGCTCCCAATGCCGCTAAAGCAGGCGCTCCAGAATATGGACCTCCGCCTATTATTCCAATTTTACCATTCTGCCCTTTGTGCTTCTTGCTCTCGAAATCAGGATATAGTAGTAATTCACCAGGTCCCGTTTTCTGATCTATATAATCCGGAAAACCTACGTCATGCAAAACTATAGTCCCGCTATTTTCTTTATTCATTTCTACTTTGTAATCATGAAATGTAATAGTAACATTAGGAGCAATTGCATATCTGCTTCCAATACCTGAAGGCACATCTACAGATATAATGTTCTCAAAAGAATTCATAACCTCAATATATTTATCAAAGGGTGAACGAGGTTCTCCTTTGATACCTGTACCTAGTAAACAATCGACCAGAATATCGATTTCACCATTATCTTCTTCCAATTCCGAGATGTTTTTTGTCATTAATCCTAATTCAAGAAACTTACTTTTTGCACTAACTGAGGTAGGAGTAGATGACTGGAAAATAATCACGTCAAATCCTTTTCCAAGTAAAATGGATGAAGCCACATATCCATCACCCCCATTATTCCCACTACCACAGACAAATGCTATCCTTGTATTACTTTTATAATTCTTACAGATGTAATCTGCAATCCCTACTCCAGCATTATCCATTAATTCTGATAAATTGGCACCATAATGCAAAGCATTCTGATCTAATATCTGAAATTCAACTAATTTTCTCATAATACTGTGAGTTCATAGATAAATAGGATGAAGAATCCAAATAGAATGCTGCCACTAAGCCTACCAAAAGGTACACGGATTAATCCTAAGGTTGCTACAGTAATAAGGATCAATAAAGGTAGAGTAACATCTAAGACCCATTGTTCAATTTTAATCGCATTAATCATTGCCAGGATTCCCATTACTAGAAAAATATTCGCAATATTAGACCCAATAACGTTACCTATTGCAATTTCCTTATGACCCATACGAGCCGCAGATACGGTTCCAGCAAGTTCTGGGAGGCTAGTCCCTATAGCGACAACACTCAAGCCTATTACAATTTCTGAGACTCCTAACTGGGATGCTATCTCTACAGCTGAATTGACAGTAACCTGAGCTCCAAAAAGCATACTAATTAACCCACCGGCAAGAAAAAGATAAGATGTATTCGTTTCGGTTTCACTTCCAGTTGATTTACTGGAACGGAAATATAGAGAAATTAAATACAATACATACAAAATAAAGAAAAGAAATCCTTCCGAGAAAGATATTAAATTATCCTGAGCAAAAAAGACAAGAAGTAAAGCTGCGACCAACATGACGTAACTGTCTCGATTTGCATTATTCTCGGGTTCTATGCAACCACCTAAAGTGTAATAAAATATGAAACTGGCACTTGCTAAGACAAGTCCAATATTGGAGATATTAGAGCCTACTATATTTCCAAGGGCTAAATCATTATGATTTTGAAATGAGGATATTACAGACACCAGTAACTCAGGGAGGCTGGTACCAAAGGCTACAATTGTGACTCCGATGACATGAGGTGGGATCCCCCTATCTTCTGCAAAAGTTGCAGAATTTTCTATGAAGTAATCCGCCCCCTTCATTAAAAGAACAAAACCTATTATTAGAATTACAAAAGCGATTATCAGGCTCAACGTATCTTCTCCATATTTCTGATTCGCTTCTTAATCAATCCTTCTTTTGCAATATCATGTCTCACATATAGATTATCTCCAGAAATAAAGTTCAAACCCGATTCACATTTTTCTTCGGCTTTTGCAATGGTAGATGAACTAGAGACTAAGGCTGCCGCTCTGGAACTAGTTGTAATTATCTGACCCTCAATCTGATTCACGGCTGCATAATACAAACTAGCAGTTTGAGCATAACCTGGATTTACAATTAGCGTGGCATCCTTTCTGGGATTGCTACCATATCCCTCAGGAACAATATACTTACAAACTGAGGATTCATTCCGAAATGTCACAGTACCTAAATCACCCTGAGTAATATTATAACATATTTCAGAGAAATCATTATCCAGTAGCGTAAGTAAATTCATGGCTTCAGGATCTCCAAACCTTGCATTATATTCTATCAATTTGATACCATTGCCGGTTATCATAAAACCACCATACAATATTCCCTTGTAGCCTTGCCCAGTTTCATCAATTAACGCACGAAACACTCTTTCATTGATTTCCCGAGCATCAGAGACATCGTTCTCTGTAAGGAATGGAAGTGAGTGGTTGCTATCTGAGTAGCTCCCCATCCCTCCCGTATTAGGGCCAATATCACCTTCATATGCTCTTTTATGATCCTGAACTGCAGGCATATGGGCCAGGTGCTGACCGTCACAAAAACTCATCAAAGAGAATTCTTCACCAAATATTTTTTCTTCAATAATATAGGTTCCAGAACCATCAACTAGTTGCTTACAATAAACCAGTGCTTCTTCTTTTGAATGTATGTGTTCTCCTGCTACTTTAACACCCTTGCCACCCATTAGTCCGTCAAATTTTATGACATACTCCTCCCCTAATTCATCAATAAATTCACTAGCCCCATTCATAGTCTTGAAACGCTGATACCGAGGAGAAACATCGATATGGTATCTTTCTAACAAATCTCTAGTAAATCCCTTACTTGTCTCAATCTGGGCAAGCTGTTTGGTTGGACCTACCACAGGAATATCGTGTTTCCAGAACATATCTGCCATTCCATTAGCTAAAGGATCTTCAGGACCCACCACCACACAATGAATTGAGTTTTCTTTTGCAAAATCAAGAATAGAAGTCTGCGAATCCCGTGAATTATAGGCAGTAACACTATGATAGTCAGCAGATAATTTCAATAATCCTGGATTAAGGTTAGTCAAGACGCTATATACCGTAGAACCGGATTCAGATAATTTTTCTGCTATTATATGCTCTCTAGCTCCACTCCCAATAACCAAGAAATTCATTAATTCACCAGGTCTGATATTAGGATTAGGGCTTTGTACTCCAAATTAAGGGGGGCCATACTTTCAGCAGCCCCTTCCTCTCGATCAACTACCACCAGCACCATTGAAACTTCAACACCTTCATCGGTTAGAATCTTGATAGATTCTATATTAGAACCTCCAGTAGTGGCTACATCATCTACCAGAACCGCCCGACCTTTACTTGGCCCTTCGATTCTTGTACCGGTGCCATGCTCTCGAGTTGATTTCCTAATCATAGAATATGGAATTCCCGTTTCTAATGAAAGTGCAGCTGCCAAAGGTACGGCACCCAACTCCATTCCTGCAATAAAATCAACATCTTCTGGCAATAATTTAGCAAACTCTACAGCTATTTTCTTTAAGATAGATGGCTCAGTAGAAGCTAATTTCAGATTAACATAATAGTCAGATTTCTTCCCAGATGTAAGGGTGAAATCCCCAAACTTAACGGCTCCACAGTCAACAAGTTTCTGCTTCAGACTCTCCAAGGTACTAGACCCCTGCATAATCTGTCAGAGACTGCCTTAAAAATTAGTATGGCCTATTCAATGAAATATGGTTATAGCTGCTGGCAATACTTCTATATCAATAGGAGTAAATCCTATATTTTCTCCATCAATATTGATAGGGGTGGGGTCATCTGTTTCTATTCTGAGAGTGGAAAAACGATAAAATTCAACATTCGGATTCCAAACATGAGAACCCTCTGATTTTAATTGATTAAACATTTTCAAGACCTTCAAACGTCCGATATGATAAATCACACCTAAATCCATTTTTCCGTCATCGACCTGAGCCATTGGTGCCAGAGTTAACCTATCTCCACCAGTTTTTGTATTTTGAATAAGAAGTAAAACAAATGCTGAATCTATCAGATGCCCATCAATATAGCACCGGGCTTTACGAACCCTGCCCCGGATTATGCTCAAAAGTGCACCAATATCATATCTTAAAGGACCGAGAAAGCGCATCTTCTCAGCTAATATATTTGAATCAACTCCTAAACCCCAGCCAACTAAATTATGTGAATAACGAGTCTCCGGATTATCATCCAATGTAAAAGTGACTTTCCCGATATCCATTTTTCTTAAACGACCACTGAATATTCGTTCAATAGCATTCATATAGTCCATAATCTCCATATCATTTGCTTGACTGTTGCCTGAACCTGCTGGAACCAATGCTACGGGAATTTCGTTGTACGCTGAATCTGAACGAAGCATTAAACCCGTAATTACTTCACAAAAAGTTCCATCCCCGCCAATTGATACAATTATATCCCCAGAATCTAATGTTAACTCTTTAATGATTGATATTGCATGTTTAGGTTCATCTGTTTTATACAATTCGACACTGATCTTTGCATCAGAAAGTTCTTTTTCCACGAAATCTCCAACTTCAATACCCTTCTTATGCCCAGAGAACGGATTGATGATTACATGTGCTCTTTTAGTTTTATACAATTTATCAATACGTCTATTTTTAAAATGAGCGACTTTTTCAGGTGGGGGTAAATACTTCCGACCAAAAAATCCCTTACGCATTTCAGGTTCATCCAAAATCACCTGCTCAGGACCTTCAGTCATTGCAAAAGTATTGTATCAAGCTTTATAAGCTAGCTTTTATCGACAGAGTTACGGGAATGTGGCAGATGCTGAACCCTAGAAGTGAGGAATCGCGATGAGTAAGTCAATTTACAGTTATATTGGTAATCAATGGAAGTCTCCATCGAAAGAACATAAAGCTCTTCAGAAGGATAGATTAGTTAGTTACCGTAGGGATGATGCTACAGTCAAAGTAGAAAGACCTACAAGGATTGATCGAGCCAGAGCTTTGGGTTACAAGGCCAAACAGGGGTATATTGTGGCTAGAACTAAAATTCGAAGAGGAGGTATGCACAAACATGCAATTACCTCTGGTAGAAGAGCCAAAAGAACAGGTATAGCTAAGATTACTATGCGTAAAAGTCTGCAGATGATTGCAGAAGAACGAACAGCTAAAAAATATCCAAATCTGGAGATTCTAAATTCTTATTGGGTTGCCGAGGACGGCAGAAATAAGTGGTACGAAATGATAATGGTTGACCCCCATCATCCTGTGATTATGGCGGATCCTAAAATAAACTGGATCTGTAACAGAGCCCAAAAAGGAAGGGTGCACCGAGGTTTAACTTCTTCAGGTAAGAAATCAAGAGGTTTGATGAACAAGGGCAAAGGTGCTGAGAAAGTAAGACCAAGTAGACAAAAACATCTTTCCCGAAATAAAAAGAGTCGAACCCCTCACCCTCCAAGAAAGTCATAGGAAATGAGTGGCATAACATACGACAGAAAGAATCCATTCATGGCTACTGTGAAGGAGGCTTACTGTATTTCTGAAGGTTCAGGGAAAGAGACTAATCATTATGTTATATCATTAAAAGGAAGTGGAATTCGTTACAAACCTGGAGATTCTCTGGGTTTTTCTCCTACAAATAATTATGAACTGGTCAAGAAAACCATTCGTAAAATCGGGGCTAAAAAGAAGGATACGATTGAAGTCAAAGACGGGGAAGAAACAACATTAGCAGATGCACTTCAGTATAAATTCACAATCCATAGAGCTGGAAAGAAGTTCCTCAGCGCTGTAGTCAAGAAAATGAAGGGGGGGGGAAATAAAGAAGATTTGGAAAAGATCCTAGAAAATCGTGAAGAAGTAGATAAATACCTATTCACCAGAGACTGTATTGATATCCTCAATGAACACCCCGTTCATTTCACACCTCAAGAATTTGTCGATACTCTATCCCCTATTACACCTAGACTTTATTCTATAAGTTCCTCGCCAAAATCACATCCGAGAGAAGTCCACTTAACTGTGGCTATAGTAAAATATAATAATTTTGAGAGAGATAGATTTGGATTAGCGACGGGGGATCTCTCGAACCATATTGAGATTAATAAGACTAAAATTCCAGTTTACATTCAACCAACAAAAGAGTTTGTAATCCCAGAAGACGGTTCTAAAGATATTATTATGATCGGGCCGGGTACAGGAATTGCTCCTTTTAGAGCATTCTTAGAACAACGTATTGAGGAAGATGGCACAGGAAGGAATTGGTTATTCTTTGGAGAGGTACATGAAGAATCGACCTTCTTTTACAAGGATGAATGGTTTGAAGCTATGAAAAAGGGTCACCTTCAAAAAATGACAACGGCGTTTTCAAGGGATCAGGAACACAAGATCTATGTTCAACACCGTTTACGGGGTAATTCGAAGAAAATCTGGGAATGGTTGCAATCAGGGTCGTATTTCTATGTCTGTGGAGATAAACAATACATGGCTAAGGATGTACATTCAGCCTTGATAGAAATTGCACATAAAGAAGGTAAACTAAAAAAGGAAGATGCTGAAAACTACATTAATCAAACATTAATGAAGGATGAACGACGTTACCTACGTGATGTTTACTAATCCTTCTTGCGTCCTGACTCTATAACTTCACCGGTTTCAGAATTGTATGTTTCTCCTGTTTCAGAATCATATCTAAATCCAGATTGCTGACTTACACCACCTATTTTCTGGGCGTTATCACTTTCTTCATAATACTCCAGATAATCATCTCCCTCACCAAGTCTACTATAGATAAACATACCTAGACCAGCTATGCCCAAAACGATTAGAGGCGCCCAAATCAAAGGCTCATCGAAAAATGATTCCTCCTCTACAACGTCTTCTGGTTCAACAACCACAAATTCTTCAACTGTAACATTTACTTCCGCATAGGCTCTATTATCTAGTTCATTATATTCGTCAATAATATTGTCCGGATCAATGACTGCTTCCAAATAATATATTCCTGGCGCAGTAGGCTGCCAATAGAACACACGAATTTCCTCACCATTTACTCTTCCTAAAGGCTTGGTCTGATAAATCTCAAGCAAGGCACCATCAATGAAAATGGATATTTCAGCCCCTATACAATCTATAGATGCATTTTCCATATTTATAACACTTTCTGGACATTCACAACATATCTCCGGTCCAAAATTCAAAGCACTCACTCTAATTTTCAGTGTTTCATTAAGATAAATCTGACTTGGTAACTGTGTCATTTCAACAGATAATTGATAATTTCTCGGTTTTATGAAAACTGTAGTATTAATTGAATTATCGGTTAGATTCTGATCCTCGAAATCACTATTGGTTATCTGCGCTACAATTGTGAGATTGTGGAAGCCAGGTACAGA
>Ga0310125_10000623_pt1 | contig 17092 bp, 13 predicted proteins | sample CB11b_Tmax_Bot8__FD_203508 | JGI IMG/M metagenome (GOLD analysis project Ga0310125, IMG submission 203508) | Marine microbial communities from Western Arctic Ocean, Canada - CB11b_Tmax_Bot8 | ecosystem: Environmental > Aquatic > Marine > Oceanic | place: Canada: Western Arctic Ocean | collected... | reverse complement strand
CCATCATTCCCACTACCTGTTCCACCATCATACCACTTGGGATCTGTTTTGCCGGTAATACTTATCTCATCGGTGTCATCTGCAGAACAGACTCCGTCACAATATACTACAAACTTGACTGTTCCAGAACCTCCCTTCGCAATACTAATTATGTTCCCATCTAAAGGATTCAAATCAGTATCCATAAAGTAAGTTGTCCAACCCTCGCCGCTTGCCCAGTTAGCGTAAAGTTGGACCTCCATTGATCGGTATCTCGTATCAGCACTCGTAAGTGTTAGTGTAGCTATTTGGTAGTCACCTACCATAATCTCCATGGAGGAAACATCGGACGCTATCGTAACGTCTGATTGTGCTGCATCAACGTTAGTGATCATGGTTCCAGCAACCAACATTACAACCATTGCCAGAGCGACAGAAACGCCTCTCATGCTAGACTTAGACATACGAACTTCATCCATTTTTATTCCTTCATGTTCTTTGACAGAACATAGTCCCACTCATATTGGGTAATAAAAAGACTTCCGATGAAATAATAGGGACCTTTATGCTTATTAACCAACAAATATGCATCTATCCTAACAGATATGAAAGTCGAAGATGATACGCTAAATTTCACTAAGATGTTTAGAAAAGAAAAAGGGCTTAGTAGAATAGAGCATTATGGAAGGATTATCGTTTCTGGAATGGGTGGTTCTGGAATAAGTGGTGATATTGCATCCGCGATATGTAATTCACCTCAGGTTCCATCCATTGACCCTAAAACTGATGATTATCAAGTAATTGCCTGGAAAAACTATGGGCTTCCCAGTTGGGCAAACAGCAAGGATTGTGTTATCTGTATCTCATATTCAGGCAATACGGCTGAAACATTATCGGCAGCGAAAGAAGCTATCAAACTTGGTTGTAAACTTGAAGTAATAACTACAGGAGGCAAACTTGAGAAATTAGCTGCTGTGAATAATTGTTCCATAACCAAGGTGGAAAAGGGACATCAACCAAGAGCCGCCTTACCTCTACTCTTGACACCACTTCTCTATAAACTAGGAATACCAAATCTGGATGCTCAAATAGAAGAGGTTCACAAACTTCCAATAAGGAAAGATAGAGCACAAAAAATAGCTGAAAAGTTAAAGGGCAAGACTCCCTGTATTTATGCAAATGGAGTGATGACACCCGTAGCCTATCGTTGGAGATGTCAAATAGAGGAAAATGCAAAACAATTGGCATTCCACCATGAAATACCGGAAATGAATCACAATGAGATAGTAGGATGGGGGGAAAACCCAACGGATTTTGCCGTAGTTCTAATCAGGGACAATCAGGAAGCTGAGATAGTTGGAAGAAGATTTAATGCCACGAAAAAAGTTGCTTGGGAATCAAGAATCAAATCCAATCTTGCTTGGAACATAGAGGTAGTTGAGGTCTTGGCCGAAGGAAAATCTCTGTTGGCCAGGATGATGAGCTGTGTTCTGTTGGGAGACTTGGTGTCCTTGAAATTGGCTGAAATGAATGACGTTGAAGCAACACCAGTCACAGTAATCGAAAACTTGAAAACCGTACTGGACGGAAAGTGATGATTCTGGAAGAATATTCCATTGTTCAGGCCTTCTTCATTGTTCTGTGGATAATGATGCCCGCATACTTGGCCAACACAATTGCTGTTGTCACAGGCGGACGATTCCCTATCGATCAAGGCAAGAAATTGGGAGATGGTAACCGAATTCTGGGAGACGGGAAAACCTGGAGTGGCCTTCTAGGAGGGACCCTAGGAGGGATTGCTGTAGGATACCTACAACTGAACTTTGGAAACTCTATTATCGAAGGCATAGCTGGGACAAATAGCGAAACCTTCTGGGGAGATACGCCCTTTCTAATTTTCTTTCTTTTGGCCTTTGGAGCATTATTTGGGGATTTGACTGCATCGTTCTTTAAACGTAGACAGAATCTGAATCGAGGTGACAAATACCCCCTATTAGACATGTACGATTTTATGGCCATGTCCTTATTCCTGACACTGATTCTAGGAAGAGGTTGGTTGCAAACATGGGTCCTTGATGGAATTGTACCCCTGTTTACTTTATTGATTGCAACCCCAATCCTTCACCGAGGAGTTAACATCATCGGATTCAAGATAGGTTTAAAGAACGAACCCTGGTAAAGACTAACCTGTTTTTCGGAGATTTTTGAGACCCTGCCCAATGCTATGTAAAAGTGATGTCTTACTTCCATCATAATTCACTTTCAGACTTTCTGAATTGGAGACCCAATTACCTGAGTAAGATTTTTCACACTTTTCAACACTGGTTACTAAGGGTTTACTAACTATAAAGAGTTCATCAGTGGTCGGTTTCTTTACAGACTGATTGAGTGGGACCTTACGACCTTGGGAACGTTTTAGATTAAAATCGAAATATTCAGGATATATGACTAAAGGTCGTCTTTCAGACATCAGTCAGCCACAAGAACTGCATTGACAACTCCATGCTGTCCAGGTCTGGAAGTCACTTTGGCTTTGCCATTCTCAGTCTCGATAATTGAGCCCTTAGTTATTATATTCTGTCTAACATAGTTTGGATTGGCACTATTCTCAACAACCTCTATGATTTTAGAAGATGAACTCTTACCCGATTTTAGATCGGTAATTGATACATATTCTGCTCTTAACAGACGATTCTTAAGTCTGCCACCGCGCATACGTGCAGTTTTCTTCGTTGTACCTCCAACCTTAACTTCTTGTAACTCCCTTCCAATCTCGAATCTCTTCTTTCCTCTATGAAGTGATAAACGTCCACCTGTTGACTTGCGTTTTGCTCTTCCTTGCCAAAGTGCCATGCTATAAACCTGCGTCACAAGAGTGTTGTATATAAGATTTGATATAGCCATCGTTATGAAAATATATAACCCGTAGGTAAACTTAAATAAGAATAACCCGAATTGTCAAGCATGTTACTAGAGGGAATGGCAGCAAAAGCCAAAGAGCTCAAAGACAAGGGTCAAACCAACCGGGAAATTGGTCACGAAATGCATCTTGGTCAGCAAACAATAGACTGGCTATTGGCAAAGCAATCCTCGGAAAATTTTGACGAGGGCCCCCCTCCTGATGTCAAAGTAGGATGGAGGACGATTGGAGTATCAGGATCCAGAATACATGCTATAGCCGAGATAATGACTGACGTAATTCTTGAGGAACAGGATAACATAGGATTTGAACTGGACATGGTGACAGGAGTGGCAAATAATGGGATTCCTCTAGCAACTATGGTCTCTGATCTATTAGGTATTGATTTTGGAATAATACGGCCTAGCCGTGAAGGTACGCAAATCAATTATGCCTCTAACTATGCGGGCTTGAATGGGAAAAATATAGTCATTATAGACGACGTTGTAAGTTCGGGATCAACCGCTGAAGAAGTGATTAAATTTATCAGAGAAAGAGAGGGTGTACCAGTTCTAGCTATGGTTCTAATAAATAAAAAGGCTGATAACAAAATAGACGACGTCCCACTCAGAGCGTTAATAAGGGCTAGACCGGTAAGAACTTAATGCACTGGGCTGACGTAGTCGCAGAAAAGTTATTAGAGTCTGGAAGTGAGCATGTCATCTCCTCGGGGATAACACCTTCTGGTCCAATACATCTTGGTAGCATGCGGGAGATTCTGACAGCAGATGCGATTGTTAAGGCTGTAAATGACAAAGGTGGAAAAGCCAGGCTCGTGTACGTTGCAGATAATGCAGATCCGCTCCGTATGGTCTATCCTTTTCTGGATGATGGAAAATACAAAAAACTAGTTGGTTTTCCTTTAGCCGAGATTCCTGCACCCAATGGTGATGAAAGCTATGACCAGTATTTCCTAAGACCTTTTTTTGAGGCATTAGAAAGAGTCGGGGTTTATCCAGAAGTAGTAAATAACTACCAATTTTATCAAAATGGAAAATTCGAAGAATGCACGAAAAGGATAATCGACCAGACGGAAACTGCTAGAGAGATTCTTGAAACCGTTTCAGGAAGACAACTGCCTAAAAACTGGTTTCCTTGGACCTTCAAAAACCATGATGGAAGGCTCTGCACAGGTAAAGTAACCAAATATGATTGGCCTTACGTCACCTTTGAAAACGATAAGGGTGAAGAGGTTACCAACAATATGGCCAGGGGTGAGGGTAAACTGCCTTGGAGACTTGATTGGCCCTCAAAATGGAAAGTCCTAGGGGTGACATTTGAAGCATTTGGAAAGGATCATGCTACCAAGGGAGGAAGCTATGATACCGGTAAAGAAATAATTGAAAAGATTCTAGGAAGTAAGGTCCCCCACCACATAGTATATGAATGGATTAATCTAAAAGGGAAAGGGGCTATGCATTCTTCTACTGGATTAGCAATATCTGCTGAAGAAATGCTAAGAATGGCGCCACCCGAAGTGATAAGATGGCTCATAATGCAACCTCAACCTAATCGTCATATTGACTTTGATCCGGGGCTAGGATTACTAAATTCAGTTGACAAATACGATAGAGCTGAGCAGGATATTTACGATGGGAAATTAGAAGAGAATTCTGTCAGGGCCTTTGAACTGAGCCAGATTGAATCACTATCGAAAAACAAACCCCAAGTGTTGCCATATAGACATTTAGTGACTCTAACGCAATCAAAACATGGAAACGATGAGATTATTGCGACGCTTAAAAGAACGGGATACCTCGAGAATCTAGAGGAGAATGGACGAAAAAGACTGGAAACTCGCACGAAGTGTATTAAAGGATGGCTTGAAAAACACGCTCCTGAAAGTGTTAAATTTGTAATTCAAGAAGAACCGCCTGAGATTAAATTCGATAAAGAAAACCTGGAACTGATTAGTCAACTGAGGGAAAAGATGAGCGAAGTAGGATGGACGCCAGAGGAAATCCATGATTCCTTCTATGAACTTCAGGAAGCAAGCAAAACTCCTGCTAAAGAATACTTTAGAATTATGTACAGTGTCATACTTGGGAAGGAGAAAGGACCTCGATTAGGTTTCTTTCTGGCGACTATGGAAAGGGACTTTGTTACAGAAAGACTGGGGGCCTACTAGATACCAAACTGTATTAACGGCCCAATTTGTAAACTTCCGTGAATCAACTCGTAGAATGTGTACCCAACTTCTCCGAAGGTCGAGACAAAGACAAAATAAAGCAGATAACTGATTCCATAGAAAAAATATCTGGTGTTGAATTACTTGATGTGGACATTGGTTCAGATACTAATCGAACCGTTGTAACTTTTATTGGTTCACCAAGCAAAGTTGAGGAAGCTGCCTTTCAGGCTGTAAAGAAAGCCTCAGAGATAATCGATATGAGAAAACATGAGGGTGCACATCCAAGAATGGGAGCGACGGATGTATGTCCCTTTGTCCCAGTCTCAGATATATCTATGGAGGACTGTGTCAATATTGCCAATAGAATAGGCAAAAGAATTGGAGAAGAGCTAGAGATACCGGTTTATCTTTACGAGAATGCTGCAACAACTGAGGATAGGCAAAATCTGGCTACTGTTAGGGCTGGAGAATATGAAGGGTTAAAAGAAAAACTAGGCGAAGAAAAATGGAAACCTGATTATGGTAGCGCAAAATTCAATGCCCAATCTGGAGCAACTGCAGTAGGAGCCAGAGAATTCCTAATTGCTTACAATATCAATTTGAATACAACCGACAGAACCTATGCAAACGAAATTGCATATGAAATCCGAGAAAGAGGCCGTTGGAAACGAACTGGAAACATAGATCCTTTCTACTACAAAGGAGATATAGTACACTTCGAAGAAGGAAAATATCCTGATGGAAACAGTGACTTTGTTGGTTCCAGCCTAGATGAACTGGCCAAACACTACAAAGAGACGACTGGGAAGGATCTGAAAGAAAGATATCTTTCATTAGGACTTGACCCCGATAACCTGATTGACAAACCCGTTTACAAGGATGGGAAATTCACGAACGTGAAGGGTCTAGGTTGGGTAATACCCGAGTATAATAGAGCTCAAATCAGTATGAATCTCACAAACTATAAAGTTGCACCTATACATCATATCTTCGACACGGCTTGTAAAGAGGCCAAAAAGAGAGGACTTAGGGTCACAGGCTCTGAAATTGTTGGCCTTATTCCATATGATGCCATGAAAATGGCTGCTGAACACTATCTCCTGAAAATGCACAAGTCATCTGGACTTCCAGTACCTGATTTAATGAATGTTGCGATACAGAGCCTAGGTTTATGCGACGTTGGTGATTTTAACCCCAAGGACAAGGTGTTGGGTATGCCCAAGGTTGACGGGGATCTGGCAAACCGAGTTACGTTCGACTTTGTTGATGAGGTTTCAAGGGACTCGCCGGCACCTGGTGGAGGATCTGTAGCCGCGTTATCTGGTGCACTAGGAGCTGCGCTTGGAACCATGGTAGCAAATCTGAGTACCAGTAAAGCTGGATTCGAAGACCAAAAGAAAAGATTAAACAAGATTTCCAGTAAAGGACAGGCTGTAAAGGATGCATTAATCAAGGCAATTGACGAAGATACCAATGCATTTGATCAAGTGATAAAATCCATGAGAATGCCAAAAGATACTGATGCAGACAAAAAAAGTAGAGAAACCGCAATGCAAGAAGGTTATCAGATCGCGACACAAGTTCCACTTGAAACTGTAAAACATTGCAGAAATGCGCTACAGATATGTTCTGAGATATCAAAATTGATGGATGATGGAATGGCCAGTGATGTTGGTTCTGGGGCTCTGATGGCAAATGCAGGGGCCAAAGCCGCTGCGTACAATGTTAGAATCAATCTAAAAAGCATCAAGAATGAAAAATTCTGCAAGACCACTGGAAACGAACTCGGGAAACTGATCGATGAATGTAACCTGTTGACTGAATTGGTTACACAGAATGTTGATAAAACTCTATAACTCTATTTCACAAATATTTTTACCACGAAATAAGTGACGCCTAGAGCAACTATGACTAACATTATAGTATCCAGAGAATAATTGCCTGCTAGATGAACATATTCTGTATCTGATGGCGGGAATGCCCGATTTGGATCTTCAGGATATTCATCAGAATTATCACCATACCCATCGTTGTCAGTATCTAACCACTCATTCGGATTGTCGGGGAATGCATCATTGTTATCACAATAACCATCTGAATCAGTATCTAGATAATCCTTGGGATTTTCAGGGCAGGCGTCAGAATTGTCACCATATCCATCGTTATCGGTATCAGTAGTCTCATTGGAATCTAATGGGAATTTATCATCATAGTCATTAATCCCATCAGAATCAGTATCATTATTCTCTGGATCGGTTCCGATACTATTCTCCATGTTGTCGCCAATTTTATCACTATCACTGTCAAGTGTCTCATTGGAATCTAACGGAAACGAATCCGAATTATCACCTACGCCATCATTATCAGTATCATTCCACTCTGCCATATCCAAAGGAAATAAATCAATATCATCGGTGAAATTATCATTATCCGTATCATTGCTAGCAGGATTTGTGTGGTATATGAAAATCTCGTCAAAATCATTCAGTCCATCACTATCCGTATCAGGATTTGTCGGGTCTGTGATATATCCATCAATGCCAAAATATGATTCTTCGGAATCACTAAGTCCATCACTATCGGTATCATTCGAAGTAGGATTTGTTTGGAATATACCATCATCGTTCTTGAAAGAATAATAATTGCCAAAACCCAGCGGTTGCTCATACACATATTGTATCTCATCCGGATTGAGAACACGGTCCCAGACTGCAAGATTGTCAATGGTTCCATTCAGATAATCTCCATTCTGGCCGCGGCACATGTAATTGTAATTTGTTGCTGTTTGAATGCTATGAGTGGGTGTTATACCTGTCTCTGAAACCAAAGTACCATTTACATACAATCTCAAGCTATCCTGAGATTCACTATAAGTTGCAGCTAGATTATACCAGACTCCAAGTTCAGCTTCAACGCTATCATTGGTTATGGGGGATCTGTATTCCTTGCTACCCGAAAAGACCCTAAATTCAAAATAATTTTCTGAATTAACGCCCAACCAGGTCCTACCATCATTAACAGTACCAAATACTGTTCCAAATTCACTGGTAAAGTTTGCAAGTTTGACCCAAGACTGAACTGTATACTCCGTAAATTTGGTGTTGTGGAGGGATTCGAATTCGACATAATCATCTACTCCATCGCAATACAAACCTTTACCATATAATGATGAAAAGTCCATGCTTGGACTGTTCATCGTGACACCGTTATTGGAATTGATTGTTTCATCTAAAATTATAATTGAATCGCCATCAAATTTCCAATAAGCACGCAAGCTGGGTTCAGATAATGAAAAGATTTTACTTTCAACAAGCATATTATCATACTCGTAAATGTTTGAAAGTGTATCATTATCCAAATCCTGTTCAGAATCGGGTGAAAGAGGATCGAGGCCCCAATAATATTCCCAGCCATCATACATTCCATCCATATCGGAATCAGAAAAGCGGGGATTGGTGCCCTGCAAATACTCCATCGCATTCGTGTAATAGAAATGTTCTGATACACCCTCAATATTCAAGTCAAAACCGTCATCATCTGAATCAAGCTGACCATCAATTTGCTTCATCGGGTCAAAACCATTCGCTAATTCATAGGGGTCTGGCATAGTATCGTTATCACTGTCTGCCTTTGTAGGATCACTAGAGGATAAATTGAATAAGTCGTATGCAAAAATCTCATTAAAATCAGACAGTGTATCGCCGTCTGTATCCTGACTGGTGGGATTAGTAAAATAATCGTTTATTTCTTCACCATCTAGAAGACCATCATCATCAGTATCATTATCATTTGGATCTGTTACAAAGCCAGTATCATTGAAACCAAGGCCCTCTACCCAATCACTAAGGTCATCATTATCCGTATCCTGAACCAGTGGATTTGTCCTATGCTCGGAACCAACATAATCGAGCCACCCATAGAATTCTTCACCGTCCAGAAGGCCATCTCCATCATAATCAGGATTCTCAAGGCCAGTACCTATAACTGATTCAGCATAGTTTGGGAGTCCATCCTCATCGTTATCAGCTTCAGCAGTTCCATAGAATGTCAGATTCCAAGAACGGAACTCACCAGTATAAGACGAATCCGTGTCATTAATCTTCAAAGTCCATTCACCAAAGGAATTCTCATCCCAATGCACCACTGAAGTGAATACCCAGTCCTTGTAATGATCACCACTGTCATCATGCTCACGGACAAGCTCAGATACTATACCATTAGGTGAAGTTAGAAAGAAACTAAGATCGCCTCGCCAATCATGCCAAACATCAACCATCACTTCAACACTCTCTATGTTTATGCTCTGGTTCACAATAACTGTAGATGAAATTCCATTATCGCTATTGTCTGGAATGTATGTGTCAACGGTTATCTCCCCTGTATTGACGACTATCTCACTATCAACCGTTTGCCAGAATTTAGCCACATTGACGGCTGCTGTCGCGTCAACCAACCCATATCCATATGCGTGATTGTACCAATAGCCTGCCTTTGTCTGGAACCAGCTAGGATGATTGGAATCAACTTTTCTTGAAGTCTGTACCAGAATATGTTGTACATCTCTCCAAGTCAGATTCTGATTGGCCTCAAGCATTAGAGCCACTACGCCTGCCACCATCGGAGTTGCTGCCGAAGTGCCACCCATATTTGGAGTATAGTCTGTGTCGTTATCTCCATCACTTCCAGAGACATCTGTCGTAAAAACAGAGGGATCACCCCCATAATTGTTTGAAGGTGCAGAAACTAACATGTTAGACCCCGTTTCTGAATACCATGTCTGTTCACCTTGCCAATCCACGGCTCCGATCGATATAGTATATCTGCTGTTCGCAAAACTGTCTTTATTGGATTGATCCTTGTTATCTAGACCATTGCCATTGGCCCAAGTATAGATAGCTCCAAGTCCATCTCTACCTTCTGAAGTACCCGTTTCAAGTGCTGCAATGGCCAAAGGCCCTGCTCCACCAAGTATAGTCCCTGTGTCAGCGAGTCCCCAGCTATTCGTGTAAATATCAATTACATCCATTTCATGCATAAAAGTATTGGCAATTGCTTCATCATTAGGCATGTAATCTTCAGCATACTCAAAACTACAATCACCTGCCACCAGCCTCAAACCGACTAGACTGGCGTTGTATGCTACGCCTGCGATTCCGATGTCATTGTCGCCTTTTCCAGCTACAATCCCTGCAACTGCTGTTCCATGCCAATCAACTTCATCAAAACCATCATCAGATGAATCAACAGGCATGACATTGGTGTCATTTCCACAATAATCATAACTGTACTGACTTAGAAAATTAGGTGAAAGGTCTAAATTATTATAGTCAATACCATCATCAACCACTCCGATTACAATACCATTACCAGTGAACTCATTCCAGGCCCCCTGTGTATTGAGATCGATTCCGGAAGTTCCCCCATTTTGACCATAATTATCAAGATACCACTGATCTCCAGATTCATAGTAGGGGTCATCTGGCTCATATCTTAAATCCAGATGTTGCTCAACCATGGGATAAAATTTCCATATATAACCTAAAATGTGCAATTCATTCAGATACTGAAATGCCAGGTCACCCGTTTGAAATTCGACAATCCATGTTCCACTCAAGATATCAAAGTCATGATAGGATTCAATTCGGCTATTATCTACTATCATACCAAGATTATTCAAGCAATATGGATCTTTGAGAACAACTACCCATTCCTTAGTCAAATATAGTTGAGGTAAAGAATATTTTTCTAAATCTGATTCTCGAATGAAAGCCGATTTCACACTATTGGAAAAAGTATTAGAGCCACAAATCTGTAGCTCTTCTACAAAGTTTGGAACAATAATTTCCGTACTATCCTGAACTTCAAAACTTCCTGTATCTACAAGACTCAGAATAATTGAACTTGCGATAAGCAGGGCTACAAAATAGGCCTTCATAGTGTTGTTAGAAGAACACCGTTCTAAAGGCTTTCAGAAAGATAAAGTCGAGTATTGTTTTAAAGATTCTGGATTTGCCAGCGCGTCCTTATTACTTACTTTTCTACCAGTGATAGTTGCTAAAACTGCCTTTTCGACCTTTTTACCACTAATAGTATAGGGTATATCGTCCACCTCAAAAATATATTTAGGAACATGGCGAGGAGTGGTTGCACTTCTTATCAAGCCCCTAATCTCAGACTCTAATTTTTCATCGAAATCTGTACCTTTAGTCAATTTAACACACAAGACCACATCTACGTCTCCTTCATTTGGTCTACCAACAACGACTGCATCTACAATCACCTCCATATTCTCGACAGCGCGATATATCTCAGCTGTCCCTATCCTTACACCACCTGGATTCAAAGTGGTGTCACTTCGACCATAAATTATCGCACCCCCACTAACAGTCATCTCCACGTAGTCACCGTGGGTCCAGACTCCCTCAAAACCATCGAAATAGGCTTCCTGATACTTTGAACCATCCTCATCGTTCCAAAAACCAATAGGCATTGAAGGGAATGGTCGTGTACAAACCAATTCACCACTCTGCCCAAAGACTGGTTTTCCATAAGGATCCCAGGATTGAACGTCCATTCCTAGTTGAGTGCATTGTAACTCACCTCTATGTACTGGTAAAATGGGTGAACCTGCTAGAAAGCAACCAATGATGTCAGTACCGCCTGATATTGATGCCACCTGAATATCGGAATGAACATTTTCATAGACCCAATCAAATTGCTCCGATACCAGTGGCGATCCTGTTGATAAAAGAGACCTGAAATTTGATAGAACCGCTACATTCTTAGGTACTAATTCCGATTTGCTACAGGCCGCCAGAAACTTTGGACTTGTTCCAAAATGTGTGATTCCAGTTCTCTCGGCCATTCTCCACAGAGTTCCTAAGTCCGGATGTCCTGGACTTCCGTCATAGAGGACTATGGATGCACCTGAGGCCAGACCTGAAACAAGCCAATTCCACATCATCCAGCCACACGTCGTAAACCAGAATAATGTATCTCGCCCCTTCTGTATATCACACTGTAACTGGTGCTCCTTCAGGTGCTGAATAAGTGTACCACCTGCACCATGAATTATGGATTTTGGTGGTCCTGTAGTTCCCGATGAGTACATGATGTACAATGGATGATCAAAAGGTAATTGAACAAACTCTGGAATCGTTGAATCATTGGATACTAAATTCTGATAATTTATTACCGAAGAATGGTTCAATTTACATACAATGTCCACAAAGTCTATAGAAATAATATGTTCAATATTATCTATAACCTCTAGAACACCATTGATTTTGTTCTCCAGCGAGAATATCTTGCCATTATATTTGTATCCGTTCGAAACTATCATGACAGAAGGTTCGACCTGGCCAAACCGATCGACTACTCCCTGTGAACCAAAATCAGGAGAACATGAGGTCCAGACCGCGCCTGTGGCTGTAGCTGCCAGCATGAGGATTACAGTCTCGACACAGTTGGGTACGAAAGCCGCTATTCTAGTTCCTCGAGTCACTCCTATTTCTTTCAATCCCTGTTGGGCCGCTGCAACTGACTCATTCAACTCTCCAAATGTCAGAATCTGGTCTTCCCGACCTTCTCCAGTACTAATTATTGCAATCTGGTCCTTATTTCCGGCCAGAAGGTTCTCAGCATAATTCAATTCAGAACCCGAGAACCAGCGTGCCCCAGGCATAGTGGGATTATCCAAAATCGAATCATAGGACCTAGAATGGATTATCTTTGAAAATTCCCAGAAATGGGACCAAAAATCTTCCATATTCTCGATTGACCAACGATGTAGATCTGAATACGAATTCGACTCAAGAGGTGATTTCTGAATGAAATTGTGAAGTAGACTGGACTTGATTCTATCCTCAGATGGACTCCATACCAGACGACCCATATTGACAGTAACGGACGGTGGTTAATGAATATTAACTAAAGCATCCCGGCCTTCTGAATAATCATCAATTGTTCCGTTGACAATTTTTCGCCTGCTAAAAACTTTGTGAAGAGATCCTCCGCACTGGCAGCATTAGCCTTTTGGTCCGCGACCGAACCTGACCTACTGTGGGAAGCGGTCATTCTATCTATTTCTTGCATTGCACGCAAATACTCAATGTATTCGTTGTGAACTTCATCGGCTTTTTCCTTGGCTTTGACAAACTTTCTCTGTCCAGAATCGGCCTTTCGGCGTGTGGATCGGTTCAATTTTAGAGACTCTTTCATCTGGTTATGGCATGCCTGCGCTTCCTGTCTTGATTTCTGCATTTTCTTGCTTAAATCTCTGCGATTATTTTCAACCTCCCTGAATTCGTCACGAGCTTCCAGAACTTCAGTATCGGTTTCAATCAGTTCATCATGCTCTTTGATCTTGTTCTGGAGTGAACTAATTTCTTCAACCAGTGCTCTTTCCTTGTCTCTTGTCAAGGGAGTGGTCATCTGTTTGATCTCCAGTTCCTGTATCTGCTTTCTCAACCTAGCAATAGGTGGAAGATTACGTCCTGAAAAGCGAGCGCGCTTTAATTTCAGGAACTTTTCTTTCAGGACTCTGACAGCATCAGATATATCACGGCGTTCGTCACGGATCTGGCCTACTTCCACATTAAGGCCGTTTCTACGATCACGATAAAGATGTACACTATCCATATACTCCTTGGCTTTGAGATTCAACTCATTACGTGTGGAAGCATGTGCCTGTGATTTCAGATTTAATTCGTCTCGCTTAACACGTATCTCTTCAGCCAGAATGTGATACTTCTTCCTTTTTTTTCTTAATTCAGAACGCGAAAGTTCATCAAGGTTCTCAAGCTCAATCTTTCTTTCCTTTTTATCCTCAGAAACTTCTTCTACTTCTTGATTGGAGGCAACCAATCTCGCAATAAGTTCTGATTTTTTACCTGATACTGGGAGGCCTGACTCTTTGAGCTTCGTCTTCAGCTCGGCTACTGTCAGACCGTCGTAGTCTTGGGCATTATCTGTAGAGCTTTCGCTATCATCAGAAGGCTTCGGGCCTTCGGCTGCTACAGGGGCTTGGGTTTCCTGTTCGGAATCCATTGAACTTCATATGGGTTTTGAAACCCATAACAACCTCAACCGAAAAGTGCACCAAGTCCAGATACAGCGTCTTCTTCGCTGACTTCTTCCTCTTCTTCTTCTTCGGCTTCTGCCTCAGCTGGGGTCTCTTCTGAGGATGCAGCGGCGGCTGGTGCGGCACCAACGGCTGGTGCAGCAACGGCTGCTGTTGCCATAGCTTCCTCAATATCGACTCCTTCTAAAGAAGCGACAAGGGCTTCGGCCCTTGATTTTTCTGCCTTGACGCCTGCGGCCTTCAAGACTTTCTCAACGCTCTTGGCGTTTACCTCTGTTCCTGCGGAATGCAGTAACATTGCTGTATAGACGTATTCCATTTTTTGCCTCCTTATTATCCGAATAAAGCTCCAAGACCTGAGACTGCATCCTCTTCAGACACTTCCTCTTCCTCATCTTCGTCCTCTTCTTCAGAGGATGACGCTTCTTCCACCGGCTCAGGCTTTGCAGCGGCAGTAGTCGCGGCTGCATTACCAAGCATCTCTTTCAACTCATCATCGGCACCATCTCCAGCGTGCCCGGCGACGCCAAGCATCGCACCATGGGCCTTAGCCAGAAGGGCCTTGATTGTTGACTCCGAGGGATATGCAGTCAAGATTGCAACTGCCAAAGCATCGTTATGAGCCTTGGAGAGCAAGGGCTGCATTGTCGCCCCAGTGAAATACCGTGTATTGAATGCCAGATTGAATGCCTGTGCCGTGGCCGATTGGACATGGCCCCGGAACTCATTCAGATCTATGTCAAGTACATCTGATAGATAGAAAGTCTCTCCATCAAATGCGCCCAACAATTGCATCCCTACGGTTATCGGATAAATCTCAAGTTTAGTAAGCGCGGCAGCAACATTGGCACTGATAACTTCACCTTCTTCTACCGCAGTGTGTTTCTTTCGAAACACAACTTTTCCCTTTTCAATAGCTGCAGGGAAACCAGCATTCTGGAAATCTCCTACAACCGGTCCTGCCGGGAAAGCAGTCGGACCTTTCTCAATCACAATCTTTGAAGTGGCTGTCTCTCCACCCTTGGCCGGAGCCTGTGTCCGTGACTCCGTAAGCATTTGGAATATCTTGAATGGACTTTCAGTTGAGGATAGCAATGCAATCTGGTGAGGTTCAAAGATATCAATCACCTGTTCGACTCCCTTCATATTCTTCGAAGCATCTTTCAATGCCAATTTTAAAAGACGATTTCGAGACATTCTCAGCCTCACGCCCACGTCCCTAAGCGAAGAACGCATGGTCAGCATCTGCTTAGCACCGATTCCAGATATATCTACCAGACCTACTACTGGAGCGGACTCCACGAATTCCTGGATATTGGAGACTTCCTTGCGTTTCCAATCAGCAACAATGGCCTTTGGCTTCATCCTAACCTCACCGCCTTGCCCATACTGGTCTTGACCCACACAGATGCTATATTATCCGTACCCCGATCAAGATTAGATTCGACTCGTTTCAAGATGGTTTCAAGATTATCTGCTAATTGTTCTTGAGACATAGAAACATTTCCAAAAGGAACATGGAATGTTGGACGGTCCTTAGAACGGACTGGGACCAGATTTGTCAATCCCTTTATTATTCTTCCAATATCTGCCTGCGGAGGTATGGGTCGAGGCATCTTTCCTCTAGGACCTAGAACAACACCAAGACCCTTACCAATACTGGCCATCAAACCAGTCTCGGCAACAAAGAAATCGAAACGATTTGCTAATTTTCTAGCTTCTCTCTTATTTTCGGCGAGTTCATCAATCTCATCAGGAGATATAACTGTATCCACTATTTTCTTTGAAATAACGGCCATTTCACCCTGAGCGAATACCGCAACTCGGACAGGTTTTCCCCGACCATGAGGAAGTGCTACCTCAGCATTGATTCTCTTCTTAGGGTTTTGAAGATCAACATCACGAAGGTTTATTGCAACTTCTACGGTCTCCACAAACTTACGCTCCTTCTTTGTATCGAGAACATCTGCGATAGCCTGATTTATCTTGTTTGATGCGATGATTTCACCTCCGTAGTAAAGCGAGATTGCATCTCTCCTACGGTATCCTTTCGGACACAGGTGCGTATATAAGATTAATTCAAAAATATATTTAAATATTTTTTAAATAGATAGTAGGTCAGTCCCACTGGGTTTAACATTGATAGAGGCCAGAAATGTCATCAAGAAATATGGGCCAGTTACTGCCTTGGATGACTTTACGGTAGATATACCTGAAGGTAAAATCGGAATCCTGGGTCCTAACGGAGCTGGGAAGAGCACCTTTGTTAAGATAGCATTAGGACTAATCAGAACAACCAGTGGAAGTATTACTGTATTAGGAGAGAATCTGGATAGAAACACCGTCGACATACGACGTAAGATTGGTTACATGCCCGAGCACGATTGTATTCCAAACAGTATGACTGGTGTCGAATTTCTGATAGAGATGGGGCTGGTAACCGGCATGAGTCTGCAAAGCGCCACACAGAGAACTCATGAGATTCTAGGACATCTTCTGATGGGGGAGGAAAAATACAGGAAAATTGAGGAATATTCCGGAGGAATGAGGCAGAAAATAAAGCTGGCTCAGGGACTGATTCACGGTCCTGAGGTCATTTTCCTGGACGAACCAACCTCTGGTCTGGACCCGAAAGCCCGGCAGGAAATGCTGGAAACGATAAACGGGCTGACAGAGGTCAGTGGTACCAATGTCCTGCTCAGTACACACATTTTGCAAGATGTGGAAACTGTGTGCGATCATGTGATTATTGTCAATAATGGCAAGTTACAGATGCAGGAGAACGTAAAGAAACTGATGCAAAGACAAACTGACGTTATCCAAGTCAGAATTGGGGGGTCAACTGAAGACTTTGTAAAGCAGCTAAAGAAAAGTGGAATCACTGCAACCTCGAGTGGTAGGGGATTGCATGTTCCCTATGTAAACGACAAGACATTCGAAC
>Ga0310125_10000622_pt1 | contig 17110 bp, 11 predicted proteins | sample CB11b_Tmax_Bot8__FD_203508 | JGI IMG/M metagenome (GOLD analysis project Ga0310125, IMG submission 203508) | Marine microbial communities from Western Arctic Ocean, Canada - CB11b_Tmax_Bot8 | ecosystem: Environmental > Aquatic > Marine > Oceanic | place: Canada: Western Arctic Ocean | collected... | reverse complement strand
CAGTTGCGTGAGATCAACGACACGGTGCCGGTGATCCTGATGACCGGGTTCGGCTACGACCCGTCGCACTCGATCGTGCAAGCCCGCCAGGCCGGAGGTCTCAAGGCCGTGCTCTACAAACCCTTCCGGCTCGATCAGCTGCTGACCGAACTGGAAGCCGCACTGGGCGAACCGCTCTGAAACCCGAGCCACATTGCATCCCCAACCGCAATCGGGTGCAATAACCTCCGAGACCCTCTCACACCCGGAGCCCCCCATGACCACCCACCGCAGCACCCACCGCACTTCCCGCCGAAACTTCCTCCAGGCCGCCGTCGCCGCGGGTACCACGATGCCGCTGGCGGGCAACTGGACCTCGACGGCCGACGCGGCTGCCGAGAAACGCAGTGCCAACGAAAAACTCAACCTCGCCGTCATCGGTGTCGCCGGACGCGGTGGCGCCAACCTGGCGGGTGTCAGCGGCGAGAACATCGTTGCACTGTGCGACATCGATGCCAACCGCCTGGCCGCCGCGGCCGCCAAGCACAAGGGTGCCAGCACAACCGACGACTTCCGACGCGTCCTGGACATCAAGGACCTCGACGGAGTGGTCGTCAGCACGCCCGACCACATGCACGCGATTCCCGTCGTCGCCGCGCTCAAACGGGGCCTGGCCGTCTACTGCGAAAAACCTCTGACCCACTCGATCCACGAGGCTCGAGTCATCTCGAGACTGACCGCCGAACGCAAGGCGGTCACGCAGATGGGCAACCAGATCCACAACCATCCGCTGAATAACTACCGCCGCGTGGTCGAAATGGTGCAGGGCGGAGTGATCGGAGAGGTGCGACGGGTGCATGTCTGGCAGGGCGGAGGCGTCCGGGTCGGACAACGCGTCCAGAAGAGTACCCCACCCAAGCACGTCAACTACGATCTCTGGCTGGGCCCCGCACCGCACCGTCCCTACCACGCATCGCACTTCCACTTCAACTGGCGGTACTGGTGGGACTTCGGTGGCGGACAACTCGCCGACTTCGTCTGCCACTACATGGACCTGCCCTACTGGTCACTGGGACTGAAGTACCCCAACCGCATCCACGCCACCGGCGAAAAGGGCCACGACGGCGCCAACCAGTGCCCGATGAAGATGAAGGTCGATTACCACTTCGACGCCACCGACGATCGACCGGCCGTGCACATCACCTGGTACCACGGCGGGCTGAAGCCCCGGGGAGCCGAGTCCTACGGCAAGGGCTCCGCGGTGCTGTTCGAAGGATCCGACGGACGCGTGCTCGCCGACTACTCGACCCGCAAACTGTTCATGGCCGCGGGCAAGCAGGCCAGGCCGGTCAAGCCGACCATCACAGACTCGGTGGGACACCACAACGAGTTCCTGCAGGCGATCCGCAGCGGCAACACCGACACCACCTGCAACTTCCGCTACGGAGCACTACTGAGCGAATGCGGTCACCTGGGGAACCTCAGCTACCGGCTCGGACAAAAAAAGATCACCTGGGACACCGCAGCTGCCCAGGCGGTCGACTGCCCCGAAGCCGCCGCGATCGTCAAACGCAAGTACCGAAAGGGCTGGTCGCTGTAGAACACCCACCCGGGTCAGACGCCGCCGGTCCTAGTGCGATACGCTCGCCGCCGCCTTCTCACCCACCAACCGGTCCTCGGCAAATCGGCCCAGCGAAAACGGCTCCAGCAGCCGTGGAGTTCGACCACTGGCAATCATCTCGGCCAACAGGTGCCCCGAGGCCGGGCCCGCCTTGAAGCCGTAGGTGCCCCAGCCGACGGTCATGAACAGGCCCGGCACCTGCGGATCCTCGCCGATGATCGGCGAGTAGTCCGGAGTCATGTCGCACAGGCCGGCCCACTGCCTGAGCATCCTGACGTTGGCCAGGAAGGGAAACAGCTCCAGCATGTGAGTCGCCGCACTCTCGGCAAACGGCAACGTGCCCCTCAACGAATAACTCGCGTAGTCGTCCACCTCGGCCCCGATCACCAGCTCGCCCCGGTCAGTCTGCGACACGTAGATGTGCAGGGTCGAGCTGACGATCACCGAGTGCAGCCAGGGCTTCAATGGCTCGGTGACCATCGCCTGCAGCGGGTGAGTCTCCAGCGGGATCTGTCGGCCGGCCATCGCGGCGATCGTCCCGGCATACCCGGCCGTCGCGTTGACCACCGTGCCCGCCTTGATCCGGCCGCGGTTGGTCATCACCCCGCTGATCCTCCCCTCGGTCAGCTCAAGCCCGGTCACCTCGGTCAACTGGTGCACCTGGGCACCCAGCGCATCGGCTCCCCGAGCGTAGGCCCACACCACCGCGTCGTGACGGATGATCCCGCCGGGTGGGTGATGCAGGGCCGCCATCACCGGGTACCGCAGCGAACCCTCCAGCTGCATGTCGGGCACGTGCTCGCGAATCTCGTCGGGGAAGATCAATCGCGAGTCGACTCCGCAGAGCTGGTTCGTCAGAGCCCTCTCGCGGAGCCCGCTGACACCTCGCTCGGTATGAGCCAGCGTCAGGTGGCCTCGCTGTGAGAACATGATGTTGTAGTCGAGTTCCCCGGCAAGCTGTTCGTACAGCTTCACCGAGTGGTCATAGAAGGCAATGCCCTCGGGTGTGCGGTAGTTCGAGCGGATGATGGCCGTGTTGCGGCCCGAGCCGCCAAAGCCGACGTAACGGGCCTCGAGCACCGCAACGTTGGTCACTCCCTGGCGGGCCAGGTAATAGGCAGTCGCCAACCCGTGCACGCCGCCGCCGATGATGACGACGTCGTAGGCGTCCTGCAGTTCGTGAGTCCTCCACATCGGCTGCTTCACCGATCTGCCTCCCCACCGTCATCGTCACCGCCCCCACCGCCCACAGTCACTACGTCGCCCAACCGCTCGGCTCCAACAACCTGCAGCCGGTAGGCGTCGCCTGCGTCGAGGAGAGCTTCCCAGAGCGAGAGCACCGAATCGGGACAGGCGTGAAGTTCCCAGTGACCGGCGAAGTGGCACAGCAGAGTATTGATGCCGGCGATGGGTCCCTGTCGGATGGCTGCGACCGGCATCGAGCGGGTGCGGAGATCGGCTGAGGTCAGCAACGAGAGGATGTTGATTGCATCGGGACCGGCCAGCACGATCGTGGCCCAGCCACCGGTCACGTCGACCGCCGCCGTGTCGTCCAGCACCTGGGGACCCACGTTGCCAAAGACGATCGCCCGGCCGGGAGTCAGTCGACAGACGATTCCGGCTCGACCGGCCCCCATCCGGCCCACCGCCACATCGCTGCCCACCAACCCCTTCACCAAGTCCCCGGTCCGTGGCCCGCCCAGCTCGATCACCGCTCGATGCGACCAGTCCAAGACCACGTTGTGCTCGGCCAGCACCAGCCCGGCCGTCTCGGGGTGGCTCGTGCAGATCTCCCAACCGCCCACCGTCTCCAGCTGTCCCCCGGCATGGCGATGCCAGGCGACCAGCGGTCCGCGGGCCAAGGGGGGTGAGGGTGATGAGATCATGTCTGTCGGGTTCCGCTTGAGTTCAGCTCTTCAGCCTGGCGCCGTCGGGATCGTAGAACGGTTCACGTTGGACCACGGCGTTGACCAGTTGACCGTCGATCTGGATCGAGACCTCGCGTCCGTTCTCGGACAGCTCGGCCGGCACCCACGCCAGTCCGACCGTGGCCCCGGCCACCGGGGAGTACCGGGCGCTGGTGACCCGACCCTCGAGTCGGCCGTCGACCAGGACCAGCGAGGGTTCAGGCGGCACCTGTTTGCCTTCGAGCCTGAAGCCGACCAGCTGCTGTCCCGGCTCGCGGCCGGAGGCTCGTTTGAGCGCTTCTCGGCCGACGAAATCGGGCTTGTCGAGCTTCACGATCCACGGCAAACCGGCATCGAGGGGGCTCGAGAGTGCGTCGGTGTCCTGGCCGGCCAGCAGGTGCTGCTTGTCGAGCCGCAGACGACGTTGGGCCTCGACCCCGAACGGACGGATTCCCGCCGCGGCACCCGCCGACATCAATTCACTCCAGACGTGCTCTGCCAGGTGTGTCGGCACGTGGATCTCGTATCCCAGTTCTCCCACGAACCCGATCCTCAACAGGATCGCACCCACGCCGGCCACCTCCATCTGGCGGGCTGCCAGGTAGGGCATCGACTCCGTCGACAGGTCCCCGTCGCAGACGCGCTCAAGCACCTCGCGGCTGAGAGGACCTGCCAGGTTCATCGCCGCGGTCGCCCCGCTGATGTTGGTCAAGCGGATGTCCCAGTCGGGCCGGGTGGCCAGCCACCAGCGGAACCAGCTGTCGACCCCTTCGGCGTTGCCGGTGGTGGTGGTCACAAACCAGCGGTCCTCCTCGAGCCGCGCGATGGTGCCGTCGTCGATGATGATGCCCGACTCGTCGCAGATCACGCCGTAACGCACCTTGCCGATCGGCAGTTTCGCAAAGCGATTGGGGTACACGAATTCCAAGAACTCGGCCACGTCCGGGCCACACAGTTCGAGCTTTCCGAGGGTCGAGACGTCGATCAGGCCGACACCATCTCGCACGGCCTGGTACTCGGCAGAAGCGTCCCCGTATGACTCGGGTCGCTTCCAGGCTCCCGAATCCATAAACACCGCACCCGCTTCGATGTGCCAGTCGTGGAGTGCGGTCAGGCGGCAGAGGTGTCGATGCGGGGCCCGACCGGCGAGCACGCCCAGCGGGACCGGCTGATCGGGAGGCCGGGCCGTGGTTCGACCGGTCTCCGAGATCGTTGCCCCGTTGGCTCGAGCACACGCGGCGATCGACCCGGCCTGGCACATCTTGCCCTGGCACGGTCCCATGCAAACCGTCGAATACCTCTTGAGCGTCTCGATGTTGGAAAAGCCGTCGGCGACCGCATCGAAGAGGTCCCCTTCGGTCACGTCCTCGCACAAGCAGACAAACGCCTTCTTGCCTTCCGGCAGGCGTCTCGAGGCCCGGGGTCTCTCGGCGGGCGAGACTTCAATCGCTCCGCCTCCGGAACCGGCCGCGGCCACTTCACCCGCCAGGCGGCCCTCGCGGGCACACGCGTCGACATCAAACGTTCCGTTGACCGAACCCGCCGACCTGTACCCCTCGACCAGTTGATCGGCCCGATACAGGTCCCGAGACTCGTCGTAGACCAACCGGCACCCGGCCTGGGCCAACAGGCCCGAGGCGGTCGTGAAGCCGGCAGCCTGGACCACCCAGTTGCAGCCAAGCACCTCGCCCGCCGAAGTGGGACCTTCGATCGGGCCAACCACCGCGGCGGTCACATGACGTCGGCCGCGGACCGAGTAGAGTGTCTGCCCGGTTCGCACCGGCAGGCCCCGGGGGTCGGTGGACGGTGTCTCGTTGTGATCCACCACGGCGACGATATTGGTGCCGGCGGCCGCCAGGGCATGAGCCACCAGGTAGCCACCGGGGTTGTCGGTCACCACCACCGCGTCGCCGGAAAACTGACAGCCGTCCTGCCACATCATTCTCTGGACACCGCTGGCGAGCATCACGCCGGGCCGGTCGTTGCCCGGGAATACCAGCGGCTGTTCCCAGCCACCGGTCGCGATCACCACTCCGTCGGCTCGCAGCCGGATCATCCGGTCTCCGGATTGGACCGCCACGAGCCGGTCCTCGTAGCAGCCGAACGCGGTGGATCTCAGCAGTACGCGGATCCGGGGATCCTCGAGCACCCTCTGGATCGTCGACTCGAATCGATCTCCCAATTCGACCTGCAGAGCCGGATCATCCTGCAGATACCCGCCCAACTTCGCACGCTCCTCGACCAGCGTCACGTCACGACCTCGCTCGGACGCCTCGATCGCAGCGTGCAGACCCGCCCAGCCGCCTCCGATCACCACCACGTCGCTGTGCAGGGTCTGGCGGTCGTAGCGGCGGCTGCCACCGGACTCGCGGTCCACTCGCCCCAGCCCGGCGATCCGCCGCACGATCGACTCGAAGACCGGCCACAGGAACCTCGGCTTGTGCATCACCCGGTAATAGAAACCCACCGGCATGAAGCGGTGCAGCCGGTCCAGGATGCTCAGCATGTCGAACCTCAGGCTCGGCCACGCATTCTGGCTGCGGACGATCGCCCCCTCGGTCGCCTCGGTGACGCACGTCCGCACGTTGGGGGCGCCGTCGACGGTACACAGGCAGTTCGGGCAGCGGCCGGTGGCACAGAACAGGCCGCGAGGTCGGTGGTACTTGAAGCTCCGCGAGAGCACATGCACGCCGTCTTCGTGCAGGGCTCCGGCGATCGTCTGCCCGGGCCCGGCGGTCACCGATTGGCCGTCGAAGGTGAATGTCACCGCCTCTACAGAACTACTCATCACCACCCTCGCTCTCACCACCCTCACCCACGGCCGCAGTTCCGGCTTCGCCGGGGAGTCGTGATTCGAGGACCTGGTTGGTCCGCGTGTCACGGCGAACAAGGAACCACTCGCGGCAGGCCGCCGAGTGGAACCACCACTCCCATTGCACGTCACGTCGGTTGGGCTGGTCGTAGGTGTAGGCGATCCACTCGTCGGTCGCCGCGTCCGGTTCAGGCCGCTCGCGCAGCGGCCCGCCGTAGTGGAATTCTGCGGCCGGACGCCTCTGGCAGTGCGGGCACCCAATCATCAACGACACGCCGTCTTCCCCTCCTGGTTCGCAGCCGGGCCTCTCAGAATCTGCGGGAACTCGTAGAGACCCGCACGTGGGCGAGTGCCCCGTCCTCAATTCCGTTCTAGAACAGAGTCAGATACCGGTCGATCTCCCACGGAGTCACCTGCTGCTCGCTGGTCAGCAATTCGGCGGTCTTGACCTCGATGAACTCGTCGGCGATCACACCCAGCCCGCCCCGGATCACCTCGTCCTGCTTCAACGCCGCCAGGGACTCGGACAACGACTGGGGCAGGATGCTGATCCCCGATGCGGTGATCTCCTCGAGAGTCTTTTCGTAGAGATTCCCCAGGTTGGGTTCGCCCGGGTCGATCTGGTTCTCGACACCGTCCAGCCCCGCGGCCAGGTAGACGGCCAGGCCCAGGTACGGGTTGCAGCCGGCCGAGACCGTGCGGTCCTCGACATGACCGGGTCCGGCGGTACGGATCATCTGGGTCCGGTTGTTGTCGCCGTAGCTGACGAACGCGGGAGTCCAGGTGAAGCCCGAACGGCTGCCCTGCAAACCCGAGCCCAGCTTCAGCCTCTTGTAACAGTTGACCGTCGGGCAGGTGACGGCGATCAGGGCGGGAGCATGAGCGAGCACTCCGCCCAGGAAGTGGTAGGCGAATTGCGAGAGTCCCAGGCCACGTGAATCGGACTCGTCCAGGAACAGGTTGCCACCGGTCTCGGCGTCGGCGACGTGGAAGTGCACGTGCAACCCGCTGCCGGTGCGGTCGGCAAAGGGCTTGGGCATGTGAGTGGCAATCGCACCGTACTTGGCGGCGATCTGCGAGCTGGCCATCTTGAAGAATGTGACCCGATCCGAGGTGGTCAACGCGTCCTGATAATCGAAGTTGATCTCGTATTGCCCGTTGCCGTCTTCGTGGTCGGTCTGGTACACGCCCCAACCCAACGCGTTGAGCGACGTGGTCAGGTCCTGCAGGTAGTCCATCGCCGGAGCCATCGAGCGGAAGTCGTAGCAGGGTTTTTCGAGATGATCGACACCGCCGGGATCCCACGGCGAGATCGACCCGTCGTCGTTGCGGACGACCAGGAAGTGCTCGGGCTCCATCCCCACGTTGAACACGAATCCCTGTTCGCGGGCTGCGTCGAGCACTCGCACCATGTTGGTGCGGGCGCAGTAGGGATGCGGCTCGCCGTCGACGTACAGGTTGCCGGCCAGGCGAGCGGTGTTGGGCTTCCAGGGCAAGGGGGTGTAGCTGTCCAGGTCGACCCGGGCGAGCATGTCGTGATCGTGAGGTCCCTGGCCGAGTCCCCAGAGAGCGGCACCGGCAAACCCGGCACCGCTGTCGATGCACGAGTCCAGCTCGCCGGCCGGCACCATCTTGACCTTGGCACTGCCATTGAGATCAACGAACTGGATGAGCAGGAACTCGATTCCGTCCTGCTCGATCCGTGCCTTGATCTCGTCCCGAGTCGTCATCGCTCCGCCCCTGTCCGCTGCGTCCATTTGCCCCAAGCCGCACATCCTACCGCCCGCTCCAACCCCACGCCACGCTTGAGACGGGGCTCAGACCCCACCACCTGCGGCATCAGAGCCCGAGCCGGGGATCCAACTTGTGCCGGCCAACGGAACCCGAGCCATCGCCGCAGACTCGACCGTCAACGCCGCCAGGTCCTCACGCTCGAGGTGATGCACGTCGCTCTTGCCGCACGCCCGGGCCAGCGTCGTGACCTCCATGTTGAGCACCTGCAGGTAATTCCGTACCCATCCGGCTGCAGTTTCGGGCTGCAGCCGCTGCTCGAGCACTTTGTCCTGGGTGGTGATCCCGACCGGGCAGCGGCCACTCTGGCAGTGGTGGCAGAAGCCCGGCGCCGTACCCAGTTGCTGGTAGTCCTCGGTCACGTCGACCCAGCCGCCATTGCGGTCTTTGCCAGCCTTGCCATCAGAACCGTCGTGGTAGCAGCGATTGTTGCAGCCCAGGGCGATCAGCGCCGCCTGTCCGATCGAGACCGCATCGGCCCCCAGTGCCAAGGCCTTGGCCACATCGGCCCCGGTGCGGATGCCACCGGAGATGATCAGGTCCACCTCCTCGACCTTGTCCATCGCCTCCAGTGCCTCGACCGCCTGGGGCAGTGCCGCCAGGGTGGGGATGCCGGTGTGCTCGATGAAGACCTGCTGAGTGGCCGCGGTGCCCCCCTGCATGCCGTCGATCACCACCACATCGGCACCCGCCTTGACAGCCAGCTTGACGTCATCGACCACCCGAGTGGCCCCCATCTTGACGTAGATCGGCTTCTCCCAATCGGTGATCTCACGCAGCTCCTCGATCTTGATCGCCAGGTCGTCCGGCCCGGTCCAGTCGGGATGCCGGCAGGCCGATCGCTGGTCGATCCCCTCCGGCAGAGTTCTCATGCCCGCCACCCGCGGGCTGACTTTCTGGCCCAGCAGCATCCCTCCACCGCCCGGCTTGGCGCCCTGGCCCAACACGATTTCGATCGCATCCGCCGCCCTCAGGTCATCGGGGTTGAACCCGTAACGGCTGGGCAGGCACTGGTAGACCAGTGTCTTGGACGACTCTCGTTCCTCGGGCGTCATCCCGCCGTCACCGGTCGTGGTCGAGGTCCCCATCTCGGTGGCCGCTCGCCCGAGTGCATCCTTGGCCGACGCCGAGAGCGACCCGAAACTCATCCCGGCAATCGTCACCGGGATCTCGAGCTCGATCGGCCGCTTGGCGAACCGACCACCCAACACGGTCCGCGACGAGCACTGTTCCCGATAGCCCTCCAGCGGATATCTCGACGCCGACGCGGTCAGGAAGACCAGGTCATCGAATGTCGGCAGTTTCCGCTTGGCCCCCATGCCGCGGATGTCGTACAGCCCGCACTCGGTCGCGCGGCGGATGTAGGCGATCACGTCCGAGTTGAACGATGCGCTGGGCTCGAGCTGCTCGGGACCGCCGGCCAGCTGTGAGGCCAGCTGTGAGGCCAGCTGTGAGGCCAGCTGTGAGGCCAGCTGTGAGGCCAGCTGTGAGGCCTGCTGAGGGGTCTGTTCGGAGGGAGCGTTCACGCGACCTAGTACTCCTGGTGGGCGTCGGCATTCCAGTGATACAGCGACCGGGCCGAAGCGACCCGTCGAAAGTTCTCGGCATCGCTGTCGATGCCCGACCCGGCCAACAGCTCCCGCAGCGTCTGGACGTCTGAATCCTCCAGCGGCTCCTCGCGGGCATCGGCACCCAGGCTGTCGATCGTTCCGCCAACATAGAGCACCGCTTCGTAGATCGAGTCGCCGAGGTTGGCTCCGGCGTTGCCGCAGACAACCATCGTGCCGGCCTGGGCCATGAAGGCCGAGAAGTGACCGACGTCGCCGGCGACCACCACTGTGCCGCCCTTCAGCGAGATGCCGCAGCGGCTCGAGGCGTCTCCGTCGATCACCAGCAGGCCTCCATGCGCCGACGCGCCCGCCGATTCGCTGGCATGACCTTTCACACGAACCTCACCCGACATCATGTTCTCCGCCACGCTCCAGCCCACGTTGCCGTTGACCGTGACCCTCGCCAGCTTGTTCATCCCCGCGATGAAGTACCCCGCGTGACCGTCGATCTCGACCTCCACCTCGCAGTCCAGGCCCGCGGCAATGCTGTGCTGGCCGTTGGGGTTCTGGATGCTGACACGAGCGACATCCGAGCCGGGCAACTCGGCGTGCAGGTACCGGTTCAGCTCTCGCACGCTGACCCCGGCCAGGTCGAACTCGACGCTCTCACTCATGACGCCACCGCCGTCGTCTGCGGAGCTTCCGCTTCGACGACCGACCACGAGTAGATCATCTTGGGCGACGGTTCATAGACGTTCGCGTCGGCGACACCCGGCAGGTGGGCCAGGGCCCGGAACTCGGAACCCACCGCCACGTAGTCATCGGTCTCGGCCACCACCGCCGGCTTGCAGGCGAAGGCGTCGCGAACCAGCACCATCTTCCCGGCGGTCGCCATCAGGAAGGTGAAGAACCCATCGAGTTCTTCAAACGACGACTCGATCGCCTGCTCCAGGCTGTCCCCCTCACGCATCCGCCATTCCAGGTACCGGCACCCCGCCTCGGTGTCGTTGTCCGTTTCGAAGGCGATCCCCCGTCGCTGCAAGCGTCGCCGCACGCTGTTGGGGTTCGACAGCGACCCATTGTGGACCAGGCAGAAGTCCTCGCCGGCAGTGAACGGGTGAGCGTGGGCCGGGGAGACCATCGATTCGGTGGCCATCCGCGTGTGACCCACCAGGTGACTGCCGGTGAGTGATTCGAATCCGTATCGTGCGGCGATCTCCCGAGGGTGCCCCTCATCCTTGAACAACCGGATGCTCTGCCCCACCGCCAACAGGTCGACACACGGCCAGTGCTCTTCGAGCCAGCCGCCCACCTCAGGCGGTGCCATCGTGCTCCACAACAGCGCGTTGTCGCCGTTGGCATCGAGCGTCGCAGCCGTACCCGACACTTCGAGGTGATGCTCGAGCACGGCGTCCCAATCGGGAACGCCACCGTGCCAGTACAGGCTGAAGCCCAGCCCCGCCGAGTCAGAGGGTGCGCCAAACACCGCCAGCCCGGCTGAATCGGGACCGCGGTCGCCCATGCAATCGAGCATCGGGACGGCCAGCCGGCCCAGCGAGTCTTGCAACTCGGGTCGCCTGATCAGCAGTCCGACGATGCCACACATGTGCCGTTGCTCGCAACCGAGAAGCCGATACCCCGGTCAACCAGACTACCAGACGGCCCGCGGGCGAGGAATCATGCCCGGGCCGCGGCAGCCGTGTCACCCCTCAGGGGCCATCCGCCCCATCATCATCGGGTCCCTGCAACGCCACCCAGGATCGGTTCTGGTAGCTGCAGCGGCAACCGGCCGAAGCGTCAGGAATGAAGACCAGCCCACCGGCCGGCAGCGCGTTGACCCAGCAACCCGGACGGATCCCGCCGAAGTTCTCGGTACCCGCCTTGCGGGTGAAGTCCACGTATCCGACCGTCGCCGAACGGAACAGCAACAGGTTCTTCGAACCGGCCAGTTGACCGCAGCCGTAGGATCGCTTGAACGACCACGGCTCATCCTCGCCGGTCAACAGGTCCAGCCGCGCCGGCTGAGTGATGATCGTGCGGTCGTTGACCAAGGGCCGGGTGATGTAGCTGACCTTCTTGTCCCAGGCCCGGTACCCCTCGCTGGCCCGGAACACCGCCATCCGGCCTCCGACCTCCGAGGGCAACTTGAACCGCGTCGACTGGTAACTCATCAGCAGCATGTCGTGCACCTCGCTGAAGACCAGCACCGTCCCGAAGATGTCCTTCTTGTTCTGCCACGCCGGCTTGCCGGTCGCCGCATCCAGGCAGACGAGCTCGCCGGTGGCATGCACCAGCGGCGTGCCTGCCTTGATGCCTCGGCGGGCAGCCTTCTGGTCGAGCAGATCGGCCAGGGCTCGAGGCCGATCGATCAGGAACACCCGCCCATCACCAATCGCGATCGCGTTGTGCCGGATCGACTGCTTGGCGTCGTACCGCCACTTCAGCTTCCCTGAGAGGGCATCCATCACGAAAAACGTCTTCGATTCCGTGAACAGCTTACTCATGTCCGCCGGCCGCCAGGCATGACGCACGATGTGCTGCTCGTTGATCAACGAACCAAACAACAGCCCGTTCTCGCAGGCGATGTGGCCCCAGAGGGCCTTCTTGCCATCCTTGTGAGCAGGAGCCTCGAAGGTGCCCAGCACCTTGCCGGTAGCCGCGTCGAGCCGATAGCAGACTCCCTTGCGGCGAACATAGACACTGTCGCCGCTGGCGCAGAAGTTGCTGCCGGTGCCCGAGACGCCCACGATGTGGTCGGCGTTGTAGGCGTGCAGCACACCCGGCAGAGCAAACTCCCACAGCGTGCGGCCGTTGTAGGCGTCGACTCCCCGCAACGCGTCCATGCCCTCGACAAACAACCGACCGCGATGGAACAGAGGCGACGGCGACCGGCCGTGACGGCTGGGCAATTCCAGGTTCACGTCGTGGAACCACAATACCCGCAGCGGACCGGTGATCGGATCGGTCGAGCAGAGCGTGTTGGCCGGTGTCGAGTACTGGTGGTTCCAGGTCCCGGCATCGGCCAGTCCCTTGCGGGTATCAAAACTCAGAGACTCGCCGGGCCCGATCGCCACCACGCCGCCCCAGGGACGCTGCAATCGCCAGGCCTCGGCAACGATCTGCTTCGCGGCCGCCTGGTCCTTGAGTGCTCGCTGCGAGACCACCAGGTTGGCGATGTACTTGGGAAATTGAGTCGCCTCGAGCTGCCCCTGGTGCACGGTGACGCGGTGTCCCAGCAGCCCCGCAGCAGCCAATCGCTGCCTGGCCCTGGCCACCCGCGCCGGGTCGGGATCGATGGCGAAGATGAACAGGTCACTGTGCCTGGCCAACCAGGTCGCCAGGCGACCGTCGCCACAGCCCAGGTCGATGCAGTAGCCCTCGCGAATCCGCGACGATTTCAGGATCTGCTTCCCCGCCGCGGCGATGGCCTCGGTGTCGGCCTCGGTGTCGGCTGCGGTGTCGGCTGCGGTGTCGGGCTTCACGGGCGTGTAGTGCACCGGTTCGGCCACGGGATCTTCGGTAAAGCAGTACAGCCGACCGCTGTCGGTGACCACGAACAGCCGGCCGTCGGAAACGGCCAGGTCGCCGGGTGTCCCCTCGACCTCGTGTTTCCAGGTCAGCTTGCCGGCGGTCGCATCGACCACCGCGACCGACTTGGCTCCGGCCGAAACGACAGTGGTCCCGGCCACCAGCATCGCCTGGCCACCGGGGACCTTGGCGATGGAGGAGATGCGTTTCAGTTCGAGGATCTTGACCGGCTTCCCCTTGCGGTCCTTGCCGGCCCGCTCGACCAGTGACCAGTTCTCGAGCGTGGTGGAGGTGCCTCGCCAGAGAGTCTTGCCGGCGGAGGCGACGCTGCCGGCGCCGAGTCCCTTGAGCAGGCCTCCGCTCTGGAGGTCGTAGGCCAGGCCGCCGTTGACGAAGACCCGACCGTGCCCCATCGTCGCGGTGGCACCTCGGTGAGTGTTCTGTTGCAGGCGGTAGAACAGGAACTTGCCGGTCTTGAGATCAAAGACCGCCGGTACGGCACGCCCCGTGGGTACCAGCAGCCGATCGCCGGTGACCACCAGGTGCCCCTGCGCGGTCACACCACTCTTGGCCGTCGCCCCGCCGTGGGGCTGAGCCATCTCGATGCCGCCCGATGAGTCATTGAGCCACACCAGCTTGCCGGTCTCAGCCTGTTGGGCCCGGATGAAGATGCCCTCGGACTGCCAGATCCCCGCTGCCCAGTACACGATGTCGTCGGAGATGACCACGCCGCCGCGGGCCGGCCACCTCGAGATCACGTGGCCGTTGCCCATCACCCTCTGGTCGGTCGGCCCACCACGCCATCGCTTCAACAAGCGACCGTTAGCGGTCGCCAGGCTGTACAGGTAGCCGTCGTCGCTGGTGACAAACACCCGGTCGCGCCATACCGCCGGAGCAAAACGGATCGGGCCGCCGGTGGCAAACGTCCAGCGAGTCTGGCCGGTCCCGGCGTCCAGGCAACGGATGCGGCCGTCGACCGAACTGCCGTAGAACACGCGGCCCTCGGAAACCGCCACGCGGTTGACTCGATCGAACGACATCCGGTCGTCGCGAGGCCAAGCGGGGCGGGGGGCATGACGCGCCTGCCGCGACCAGGCCAGGTGAAGACTCGTCGCCAGAGTCTCATCGGTGTGATGATCCCTCGCAGCGGTGCCGCCGAAACCACTCCAGCCGGCCGCCAGCAGCGGCGACGCACTCAACACAACACTCAGCAGGACCGCGATTCGCATCTTCCAGTCTCCAGACTCAATGGGCCGCACCGATTCTAACCGCGGCAACAGCCCCGCGGCTATGGCCGGGCCGCCAACCCGGCCGTCACACGACGCAGCATCGCCGCCTGGCCGGCGTGGTAGGCCACGTGCTCGACCTGGTGCCACAACACCTCCCGAATCGGCATCGTCCGACCACGGAACTCCCGCGTCGCCTCCCAGTTCCCCGCATCGACCTCCTCCAGGAAACTCCCGCAATGGGCACGAGTCTCGTTGAGCAGCGTGTGCAGAGCCGATCGATCCCAACCCCCGTCGCGGTCGAACTCCAACTGCCGGTCACGATTCCACTCGCCACGCCCCAGCCCGTTTTCGAACCAGTCGCGCATCGATCCGGCGACGTGGCAGACGAGGTTACCCAGCGAAGCGACACCCCCGGCCGGCCGGATCCAGATCGACTCTTCGGGGAACTCGTCGAGCACTCCGCGGATGGCGTCGAGTTGATTGTCAAGAAAACGCACGGCCGCTTCGGACTCGGGAAAACTGCTGGGCACCGTTGGGGTCTCGCTTATGGGCTGGGAGTCGCTTTGGGCATGGCCGTGCAAGCATATCCACTGTCCACTCACAGGTGGTAGACTCTGGGCCGCTGGTCCTATTTCCTGCTGGTTCGACATGCTTGCTCGCATCCTTCTTATAGTCGTGCTCGCCGTGCAGGGCGCGGTGTCCGCCGAGAAGGACGATTACGGCAAGGTCAAGGCGATCTTCAAGGCTCACTGTCTCCGCTGCCACGGGGTCCGCAAGCAGGAAGCCGAATTGAGACTCGATACGGCCGCCGCGGCGATCAGCGGGGCGAAGGACGGTGCGGTCATCGTGGCGGGCAAGCCCCGGGACAGCCGGCTGCTGAAACGGGTGAGGTCCGGGGACAAGGACACCAGGATGCCGCCGGAGGGTGCGGCACTGTCAGCTGTCGAGATCGCGACACTCACACGATGGATCCAGGCCGGAGCACCGCATCCCGCCGACGAGGCTCCCGAATCGGACCCCGCCGACCACTGGGCCTACCGGGCCCCGCTGCGACCGCGGGTGCCGATCGAGACCAGCGCCACGTGGGTTCGTAACCCGATCGACGCCTTCCTGGCACGAGGACACCGGGGTCAAGAACTGCTGCACGCTCGGCAGGCTGAAGCGAGAGTGCTGCTACGTCGAGCCACGCTGGACCTGACCGGCCTGCCGCCGACACCCGAGGAAGTCCGCCAGTTCCTGGCCGATACCCGCCCCGATCGCTGGAACCGGACCGTCGGACGACTGCTGCAGAATCCGCGATATGGCGAACGCTGGGGCCGGCACTGGATGGACGTCTGGCGGTACAGCGACTGGTACGGATACCAGAAACAACTCCGCAACAGCAGCCGACACATCTGGCGCTGGCGCGACTGGATCGTCGAATCGCTCAATGCCGATCGACCCTACGACGAGATGGTGCGGCAGATGCTCGCCGCTGACGAGTTGCCCGAGGCGACTCCCGAAACGCTGCGGGCCACCGGTTTTCTGGCCCGCAACTACTACCTCTTCAATCGCAACACCTGGCTCGATTCCACGATCGAACACACCGGCAAGGCCTTCCTGGGCCTGACGATCAATTGTGCCCGGTGTCACGACCACATGTACGACCCCGTGGCCCAGAAGGATTACTACCGCTTCCGGGCCATCTTCGAACCGCACCAGATCCGCACCGACCCGATCGACGGCCGACTCGACGCCGCCAACCACGGCCTCTCGCTGGCCTATGACGCCAAGCCCCAGACACCCACCTATCTCTTCGAACGGGGCAACGACAAGCGGCCGGACAGGGACAACCCGCTGACCGCCTCGGTCCCCAGCTTCCTGCCCGGCCAGCAACTCAGCGTCAGCCCCGTCCAGTTGAGCCCGGTCATCTTCTATCCTGGCCTCCGCGAGCCGATCCGCGAGGGTCTGCTGGAGACCGCCCGCCAACTCGTCACGTCGCGAACCGCAGCCCTCGCAAAACTCGCCTCACCACCAGGCTCCGAAGAACCCGCATCACCCGAGCTGGCCGTGGCTCGCAAGGAGCTGACCGCGGCCCGCGCGCAGCTCGAGAGCCTGACGGCTCGAGTCACCGCCGATACCGCTCGCTACCATGGCAACGACCCCGCAGCCGCGGCCGACGCCGCGTCACTGGCCGCTGCCAGGCATCGTCAATCGGACGTGATCGCGGCCGAGGCCGCAGTGATGCGTGCCGAGTTGTCTCAATCCCAGGCCCAAGGCGGCGGCGACAAGAAGAAGATTGCCGCCGGCACCAAGGCGCTGGTGGCGGCTCGCAAGAGGCTGAAGGCGGCCACCTCCGCCGCGGCCAAGACCGATGCCAACTATCCGCCGCTGACCAAGGTCTATCCAAAAACCAGCACCGGCCGCCGCCTGGCGTTGGCGAGATGGATCACCGACCGCCGTAATCCTCTGACGGCTCGCGTCTGCGTCAACCACGTCTGGCTGCGTCATTTCGGCAGCCCGCTGGTCCCCTCGGTCTTCGACTTCGGCAACAACGGCCGACGACCCAGGTTCCCCGCACTACTCGACTGGCTGGCCGTCGAGTTGATGGACCACGACTGGGACCTGGAACACCTGCACCGGCTGATCCTGACCTCAGCCGCCTACCGGATGTCCTCGAGTGCCACCCCGGCCCACGCCGCGACCAGGCAGCG
>Ga0310125_10000621_pt1 | contig 17112 bp, 5 predicted proteins | sample CB11b_Tmax_Bot8__FD_203508 | JGI IMG/M metagenome (GOLD analysis project Ga0310125, IMG submission 203508) | Marine microbial communities from Western Arctic Ocean, Canada - CB11b_Tmax_Bot8 | ecosystem: Environmental > Aquatic > Marine > Oceanic | place: Canada: Western Arctic Ocean | collected... | reverse complement strand
CCCTGGGCTATCACCTTGTAAATGTTCTCTTGCACACGCTCGGCGTCATATTACTCCTGGGCGTCCTGCGCAAATTAAACGTCCCAGGTGCATGGCTGGCAGCCGCCGTGTTTGCAGTTCATCCCGTACAAGTCGAATCGGTTACGTGGATCACCGAGCGCAAGAACGTATTGTCCGGTGTGTTCTATTTCGGTTCCTTGTTGACCTATCTCTCCTGGCGGCCATTCGACGAGGGTCAGCAGCGCAAGGGATACTGGATGTTTGTCCTCGCGTTCATCCTTTTTGTGTTTTCGCTATTGAGCAAGTCCATCACGGCGTCCTTGCCGGCCGCAATTCTGGTGCTTACATGGTGGAAACGTGGTCGCATCCGCTGGCAGGACGTCTTTCCTTTGCTTCCAATGGTGGCGGTTGGCATTCTGCTCGGTCTTCATACGGCTCATCTCGAGAAGCATCATGTCGGTGCGATGGGACCGGAATGGGAATTCACGTTAATCGAACGAATCCTGATTGCCGGGCGATCCGCATGGTTTTATGTTGGCAAGCTCATCTGGCCGAACCCACTTGTCTTTATCTATCCCAGGTGGAATATCGACCCTGCCGCTTGGTGGCAATACGCGTTTCCGATTACAGCGGCTGCAATCGTGATCGCCTTATGGTTGCTGCGCGAAAAAACAGGACGGGGCCCAATTGCCGCCGTCCTGATCTACGGGGGCACACTCCTGCCTGCCTCCGGCTTCTTCAACGTCTATCCCATGCGTTATTCCTTCGTCGCAGATCATTTTCAATACCTCGCCGGCGCGGCCTTGATTGCACTCTTCATCGGTATCGTTACGTGCCGTGTCCCGCATCGAGGTGCCAGCCGTGCAGGCACCGTATTGTCCTGCCTCGTGCTGCTTGTATTCGGCACGCTGACGTGGAAACAACAAGCCAACTATGTCGACCACAAAACACTTTGGCAGGCCACGCGCAAACACAATCCGGACGGTTGGGTTGTGATCCACAATCTCGCACACATTAACCTGAAGGCAGGAAATTACGATCTGGCAAAGGGGCAGTTCGAACGCGCACTCGAGCTCAAACCCGATTCTGCCGAGGATGTTGCCAGCCTGGGTGAAGTGCATTTCCACTTGGGAGACGAGGACCGGGCGCTGGCGCTGTATCTCAAAGCCATCGATATGAAACCTAACTATGCGCCCGCACATCACAGCCTGGGCGCCATATATCAACGCAAGAAGAATCTCGAATTTGCCAAGCAACACTACGAGCGAGCAACGCGAGGTTACCCGCCGGTACCTGAGGCGCACATGAATCTGGGAGATTTGCTGCTCGATGAGGGCAAGGTTGCGGAGGCCGCTGCTCAATTCGAGGAGGCCGTGCGTGCCAAAGACGGATATACGGCAGCGCTGAACAATCTCGGTATCGCAAAGGAACGATTAGGTGAACTCGACGCGGCACGGCATTATTTTGAGCGTGCACTTCATTACGACCCGTCCTTCGGGGTAGCTCGCGGCAATTTGGATCGCGTGAGTCAGAAGATGGGAGTCGAGTAGGTGCAGAGATCAGAGGGCGGTTTTCAACTAGAAAACGTGTGGGAGACGAACACCGTTCGCCGAAAGACCAACGCAAATTTTTTTGGGGATAGATTTTACTTTCGGTCCATCGGCGGTGCGCGCACGATGCGAAAGCCGATCGTAGCGCCACGGGTGGGAGGGGTGTTGCCGCGCCGGTCTGAGCTGCGACAACCCCGGGGGAAGGCTGCGAATCCGCCTCCACGGTTGATACGGTGTACTCTGGCCTCTACCTTACTTGGGATACCGCTTACCTTGGCAGCATAGTCTTCGTATAGATCATAGCACCACTCGCGTACGTTGCCGTGCATGTCGTGCAGTCCCCACGCGTTCGGCGCGAGTTGACCCACGGGGCGTGTACCGTCGCCCGCCGAATCCCGATACCACGCATGTGCCGCAAGCTGCGCGGCTTCATCGCCAAAACTGAAAATCGTTGTACTACCCGCGCGACAGCAGTACTCCCACTCTTCCTCTGTCGGCAGACGGAAGATCTCGCTTCCCGTGAGACGACCAGTAAGCCGCTCGTTGTCCGTCAGCAACCGGCAGAACGAAACGGCGTCATGCCAGGTCACGCGCTCGACCGGTCGAACGGGGTCCTTGAAACGACTGGGATTTTCGCCGACGATCTTCTCGTAGGCCGACTGTGTGATCTCATGGCGGCTGATTTGGAAAGGCTGTGTAATCGTGACGTCATGTATGGGTTGTTCGTCACTGTCACCCTTGTCTGATCCCATCATGAACTGCCCTGCCGGTACAGTTACAAAATCAATGTCGACCCATGCAACCGGTTTCCGGGCACAGCCTGCGCAGCAGATCGCGGTGAGCGCAAGAACGAGACGTGTCCCCCGTATCATCTCGCCACTCCTGACGCGTTTTCGGGCGGCATTCGTTCCCGGTACCGCCTGCGGTCAGCCTCAATCCTGGCAGCCAGCTCAGTGTTACCCTGCTGTTCCGCCAGCGTCATCGCGTTTTCCAGGTAGGGCTGACCTTCGGTGAACCGTCCTGCTTTCATATGAGCCATTCCCAGAGCATAGATGGCTTCGGCATTACGCGGTTGCGAAGCAATGACTTTCTCGAAATGAAAAATCGCCTTTGCAAACGCTTCCTGAACATAAAACACAACACCAAGATCGTAATGTGCACTCGCACGACCAGGGTCTTTCTCCATAGATTCGATGAGATGTTGCGATGCGGCGTCGTAACGTTTGAGTTTTATAAGCAGCGACGCAAGATTGCCCAATCCCGTCGGCCAGTCGGGACACAGTTCCACCGCCCTCGACATGAACCGGTATGCTTCGTCGTACTGGTTGCGCGCCATCATGACGATGCCGACATTCGTGTGGGCCGCACAATGGTCATGCTTTAATTCAATCGTCTTGTGGAGATGTCGCAAGGCCTCGTCATGCATGCTCCGGTTAAGATACCGCACACCGAGGTTGTTGTGTGCCAGCCAGCATTTCGGATCCTTCTTGAGTGTCAATCGCCACAGCGTTTCGACATCCCGGTAGAGTGCCTGCTGTCGCCATGTCAACACGCAGAACGTAACAACGATGGCGGTGGACGCAGTGACGATACCGCTACGGAGCGTTCTCGCGTTTGTGGCGAGCCCCTCGAACATCCGATCACACAGAACGAGACGACAAGCGTGATTACCGACGGAATGGCGGCATACTGCCAATGATCGGACACGAACGAATAGCTCATGAAGTAAATATCGAAGAATCCGAGCACCGGCAGAAGCATGAGCACATAAATTGCCAGCGCGCACCAGACTGATCGTACAGCCGAGTTGCGTGGGATCCACATGACACAGAGCACCGCGATGAGAATGAGACCAGGCAGATATACGATCGGCTGAGTCGGATCAATTTCCCATCTCGGATACACAAATCGGAGATCGAGAGGCACGAGGCTCTTGAAAAGATAGAACCACACTGCGATTCCAGCTATCGCGAGACGCGAAAAGAGCCCATCTGTTCTGATCGGGATATCCGAAATCGCGCGCGTGCTTTGATAGTAAATCGTGACAAACGCAAGCGCAGCCGCTAGCACAAAGAAGGGTGCCGTCTTGCGAAGATGAGCTGACGTAATTCTTCCGTCACGCCACCATCCAAGAATGAGTATTACAGCCGGAAGAGGAGCCACCGATGTTTTGGAAAGCAGGGCGAGAAGGAAAAGGAACAGTGAGAGGATGTAGTGGATGGTGAACGGTGAACGGTGAACGGTGAATGGTGATTCGTGTTCTGCTGACCTTCGTCTCTTTTTAAAGCGTCATCTCTCAGGTACAGTAAGAACGCCCCCAGCGCTAGAGCCATGGAAAGCGTGTTTTTGCGCTGGGTGATCCAGGCGACCGACTCTACGTTGACGGGATGAATGCCAAAGACCAACGCGGCAAGCCACGCGCCGGGTATCCTCAGTCTCACGAGGACTCGCCATAGGAGAAATGTCCCGAGCGTATGCAGCAGGACATTGACGACATGATACCCCTGTGGATAGTTATTCCCCCAGAGGCGCCATTCGAGCCATAGCGTTGTGGAGGTCAGCGGAAAATAGTCGGGCGGCTGAGTGGTAAACCAGAATTTGTACAAGCCATCGGGAGCGTGAATCAGAGGGTTCTGGTAAAGGAAAGTGTCGTCATCCCAAATGAAACCCGACATCATTGCGGGCAGGTAGACGGCCGCCGTCACCAGTACGAGCACCAGGCCCTTGATGATTGACTGCTGCCGTATCGACATGTTTCAACCTCTTCACGTCTGACGTTGCGATGTAGAGTCTACCGCGCACATGGTCATAGGGCATTCGACGGTTGGATGCAAGACCATCGAGCGAGTTTGAGGTTGGAAGAACACCCTCCGTCGACAGTTGAATACGCCATGCTGAGTTGGGTGTAGAGCGGGCGTAAACACGAGGCCGAGGAATTGTGTCTGCGTTGCCATCAATGAAAAAGGAAACAAGACGGAAAGCGGCGATTGCGGTACTGCTTGTTATCCTGGTGCTGGCTGCAATCTACGTCCGAGTGCTTTTTTTTGATTTCGTCTTGTGGGATGACGATGTCAACGTGTTCGCAAATCCCCATCTCCGGGAAAGCCCATTGGCCGCCATCGGGTACTTCTGGACGCACGCATACCAATCGTTATGGATTCCTCTAACGTATTCGGTGTGGGCTCTACTCGCCTCCGTGGCCCAATTCTCGGCGTCCGATATATCGAACTGGTCCAACGATCTGATCGAACCGGTCTTCAATGCGGTGTGGTTTCACGCGGCTAATCTGGTCGTACACATCATCGCAACATTATTTGTATTCAACATTCTGCGCGTGCTGTGCGGGCGCGGTAAGATAATCGCCTGTGCGCTCGGCGCAGCCATATTCGGCTTGCATCCTCTGCAGGTCGAATCCGTTGCCTGGGTAACCGGCATGAAGGATCTCTTGTCAGGCATGCTGGCTCTAGGCGCTGTGAGTGCCTATCTCAAATATTCCGGTCCGGGATCAGAAGAGCACTCGGCAGTTAAAAGACGGGGGTGGTATGGCGTTGCATCGATCTTATATCTGCTGGCGCTATGTGCAAAGCCCTCAACGGTAATTGTTCCTGCCGTCGTGTTTGCCATAGATGTTTTGTGGAACAAACGTAACTGGCGGAGAACGCTAATCGATTTGAGTCCCTGGGCCTTTGCTGCGATTTTACTTATCTTGGCAACATTGTCGGTTCAGAGCGCTGAAGATTTTGGATATGAACCGTGGCCCATCTGGTCGCGTCCATTGATCGCCCTTGATGCGCTCTATTGGTACATGCTCAAGACGCTCATTCCGATCGGTTTGTGCGCGGAGTATGGTCGATCACCGGAGTGGTTGATAGGAAAGACAGCGTTCTGGGTCACGTGGCTCGTTCCTGTGGGTGCAACGCTGGCCGCAACCTGGTATTGGCGCCGGCGAGGCGGCGTGCTGCCTTTTCTCGCGATCGTCGTCTTCATGGCCGCCTTGCTGCCTCTATTGGGGTTGCTGCCATTCGTGTACCAGGGGATTTCCACCGTTGCCGATCGCTACGCATACCTTGCGACTATGGCCTGGGCGCTGGCCGTGACCGGTTGGATGGTGGTTTCCAATCAGGCTTGGCGCAAGACGGCGGTGACCCTTCTGCTGATTGTGTATGCGATGCTGACCATTCGACAGTCAGGGTTCTGGCAAAATACCGAAATTCTGTACGCAAGGACGCTGGAGATTAATCCGAGTTCATGGCTGACGCTCTATGACCAGGGCGCAATTGCGCTTCGTCGAAATCAGCTTGTCTTGGCGGAGTCGGTGCTGCGCAAATCAATTTCATTGAACCCGCGCTATGCGGACACCCAGAGCAACCTGGGTGCTGCACTTGCGAATCAGGGACGCATCGATGAAGCCATCGCTGTGTGGCGAAAGGCGCTGGAGCTCAATCCCGTACATGCGGGCGCCCTGCCCAATCTCTGTGCCAAGCTGATGAATGCGGAGCGCTACGAGGAGGCGATGGACGAAGCGCTTGCCGCACACGAGAAGGAGCCTGGAACGGTCACGCAAAGCGTCCTTGCCCGCGTGTATTATCAATACGGTGCGTGGTCGTTCAATAAGAAGGATTACGCTAACGCAACCCGTCTGCTGGACCAGGCGGTTACATTTGACGATTCGGGCAAGAACAGAACCGCTGCCAGCATGGCGCACAACGGTTTAGGTATGGAACAATTAGCCGGCGACAGGCTTGGGGCAATCCAATCGTTCAAAGAGGCGCTACGGTATAGTCCGGAAAATTCATGGGCCGCCGAAAATCTTGCCGCAGCGTTGGAATAGGTGGTCAATGCCCCCTATGCGTCCACCTGGACATGCAAGGATTCCGACCTACAAACCCGTTTGCCACAACTGAAACTTTACTGCCGAGGCATTCGTATCGGGCGGATCGAATTCGAACACGTTGGTCCCGCTGATGAGTGAGTTTGAAAAAACGGATATCGGGATCCATTCGATCGGTACTGTTCCCAGGTTGGTTGAGTACATTGGCGTGATCGTCCCCGTCGGTGTGTAAACGGCCCACAACGTTACGTCTGTGTTTACGTCCACGATCATCGGGGGCGGCACAGATGCCGATAGGACAAAACTCCACTGCGTTCCATCGATGGGGTCCAGACCCGCAAGCCCGAGGCCGCGTCCGAAAGAAATCGTGTTGGGAGGATTGGCCATCACGTCCTGATTGCGTATCACTTCGCTCGCGCTCACATAGTACCAATCGCCCTCCTGGGGGTTATCGTTCTCGAACACCCGACCATAGGCCGCAACTGTTCCGTCAGCGAAACCGGGTCCCATGTAGTTCGTCAGACTGCCTGGCAAACCCGCGAAACTGTCGACATCAAGCCCGGCGCCACCCATGTACTGATCAATGCCATCTTCATTGACCGCACGTGATCCCATGAACACATCATCGCCGCCGGCTGCATAGTTGCCCCCGGGCGTGGCCCCGCCGCCGCCGTCCACGCCGCTACCGTCTACCACCCCGTCCGGTGCGAACCAGAAGTCGAAGCGAGCCCCATCTCCGCTTCCAGGTGTCAGGAAGCCATGGCCGAATGCCAGTCCGGGATCAATATCTCCAATCTCAAAGGAAAAGTAGCCGCCTGTGTAAGTAAATGACACATCATGCGATCCCGTGATGGGCGAGGTAGTGGATGACGTACTCGTCGTGAAAATAGATGTCGTCGATGTCGTAGTGCTGGTGCTTGTCGTGCTGGTGCTGGACGTGGTGGAGCTCGTTGAGGTGCTCAATGTCGATGTGGACGTCGTCGTGAGACCTGTCAGCGAAGCAATTTCAAATTGCGATAACGATTTTTTGAAAATCGCAAAATCGTCGCCCTGGCCGTTCAAGGTTCGGCCCCACTCCCAGAAGTCACTCCCCGCCGGGTCCATCGCTGTCGGTGTAGCTTCCATTGCATTGGACGTCACGTCCACCGCGTTCACATAGATTGCCGAGGGATTGCCTCCCAGATTGTCGCGATTGACCACCACTGCCACATGGTACCATTGGGAGTCCACAGGAATCGCCGACGACACGGTTGAGGCCATTATCGCATTGTCCTCCGGTGCCGTGAATTCGATCGTGCCGCTTTTACTTAAGAACATTTCGAATAGCCCCGATGTGGCGAGCCACACGCGTCCGTCAGAGCCGCCTCCGGCGTTATAGGTACCAGTTGCCCGCACCCACATCATGACTGTGAAGTCGTTCGTGCCCAGCGCAAGGGTCTGATTCTGAAATCGGGTTCCTGACGGCGGCGATTCGCCGGCCACGTAAATATCATTGCCTCCGGGAAATCTCGCCGAATTGCCGTTGCGTCCCGGCACCGGTTGTCCCGCACCTGTTAACCCGCCGTCGGCAATACCGTCCTGGCCGTTGCCGCTTGCGTCCTGCACCGTATCCGGATTGGTGCCGCCATAACTTTCCACGGGGTAAAACACACAAGCATCACCGTAGGTAATCACAATCGTTGTACTCGAAGTGGTAAGCGTGCTGGTCGTTGTGGTGCTCGTCGTCGTTGAACTCGTTGCGGTCGAGGTTGAACTCGTTGTCGACGTCGACGTACTTGATGTCAACGTTGTCGACGTTGTCGACGTCGTAGAACTTGTCGTCGACGAAATCCCGTCGACCAAGTAACGGGTAAACGCGTCGTTTTGGGCCATGGTCTTGTAGCTGGCACGCATCCAGGCTGGGGAACGTGCCATGCGGGAGATGCGTGCCTCGTCCAGGCGCCCGTCGAAGTATTGGCTGTCACCCTTGGTGTCCCCGAATCGAATTCTATCCGCCGGCACAAAATCTCCGTAGACGCCTATGTTATGCTGAATGTCGTTGTGATAGCCCGATGCCGTATTGTCATCTAGCACGATGCCGAGCATTTGCCACTGCGTGGCCTGAACTGGGGACCCAGTTTTTTCTTGGTCAGACACACGATACGACCAGGAGCTGAGTGAAGGTTTTACGTAGAGTGAATCGAACACACCTCCAAGAACGCCAAAAGGGCTTTGCGGTGCCGTCGAGTCCGGTCGTCCCCAAACACTGATGGTCAGGTTCGTAATGTGATCGCCGTACCAGGATGGGTCAATCAGCGGTTCAAGGTAGCTGTTGTTGGTGCTTTCGAAATCGCGCGCGCCGCCGGCGATACCGGACGTTGGCATTGAATTCTGATCAATCACCGTAACCGGACTCGAGACGCTATCGTTAACGTCACCGTTAAGGTGAAGCACAAGTTCGTAGCCTTCGGACCATGTCGATCCGTCCTGGCTGTACTGAGGCGACGTCGTGTTGGTCTGTCCCCAGTATGCCGTAATGAAATCAGTGGGCCCGGAAATCTCCGGCACCTGTACCCACACGGGGGATTCGCCGGATGTATTCCAATTTTCGACCTCGTAATTCAGCGCGTTCGTCCCACCGGCGTCGGTAAATCGAAGATCCGCACCGTTTGGACTTCCGAATTGACCATAATCGAAACCGGAAATGTTCGTGCTCAACGTGACCAGGGCGGGGAAATTGGTCAGCGTTTCGGTATCACAATATCCGTCGAACCTGATTTTCATGCTCTTTTCCCACAGGGCAAATGACGGCGTACTGAACATCGACGCCGGACCGGACCAGGCATCGCCAAGATTGTTTGTTGCATAGGCCCGGAAGTAATACGATCTGCCGTTATCCAGGTCCGTCGCAGTCGCGGAAAACGTGCCCTGTCCGATTTGCCCGGCGTCAACGCGTGAATCCCACGCACCTTGATCAGTGCCGCCGTCGCTTAAACCGTAGAAGAAGGATGCCAGCGCCGACCCCTCGCCCGTGAGTGCCCCGTCCATTTGCACCGAGTGATCCGTCAACATTGACACCTGCGGCTGATGGTCAAGAATCCACGTTGTTACGCGCACAATGGCAGACGTCGTGATTCCCGACCCATCCGTCAGCTCCGCCCGCAGGAAGGCTTCTCGATTCGTGCGAGGTTCGCTCCATGTGATCACATAGGGCGCCGACATGTCCACGCCGATGCTGTTCATACCATCAAACAACTCTACTTGTTGAACTGCGCCCGTGACTTGCGTTGCATCAACTTCGATCTCTACGGGAAACGAAAACGGCGTCGGTATGTCCGCGTTGTGGAGCGGACTTATAATTGCGATCTTTGTTTGGGAGGATTCGGGTGAAGGATCGTCGGCTTGCCAGTTATTGGGATCATTGCCCGATACGTCCCGGCTAACACGATGTAGTGAGAGCCCGGATCCGGCAGCCGTGTCCGTCCATGGATCTCGATGAAAGTAAATCACCTCGTCGACGATTACCCATGATGTATCTCCGCTTGGCGGATCCGGCGCCTGTGGGCGTTCCAGTGCAACGCGTTCGCCGCGGTTGGACAGCTTGCCCGCATATGGGCCCAGGATCGTGATGTCATTCGTGTCCAGTCCGTATACCGTGGTGAATGTGTTGAGGGAAGCGGTATTGGTGGGATCGAACGAAACAACCAGGAGACATTCCGATGGCGAGAGCTGTGTGTTTGGCGGAAACGTGTAGTCTACGCCGTCAAGACGCCAGGATCCCGTGGCATTCGCCATCGTCACCGGTTGTGCTGTCGCGTTGCAGATTTCGAGAAACTCTTCGAGACTGTTGTCGCCGGCGTTGGTCGGCGCGGGTTGGTACATGATTTCGTTAATCACAACGCGGCTTGATGGTGCCGTGTTGGCGGTGTCGAACGTCGGCGACAATGCATACCAGTAGGAATCACCGTCGGGATATCGACCGAGCGAGTCATCGATCTCCTGGCCTTTGAACGACACCGCGTCAGCCACGCGGTCGTTCGTATTGCCGGGCAGGTACGAAAGAAAAACTTGCTCTTGCGCCTTGTCGAGTCCAAAGCCGTCCACCCTGTTGGTGTGAAAATCATTGTCTTCTGTATAGGCTTGCCAGCCTCCGGGGCTAATGACATCTGTGCCCCAGATTTCAAACTTCTTCAGGTCGTCAGCGTCGTCACTTAGGTACCAATTTGTAAGTGTCACGGCCGAGGGGCCCGCACTGTAAAGTTCGATCCAGTCGTCAGAGTCGAACGGAGGCGGCTGTCCGGTGTCGGTATGCGCCTTCAGCTCGTTTAGCATCACAGTGTTGATGGGAGTTGGATCTGCTGTACCCGGCGAGCCGTGGATGTAGGTGCTGGCACGCCAGTTGCCGCCATATTCGAGTGCACCGAGAGATTGATCGGCGAGTGACAATGGCACCAGCGAATGTCCCGCACCGTCTGGGGACAGTGGCCAACCGCGGGCGTCATCGTACGTCACCGAAAGAATCTCGGAGTTCCACTGTCCCAGGATGTCAAAGGTTTCTCCTCCGTTGGCAAGCGTTCCGGAATATTCGCCCGCGAGATTGATGCCGCTGGTACCATAGCGTGTCTCAAACGCTGCCAGATCGCGTGCCACCACCACGTATTCGCCGGGAGCCAAGTTCGAGACGCTACTTCCGGCAAAGGCAAAGTTGACACCATTGTCGAATACGACATAGGTCAGATCCAGCGCGCTAGTACCAATGTTGGACAACTCGATAAATTCGTCATCACCATCAAACGCCGGGTGGTACATAAGTTCCGTGACGCGCAGGTTGTCGCGCAGCGGACGTTCGGTAGCAGTGCTGACGAAGGTAACCGTGTTTGAGGCGAGCGGGTCTCCTTGAAAATCATGCGCCACGAAGATAAGCGTGTTCGAACCGGGATCGAGCGGAACCATCGCCTGCCAGTAGAAGCGCGTGCTGGTCCCGGAACCGGTTTTGGTCCAGGTCAGTTGCAGCGGATCGTCCATTCCCTCGAGTTTGATCGTGTCGAGGTCGAGCCAGCCGTCTCCGTCTACGGTTACCGTGTCGCTACCGACCGTACCGCCCGGTGTCGTTACCTGAAACGCATATTGTGGCGCCACGCGGCTGTTGATTTCGGACAGCATTAGATCTCCGCGGGTGGTGACATAAGTAAGATGAGTGGACCAGGGTTGCGCCGGCAACAAATTGCCGAATTGGTTCGCCCAACGCGTGAGGTACGTACTGTTGTAGGCCGTTAGAATGACATGACGCATGTAGGCATAGTAGAGTCGTTCACTTCCCGGGTATGCGACCAGGTCACTGATAATGTCGGTCCCGATAAACGGTCTTGATGGGAACCATCCCCCGTCCAAGTCGTGTGGGAAAAACAGGACTTTCTGATCGCTGGGACGAACGTAAAAGAAAGCATTGTGTTCTGTCCCCGACACGATCGTGTCACCGGCTCCCGTCATCGCTCCCGCTGCGAAATTGCGCACGATCTGATCACGATCAGCGTACGCGTCGATCTGTTGGTTGAATGTCGGGTTGGGCAAAGCCGTGGTTGTCGTGAATTGGATGAAACGGCTGTAATCGTCGCGCTTGCGATTGTTTTTGATGAGTAACGCCCAGCGGTGGTCTTCCTTGGTAACACCGTGATCGCCGACATCAACAAGCGACCAGGAATTTGGCTGCAACTTGTTCCCTTCGGGTGTGCCGGTGTCGGTTGATGTCGCCACGGAAATGAGTTCGTATTCGAATAACATGCCGTCACCACCGTTTTCGTACTGTGCACCGAGGTAAACATCCGTGAATCGCGCCAACTGAAGTTCGGCGGCGTATATGTGGACGTCCTTTGGTGTTACGGCGTGGACGAGATCGTTGTATTTGGTGACGACCGTTCCCCCGCGATTACGTGCCAAGTGATCCATCATTTCGCGCTGTCCCCTGTGACCGTCCTCGGACCGGTCAATCGAGACGGTTTCGTGCACACCTCTGAATAGCTGATCCGCGTTGAATCGGACGTTAAAACCCACTCGGTTGTCCGAGAAGCGCCCCGCTGTCCAGCCTTTCAGGCGCAGGCCGACGTCGTAAAAGGTTTTACTCTCATTATAAATGACCGTGGCGCCCAGTCTGTCATTGCTCATGGCGTTGATTGTCGTGTGCAGCCAAGTAGCATCTGCAGTTTTCGTGACAATGCGGAAATTATGCATGCCATTGTTGACGGCCTCGCCGTTATTGACTCGGTACATCGCGCGGGACTCGGTCCCGCCGGCGGGATAGGTCGACAAGGCCCCCAGTGAATCCTGCCCCTCAACATAAAATTGGATCCTTTGTCCTGCCGTCTGACCGGGAATACTCGCCGTGTACACCCCCGCACCCTGATGTGCCATCGTTACCGATGACCACGAGCCGCCGTCGATGCTGTACCAGGTCGTCATCGACGCGATGCCGGCGGGATCAGCGGCCTTAACGGACACGGTCACCGGCGCTCCAGCACCCGGCACTGTCGGGCTGTGGCCAAAGTTCACGTACGTGGGTCCGATGTTGGTTGCAAACGTACTGTTTTGTTCACCGGGCGTGCCGTTCAAAGTCGGCATGTCGATGTGATTGACCTTGGGATTTCGACTGAAGAACAGCCGCGTGTGAAGCTGAGGCGTACCGTTGAGCCACTTCGCCTTAAAGGAGATCGCGTAGCTGGTTCCGTTGTTGACTTGTTCTCCGCTCGCAAAGGTGGTTTCGGCGTGGTTGTGCATGTGGCCCGTCGTGCCGGTAGCCACCAGGCGCAGCACTTTGTTGGCAGGGTCATCTGGATCGACCACGACCTCGCTATGTCGATGCGTACCGATAATCCGCCAGGCCGCGGGAATTGAACCGATTCCATCAGACTGAAACGATCCGTTTTGCAAAAATTCCGTGGCGGCGCCGCTAGGATCTTCGACGACGCTGAGGTCGTCCAGTAGTACAACGCCGGGGCCGAGCAGTCCCATTACGAATTCATGGTACACGCCGTCGGGTCCGACGGGCGTGGCCGAGGCCGTATTGGTGTAACTGTAGGAACGCCAGGTCGACTGCCCCGTCTCGTCGCTTGCTGCCCAGGCTTCGGGGATGGCATTGTCGGCGTCCGGATCGCGCAGTTCCATGCTCGAGCCGCCACCATCGGCAAAGTCGGGCCAGGGTTTGCCGTCATGGTAATAGATTTCATCGGCCGGATTGCGATTGGCGTCGATGAGGCGGATCCGTTCACCACCATCGGAAAGCCTTCGATTGAAATCGCCCAGAACTGTGATGGTCGGATAGTTGGATGACATTGTCGCCGCGTCCTTGGCGATGACCAGGTAACTGCCGGCGTTCAGCATTGTGCCCGCCGGAAAATCGAATTCTACTCCGTCGTCCAGCGACCAGCCTGTCAGATCGACCGTCGACGCGCCGCGGTTGTAAAGTTCGATCCATTCTTCACCGACTTCGGTGTACGGCTCGAACAGCGGCGATTTGTGATACATGACTTCATTGATGACGATCTCATCGTGAAACGAAAAACTGTTGCCGCTACCCGGGGTCTCCACATCCGGGTACAGCCAGCGGCCCGTACCTTCCGGGAATCTTCCCCGGTGCGAGATCTTGACGACAGCAGCATCGAGGACGACGTTCTTGTTCTGACTCAGGTACAGAAACAGTTTGTCCTCGTCTAACGGGTGAAAGCCCAATGTCGTCTCATTCCGCACCAGGTGCGAACCGGGACTAAGCAGCGCACTTGAGAAGACATGTTCACCCGTAACCGTTCCCGAAGAAACGAGCACGTGATTGACGGCAGGAACATCGACACCGTGATGATGGAGTTCAACGAAGAAGTTCGTGTCGGCCGCAGAGGCAATCTCGTTAATGACTCGACCCGTGGATACAAACACGCCGCCGCGCGTCCCGGGTGAACCGCCGACAACGTCGCTCCAACCCCAATTCTCAGCCGGGGGACTGGCCGTATCCGGATCGATCTTTACGAGCGATACGCCCGATCCGTCCGGAGCTACCGGCCAGTCGTCTTCAACATCGTAGCTGACCTCATCCATCAGGCGCCCCATGTTATTCTCAAGACGCAGCGTTTCGCCGTTATTAGCAAGGCGTCCACCGAACGGCCCAAGGGCGTCTGGATATCCCGACTCGGCCTGTAAGGCTGAGGGGTTAACAGCCACAACCAGGCAGCTCGTCGCGGCAATCACCGTCCCATCCGGGAAATCAAAATCAACGCCTCCCTTGATTGCCCAGCGCGACACATCGGTGTCGTAGGAAAACATGTTGTAGAGCTCAACGAACTCCAGGTTGGTTTCGTTCGTGGCCGGGTGATACATGATTTCATTGAATACCACGACACTGTCGGCGCGCGCATGGAGGACATAACAGGCGCAAACTAAGCAGGAAACGATAGGAGATATCTTCAAAAAGTAGGTTCCTCTGGATCCCCGAATGTGCCCAGTATTTTAGCAGAATCCGAACACAACATCAAAACCGCAGTCCTTTTTTCATCTCCTCTCGATGAACAGCCTATCAGCCCAGACCGACGGAAATGTCATGGGCTTGTGGAGTATCTGTGAAAGTCTACCCACAGACAGGCACGCGCATTCTCCAACTGCGCTGGCTGGCCCTTAACGCTGATAAGACCAGTAGCAGAATCCGTAAAGATTCCGACCGGTGTCGCACAACTCCCGGATCGCATTCATATAGGAAAGTTGAACGAAAGGGCGCTAGCTTGTATAATGGATGGGATCGTTCGAGGATGTACGAGCGGTATTGAAGGGCTATCTATCCCGAATGGAACTGAACCAAGACGGTCTTGGATACCGGTGGGATCTTTTGGAGTGCGGCGGCTTGACGTCGCTTTCCAAAGCGCTGTCAAGCCAGCGCACTCCAAATGGTCGATCGCAATGTGCCAGAACGAAACAGGGGAATACGCGTGCTTTAGTGCCATTCGGGCTTGTCCGGAAAGTGATTTTGCGGTCGGCGTGAAGGGGACGTGAAATAACGCGAATAGGTCTGTGCCGCATCCGAAGATATCGGGCTGACTCGGAAAAAGGCGAATCATGTTCATATCCCGAAGCATACTTATCATCGCCTGCAGTATGGCATGCGTCACAACTGCTGGCCAGGCCGCCGCCGTTTCCTATACGAATGACGCCTGCGTGTACTACTCGGTGGAGGCCTATGGGGGGACTCAGAGCAACACGGTAGTAGACGACAGCGGAAACGGCCAGGACGGCATTGCGGACAGCGGTATGTTCCCCCTCGGCATATCTCCCGGCATCAATGGCAGCTCGGCAAACTTTCCTGGAGGCAATGATGTCTATGTGGCTGGCGAGTCGCCGCCGTCAGGAACCCGATATCAGAACGACACGCTTGCGATTGGGACGAACGACTACACGATTATGATGTGGGTGCGCGCGACCGGCGCCTACGATGCCGGCGGCGGTTCTGACGGACGAGTGTGGGTCGCCACATCCGGGTTATTTGATATGTTTCTAAGCAAGGGCGGTACGATCGAATTTACGGCCCCGATCGACAATGCGACAATGGCCTCTTCAGCGTCGTCGGCGATCCCGGTGGACTCTCAATGGTACCATGTCGCGGTCGTGGTCAACCGTGACAATCTGGGAGGCAACCCCTCGGCGATCTACGTAAATGCAGTGGACGTGACGTCCAACGCAATGGAAGATACACCGACGGCGATTGATCCGGCGGGGAGCGACTTCTGGGAGTGGGGCCGTACGTTGACGGGTCAGGGTGACGACTTCGCTATGTTCAAACAGGCGCTTTCTCAAGAACAGATTGCCGCCTTGGGCAGTTTCGCCACGCTAACGACCTCGACATCCAGCTCTTCAACGCTCACTAGCTCGACGTCAACCACCAGCTCGTCATCAACTACCGCACCACCGGGATTAAGAAGACAACTGACGGCCTCGAGTCATCGCACCTCGATAATTTTCTCTGAGATCATGTACAATCCGTCCGGTCTTGATGACACGAACAGCCTCGAGTTCGTCGAACTCTTTAATACCGATCCGGTGGAAAGACCGCTGCGTGACTATCGTTTATCAGGCGACATTGATTACACGTTTCCAACCGGCGTGGTCATAGAAGGGCGCGGATATAGTGTTGTTGCCAGGCACCCTTCGGCTCTGGAAATGACCACAGGCATGACTAACGTGCTGGGCCCTTACATTGGCGCGCTACCGAATGATGGTGGCCGAGTACGGCTGCGGAACCGCATCGATGCAGTGCTGCTTGAAGTGAATTACGATACTCAGTCTCCGTGGACAATCGCTGCTGACGGCGCAGGTCATTCGTTGCATTTATCAAGACCCGATTATGGGGAAGGAACGGTCAGAGCATGGTCCGCCAGTAGCCACATCGGCGGTACACCGGGCGCCCCGGATTTACCTACCAATTCGGCGCTGGATGCCATTGTTATAAATGAGATCCTCGGTCACACGGATTTGCCACAAGTTGATCTAATTGAGCTGTACAACCACAGCAGCCAGCTGGTTGATCTGACCGGATGCACGTTGAGCGATGTTCCCGACCAGGCAAAATACGTCATCCCTACCGGTACGGTCATTTCCGCGGACGGCTTTATTGTCTTTTCGCAGACCAACATCAGTTTTTCGCTGGATGCTGCCGATGATGAAGTCTATCTCGGCAATCCGCAAGGAACTCGAGTGCTGGATGCCGTACGTTTCGGTGCACAG
>Ga0310125_10000618_pt1 | contig 17150 bp, 20 predicted proteins | sample CB11b_Tmax_Bot8__FD_203508 | JGI IMG/M metagenome (GOLD analysis project Ga0310125, IMG submission 203508) | Marine microbial communities from Western Arctic Ocean, Canada - CB11b_Tmax_Bot8 | ecosystem: Environmental > Aquatic > Marine > Oceanic | place: Canada: Western Arctic Ocean | collected... | reverse complement strand
ATTAGTGCAGGCCGGCCCTTAAAGTGGATTGCCACGCATCAGGCGAGGAAACTGATCGATATGACCCGTAAGATTGCCTTGATCACTGGCATCACCGGCCAAGACGGCGCCTACCTTGCTGAGTTACTGCTCGACAAAGGCTATGTCGTGCATGGCATCAAGCGGCGCTCTTCATCGTTCAACACCGAACGTGTCGACCATCTCTACAGCGATCCGCACTTGGGCGAGGCCAGATTTCGCCTGCATTTCGGCGATATGACCGACGCTACCAATTTGATTCGCTTGCTGCAGGAAACCCGGCCCAGCGAAATATACAATCTAGCGGCGCAAAGCCATGTGGCGGTGAGCTTTGAAACGCCAGAGTACACCGCCAACTCGGACGCTCTTGGCACCCTGCGGCTGCTTGAAGCCATCCGCATTTTAGGTCTTGGCGAAGAAACGCGGTTTTATCAGGCCTCCACTTCGGAACTGTATGGCAACGCGCCGCAATCGCCGCAGAACGAATCCACCCCCTTCGCGCCGCGCAGCCCCTATGCGGCAGCGAAACTTTATGCCTATTGGATTACCGTCAATTACCGCGAAGCATATGGCTTTCACGCTTCCAACGGAATCTTGTTCAACCATGAGAGCCCAGTTCGCGGCGAAACCTTCGTCACGCGAAAAATTACCCGGGCGGTAGCCGCCATCCATCTCGGCCTGCAGGAAACGCTCTATCTTGGCAATCTCGATGCCAAGCGGGATTGGGGGCATGCGCGTGACTATGTTGATGGCATGTGGCGCATTCTGCAACGGGACGAGCCGGACGATTACGTCCTGGCGACCGGCGAAAACCACTCGGTGCGCGAATTCGTCGAACTCGCCTTCGCGCGAGTCGGCCGCACGCTGGACTGGCACGGCGAGGGAGTCGATGAAACCGGTCTGGACACTGGCACCGGCGATCTCCTGGTAAAAATCGATTCGCGCTATTTCCGTCCCACCGAGGTCGATAGTCTGTTGGGTGATTCGAAGAAGGCGTTCGATGCGCTCGGCTGGCGCCATCAAACAAGCTTTGACCAATTGGTGGCGGAGATGGTCGATGCCGATCTCAAGAACGTGGCCGAGCAAAAAAGACCGGGACATGACTGATACAGCAGCGCCCTATTCGCTCGACGGCAAGCGGGTCTGGGTCGCCGGCCATGGCGGACTGGTCGGTTCGGCGTTGGTAAAGCGCCTGGCGTCCGAGCATTGCGAGTTGGTCTCCGTCGGCCGCAGCCAGCTTGATCTCAGGCGTCAGTCGGATGTCGAAGACTGGCTCGCCGAAACCCGGCCGGCAGCGATTTTTGTCGCCGCCGCCACCGTCGGTGGTATCCACGCCAACGACGTCCGGCCAGCTGATTTCCTTTACGACAATGTGATGATCGAGGCCAATATCATTCATGCCGCTTGGCGTGTCGGCGTCGAGAAACTCCTGTTTTTGGGCTCCACCTGCATCTACCCAAAATTTGCACCGCAGCCCATGGCCGAGGACGATCTTATGACCGGTCCCCTGGAGCCGACCAATCAATGGTATGCGCTGGCCAAGATAGCCGGAATCTATTTATGTCAAGCCTATCGCCGGCAGCATGGCAGCAATTTTATTTCTGCGATGCCTACCAATCTGTTCGGTCCGGGCGATTATTTTGACGCTGAAAATAGCCACGTCATCCCCGCCCTGATGGGCAAGATTCATAGGGCGCGCGAAGAAAATATCGCAGATGTGGATATCTGGGGAAGCGGTGAGCCTTATCGTGAGTTTCTTTATTCGGAAGATGCGGCCGACGCGCTGGTCTTTTTGATGAAGCACTACACGGGCGCCAGCCATATTAATGTTGGCACCGGCGATGAGTTAAAGATCATCGAAATCGCGCGTCTAATTGCTGATATCGTCGGTTATCGCGGCGCCTGGAAGTTTGATACCAGTCGTCAGGACGGCCCGCCGCGCAAACTTGCCGACAGCCGCCTGCTCAATACCCTCGGCTGGACACCGCGCGTTGGATTGCGGGATGGCCTGCAGGCGACTTACGATTGGTTTCGCGAGTCCTACGCTGCCGGACAGCTTCGCGTCTGATCGCCGCTTCGGTTGATATTGTGAACGGAACCGGATTGCCCGTCGACGAGAGCGGAATGTGGCGCGAGATTCTTGTGCCGCAAAAAGGTTCCGCTTTGCGTCCCGCCCTTTTTCTCGATCGTGACGGTACGCTTATCAACCTGGTCGATTACCTGAGCACGCCGGATGACGTGCGGCCCATTGCGGAAGCGGTGGCGCTGACCGCGCGGGCCCGCGCCAACGATATCCCAACGGTGCTGGTGACCAATCAGTCGGGCATCGGGCGCGGCTATTACAATTGGCAACATTTCGCCGAGGTACAGCAAACCGTGATCGCGGCGGTCGTGGCGGGCGGCGGAAAAGTCGACGCTGTTTATGCCTGCCCGGCGCTGCCGGGAAGCGACGCCGCGTGCCGCAAGCCGAACCCCGGCATGTTGTTGGCGGCGGCGGAAGACCTCGCCCTCGATCTCGCGCAGAGCTGGATGGTCGGTGATGCGGCGAGCGATTTGGCGGCGGCGGCGAATGCCGGGCTGCGCCATGGCTGGCTCGTCGCGACCGGGTACGGCACCGGCGACCGTGCCGATGCGCTGGCCCTCGGCGGCCCAGGCTTTGACGTAACGGTAGACCGGCCTCTGAGCGAACTCGCGGAAATGCTCTCTGGCTTGTCGAGCGCCTGAGCAGCGGTTAAACCTGTATCCCCCTAACCAACGGACCTGATAGCGGCGCATGACCAGTTTCCCCGAGCGGCCCTACGACACCATCGGCGCCTATTGCGACGATTATCTTGTACAATTGGTGCGCGCCGGCGCTTCCATCGACCATGACAATTTGGCCGCCGCCGCCGACTTGTTGGGTCAAGCGTTCGAGCGCGGCGCCTGGTTGTTCGTGTGCGGCAATGGCGGTTCGGCGGCAATCGCCAATCACCTGTTGTGCGATTTCGCAAAAGGCATTCAAACCGATACCAACTTATTGCCACGCGTTATATCGCTGAGCGCCAATCTCGAGCTTATCACCGCCATCGCCAACGACATCGCGTTCGAAGATTGTTTCGTCTATCAGCTTCGCACCGCAGCGCGCGCCGGAGACGTGCTGCTCACTATCAGCTCCTCGGGCGATTCCGAAAATGTCGTGCGCGCCGTGGACTGGGCATCCACCAACGACGTGCACACAATATCCCTGACCGGGTTCGATGGCGGTAGAACCGCTCGAGCTGCCGCCATCAACATTCATATCAATGGCAATAATTACGGCGTGGTGGAGGATACTCATCAATCGATCATGCATGTGTTTTCGCAGTATCTGCGCCAATCGCGGATGCCTGAATCACGCATCCTCGAACGAAAATTCTGAGTTTATATTTCTCTGGAGAGGCAGATGGCGAACGCCGCCGAAGGCGCCAGCGCCTGCACACACACCGTCCTCAGTGGTGCGCATCAAAGAACGGCTATAAGACCCTTGAGGTATTGACCCTCAACCCAACGGCGCGCGCCGTGTGGGAAGCGCTCGACGGCCAACCGAGCGTGGAGGAAATTTCCGAGGCGTTTGAAGCGGTTTTTCCAGATATCGACATGGCGGCGCTACGCTCCGACATCATCCGGACCATCGACCACTTCATCTCCAGTGGCCTTACGCTGAAGAAGGAGGATGCCGCCTGAGCGACGGAGCGGAGGCGGAAGATGCCAGCTAAGCTCTATCGATTCGCCTGGCGGAATAACGCCGCCTATGTCCGCACCGAGGACGCGGCCATAGTGGCAGAACTCGGGCGATTTCTCGATCTCAAAGCCAAGCTACAAGAAAATGCGGCAGCCGGCGCAAAAGAGACCCTTGTCACCATCGAAGAACAGGGCAAAATTTATTACATCGCGACCAGTGATTGGCAGGTGCGCGCCGGCAACCGCGCCCAGCTGCTTTTTGCTGCTCTGGAAGCGGTCGGCCGGATATTTATCCACAGTTTCACGGGCACAGTATTTCATGCCGGTGCATTTCAGAAGAATTCCGGTGCGGTCGTGTTTTTCGGCGCGCCGCAAAGCGGCAAAAGCAGCCTCGGTTTCGCCGCCTGGAAGCGGAATCTTAATCTGATAGGCGATGACCGAGTGGTTCTGGTGGACGAAGGCAGGCGGATTCGGCCTTTCCCAAAATGCGTAAAACTACGCCTGGGCGGGGATGGCGTGCTCCCCCCGGGCACCGAGGCGCTATCGCCCGACATGGTGGTGAAAGCGGATTTGGGCCATGAAATTAGGCTCATCTTGGCACGCTCATTGCCTGGATTCTCAGCCTACGGCATCGAAACGAACGTGAATTATCTCGTCGAACTAAAACGCGGCGCGGGCGGGGAGACATCGCTTATACCGTTGGCGCCGGGGGAGGCGCTCGATTCCGCTCTGGAAAACGTCGTGTCGCCGGATTTTGATCCAATGGGCGTTGTGCGCCTGATTAAACGCCAGGCCGTGGCGGAGCGTTTGTTTCGACTGACGGTGGCGCCGGGCGGCAGCGCGCGCGCGCTCGATCTTCTGCTTAACTTGTGAAGCGGAAGTCTCCTACTCGCTCAAGCCTTGCAGAAACAGCAGCACGTTGGCGCGGTCGCGGTCTTTCTTGACGCCCTTGAAGGACATTTTCGTCCCTGGCACGTTGCCCTTCGGGTTGGCGAGGAATTCGTTCAACGCCGCGATGCTCCAATTGCCGCCGCGCGACGCCATGGCGTCGGAATACTTAAAGCCCTCGACCTCTGCGACCCCGCGCCCGACGATATTCCACAGATTGGGGCCTACTTTGTTTTTACCGCCCTGATCAGTGGTGTGACAGGCGCCGCATTTCTTGAATGTTTTCTTCCCCTTGGCTACGTCTGCTACGGCCAGTAACTCGTCAATCGAAACCGACGCCACCATCTCTTCAACAGCGTCTGTTTCTGCCCCGGCATCCGCGTGTTCTGCGCCCTCAGCGACGGGCAGGGCGTGGGCCGCGCTGCCATGGGCCCCGTCAACGTGATAGATATTGGCGGGAATGATCCACGAAATCATCGCGACCAGCCCCGCGAAAAGGATGGCTCCAGCGATCTTGTTCAATTCGAATGGCGACATGGGTCGGACAAAGCCTCGGTGATTTTCCTGGGCGAGAATTTAACGGCTTCCCCATCGCCTGTCCAACTCCTATAAGGCGGCATCAAAGGAGCCATGCGGCATGGAAACATCCTTGACTGCGGAAAAGGCGGGCGCGCGGGGCCGCCCGGTCAATCCGATCATCCTGATTCCGGCGCGTCTTCAATCCGTGCGCCTGCCGAATAAGCCGCTCGCCGATATCGCTGGCGTGCCGATGATCGTCCATGTGATGCACCGCGCCCAGGAGGCGGATTTGGGCCGTGTAGTGGTGGCCTGTGCCGAGCGCGAAATTGCCGAGGCGGTGACGGCTGCAGGCGGAGAGGCGGTATTAACTCGCGCCGATCACGCCTCTGGCTCCGACCGCATATACGAAGCATTGACCCATCTCGACGCGGATCGGAAGCATGACGCGGTAATCAACCTGCAGGGTGATCTGCCAACATTGGCGCCAGAATTGCCGCGCGCCGCGCTCGATTTGTTGGCCGATGCGGCGGTCGATATCGGTACCCTTGCGGCCGAGATCAACGACGCCGCCGAACGCGACGACCCGAACGTGGTCAAAGCTGTCGTTTCCACAAGTGGACCAGACGGTGCCGCGGCTGGCCGCGGTCGCGCGCTTTATTTTACGCGCTCCCGCGCGCCTTCGGGAGATGGCGTCTTGTGGCACCATATAGGGCTTTATGCGTTCCGCCGGGACGCAATTGAACGATTCATCTCTTTGCCGCCGAGCCCTCTGGAAGAGCGTGAGCGGCTCGAGCAGCTGCGTGCGCTGGAGGCCGGTATGCGCATTGATGTGGCCTTCGTTGACACCGTTCCCCTTGGTGTCGATACTCCGCGCGATTTGGCGCGGGCGCGCGAATTGCTTGGCGCGCGCATCGGCGGTTGAGCGCAAGCGGACAGAATCAGCAGATGAGTGATAATCAATCTACGGCGGCGCAAACTATTGCCTTTCAGGGGGCTCCGGGCGCCTATTCGGACATGGCGTGTCGCGCTGTATTTCCCGATATGCATACCTTGCCGCGCAACACTTTCACGGATGCCTTTGCTGCGGTGGCCGACGGTCAGGCGCGCCTCGCCATGATCCCTATTGAGAATTCTGTTGCAGGCCGGGTCGCCGATATTCATCAATTGTTGCCCGAATCGAGCCTCCACATCGTGGCCGAACATTATCAGCCGGTGCAGCACAATTTGCTCGCCTGCAAGGGCGCCACAGCGGCGGGGCTGAACACCGTGCGCTCGCATGTTCATGCGCTCTCGCAATGCCGCAACGTCATCCGTCGCCTCGGGTTGAACGCGGTCGTTCATGCCGATACAGCGGGCGCGGCGGCGGAAATCGCCAGGTTCAAAGATCCCGCCGTCGCCGCCATCGCCTCCGATTTGGCGGCCGAAATTTATGGCCTGGACGTGATCGAAGCTGGGGTTGAGGATGAAGCGCACAACACCACGCGCTTTGTGGTCCTGGCCGGCGCCGCGATCGATCCCGATCCGGCGGAAGGCCCCGTGGTGACCTCTTTCGTCTTCCATGTTCGCAACGTGCCCGCCGCGCTATACAAGGCGCTCGGCGGGTTCGCCACCAACGGCGTCAACATGACTAAGTTGGAGAGTTACATGGTCGGCGGAACTTTTACCGCCACCCAATTTTTCGCCGAGGTCGAAGCCCATCCTTCCGAGCTGCGCCTGCAGCTGGCACTGGAAGAACTGTCCTTCTTCACCAGTGAGGTTAAGATCATGGGCGTCTATTCGGCGCACCCTTTCCGCATCGAGTCGGCGGCACGCACGGCCTGATTAATACCGCCCAAGTTTAAATCGGGAAGCGGCCCTCGATCCAATCGCCGATCAAGCGGCGGGCGATGGAATATTTTCCGGGCATGCGGAAAGCGTCCGAATCCTCCACGTTGCGCAACCAATCACGCCCGTACCAATGGGCGTATTCCAACTCTTTGTCGTCGACAATGATCTCACGGCTTTCGGCCTTGGCCATGAAGCCCACCATGATCGAGGCGGGAAAAGGCCAGGGTTGGGACGAATGGTAGCGCACATCGGAAACGCGGACGCCGGATTCTTCGAATATTTCTCGCGCCACTGTTTCTTCCAGACTTTCGCCGGGCTCGAGGAAACCGGCCAGGGTCGAATGCATGCCGGTGGGCCAGTGGGATTGGCGGCACAGCAGGCAGTCGTCGCCATCGTGTACCAGCACGATCACCGCCGAATCGGTGCGCGGAAAATGCGCCGCGCCGCAGGCCGGATTGGTGCAGACGCGTTCATGTCCGGCCCTCCGCGCCTCGCTTTTGTGGCCACAAGCGGCGCAAAAGCCGTTCTTTTGATGCCAATACATCAGTCCGCGCGCATAAGCCAAAATCGCGGCTTCGTGCGCCGGCACCAATTGCACCGAATCGCGCAAATCCATGAGGGCGCCGCCGGAATAGCGCGCGATTAAGGTTTCCTCCGGCAAATGGGAGAGATCCACGGCGAAATGAGCGATCCCGCCTTCTTCCGGCGCGATGCCAAGGAAGGCCAGGGACGCATTGGCGTCGAGTAGCCCATCGAGCGCCTCGCGGTTGATCAGCGCGGCGCGCGGCTCGTCGCCGTCAAAGACTATACTTTGCTGGTTCCATACTGGGATAAAGCGGCTCAACGGATCGTACAGCTGCGCCTCTATCCAATCCGTATCGGTTCTCAGGTGGTCCACACGATCGAGCGGCACGCCTGAGAACACATTGCCCGGCAATATCGATAGCTTTTGCATGGCGCCAACCTCGCATGACCGCCGGTATGGGTCAAAGAGCTCGGTTAAGTGCTTGCGTCGGGGGCGGGCAATGCTGGTATAGTAACGCCAGGGAGACCGGCGGCGGACGGCCGCCTCGCTAACCCGGTCAGGTCCGGAAGGAAGCAGCCGTAACGAGTGCTGGACGGGTCGCCTGTCCGGCCTCCCGCCTTTACCGCACGATCGGTGCCTACCAGCCGATTCGCGCCTAACTTAACAACAACCATGGATTCCGGATGGGCGACGACGGCCCTTACCGCGTTCTGGCCCGTAAGTACCGGCCAACCAATTTTTCCGACCTAATTGGGCAGGACGCGTTGGTGCGCACAGTGACCAACGCGATTCGTACCGGCCGCTTGGCGCATGCCTTCCTTCTTACCGGTGTGCGCGGCGTCGGTAAAACGTCGACCGCACGCATCCTCGCCCGTGCCCTCAATTGTACCGGCGCCACTGGCGAAGAGGGTGGCGAGGGTCCGACGGCCGAACCTTGCGGCGTTTGCGAGCATTGCCAAGCGATCGCCGAAGACCGTCATGTCGATGTAATGGAAATGGATGCCGCGTCGCGCACCGGTGTCGACGATATCCGCGAGCTGATCGATGGCGTGCGCTACCGTCCGACTAGCGCGCGCTACAAGGTCTACATTGTCGACGAAGTGCATATGCTCTCCAAGCAGGCCTTCAACGCTCTTTTGAAAACGCTCGAGGAGCCGCCGCCGCACGCCAAATTTATCTTTGCCACCACCGAAGTGCGCCGCCTGCCCGTCACCGTGCTGTCGCGCTGCCAGCGCTTCGATTTGCGCCGCGTCGATGCCACCACTCTGGCGGCGCATTTTCAGGCCGTCGCCGAGAAGGAAAATGCCGAGATCGCCGAGGGCGCCATCCGCTTGATCGCGCGCGCCGCCGACGGTTCCGTACGCGATGGTCTTTCGCTGCTTGATCAGGCGATTGCCCATGGTGGCGGCGCGGTGAGCGAAACCGAGGTGCGCGATATGCTCGGCCTTGCCGACCGCGAGCGGGTGTTCGAGCTTTTCGCCGCGGTCATGAAAGGCGAAACCGCGAGCGCGCTCGATATTCTGGGTGAGCAATACCGCTCCGGCGCGGATCCGATCGCCGTTCTGGAGGACATGCTGGAGCTGACCCACTGGTTGACCCGGGTGAAGTTGGTGCCGGCGGTGGCGAGCGACCCGGGCATACCCGAAATCGAACGGCGCCAGGGGCAGGAGATGACTGCCCAGCTGGCGATGCCAGAACTGACACGCGCCTGGCAGATGCTGCTGAAAGGCCTGTCCGAGGCGCGTAGCGCGCCGCATAGCTTGATGGCGGTCGAAATGGCGTTGGTGCGTCTTGCCTATGCGGCCGATCTGCCGAGCCCGGCGGATGCCTTGCGGGCGCTTGACGGCGCTTCGCCAACAGCCGCGCCTGTGAAGGCCGCCGCGCCGCCGCCAACAGCGCCGGCGCCCGCCCCGGTGTCAGAGGAAGCACCTCCTGCCGCGCCGCGTGGCGCACCCGAATCCACCGCGGAATCGGGTGGTGGTCAGACGGCCCTGGCCGAGGAACGGGCGCCCGAGCAGGCCGAACCCGCCGAGCAACAACCGGAAGCCCGGGCTGGCGAAACCATCGCCGGCGAGGCGCCTGGCAGTGGCGTCACATGTTTTGAGGATGTTGTCGCCCTCGCCGGGCAGCACCGTGAAATGGATTTGCGCCACTGGCTGGTTTCCGACGTTCATCTGGTGCGGTTTTCGCCGGGCCATATCGAATTGCGCCAGAATGAGATTGTTCTCAAGCCACTGGCCGGAGAACTCGGCGAAAAACTACAGGCTTGGACCGGCCGGCGCTGGATAGTGGCGTTGTCGGAGGAACCTGGCGAGCCGACATTGGAGGAGCAAGCGGAGGCAAAAATTGCCACAAAGTTGCGGGCTGCGGAGGATGATCCGCTGGTCCGTCAGGTATTGAAAATATTTCCCGACGCGCGAATCGCCGGCTTGCGCGAGAGCGATGATTCGGACGATAACGGGTGACCTCAGGACGGAGAGAAAGCTTATGAAGAATCTGGGCCAAATGATGAAACAGGCGCAGCAAATGCAGGCCAAAATGGCGGAAATGCAGGAAGGTCTGGATGGGCTGGAAGTCAGCGGCGCGGCCGGCGGCGGCTTGGTCAGCGTCACCCTCAGCGGCAAGGGCGACATGCGCGCCATCAAAATCGACCCGTCGCTCGTGATTGCCGACGAGGTAGAAGTGTTGGAGGACTTGGTGACGGCGGCGTTCAACGACGCCAAAGCCAAAGTCGAGGCACATATGCAGGAAGAGATGGCAAAAGTGACCGGCGGGCTGAACCTGCCGCCGGGCATGAACTTACCCTTTTAGACGCTGCCATAGACGCGGATTCAGGCCATGGCAGGCGACGATATCGAACGGCTTATCAATTATCTGAGCAAATTGCCCGGCCTCGGACCGCGCTCAGCGCGCCGGGCCGCGCTTTACCTGTTGAAACGCCGTGAAGCCTTGTTAGTACCGTTGCTGAAGGCGCTTGAGAGCGCGGCGGAATCCATCAAACCGTGCAAGAGGTGCGGCAATCTCGACAGCCAAGACCCGTGCGCTATTTGTGCAAATCCTGAACGTGATGGCAGCATCATTTGCGTGGTTGAGGAAGTCGCTGATCTTTGGGCGCTGGAGCGCACGCTGAGCTTCAAGGGGCGATACCATATTCTCGGCGGGCTACTTTCGGCGTTGGACGGCGTTGGCCCTGAGGATTTAAACATCGCCGCCCTTCTTGTCCGGACTGAGACGCCGGATGTGACGGAAATCATTCTCGCCATGAGCGCCACCGTCGATGGGCAAACCACGGCACATTACGTGACCGATCGATTGAACGGCGCGGGTGTCCGCATCACCCGCCTTGCGCATGGCGTTCCGGTGGGTGGCGAGCTTGATTATCTTGACGACGGTACGCTGAGCGCCGCCCTCAAGGCGCGCCGCCCGCTCGACAGCTAAATATTAATCCTCGCCGCTCGAATGAAGCGGCACGGCAACGGGACTTTCGCTGTCTTCGCTTTCCACGTCATCTTCCAGCTGCACCGTTTCGATGCGCTCGGCACGCTTGCCAACCTTGTCGGTGGAAATGCGGATTTGCCGCATGTCGTCACCCGCTTGATCGAAATGGCGCTGTAACTTCCCGACCCGGTCATCGAGGCGGACGACATCGCCTAACAGCGCTTGGACTTCCTTCTGGATAAGCCCCGCCTGTTCTTTCATGCGCACATCCTTGAGGATCGCCCGTATGGTGTTGAGTGTCGCCCATAATGTGGTGGGCGAGACGATGAACACCCGCGCCTGATAGCTCGCGTCGATGACTGCCGGAAAATTGCCATGAAGTTCGGCATAGACTGCCTCGGAGGGCAGGAACATCAGCGCTGCATCCGCGGTTTCACCAGCAAAAATATAGCGCTCGGAAATATCCTTGATGTGGCCTTGCATGGCGTCGCGGAAGGCACGCTCGGCGGTCTTCCTGGCAACGTCGTCGGTCGCTGCCTGCAGCGCATGATAGCTTTCCAACGGAAATTTGGCGTCAATGGCGATGGCACCCGGCGGATTGGGCAGCTCTAGGAGACAATCCGCCCGCTTGCCATTTCCGAGCTGGGCCTGAAAGCGGTAGACGGAGGGCGGCAGCACCTGGCGCACCAAATCGTTCAGTTGAATTTCGCCGAAAGCGCCCCGCGCCTGCTTGTTGGAAAGAATATTTTGCAGATTGACGACCTGGCCGGAAAGATCGGCAATATTGGCTTGCGCCCTGTCGATCACGGCGAGGCGGACTTCTACCTTGCCGATGCTCTCCAGGGTTTTTTTGGTCGTCGTCTGCAATCCTTCGGCGAGGGTTTTGTTGAGCGACGCTTCGCGCTCATGTATGCGCTCGGCGAGGGCGCGCTGTTCCGCCTTCAGGCGCTCCTCCATGTCGCGTTGGCCGGCCGCGAAGTTCTCCGTCAGACGGGCTAATTCGCCGCGTAGCGTCTCGGTTTCCCCGGCCCGGCCGCGCAACCGCAGGATCGAAAACGTCGCGAATGCCGCGATCAAAGCGACCGCGATTAAGAGGGCGAGAATGACGATATCCATGCGCATCACTATGAGCCCGCCATCTGCCGCCTGTCAAAGCGGCATGGCCCTGCTTGACGATGGCCGTGGCGAGTAATACGTAAACCATGAATTTCTCCGGATAATCTGCCGATGGCCGTACGCCCCATCTTAGTCGCGCCCGACAAGCGCCTGAAACTCCGCTCCAACTCGGTGGAAAAGGTGGACGCGGAAATTCGCTCCCTGTTGGACGACATGCTGGAGACCATGTATGAGGGCGACGGCCTTGGGCTTGCCGCTATTCAGGTCGGCGTGCCCAAGCGCGCGGTCGTTATCGATGTGCACGCGCCGGACGATCCGCCGGCACCGCTCAAGCTGGTTAATCCGGAAATTCTGTGGTTCTCGTCGGAACGTATCGTCTATGAAGAGGGCTGCCTCTCGTTTCCGGAATATTTCGCCGATGTCGAGCGCGCTGACGCAGTGCGCGTGCGCTATCTCGACGAGAACGGCGAGACACAAGAAATCAAGGCGGCGGAAACGCTTGCGGTTTGCCTGCAGCATGAAGTGGATCACCTCGACGGTAAATTGTTCGTAGACCATCTTTCGCTGGTAAAGCGCGGGATCATCCTGCGTAAAATGGCCAAGGCCGCGCGCGCCCAAGTTAAGGACGCGTGAGGTAAAGCCGGCGCATGGCGGCCAACACCCTTATCTTCATGGGCACGCCGGATTATGCGGTGCCATCGCTTGACGCCTTATTGGCGGCCGGTTTCCCCGTTGCTGCGGTTTACTGCCAGCCGCCGCGCCCAGCCGGTCGCGGTAAGCAGCCCCGGCCGACGGCGGTTCAACGCCGCGCCGAAGCGGCGGGGCTGGAAGTGCACATGCCGGTCACATTGAAAGATGAGGCCGAACAGCGCGTGTTCATGGTGATAAAAGCAGATATTTGCATCGTCGTGGCCTATGGCCTGATCCTGCCGCCGGCGCTGTTGCACGCACCGCGCCTGGGGTGTGTCAACGCCCATGCGTCCCTGCTGCCGCGTTGGCGCGGCGCAGCGCCAATTCAGCGCGCCATCATGGCTGGTGACAGCGAGACAGGCGTCAGCATCATGCAAATGGACGAAGGGCTGGATACCGGCCCGGTATTGCGCCAGGCCAAATTGGCGATCGATGCGGATTGCGACGCCGGTCAATTGCATGACCGGCTTGCCGCATTGTCGGCCGGCCTGATCACAGAGGTCGCGGGCGAACTGTGCCGGGGCGAGGCGCCAGCGCCTGTGCAACAGGCCGCCGGCGCCAGCTATGCCGCCAAAATCGACAAGGCGGAGACGCGGCTCGATTGGACTCGTCCAGCGCCCGAATTGGCAAATCTGGTTCGCGCCTTGTCGCCAGTGCCGGGTGCTTGGTTTCAGCACGGAACAGCGCGCATCAAGCTGCTTGCCGCACAGGCGCTGACACCTGACATTGTCGAAGCGCCTGGCATCGTGCTCGATGGCGACGGTTTCATTGTCGCCTGCGGTGGCGGCACAGCGCTCCGCCTCCTGCGCTTGCAACGCGCTGGCAAGAGCGGTCTGGCAGCAGCCGAATTCCTGCGTGGCCATGCCATCAACGCTGGAGAGACATTGCTGTGCCGCGCTACAAGCTGACCGTCGAATATGACGGCTCGGAATTTGTCGGTTGGCAATGGCAGACCAACGGCTATTCCGTGCAGCAAGCGTTGGAAGAGGCGGTCGCAGCATTTGGCGGTGAAACCGTCCGCGTGCATGGCGCCGGACGAACGGATGCGGGCGTACATGCTATGGCGCAGGTCTGCCATCTCGATCTTGTTGGCGTGCCTGCGCCCGGCACATTGCGCGACGCGCTGAATGCTCATTTGCGGCCGCGCCGGGTTTCCGTTTTAGCTGCTCAAACCGTGGCTGATGATTTCGACGCCCGGCGTTCGGCCAAGGCGCGGATCTACCGCTACCAAATCGTCAATCGCCGGTCGCCGCTGGCGCTGGACGTCAAACGCGCCTGGCAAATTTCGCGCGAGCTCGACGCCGACGCCATGGCGCGCGCCGCGGCGCGCCTGCTGGGGCATCATGATTTTTCGTCGTTTCGCGCCAGCGCGTGTCAGGCGCTTTCGCCTGTCAAGACATTGGATGCATTTGAAGTCACACGCCAGGGTGAGGAAATACGCCTCACCGCGCGCTCGGAATCCTTCCTGCACCATCAAATGCGGGCGATGGTCGGCAGCCTGGTGTGGGTCGGCGAGGGGCGTTGGCCGGAAGCGTATATCGGTGACGTCCTGGCGGCGCGCGACCGCCGCAGCGCCGGCCCCAATGCGCCGCCCTGGGGTCTCTATCTACAGGCGGTTCAGTATTAAGGAGCCACACCAGGAGAGTTATTTTTTCTTGGCGCGCGCCTTTGCCTTTGCCGTGGGTTTGGCCTTGGCTTTTGCCTTGGATTTGGCCGTGGGTTTGGCTTTTGCTTTTGCTTTTGCGGGGGCTTTTTTCTTTGCAGCCACTTTCTTTTTCGGTTTTGTCAGTCCGAGCCGTTTTTTTACGCCGCCGATACCGAGGTCGTAGATGCCAAGCGCGAAGTCGCGGCAACCCTCTGCCGTCTGGCCTTTTTTTGGCTCGAAACGGCTTGACCATTCGATGGTGGAGCTGCGCGCCGTAGTCGCTTTGACCTTGATGGTCGCGGTATAATTGACAAACGGAACGATGTTGTTGGGCTTGTCGATGATAGTGTAAATCTGCGTGTGGGTTTGGCTGTCATATTTAATCAGCCTCTCTGTAATTACCCCCTTTGCGCCCTTTACCTTGAGCTTGCGAACAGTGCCGGTCTTGTCCATCTCGCAACTTATGAGCGCCCCTTGCGTGATCGCCTTAATATTGGCGAAGCTGCCGATATGTTGCCAAACCTGGTCGGCGGGCGCGCCCACCTTGACCGAAACCGCAGCGCGTGAGTAAGCCATGAAACCAACTCCCCGTTGATATGAGCCTTTATTTTTGCGCCGTCATGGTGCCGGATGTAGCGCGTCAATTCAAAAGGATAATTGCGAAGGGTTAATTCACTATTTTCCTTCCGACAGGATTGCCCTATTCTAAGACCATGAAATTTATGACTGTGAAATTTATTATCGTTTCGATGATCTGTGTGTTTCTCACTGCGGGCACTGGTGCCTGGGCAGAAGAGCGCTATTCGGAATGGGGCGGCGGCGACGAAAAATACGACGCATTGGTCGAACGCCTGCAAGAGCTGATTGACGCAGCGGAAAAGTCGCGCGCGGCGGATCCCCGCTTATTGCGCGATTTGCGTGATGCCATTGCCCAGCACACGGCGGCTGCGCCGGAGGCCGAACCAGAGCCGGCATTGCCACAGCAAACGCTTGTGCATGACATTTTGGTGACGGCAACTTTACCCGCAATCCGGCCTGGACGGTGGTCGAAGGGCGATTCAGCGTCGATTCGGGATTGGGTCTGAGAAGTGTCGTTGCCAAAGTCGCTCCCGTGGCTGAGAAATCCACGAAGCAATCGCGGACGGAAATCGTCACCAGTGTTTTGGGCTCGTTGTTGGGCACTAAGAAAAAAAAGACCGTGGAGCCAGCGCCCAGCCAGCCGAGCCAGCCCGAGCGCGCTGAAATATTCATTCAGACGCCGATTTCCAATGCCTCCCAAGTAGCTTTCGAAATTGTCTCGCGTGAAAATCACGGTCGCTTCTCACTGGATCTGTTCCAGGGACGCTCGCGCAGTGCCGGATACCGCCTGGCTTACGTGCCCGGCGGGCAGCCGTCTTTGGAGCTGCAACGTTTTGGCTCAAGCGGCTTGCGTTCCATCGTCGCTAACAATCAGGCGCTCAATCTGGAAGATAATTTTCGCCACCGCGTGGAATTCAGCCGCGACTCGGATGGCGGCATGAAAGTCTCGGTTGATGGTGCGGTGCTGCTCAGCGCCACCGACGTCAGCTTCCGTGACCCGTTCTCGGGATTGACCATCGCCAATGACGGTGGCGACTATTCGCTACGCGAGATAACTGTTCTCGGTGATCGCTAGATCGTCATCGAGCTTTCTTCCGGAATATTTAAGCGACCCGATTTTCAAGCACTCCGCATTCCTGGATAACCGCAGCGGCAGCCTGTTCGCCATGCGGCGCCATAATATGGGCGCCAGAGACACCCTTCATGTTGGCAAGTTCTTGAATTAGCTCGACGCAGATTTTACGGCCCTCTGCCTTTGAATCTTTAGCTTGCTCCAACCGTGTCACGATAGTCTCCGGGATATCCACGCCGAACAGATTTTTGTTCATCCAACGCGCGGAGCGCGCCGAGGCGATGGGGCCGATACCGATGATAAAATGGGTGCGCTCGAGAATGCCGATGTCGGCCAAGCGCAGCATGTAATCACGCAATATCTCCATATCGAAGCAATATTGAGTTTGAAAAAAATCTGCGCCCGCATTGATTTTTGCCAACAGGCCGCCGGGAGAAAAGTCAGCGTCAAGTTTGCGCGGCGCGTCAGCAGCACCTATTAAAAGTCGGGGCGGGGTCTCGATCTTCCGCCCGCCCGGAAAAATGGCCCGCGTGCGCATATCATTGACGATTCCCATGAACTGAGCGGAATTCAAGTCGAAGACCGCTTTAGCCTCCGGTTGATCTCCGGATTCGGGAGAATCACCAGTCAGGCAGAGAATATTCGGGATTCCGAGCGCCCCGGCACCGAGGATATCGGCTTCCAACGCCAGGCGATTGCGGTCGCGCATGGTGAATTGCAGCACGGGCTCTATGCCGGCGCGCGCCATGATCGCCGCCGAAACCAACGGCGAAAGGTGAGTTTGCGCGCCCGGACCGTCCAGCACATTGACCGCATCCGCAAGCCCCTTCAGGCATCCGGTGCGGGCCAGCACAGCCTCGGGGTCGGCGGAATCGGGCGGCGCCGTTTCGGCGGTCAGGGCAAATTGCTCCGCTTTGAGAACGGATTCCAGATTGCCGCCACTCAACGGTGCCGCCGCTGTTTGGTCTTTCATGCTTTCCCCATTTCCAGCCGCGACTACAATGGCCTCCGGAGATTAATTACTGCGAAATATAGCCGAAGCCGGGAAGGAAACAAGAATGGCCAAAAAATTGCCCGCCAAAGCGGAGAAATCGACTTTCCGATTTTTCGACAACCGAGAAAAATATTTGATG
>Ga0310125_10000616_pt1 | contig 17156 bp, 14 predicted proteins | sample CB11b_Tmax_Bot8__FD_203508 | JGI IMG/M metagenome (GOLD analysis project Ga0310125, IMG submission 203508) | Marine microbial communities from Western Arctic Ocean, Canada - CB11b_Tmax_Bot8 | ecosystem: Environmental > Aquatic > Marine > Oceanic | place: Canada: Western Arctic Ocean | collected... | reverse complement strand
CCAGCATGAACACGCCTGAAAGTGCCAGCAGAATCGATGGCACGAACAGAGCACCACGCCAGCCCCAGCGAGCGGCTGACTCGCTGGCGATCAGGTACGTCAGCCCCAGGGTGATCTGGTACCCCGTCCCGATCACGCCCAGTGCCCAGCCCCGACGGGACAACGGAATCCAGTTGCCCACCACGCGAACGCACGGCGTCCAACCCAGCGACTGGCAGTAGCCATTGGCCGCCCAGATGAACAGCAGGAAGTAGAAACCGGTCGAGAGTCCAAAGGCGATGTTGAGCAGCGCCGAACAGAACATGCCAACCGAGAGCAGGATCCGCGGAGCGAATCGCTCGGAAAGCTGCCCGTTGACCAGTTGGCCCACTCCGTAGGCGATCTTCAACGAGGCCAGGATCCAGCCAACCTGCTCGTTGGTCAGGCTCAACCCGCCCTCTTCGATGGGCTGACTGAGGAAGGGGACGGCGGCCGAGATGTTCGTTCGGCAGAAGTAGAACGCGCCGTAGACCAGCCAGATGACCCAGATTGTGCGGTTTTCACCCGGCCCAGGAGCGTCGGGCCGAGGAGATTGAGTGAACGACGTGGCCATCTGTGGTCCTGGAATCCTGGCAGGTCACAGGATGCCCCAATCCCCATACTGTTGCAATCAACGCGCCGAGAACAGGGTGTCCAGATCGGCTCGAGACACCTCGAGAATCCGCTCCATCAGGTCTGCCCCATCGACCGCGTCGTAGTTCTCCAGACCGCCGACGATCCCGTTGAGCCCTTCGCTCTCGACCCGCTCGATGAACGCACCCAGGTCCCCCGACAGCCCCACGGCATCCTCCAGCGACATCTGGCCCGCCAACAACTCATCCCGCCGAGCCGGCCACCAGGCGGAATCGACCAGTGCCGGATTGATGAACTCGATCAACGCCGTCTCGACCCCGCCGGCGTGCTGGTCGCCACGGTCGCCCGAAAGCGCGACCAGGGGGTCGTGCAGCCAGCGGAACGACCAGCGACCGATGCCGCTTTGCGTCAGCCCGTCCTGAATCGCTATGCGATGCACGATCGAACCATGCACGTCGACGACGTAGGTCGCTCGAGGCTGCAGCCAGTCGGAAATTGCGTTGGCGTAGCCCCGCACGTAGCGGGTCAACAGCTCGGCGGTGATGTCGACGCTCATCCCAAACGGCAGACCCCAGGTCAGTTGCCCGTAATCCAGCGGAGGAGCAATCACCATCCCGTCTCGCTCGGCCGCCAGCCGCTCGAGTACCGCGTAGCTCTGCAGGGTATCGGTCGCCAGGGGCAGGTGCGGACCATGCTCCTCGACCGCCGTGTCGACGCTGAATGCCACCACGCCACCGGTCGCACCGCACGGGGGATGCTCGGCTGCCGGCAACTGGACCACATCAACCCGGGCTTCTCCTCCACGGGATGTCTCGTGATAGAACGGAAAACAGTCGCCGATCCGAGCCAGCAACGACTTCCGCAACTCGTCGTCGAGCGCTTCGTGATAGAGCGGCGGCAGCACCAGAGGGGCCAGGTCCAGCAGATCTGCAAGCGGGGTCCCCAGCGAACAGATCGGCAGCACGATGCGATCGGTGCCGACTCGCTGCAGCAGCCGGTTCAGCGAGTAGCCGGTCAGCCACTGTCCGGTGTTGATGGCCGAGGGCCGCCAGGCCAGGGGGTTGTCCATGCAATCGGAGTCCTTGAGTGTCCCGGGGCTGGGGATGCGGCAATGTCCGTGGTAGCAGGTCCAGCGCGGTCCGGCGACCGCGACATCTCGAGCACCGGTTCGCCAGAGTGCAGGAACCCGTTCTCGATCACCATCTTGCGGATTTCCAGCAGGACTCTCAGACTGGCCGAACCGGCCGGCTCCCCAGCCACTTGCCGGGATGGTCATCGGAACCCCGGACAGGGTGAGAACCTTGAGTTCACCGATCGCGGGACTGGTCGAGCGGTTGCGAGGACTCGAGTCCAGGTTTCCCGAGCTGTCCCGCTTCGCCCGCTTCGGGGCCGTGGGTGCCAGCGGCGTGCTGGTCGACGCTGCCGCCACCCACCTGGCAGGCCAGTCGATGCACTCCAACCCCGCCTTCGCGATCGGCATCGCCACGGCGATGACCTGGAACTTCTTCTGGAACCGGCGTGTCACCTTCGCCGACGCGGCTCCGAGCCCACTCTGGCGGCAGTACTTGGGCTTTTGTGCCAGCTGCTCGCTGGGTGCCTTGATCAGCTGGGGCACTCGAGTGCTGCTGAACCGTCAGTTTCCGGTCTTCGAAGAGCACCTCGTGCTGGCGGTTCCCTTTGGTGTCGTCGCCGGGATGATGTTCAACTACCTGCTGTGCCGTCGTTGGGTGTTTCGGACACCCCGTCGCGACGAAGGATCTTCGTCGCACGAATCGAATACTCCACCCCGCTGAAGACGGTCACCGCCACGGCCGCCCAGAGCGTGATGTCTCGGATCAGCACCAGGTCCTCGTATCGCTGACGAATCGCCGTGTCCATCGACAGCAGGCACAACGGCACCGCGGCGCACTGCAGGGCCATCTTGAGTTTCCCCGAGAATGCTGCGGAGAAGTCCTGGCCTCGCTGTTCCAGGAACCCGCGCAGGCTGGTCACGAACATCTCGCGGGCCAGTATCACGACCACGATCCAGGCGGTCACACCCGATTTCGCGTCGGTGCCTCCGTCGGAGAGCAGGAAGACGAACGATCCGCAGATGATGATCTTGTCAGCGAACGGATCGAGTATTCGGCCCAGCGGGGTCACCAGGCCATAACGGCGAGCGATGTAACCATCGAGGAAGTCGGTGGCCGCGGCGATCAGGAACAGCACCGTGGCCGTCTTCCACCAGCCGTTGGCCTCGATCAACACAAACAGCACGACCGCCATCAGCAGCCGGCTGATCGTGATCAGGTTGGGGAGGTTCAGCCAATGGCCTGGCCGAGCCGACTCGTCGGACACTGTCTTCGCCCTCGCGACGATCGAAACTGACTCCCCGACGACACTCTCACTCGAGCGCCGTACCGGCCAGATCGTACCCCTGCCGCGAGAGGATCTCAACGGGGACCAGCTGACCCACCGCCAGGCCCTCGCCCTGGACCTCGACCACACCGTCGATCTCCGGCGCGTCGGCAAACGACCGCCCCACAAAGCCCCCGGTGGACTCCGACGCCTGGTCGAGGATCACGTCGAGTTCATAGCCGACCACCGAATCTCCGAACGCAAACGCGTGCCGCTGCTGGGTCGCCATCAACGCGTCCCGACGTGCCTCCTTGGTCTCCTCGGGCAAATGACCCTCGAGACGCACCGCGGGGGTGTCCGGTTCGAGCGAATAGGTGAAGACGCCCATCCGCTGGAAGTGGCCCTGGTCGACGAATTGCCGCAGCTCCTCGAATTGCTCGTCGGTCTCGCCCGGGAACCCGGTGATGAAGGTGGTCCGCAGCACCAGGTTGGCCACTCGTTCGCTGAGCGTTTCGAGCAGCCGCTCGGTCGCGGCACGGTCCACACGACGCTGCATCCGTTTCAGCACCGCACTGTTGATGTGCTGAAGCGGCAGGTCGAGGTAGGGCAGGATCTTGCTCGAGTCGGCGATCACGCCGATCAACTCGTCGGTGAAATGGACCGGGTAGAGGTACATCAGGCGGATCCAGTCCAGGCCGTCGATCTGCTCGAGTTGCCTCAGCAGTTCTGTCAACCGGACCTCGCCATACAGATCGAGGCCGTAGTAGGTGGTGTCCTGGGCCACCAGCACCAGTTCACGAACCCCGTCCCCCACCAGCTCATGGGCCTCACGAACCACCTCCTCGATCGGCTTGGTCACGTGCTTGCCCCGCATCCCGGGGATCGCACAGAAGGTGCAGGTGCGGTCGCAGCCCTCGGAGATCTTCAGGTAGGCAAAGTGCCTCGGAGTGATCCTCAAGCGACCCCGGTCCTCCTGGGCCGTGATCGGCGCCGGCCGAAACAGCTCGCGCTGCTCGCGAGCATGTCCGACGAGGTGATCGGCCACGCGGTGGATCTCGTCCCGCCCGAAGACTCCCACCACGTGGTCAATCTCGGGACGCTCCTCCAACAGGCTGCCGCCCACGCGTTCGGGCAGACAGCCGGCCACGATCAGGCCTCCGGTCTGCCCCGACCGTTTCAGGTCGATCATCTCGTCGATCACAGACCGCGACTCCGCCCGGGCACTCTCGATGAATCCGCACGTGTTGACAATCACGAAATCGGAGCCCTCCGGCTCGGGCACCAGCGTGTATCCATCCAACGCCAGTGTCCCCAGCATCTTCTCGCTGTCCACGAGATTCTTGGGACATCCCAGGCTCACAAAGGCATAACGGCCCTTCGACTCACCCGTCACAGTTTCCGACATGTCTCTATCCTCCTTGGGCCAGCTGAGAGAGTTCCCATCCGGCCGCCACGTAGAAGCAAACCAACGCCGCAAAAAACGCCGCCACCAACACACCCGGGGGTTTCAGTCGAGTCGACTCGGCCGGCACCGCAGGACTCTCGACGCTGCGATACACCGGCCACCACCAGTTCCCGCTCTCCTCCCGAAACTCAACCCGCGACCGCCAGAAATAGGCCACCGCACACAGCGAGGCCACGGCTGCCGGTATCAACACGTACCAGGCGATCAACTCGTCACCGGCCAACAACTCGGCACCATCATCACGCTCACTCATCCCCACGCTCACCTTGGCCAGCACGGCCGCCCAGCCATTGACCAGAAAATGCAACAGGATGGGTGCGAGGATCGAGCGGGTCGCCAGGTAGACGACGTGCAACAGCACTCCCAGGGGGAAGACCGAGAGCTGGTGAGCCGGATGCAGGTGGGCCACGGCGAACAGCAGCGAGGTCAGGAAGATGCCCTGGATGACGCCGCAGCGAGCCACCAGCCCGCGGCCGATCACACCCCGAAACACCAGCTCCTCGCCGATCGCCGGCAGAACCGCCAGCACGAAGACCAGCACCGGCAACGGCAGGCTGTCGGCCAGGCCCGAGAGAATATTGACTTCCTGGATCGACTGCACATTGGGCAAACCGGGCATCGTCTCAAGCATCGCTCGCCAGACCCGGTTGGCCACGACAAACAGCTGGCCGCACGCCATCGAGACCGGAATCACCACGAACACGATCGCCAGCAGGTGTGGCCACTGGATGCCCCGGCGGCCCAGACGATTGAGCAGCCGAGGCCATGGCCGGGCGACGGGGTCCGAGGGGATCGCCAGCCGCAGGCCGACGGCCAACAGCACCGCAATCACGAACAGGAACTGGTCGCCGCCCATCACGAGACCGATGTGCTCGTTGACGGCCGCTTGCAGCCGCTCGGGACTGTTCATCAACTGCCGATCGCCGCTCTGGACCACCAGCATCACCGCGACCGCCACGACCACCATGGCCGTGGCGATCAGGTGTACGGCGATCACCCCCATCAACCAGACGAAGGCCTCCAGGACACCGGGTCCCGGAATCCTGACACGTTCCGGGACCACCGTCTCCGCAGCAGGCTCTTTATCCTTAACATTCTCAACATTCTCAACATCCTCGACCCACACCGACCCCTCGATTCCAGTTGGCTCGTCGGGCCCGTCGCGATCCGAAATCCGCCCGTCGGAAAAGACCTCCACAGGCTCGAACGGCGGCTCGTCGGGAGTCTCGGAAGACATCATCGCATGGTCCACGGTGGCGAAGCGTTGGCGGAGTCGCAGGGCTCGGGGTAACATCCCCCCCACGATCCACGAATCGACTATACCTGCCCGAGGTGGGTGCTGCGAAGGCTGCCCATGACGTCCCTTCCCGACACGGACTCCTCGGCAGAAACCGCCTACTGCATCGGCTGCAATCTCAGAGTCAATCTCTCGCAACTCTGCCCCGGTTGCGGCGGTACGGTCATCATCACCCCCGGAAAAGGACTGGTCGACACCGGGGAAGACCGCCCCGAGGAGTCCCAGTCCCTGGTCGGCACCGATCTCGATCGATACAGCATCGAGTTGTTACTGGGAACCGGTGGGATGGGCACCGTCTACCTGGCCCGTCATCGCGACCTGCTCAGACGCTGTGCGTTGAAAATCCTTCTGCCCAGGCTGGCCCGCCGCGACCAGGATTACGTCCGGCGGTTCCAGGCCGAGGGCCAGGCGGCGGCGGCACTGGTCCATCCCAACGTGGTCACCACGCACGCGGTCGGCGAGGCCGACGAATTTCGGTTCCTCGAGATGGAGTTCGTCGCCGGAGGCAGCCTGCAGCAGCTCCTGGCCAGCAACCTGACACTGTCGATCTCAGATGCCACCCGGCTGGCCCTGGGCATCGCCGCGGGCCTCGCCGCTGCACACCGCCACGGCATCGTACACCGAGATCTGAAGCCCGATAACGTGATGCTGACCGAGAGCGGTCAGCCGAAGATTGGCGACTTCGGCCTGGCCAAGCTGATTCACGATCAGGCCGATACCCGCCTCTGCGGCACCCCACACTACATGGCTCCCGAACTGTTTCTCGGTCATGGGGCCCACACCGGCTCGGACGTTTATGCCCTGGGGGTCTGCTACTTCCGGCTGATCAACAGGTGCTTCCCCTTCACCGGTTCTACTCTCGGAGATCTCCAGCACCAGGTGACAACCTCGCAACTGCCCGCGGTCGAACACCCCAGCGACCGGGTCCCGCTGGAGGTCGCCTCGGCGGTCAAGGCCCTGCTGAACAAGTCGCCGGATGCTCGTCCCACCGACGCCGGCGCCGCCGTCTCACTGCTCGAAACCGTGCTCGGATCGATTCGCGATGTGGGCAAACTGCTCGAGCTGGCACTCGAGGATGACGCTGCGGTCGAGTCGCTGGGTGACCCGCAGGACTCGAGATGGACTCTGCGGGTGGACCAGCCCGACGGGCGACGTCAGAGAGTCTTTGTCGAGCTGTCCGATACCGAATCGCTGGTTTCGATCTACAGCACCTGTTGCCCGGCCGAGTCGCACTTCGATCGGCGAGCACTCGAACGCAATGGCCACATCGCACACGGCAGCATCGCCGTCCGCAGGATCGACGATACTCCGCACTTTGTCGCCATCAATACTTACCCGCGAGCGACCGTTGATGTCGAAGAATTGAGACGGAGCGTGCACGAGGTGGCTCGGCAGGCTGACCGGGTCGAACGCGAGTTGACCGAATCGGACATCCACTGATCGCCCGCACCCCCGCCTGCCTCCAACCCGCAGAACCGATTCGATCCCTACACTCCCATGGCCCCAGGACACCGGAAGACACCGCCATCTTGACCACGGGAAAAAAACGAGACTATAGTTGCCTAGGCCGTGTGCCTTGTCCGTTCAGCCGCTCCAGCAGGGAAATCGACCGATGACCGGTCCCTCCCCACTCACTCCGATCCGCATGCTCCTCGCCGCACTGGCCACCGCCGGACTCTCGGCGACCGCCACCGCACAGCAACCCGCGGCCCAACCCCCCGCGGCCAAGGCGGCTCCGTCGAGCGTTAAGCCGCTGCGAGGGTTCAAGATCCGAGTCGCCTCGCTTGCCTCAGGCGAGGAACGCAATCAGCAAACCGACCTCTGGGTGCTCGAAGTCCGCTTCAAGCCCCTGAGACTGATTCGGCTCAACCTGACCGATCCCAAGACCGGCAAGAAGTCCAGGCAGCTGGTGTGGTACCTGCTGTACCGGGCGGTGAATCGGCCGCTGCCGTCCAAGGGGGACCCCAACGGAGTCGATCCGCAGAACCAGTTCGACGCGGTGCGCGGCAAGCCACTGTTTGCTCCCGAGTTCACTCTCGTGACCAACGACAACGACGGACAGCAGATCTATCCCGACAACATTCTTCCCGAAGCCCAGGCGGCGATTGCCATCCGCGAACGATTGCCCCAGCTGAAGAATTCGGTCCAGGTCGTCGGTCCGATTCCCGACGTGACTCCCTACGCCGCCAAGCAGGACATCAGCCCTGTTTATGGAGTGGTGACCTGGGTGGGCGTCGACCCTCGAACCGACTTCGCAACCATCTACATGTCGGGGTTCTCAAATGGCTACCGCTACGTCCGCGGGCCGGTCCCCTTCACCACCCTGACGCAGGCGTTGACCGAGGGTCGGGTGAGACGAGCGACGGCCGTCTGGAATGGCCTCATCACGCAAAACTGGACCAACCTCCACGACCTGCTCGAGACCTCAAAGAGCAACCCGTTGAAGAAGCAGGCGATCGAAGCGGGGAACTGGTTCTACGTGGTCAAGCCCGATGCCACCGGACCTCCCGCCAGCTCCATCCTCTGGCGCAAAACACTCGTACAACGCTACTGGCGACCCGGTGACGCGGTCGAACAGGACGAGGCCGAGTTCTTCATGAAGGGACCCAACGACGAGGTGTTCGATCCTCGCTGGGTCTACCGTCCCGAGGCCCCTGCCATCACGGCGAAGCCGGCCCCCGCCCCCGCCCCGGTTCCGGTTCCGGTTCCGGTTCCGGTTCCCAAGACCACCAGCGCGGACTCGCCAAGACCTGCCCGCAACTGATAGGATAGTCGCTTCGTCGGGCTGGTCGTGATGACCAGCCCGTTTCAGGCTCGAAAGCGACGGTCACAGCGATGGCACACAAAAAGGGACAGGGATCGGTTCGAAACGGACGCGATTCCAACGCCCAGCGACGTGGGATCAAAAAGTACGGCGGTGAAGCGGTCAACGCCGGGAACATCCTGATCCGCCAGTGTGGAACCAAGTGGCACCCCGGCCAGAACGTCGGCATGGGCAACGACTACACGCTGTTCTCGCTGGTCGAAGGCACGGTCTTTTTCGACCGTGGTGGCCGACGGATCAACGTCGCAGCACCCGAATAAGCACTCGGGAGGACGGCCCCGGACCGGCCAACTGGCCTTGGGTGAGGCCCTGGGTGGGGCCCGATGAAACGACTCGCCATCCTCACCGCCGGCGGCGACACGCCCGCGCTGAACGCCACGTTGCACGGCGCGGTGACTCGTGCCAACCAGCTGGAGATCGAGGTCTACGGGCTGCTCGACGGCTTCGCCGGGCTGCTGGACCCCCGGCTGCCGCACATCCCGCTGAACCCCCTGTTGGCGACGATCCCCGAGTTGGACCCCTGCCGAGGTGGCACGATCCTCGGCTCGTCACGTACCTACCTCGACGGGTCCGACCCAAAACGGGTCGACGACGCCGCCGGACGACTCGGACAACTGGGCATCGACGGCCTGGTCGCCATCGGCGGCGACGGTACGCTCAATGGCCTCCAGCCACTCTCCGAACGACTGCCCTGCGTACTCGCACCCAAGACAATCGACAACGACCTGGGACTCAACTCACCCGACGAACCAGATTCCTGGACCCGGCCACTGACTGATGGTCCGCCGGAGATCGAGCAGACCGCCGGGCCGCTGGACCTCTCGCGGATGGTCAACTACGCCACACCCGGCTACGCCACCGCGGTGTTCGTGGTCGTCCAGGCCATCCGCCGGATTCGTACGACTGCCGAGAGTCACCGGAGGGTGGCGATCATCGAGGTCATGGGCCGCCAGTCCGGGTACATCGCCCTGGGAGGCAGCTACGGGCAGCCCGATATGGTCGCGATCCCCGAAGTGCCGCTGCAGATGGATCGGTTCGCAGAACGCCTTGGCCAGATCTACCAGCAGCAGCGACACGCCGTGGTGGTGATCGGTGAAGGAGTCGCCGATGAAACGGGGCAACAACTGGGAGCCACCTCACCCAGTGTCGATCCGGCCGGAAACGTGATCTTTCGAGGTGCCGCCGAAGCGCTCAAGCAACGACTCGCCGAGATACTGCCGGCGTCGTTGCTCGAGGGCCACTCGTCACCCGAAGCGGCCATCTTCACCAGGAAGATCGGCCACACGCAGCGAGGCGGTCGGCCGGTGCTGTTTGACCGCTTTCACGCCGCACGGCTCGGAGGTCAGGCCGTCGACCTGCTCGACCAGGACCAGCCCGACCATCTCGCCACACTGCAATGGGCACCCGAAAACGGATTCTCCGTCGGTGGACTCCCGGCCAGCCAACTCAGAGACCGCTGGGGAGTCGTACGGCCGCGACGGGTCGATCGGTCGTTTTTTGACGAAGCCCAGTGGAAGATCTCGCCCACCGGCTGCGACTACCTGAGAGCCATTTTCACCGACGCCGTCGGAGCTGATGATCTCGAACACCTCCGAGGTGACCTCTTCGATACCGGACACCTGGTGACCGGTTACCCGAGCGTCAACGTGCGGTTGGCCCAGAGGGTGCGGCGGCTGGAGGATTCCTGAGTGCCCGCGAGTTGCGGTTTCTGGGTCGAGCAATTTCGAGCCGCAGGACCTGCTTCAGCATCGTCGGTCGCACTCCCGCCGGTTCACCCGAATACAACTCGATGTCGTCGACCCGGAACCGCCTCGACTCGCGGACCAGCACCACGCGGGCCCCGAACCGCAAGTCGCCCAGGATGACCTCCTCACGATCGCCGTCAATCGCACCCATCCGTGACACCGCCGGTCCCAGGAACTTCGCGGCACGACCCGCCTGGACCGGCAACTTGCCAACCACCTGGCTCCAGACCAACCGGTTGAAGTCCGACGACGAATGTCGAGCCGCCGACGGGGCCTTGCCCGAAACAATCGCCTCGCGGAAGGCCAAAACCGGGACGAGCCGCTCGAACTGCTGCTTGAGTGATCCGGGGAGAGTGGTGGTGGGGACCAGGATGTCGTCGACCAGCAACATCCCGTTCTGCTCGCGAAGCACACACGTCATTGCTCTTTCTCCCTGGGTGACGGTGATCTCGGTGATCGCACCCTGGAAGACGGTTCCGGAGACCTGGGCCGTTTCGTGCGAGAAGGCCAGCCCCAGGATTTCGGGTACCAGGCCCGGTGCCAGTTGTTTCCAGACCCGGTTGTTGAAGTCGGCCGAGCAGTTGTGACGCAGGGCCGCGAGGTCGTGTTGGCGGACGGCCGCCAGGAACAGCCTCATCCGAGCGTGCGCGGTGAAGACCGCCGAGAGCCGGCGTTCCTGAGAGGAGCCGAAATCGACCAGGGTGACCTCGGCCACGCGAAACCCTCGCAGCGTCGTGTCGCCTGGGTCGGTGGTCGGTTCACGCTCCAACGACAGCCGCACCAGGCCGTCGGGCCGCTTGATCACGATGTCACTGAAGGTCTTCTGCAAGCGGACTTCCACCGTCGCGTCGATCGCCGACGAGGGAGGCAGTTTCACTTGTTTGAGATCGGCACGAGCCAGACAGTTTGAGTAGAACACGTTCGAGGCGTGTGCCTTGAGTTGGTCTCGATCGGCTTGTTTGTAGGCGTCGAGGAACCCGGCGGCACGAGCGATGACCGAGGCCAGCAGGCGGACCGACTCGGGCTGACGCTGAGCGGATTCTGAGGAAAAGACGATGTCGTCGACCCGCCAACCGGTCGACTCGGATTTCAACGCCAGGACCGTCTCGCCCTCGGGACCGTTGTACCTCACCTGGGCCGTGTCCCCATCGAGACTCGCTCGAGGACGACTCCTGAACGTGCGTCCGTCGCGGACCGCCACGCGAGTGGCCAGCTGGGCCAGGTAGGGCGGCGGCATCTGGGCGAGTTTCTTCGAGAGTCCATCGGTGGTCGAGCCGAGCATTCGCTTGCGGTCGCCGCTGTGCCAAGCCTGCTGGAATTCGTGAACACTCAATAGCAGGTCCATCAACTCGGTCGCCGAACGCGTGACCGTGGCTCCGCGTCGAGTCTGCTTCAACAGTAGATCGTCGACAAGCCATCCGCTCGACGAACCCTCTCGAGACAACTCGAGAGTCAGAGGCGTCTTGACACCTCCGTCGGTTTCAAACTCGACCTGCACCCGCCGTCGGTCCGCCGATGTCTCCTCGACCTCGGTCACCGTCATCTCGCCCGCGGGGAATTGCAGCAACTCCATCGCCTCGACCGCCGACGTGTCCCGCAATGCCCGCCGCTGGAACTCGGGTGTCGTGGCCTCGCGGAGTGCCGCGATGTCTCGATCCTCGAAAGCGCCGGTGAAGCGAGTCACCGAACGAGTTTCGAGCAGGTGCGAACAGCCCAGCGGGGCGGCCAGAACCCAAACCACGCCAACCGCCAACCACGCCGTGTCTCGTCGACTCATCCCCGTCGTCCTTGACGTCTCAGGCCTGCCGTCCTTGGAACGTCTCGACAAAAAAGACCTCAATTGCCAAGTGAAGGCAAACGAGCACGCAGTCGAGACGCCAGCGCGTGGGCCTTATCCCGCATTCACCGCGACGGGTCAAGAGCGGTCAGGGGCGCGAACTGCGACCACCAAGTTGGCGGAATGCGGCCGAGGAGAGTCCCTTGAGACTGGTGTCCGCCGGCCGACGAGGAGGCGACGAACGCCTTGAAGTCGCCGGACGGGATGCTGCCTGACGACGAGCGGCACGGAAGCGATCCCCCAGAGTCTCGTGAGCCGCGACAACCGGGTACGACCGGTCCGGAAATCTCCACGCCGATGAACCGTTCCACCACGGATTACGCCACGACCGATACGGGATCCGGCCAACCGCCACCGGAACGCTCCAGTAACCGCCGTAGCCGCCGTAACCACCAAAGGGCGAGATCATGTACGCGCCCGAGTAACCGACCGGAACAACACCGACCACGAATGGCACCCGCACCGTGTCGGTGATCGACATCGGATAACCCGACAGACCGCTGACCACAGCCGAAGAACTGACCAGGCTTCTATGAGACACCTGGTAGGCTGAAAAGCCAAAATGACTGCTCATTCCGCCGCGACGGACCGACCAGCCAGCCCGCAGGCCGCCGTTGGACCAGCCCCTGAGACCTCCAAAGGGAGCCAGTCCCGGCGAGGAACCAAAGCTGCCGCCATACCGCACGCGGCTCGATCCCCCCATGCCGAAGCCAAAGCTGACGCCAAATCGTTCATAGAAACGGCTGCTGACCCCATGCTGTGAGACACCGCTGGTGACCATCTGGGCTTCCACCCGCGCCGAGACCGCCGGCCACGCTATTGCCAGCAACATCAGGGTCACGATCCGAGTCCGCACCAGGCTCAACATCTCGTCTCTCATGGTTCCCCACTCAACCGTAATCTAACCCCCACAGCCGGTCTCCGGAAGCTGAGACCCTGCAGAGACTGAAGAGTCGCGGGCTGTCGTTTCCGCGTCATCTCCAGGTCACTTCGCAATCTGAAAGCTGTAGACACTGGCCCTGTTGACCTCGAATTGCAGCTGTATGACCTGGCCGACCAGAGACTTGAGCCGGGCCTTGCCGGCCCAATCGACTTTGGCCGCCGCCTGGTCGCCGGTGATCGTCCGCGAGTTGTCCAGCGAGAACTTCTCGAGCGTCTTGCCGTTGCTGTCGAGCACGGCGACGCGGACCGATCCCCGCTTGCGGACCTTCGTGTTGACCAGCAAGCGGCGGCCGTCGAGTCTGAAGGGTCGGGTCACCAGTGTGCCACGGCTGGTGGCATCGAGCCCCACCAGGCGGTCCTCGCCGATCGTGGCCAACCCCACGGCCTGGTCTCGCTGCACCACGAAGCCCGGACCCCCGTGACGCTCGTTGGCACCCCCGTAGTAGATCCAGTGCCTGCCGGCATGAGTGACGATGGTCGATGCGGGGATGATCAGGTCCTTGTCGAAGGCACCGTCGGGTCCGCGAGGGACCAGCGGCTGATTCGAGTAGACCCACGAGAGGTCCCAGGAGTCGGCGTCGCGGCTGGTGGCGATGTAGTAGTTCATCACGTCCCGCTCGTGACGCTTGTGCTTGTCGAGGCCACCCTCGCTGAAATCACCCGGCCACTCGTAGACACTCAGGATCGCAAAGTGCACTCCGTGCCGCATCCAGTCCGTCACCGCGTAGATCTGCCTCCGCTTCTGCTCGGCCTTACCCTCGCGATCGAACACCCAGTTGCGGATCGTCTTCCATCGAGTCGGATGCCGCTTGGGGTCGGGGTTGGTCATCATCCGAGTTCCCCTCCACTCGCCCGCACCTCCGGCACCGGCGTAGTCGGTCCGAGTGAACAGCCGGTAGGTCCTGGCGTCGCCGTCCCACAGCAGGAAGTTGTACGTGTCAGCCGCTCGGGTGGTGACCGGCTTGCCGCCGTTGTAGGTGGTGAAGCGGATGCCGTCGGCCGAATGTGCCAGGCCGGCGGCCATGCCCGGAGCGTCGTAGGACGCCTTGTAGCGATGAGCCGGGTCCGTCTCGTGCGGATCGATCATCACCGTCAGGGTGTAGTCCCCGGCGAAATTGATCCCGCTCACATCACCTCGCTTGGTGAACCGGATCCCGTCGCGCGATTCCGAGTAGCCATACCCGGCCTTGCCACGCTTGCGCCACCACAGCTTGAACCGGCCCTGGTCGTAAAGCACCGTGCCGTAGAAAATGCCCTCGCGGAAGATCGGCTTGCCGCCGTTGGCCTTGGTCACCCGGCCCAGGCGTCGGGTCAGACCCTTGCGTGAAGCGATCACGTGGTCGTCGACGAGCAATTGGACCCGTTGCCCGATCGCAACAGTTCCCTCGGCCGCAGACAACTCACCGGCAAAACCCAACAGACACCAGCACCCGGCCACCGCAGCCACCACCCGGCCCGCCGCAGTTGCCGTCCGCTTCCCGACGTTCTCGATCACCGGATCACTCATTCGGACCAGCCTTCTTGCGGCGGGGCTTTTCCAGCACGACCCCGCTCTTTTGAATCCTGGCAAACGTCTCGCGGTACGCCTTCGACCCGTCATCGTCCCACCACTCGGTCGACAGCGGCGCGTCGTAGCTCAGTGGCAGCAGCTTGCGTCGATCGGGCCGTACCATGAATATCGATTCGGCGGGATCGGCGATATTGAACATCCGCGTGCCGTTCTTGTAGGTCGTCTTGATGATCCACTTGGCCTGGGTGGGCAGTTTCTGTTTCTTGAGCCGTTCGAGTTGTTCCTGGTCGATCGAGACTCCCAGCCCGGGCTGGTTCGGGACCGGGATCATCCCGTTGGTGGGATCGATCTTCTTCGTGACGACGTCGTCGCGCCAAGTCTCGGCATCGCAGTGAGTGTGCCAGGTGGCGGTCTTGAAGGCGGCGTGCATCTGGGCGGTCATGGTCCGAGTGATCTCGCCTCCGACGTTCTGCAGCATGAAGGGCAGATCGAGTTCTCCGAACAGCCCGGCCTTGCGGATGGCGGTGCCGATCGGAGCGTGACCCATCATGTACCCATCGGCGGCCCGACGCACGACCTCGAACGTCGCTCCCAACGGGGAATGGTGATACAGGATCGGGACGCGGACCCGGTTGCGGAGTTCCTTGTAGGCGTCGATGTCCTTTTCGAGCTTGGGATCCTCGAAGGCACCGCAGATCGGAAAGCGTGCCATGCGGATCAGGAGGTCGGGAGTGTGATCGTCGGTGCCGCCCATCGTGACGTCGAACTGGACCTTGAATCCCGGCGGAGCCACTTTCTGCATGGCCTCGAGCTGATCGAAGACGTTTTCGAACGGCGAGAGGTGAAATTTCAACCAGGTGTAGCCTCGACGCGAGTACTGCTTGACGGCCTCGGCCATGTGGCTGGGGTCGGCCGAGACGGTCCACGAGCCGACCTTGACCCAGCGTCGCTGCCGCTGGCCGATCAAGCGGTGCACTGGCACACCGGCGGCCTGGCCCATCAGGTCATACATCGCGGTCCCCAGCCCCAGCGAGGTCATGTCACCGATGTGGTCGAAGGGATTGGTCCCGATGTAGTGCTTGCGGACCGATTCCGATGCCGGGCTCCCGCTCTCGCCAAGCCCCACCAGCCCGGTGTTGGTCTTCACCTCGTAGACAGTCCGTTTCGAGGGTCCATAGAAGTGCTGCAACTCGTGGTGGATCCACTCGTGGTACCTCGGGTGAATCTCGTGAGCCACGATCGACTCGACCCGGATCGGACCACCCGCCTCGGCCTCGGCACGCCGCCGGGCTGCCAGGGCGTGCTGGTAGGCCGGCAGCACCGCCACCGCCGCAGCCGCAGATCCGCCCACGGTGGCCAGGAACCGTCGACGATTGACCGTTCCGGGAGCACGGCAGTCGAGTTGATCAAGAAAACGAGCCAGCAGCGAGCGATGCATGGTGAGAGTCCGTAGGCGAGTGACAGGGTCGGGGTCAGCATACCCAAGCCAACCGGGGCGTGCATCCGCGATGCGGCCCGGGCGGCCGCGTTCCTCGGGGCTGCTTGCGAGGCTTTTCCACGGTCGGTAAAATGGCCGGTTACACCCGCGAGCCACACCGGTCCGGCGGCGGCCGCCCGCGTCTTCGCAACTTCACCCGGCGGCTCGACTCCCGTTTGACACTCCTGAAAGAGCCTCGGAACGCCCCGTCGCGAGGCGAATCACTCAACCACAAGAAGGGGTCCTGCTGTGTCCCTTGAACAAGACCGGCCGTCGATCGAAGATCTCGAGTCCCAGGCCCTGGTGCTACGGCGCCACATCATCGAAATGACCACCGCGGCCCAAAGCGGTCATCCCACCAGCAGTCTCTCGGCCACCGAAGTGGTCACCGCGATCTACTTCGGCGGGTTCCTGAACTACCGGGCCGACGAGCCCGACTGGGCCGAGCGGGACCGGTTCATCATGAGCAAGGGTCACGCGGTGCCGGTACTGTACGCGGCGATGGCCGAGGCGGGGTACTTCCCGACCGAAGACCTCGCCACGCTCAGAAAACTCGGCAGCCCGCTCGAAGGACACCCCAACGTCCGCCGCCTGGCCGGCATCGAAGCCTCGACCGGATCACTCGGACAGGGACTCTCGATCGGACTCGGCCAAGCACTCGGCTGCCGCATCAACGGCCACGACTCGCGAATCTTCGTCGTGCTCGGAGACGGCGAGATGGGCGAGGGCCAGGTCTGGGAAGCGATCGCCACCGCTCACAAGTATGCCGTCGGCAACCTGACGGCCATCATCGACCAGAACGGGTACCAGCAAACCGGAGCCACCTCCAACGTCCTCGACCTCACACCCTTTGCTCCCAAGATCGAATCGTTCGGCTGGCACGTCCAGACGATCAATGGCAACGACATGGGCGAGGTCGTTGGTGCACTCGATACCGCCGTCGCCATCACCGATCGGCCGACGGCGATCGTCGCAGAAACGCAAAAAGGCTTTGGCATCCTCGAAGTACTCGAAGCGGCCGGAGACATGAACTTCCACGGTCAGGCACTCTCCGAAGAAGTCGCCAAGCAGGCCCTGGCACACCTCGGATAACTCACCCCCCACGGCCGG
>Ga0310125_10000615_pt1 | contig 17164 bp, 14 predicted proteins | sample CB11b_Tmax_Bot8__FD_203508 | JGI IMG/M metagenome (GOLD analysis project Ga0310125, IMG submission 203508) | Marine microbial communities from Western Arctic Ocean, Canada - CB11b_Tmax_Bot8 | ecosystem: Environmental > Aquatic > Marine > Oceanic | place: Canada: Western Arctic Ocean | collected... | reverse complement strand
CCGGGTTGGATTCTTACCGATCCGGCCGCGACTTGAAAACCACTCGAACCAGTTCCGGCCGACAGAGGTATCTCAGGGGGTGCCGTCCCGAGAGGCCTCGGCTGACGATCATCAGGGTCGAGCCGACCTGGAAATCTCCGGCGACGTAGCGGAGCCCGTATCGGCTGGGCGAGTAGATCGGCCCGATCAGCGGCAGGCAGACCTGGCCGCCGTGGTTGTGCCCGGCCAGCACCAGGTCGACGTCCTGCCGGGCTGCCCAGCCGATGTTGTCCGGCGTGTGGCTCAGAAGCAGCCGCAACGTCCCGTCGTGCTTGGGACCCCACTGGGGGAAGTCGCCCATCCACGGCAGCTCGGTGCCGCCGATCTCGAGTCGCTGGCCGTTGTGTTCCCAGGCCAGGGATTCTCCGGCGACATCCGACCAACCGGCGTCGTCGATGGCGGCCTGGCGGATCTTCTCCGGCTGCAGGTGCCAGTCGTGGTTGCCCAGGATGAAGCAGCGACCCAGCTTCGCTTCGATCCGCCCCAGCGTATCGGGGAGCCAGTCGAGCAGATCCATGTCGTCGACCAGGTCACCGGTGCAAACGGCCAGGTCGGGCTGGTACCGGTTGGTCAGGTCCACGACCGCTTCGAACCAGCTGCGATCGATGGTGCCGGTCAGGTGCAGGTCGGTCCACTGCACGATCGAGAACCCGTCCCATTCAGGTGGCAGGCCACTGAGGTGTATGGTGCGGGTTGTGATGTCGAGTTCGAAGGCCTGGTTGAATCCCAGCCGCGCCATCCTCTGGTGGCGACCGCTGCCAATCGGCCGGCCTCCGAGTTGGTCGGCCAGGTCCAGGACCTGTGACTCGCGACCGACGATCGCACGCGGCTGTGGCCGCAGTCGACGCCAGACGCTGTTTGCCACCAGCGAGACGAACCCGAGTGCGCACAGCGAGGCGTAGACTTTCCAGGGGAGGTCCATTTCAGTCCAGCGGCCGCCTCGCAACACACCCGGTCGCCAGCATCCGATCCAGCCCAGCAGCAGCGGTGGACCCAGCAGCAGCGCCCCGTCGTGCCAGCGTCTCCATCGGTCCAGCCGACGTCGCGGCCAGGGGTTGGCGTAGACCCGGTTCAGCCACGCGGTCCACAACTCGCAGTGACCCGCATACCAGGCCAGCAGCAAACAGGCGTTGGTCAATGTGGGGTTCATGAGCAGGTTCCGACCATCCGTGAAGGGTGGTACTACAAAGTCGCGTCAAGTTACAACAGGGCCATGGGGTATCGGAACCTGCGTGAATGCCTGGAGGACCTGGAGCGGACGGGGCAACTGGTCCGGATCGAGCAGGAGGTCGACGGTGACCTCGAGGTGGCCGAGATCCAGCGGCGGGTCTACTCCGTCGGCGGGCCGGCCGTGTACTACTCGCGAGTCAAGGGCTGCCGATTCCCCCTGGTGTCCAACCTGTATGGCACGATCTCACGGACCCGATTCCTGTTTCGTGACACGCTCGAGCGGGTCAAGCGGCTGGTCGAGTTGAAGGGTGATCCGGGGGCCGCCTTGCGGAGCCCGTTGAGGAGCCTGGGCCTGTTGGGAGCGGCCTGGTCGATGCGACCCAAGCTGGTGCGTCGCGGTCCGGTGACCGAGTGCACGGCTCGGGTCTCGGACCTGCCCTCGGTCCGCAACTGGCCCGACGATGCTGGCGCGTTCATCACTCTGCCGCAGGTCTACACCGAGGATCCCCGGCGGCCGGGTTGGCGGCATTCCAATCTCGGCATGTACCGCGTGCAGCTCTCAGGAGGCGAGTACCAGCCCGAGGCGGAGGTGGGCCTGCATTATCAGATCCACCGATCAATCGGTTTCCACCATGCGGCGGCGATCGAGCGTGGCGAGCCGTTGCGGGTGGCGGTGGCAGTGGGTGGCCCCCCGGTCATGGCTCTCTCGGCAGTGATGCCGTTGCCCGAGGGGTTGCCCGAACTGGCGTTTGCCGGAGCGTTGGGGGGCCGACGCGTGCGACTGGTGCGTGGGAGTACTCATTTGCCGGTTCCGGCCGAAGCGGATTTCTGCCTGGTGGGGACGATCGATCCCGAGCGGTTGTTGCCCGAGGGGCCATTCGGCGATCACCTCGGCTACTACAGCCTGGCTCACGACTTTCCGGTGATGCGAGTCGAGCAGGTGTATCACCGTCGCGACGCGGTGTGGCCGTTCACCGTGGTCGGGAGACCACCCCAGGAGGACACCTCATTTGGTGAAATCATCCACGAGTTGACCGGCCCGGCGATTCCCACGGTGGTGCCCGGTGTCCATTCGGTGCACGCGGTTGATGCGGCCGGAGTCCATCCCCTGCTGCTGGCCATCGGCAGCGAGAGGTACGTGCCGTATGCCCGGGAGCGTCAACCGATGGAATTGCTGACGTGTGCCAATGCGATCCTGGGACAGGGACAGTTGTCGCTGGCGAAGTACCTGGTGATCGCGGCGCGCGAGGACAACCCGAAGTTGGACATTCACGACATCGTGGCCATGTTGCGACACGTGCTGGAGCGGATCGACCCGACACGTGACCTGCATTTTCAGACGGCGACCACCATCGATACGCTCGACTACACCGGCGGTGGCCTGAACCGCGGCTCGAAACTGGTGCTGGCTGCTGCGGGACCTGTACGACGCGAGTTGCCGATCGAGGTGCCAGAGGGTTTGAGCTTGCCGGAGGGTTTCAGCGATCCGCGAGTGGCCCTGCCCGGCGTGCTGGTTGTCGAAGGGCCCACGGCGGGGCCAGGATCCACGCGGGGCGACATCGACCGACTGGTCGAGGGATGTCGGGGCGATCACCCGATCAACCGATTCCCATTGGTCGTGGTGGTCGATGAGAGTCCCTTTGCCACCAGGACTCTCGAGAACTTCCTGTGGGTGACCTTCACGCGATCCAACCCGGCCGCCGATGTGCACGGGGTGGATGCGTTCGTCGACGAGAAGCACTGGGGCTGCCGTGGTGCGATCGTGATCGATGCCCGCACCAAGCCGGGCCACGCTCCCCCGTTAATTGAAGATCCCGAGGTGACCCGGCGGGTGGATCAGCTGGCTGTCGCCGGCGGTCCGCTGCACGGGATCATCTAGCTAGAGACAGGATGCCGACGCGTGGAACCTCTGCAGCTGATCGCCACGACTGCCTTCGGGCTCGAGGCCGTTGTTTCCCGGGAACTCGAGGCACTGGGGTACAGCGAGCGGAGTGTCAGTGACGGGCGAGTTGAGTTCACCGGCGATGCGTCCGCGGTGGCCCGAGCGAATCTCTGGTTGCGATCTGCCGATCGCGTGCTGGTGAAGCTGGCCGAGTTTGAAGCGACGGATTTCGGGGAGCTGTTCGACCAGGTGGTCGAGTTGCCCTGGTGCGAGTGGTTGACCGAGGATTCGAGTTTCCCGGTGAGGGCCCGCTGCGTCCGCTCGCAGATTCACAGCGAGCCCGATACCCAGGCGATCACCAAGAAGGCCGTCGTCGAGGCCCTGAAACGGCGATGGCCTCGCGACTGGTTCGATGAGACCGGGACCGAGGTCCCGATCGTGGTGACGATCCGTCGAGACCAGGTGAGAGTCGCGTTGGATACTACCGGCCGCGGACTGCATCGGCGTGGGTACCGGATCCTGACCGGTGGTGCTCCGCTGCGTGAGACCCTGGCTGCGGCGCTGTTGCAGTTGAGTTACTGGGAACCGGGCCGCGTACTGGCAGATCCCTGTTGCGGGACCGGGACGATACTGATCGAGGCGGCCCTTTTGGCGGCCAACAGGGCACCGGGCCTGGCGCGTGGGTTCCTGGCCGAAGAGTGGCCTGATTCGAGTCGAGTCTTCAAGGAGGCACGCCAGGAGGCTTTGGACCTGGTGGTCGAGTCGCCCGATGTGCCCTTGCTGGGCGGAGATATCAATCCGAAGGCCTTGGAGCTGGCTCGACGCAACGCCGGCCAGGCCCGGGTGGAGACGGCGATCGAGTTCAAGCAACTGCCGGTGGCCGAATTCAGGCCGCATCACAAGTACGGCTGCGTGGTGACCAACCCGCCGTACGGTGAGAGGATGGGTGAGCAGAAGGAGGCCATGGAGGTGTACGGCGACCTGGGGCGGTTAGGTCGGAGGCTGGAGACCTGGAGCATGTACGCGTTGTCGGCTCACAGGGGATTCGAGAATATTTTCGGGGATGCGTCTGGCCGCGGAGGTCAGGTACGGCGGAGGAAGCTGTACAACGGGCCGATCGAGTGTGCGTATTACCAGTACGCAGGACCGCGGCCGCCTTGGAACTAGCCCAGGGCTCAGGGACTGGCTCCGGAGCCAGTCCCTGGTTGGAATATCGCACGCTGTTTCGAGTCCCTAGACTGCCTGCGATGACCGAGACGCACGAGCATGATTACCGGAGGCGGGTCGAAGAGACCCTCGGCACATTCCTGCCGGGGACCTCGATCGAAGTCCACTGCGACCCCCGCACCCGGCAACCTCTGGCCTATGCCCTGTTCGACTTTGATGGCACGCTGAGCCTGGTCCGCGAGGGTTGGGTGGACGTGATGGTGCCGATGATGGTCGAGATCCTGCGGGCGACCGGGACCGACGAGTCACCCTCGGACCTCGCCGCCCACTGCCGGGAATTCGTCGACGAGTTGACCGGCAAGCAGACGATCTACCAGATGATGCGGCTGGCCGCGGAGGTCGAGGCACGAGGAGTCCGGCCGGCCGATCCGCTGGAGTATAAGCACCAGTATCACGAACGGTTGATGTTGAAAATCGAAGGTCGTCGGGAGACGTTGCGAAACGGCGGCGTCGAGGCCGAGTCGATGCTGGTGCCCGGGTCACTGGACCTGCTGCAGGGCTTGGCCGAACGGGGTGTGACCCTGTACCTGGCCAGCGGGACCGACGTGGCGTATGTCCGCGAGGAGGCCGAGCTCCTGGGTATCGGGGGCTTCTTCGGCTCTCACATCTACGGGGCCGTCGACGATTTCCGCTCGTTTTCCAAGCAGATGGTCATCGAGCGGTTGCTCGAGGAGAACCAGGTGGATGCCTCGCGTCTGGTCGGCTTCGGCGACGGCTACGTTGAGATTGACAACGTGAAGAGCAGCGGCGGGTTGGCCGTTGGTGTGGCGAGCAACGAGTCGGACCGTGACGGGAGCGTGGATGCCTGGAAGCGAGGCCGACTGGTCGGCGTGGGAGCCGACGTGATCGTGCCGGACTTTGGTGAATCGGCGGACCTGTTGAGCTGGCTGTGGCGTGATTGACGGCAATCGGGGAGACGGGTGTGATGTCGCGCGAGTTGTTTGATCGGGACCGGTTGTTGATTCGACCGTTGGGCGAGCGGGTGCATGATCTGCGGCAGGCGGACATCCTGAAGCATCCCGGTGGCGAGCGGATCGGGTTTGATCACCCGGCACTGGGTGTGTTGGCCGAGCGAACGGTGGCGGCGGCCCGGGCCGGCCGGTCGGTGTTGTGGTCCTGCGGCGGCCATGTACTGCGGCAGGGCAATGCGCCGCTGCTGATCGACCTGATGGAGCGGGGCCTGCTGGGCCACCTGGCTCTGAACGGGGCCGGGGCGATCCACGACTTCGAGCTGGCGATGATCGGGCAGACGTGTGAGAGCGTGGCACGGTACGTCAGCGAGGGTCAATTCGGACTCTGGAGCGAGACCGCTCGACTCAACGACGCCGTCGCCGACGGGCACCGTGACGGGCTGGGGATGGGCGAGGCGATTGGGCGGATGATCGTTGAGGAGGACTTCCCACATGCGGAGACCAGCGTGCTCGCGGCAGGCTACCGGCTGGGAGTGCCGGTGACGATTCATGTTTCGATCGGCCAGGACATCGTGCACGAGCACCCGAACTTCGACCCGGCCGCCGCCGGAGCCACCTCCTACACCGACTTCCTCGCCTATGTCGACACGATCACCCGGCTCGAAGGGGGCGTGTTCCTGAACATCGGCACGGCGGTGATGGGTCCGGAGGTGTACCTGAAGGCACTGGCGATGGCCCGCAACGTGGCTCATCAGCACGACGAGACGATCAGCCGGTTCACGACCGGGGTCTTTGACCTGGTCGATCTCGGCGATGACCTGGACTCCGAAGCAGCCAAGGACGACCCCCGCTACTACTTCCGGCCGTTCAAGACGATCCTGGTCAGGACGGTCGCCGACGGGGGCGAGAGTTTCTATGTCCGGGGCGAGCACCAGGCGACGGTGCCGGCACTGTATGACCTGATCGATGGGGCCGATCGCGACTCGGAGGAGTCGTGATGATGACTCCGGAGCGTCTGGACGAGCTGATCGCACGCTTCGGTGAGTGCCGGATCGCGGTCGTCGGCGACTTCTTTCTCGACAAGTACCTCGACACCCTGCCGTCGCTGGTCGAGCACAGTGTCGAGAGCGGCCAGGCGGCTCACCAGGTGACCGGCATCCGCACCAGTGCGGGAGTGGCCGGCACGGTGGTCAACAACCTGGCGGCTTTGGGTGCCGGAGGGCTGCTGGCGATTGGGGCGGTGGGTGCCGACGGCGAGGCCTGGGATCTGCGGCGGTGTCTTGAGTCGATTGGGTGCCGGGCCGATCACCTGCACGCCTTTGACAACCTGATGACACCGACCTATCTGAAGCCTCGCGACCACACCGACCCCAGCCTGGCCGGTGAGCACGAGCGGTACGACACGAAGAACCGCACAGCGATGCCCGAGGAGGTCAGCGGTGCGGTGATCGCATCGCTGGAGTCGGTATTGGCCGAGGGGGGCGTGGAGGCGGTGATCGTGGCCGATCAGGTCGAGCAGGAGGACCGGGGGGTGGTGACCGGGGCGGTCCGCGAGGCGTTGTCGCGGCTGGCCGGCGAGTTCCCGGGCGTGATCTTCTGGGTCGACAGCCGGATTCGGATCGATCGGTTTCGCGGTCTGGTGATCAAGCCGAACCAGTTCGAGGCAGTGGGCCGCGAGTTTCCTCGGCCGGGCGAACGGGTGGAGATGGACGAGGTGGCGGCGGCGTTGGGTCTGTTGTGCGAGAAGACCGGTGCCGAAGTCGTGGTGACACTGGGCGAGCGGGGGATGCTGGTGAGTGATCCCGAGCCGCAGCATGTGCCGGGCGTGGAGTTGTCTGGTGAGCTGGACACGACCGGTGCCGGGGACAGTGCGACGGCCGGGTGCGTGCTGGGGCTAGCCGCTGGCGGGACGCTGGTCGAGGCGGCGTTGGTGGGCAACCTGGTGGCGTCGATCACGGTGCAGCAGCTGGCGCAGACGGGTACGGCGAGCCAGCGCCAATTGCGAGACCGGTTGGGGGACTGGTTGCGTCAGCGCAACTGAGTTCTCGCGAACCCGGGGACTGGCTCCGGAGCCTTTGGTCCGCCGCGGGCGGATGCCTGTCCCGGTTGTTCGTACGGGTGAGGTGCCTGTCCCTGGGGCGGCCTAGTAGATCGACTCGTCACCGCCGCCGTGGCCATCCTTGGGCATTTCGGCGATCAGGGCGTCGCTGGTCAGCAGCAGCGTGGAGACACTGGCCGCGTTCTGCAGCGCGGTGCGGGTGACCTTGGTGGGGTCGATGATCCCGCTCTTGACCAGGTCTTCGAACTCACCGGTCGCGGCGTTGTAGCCCTTGTTGCCTTCGAGTTCCCGGACCTTCTCGCAGATCACGCTGCCATCGGCTCCGGCGTTATCGGCGATCTGTGTCAGAGGTGCCCGGCAGGCTCTCAGGATGATGTTGTAGCCGGTGTCCTGGTCGTGGCTGAGCCCCTTGGGGTTCAGGCAATTCGTGGAGGCTCGCAGCAGTGCGACACCACCGCCGGGCAGAATGCCCTCTTCGACGGCCGCGCGGGTGGCATAGAGTGCGTCTTCGACCCGAGCCTTCTTCTCCTTCATCTCGGTCTCGGTCGCGGCTCCGACGTTGATCTGGGCGACGCCGCCGCTGAGTTTGGCGACTCGCTCTTCGAGCTTCTCGCGGTCGTAGTCGCTGGTGGAGTTCTCGAGCTCACGCCGGATCTGGTCGATCCGGGCCTTGATGTCCTTCGACTCGCCTCCGCCTTCGATCACCGTGGTGTTGTCCTTGTCGACGATGATCTTCTTGGCCGAGCCGAGGTCCGAGAGTTGGACGTTTTCGAGCTGGATGCCCAGGTCCTCGAAGATCGCCGTACCTCCGGTCATGATGGACAGGTCCTGCAGCATCGCCTTACGGCGGTCGCCGTAGCCGGGGCTCTTGACTCCGACGCACTTGAACGTGCCCCGCAGTTTGTTGATCACCAGCGTGGCCAACGCTTCACCCTCGATGTCCTCGGCAACGATCAACAGCGGCTTGCCGGCGTTGACGACTTTTTCGAGTACGGGCACGAGGTCCTTGACGTTGGTGACCTTCTTTTCGTGGATCAGCACGTAGGCGTCTTCGTAGACGGCTTCCATCGATTGCGGATCGGTGACGAAGTAGGGCGAGAGGTAGCCGCGGTCGAACTGCATGCCTTCGAGCTGTTCGCAGTCGGTCGTCAGGCTCTTGCCTTCCTCGACGGTGATCACGCCATCCTTGCCGACCTGGTCCATGGCGTCGGCGAGGATCTGGCCGATCTGTGCGTCGCCGTTAGAGGCGACGGTGCCGACCTGGGCGACGGCCTTGGCCGTGTTGCAGCTGGTGGCCATCTCGCGGAGATTGTCGACGATGTCCTTGACCGCCTGCTCCATGCCCTGCTTCATCTCGATCGGGCTGACCCCGGCGACGACGGCCTTGAGACCCTCGTTGTAGATCGCCTCGGCCATGATCGTGGCGGTGGTGGTGCCGTCGCCGGCAACGTCCGACGTCTTGCTGGCCACTTCCTTGACCATCCGAGCACCCATGTCCTCGAACTTGTCACTCAGCTCGATCTCGCGAGCCACGGTCACGCCGTCTTTGGTTACCGTCGGAGATCCGAAACTCTTCTCCAGGATCACGTTGCGACCGCGAGGTCCCAGGGTCACTCGGACGGCTCGGGCCAGCTTACTGACTCCGCGTCGCATCGCTTCCTGGGCGTCCTGGTCGAAGGCAAGCATCTTGGCCATGGCTCTGTCACTCCTCTGTGAAGCTGTCTCTGAATTGCTGTGTCGTGTGTCGTGTCGGACTCGAAGGCCCGCAGGCAGACCTAGAAGGTCGCCAAGATGTCACTCTCGCGGAGCAACAGCAGTTCCTCGTCACCGATCTGGATTTCTTCGCCGGCGTAGGAACTGAAGATCACCTTGTCTCCGTCCTGGACGGTCAAAGCGATCTTGTCGCCGTCGGACTTCACGTACCCGTCGCCCACGGCAACCACCTCACCTCGCTGAGGCTTGTCCTGGGCCGAATCGGGCAGCACGATGCCGCCAGCGGTTGTCTCTTCGGCCGACTCGCGTCGCACCACCACCCGGTCGCCCAGGGGAACAATGTTGATGCCCTGTTTCTTGGCCATCAGCCGTCTCCTCTTCAGTCGCTCTCGCGCTGCCTATCGTGTGTATCGCTCGAGACCATCGCCGGGGGCGAGTGTGTCGTCGGATCCCGAATACGATTCGGGATACCTGAGATATTGCGAACTCCGTGCCCAAACAGTCAGGAAACTCTAAGTCGTGTTCATGTAGTCGCTTGAGTCCCTTCGTCGGAATTGGCCTCTATGCCAAAACCCGCCTCCGTGGGCCGGATCGACCATTGTGGCTGTCATTTTGGCAGGAGTCAACTCACACGGCCTTCGTCTTGACCGTCCTGGTGCCGCTGTGATCCCTCGCCTGGGCCATCAACCCCGCGACTGGGAGTGCTCGAGTCTCAACTGACCGCAGGCCGCATCGATGTCGGCTCCCTTTCTCTTCCTCACCGTGGTGGCGACTCCGGCCTCCTGGAGGATCGTGGCGAAACGTTGCGTCTGAGGTTCTGCGGGAGAACGCCAGTCGAGCACGTCGACGGAGTTCATCGGGATCAGGTTGACGTGAGCGTTGCGTGGTGAAAGCAGTGCGGCGAGTTGTCGGGCGTGTCGCGGCTGGTCGTTGGTTTCGGCCAGCAGCACGTATTCGTAGGTCACCCGTCGGCCGGTCCGCTCGAAGTAGTCGTCGGCGGCCTCGAGGATCGAGGCGATGCCGATCCGGTCGTTGACCGGGACGAGCCGGTTGCGGAGTTCATCATTGGGGGCGTGCAATGAGACGGCCAGGTTGTAGGGTCGGCCGACATCGGCGAGTTGCCGGATGCCCACCGGCAGTCCGACGGTCGAGATGGTGACACGTCGGGGGCTGAGCCCGAGTCCATTTTCGGAGTGGACTTCATCGAGTGCTTCGAGCAGCGCGGTCAGGTTGGCCAGCGGTTCCCCGATTCCCATCACGACGAGGTTGGTCAGCCGTTCGTCGGGTTCGAGTCGGCGGTTGAGCCGGAGGATCTGTTCGAGGATCTCGGCGTGGTTGAGGTTTCGGTCGAGGCCGAGCAGTCCGCTGGCACAGAAGACACACCCCATGGCGCAGCCGACCTGGGTACTGATGCAGGCGGTCCAGCGCGAGGTTTCTCGCATCAGGACGCATTCGACCTGCTTGCCATCGGTCAGTTGGACCAGCAGTTTCTCGGTGCGGTCGCCGGCGACCTGGTGCTGAACGAGTTGTCCGGTGAAGAGTTCGAAGTCGTCTGCGAGTTGTGTTCGCAGCGGTGCGGGCAGGTCGGTCATCTCGTCGATCGACTCGGCCCGTCGTCCGAAGATCCACTGCCTGAGCTGTTCGGCTCGGTACGAGGGGTAATCGTGTTCGGTGAGCCAATCGGCGATGCGGTGTTGTGGGAGCCCGCAGAGTGAGCTCTTGCCGGGGAGGACCGGCTGGGGGGGATCGACGAGCGGGTCGGAGTTGTTCATGGTGTCGTCGAGGCCGTCGGCTGTGGTCGCTCCACTGTCGCGGACGTGTGCCTCCGAATCAACGTCCGGCGTTGGCGACGAGCGAGAGGTGCAGCGTATCGAATTCGATCGCCGTGATTCTCAGGCCCGGCAGACCACTCTGCTGCACCTTGCTCACCTTCAGCTGGTCCTCTCCGAGCACCAGCTTCACTCTCGGCGTGTCGGGGTATTCGAGTGTCAGGGTGGCCTGGGGTGGCCTGGTCACCACGCCAAGCGGGTTGCCAAACTCGGCGACCCGGCTGAAGGTGGCCACGACCTGTGAGCCCTGTCGCGAGAAGCGGGGCTTGATGCTGGAGGTCTTGCCGTTGAGTGCGAGTACGATGCGGGCTTCACCCAGTTCCCAGCCCTGGCCGGCGACGACCACGATGTCGTCGGGTCCGAAGAGGCGTCGGGGCATGACCTTCAGCGATCCGGCCAGTTGCAGGTTGACGGTGGCGGGGACCTTCCGGGCGTCGAGCCGAGCGGCACAGCGCAGCAGCACCGACACCGGCAGGTCACGGCAGACCTTGGGGTCGGTGAGCCGGGCGGCGATCTTGTCGAGGTCACCTCGACGGTAGTACAGCGAGAGCAGGTGAACGAGGCTGCGTTTTCGTTCGAGGTTGGTGTCGAGGTTGGTGAGGATGGCGTCCTCGGCCCGGGCGGCTCGGCCCGCGTCGGCGAGCACGCGGGCACAGATCAGGTTGGCCTCCCAGCAGCTCGAGGAGTGTTTGAGTGCCCTCTGGGCGGTCAGTGGTGCGGAGGGCTGTCCGAGGTGGGCCTGGATCATCGCCTGGTTGGCCAGGCCCGCGGCGAGCAGTTCGTCGTTGCGGAAGTGCCCGTCGGCAATCTCGGTCATGCGGTCATACGTCTTCAGGGCGGCGAAGAGCTGTCCGAGCTGCTGCTGGGTACGGGCGACGTAGTACCAGTAGGGCGGGAAGTGCGTCATGAATCGCTCCATCCGCTTCAACACCCGCAGTCGCTGGCGAGGACGTTCGACGCGGAGGGCGGCTTCGAGTCGATCGAGGTCGCTGCCGCGGATGAGCCACGAGTCGGGGATCTGCTTCTTGCGAGCCATCTGCCAGAGCGTGTCGAGGAAGGTCGACGACTTGCTGACAACGGTCTTCATCCGGATCTTCTCGACTCTCCAGACGTCGGTTTCCTTCCTGTCCTCCGTCGCACGGTAGTCCCACCAGCTGTTGGCACCGGTGCGGACCGCTCCGACAAACTGGCCGGTGGCGACTTCCGAACCGAACAGCAGCGTATTGGCAAAGAGACGTTGATGGAACTCGCGGCGGTGACGAGACTCGAACGCCGCACGCTCCTTTTCAGCGATCTGTACCAGGTGGATTTCATCGAGTACGGCGGTGTAGAGCTGGATCACCTCGCGGTCGCCGACGCCGCTGAGATTGAGGTTGTTGAGGATCTGTGTTTGCTCCTGGAGCATGACCTGCTTGGTCGGATACTTGCGGATGCGATGAAACGACGCCCGGCAGTAGTTCAGCGCCACGGCCGTCGCCGTGCGATCTCGCTCGATCTCGGCCTGCTTCTGAGCGGGCGTCTGAGCGGGCGTCTGAGCGGGCGGCTGGGCTGCCGGCTGGGCGGGTGCCGGTTTGTCGGCCTTCAGCGACGCGGGTACGAGCACAAGTGTTGCGAGCAGGGTCGCGGCAACTGTGGCCTTGCGGGGGCGCGTGAGCTGTTGAGAGAGAATTTCCATCGGGGCAGACCTACGGCACGAGAGTTTGTCCGAGGCAAGTCTACCGCGTGGGAACAGCGGTAGTGGACGAGCCGATGGGTCCTGGGCGGGGGAATCCGGCGCGGGTGTCCGGTTGGGTAAAATGGCAAGACCGAGCGGTCGTTGCAACCGGTACAGGTGTTTGTGCCGGCTAGCAGAGTCGGGGACAGGCACCGCGCCGGCTGGCGCCGCCGGGGAGCCAGTCCCTGGCTGAGGGCTGGCGTCGTCGGAGAGCCAGTCGCTGGCCGAGGTCTGCTAGGCGGCCCTGCGTGTGGACCAGCCGGCCTGGCCTTCGCAGGCGGCAGCCAGACGCTCGATGACCCGCTCGCGGGATGCGGCGTCGAGGCCGGGTGCGACCGGCAGCGAGATCACCTCGGCGGCCGCCGCTTCGGCCCGGGGGAGCGAGCCGATCGAGTAGCCCAGGGATTCGAAGCAGGGTTGCAGGTGCAGCGGCTTGGGGTAGTAGACGGCACACCCGATGCCCTCTGCTCGCAGCGAACCCAGGATGTCGTCTCGTTCGAAGGCGGGCACCCGGATCGTGTACTGGTTGTAGACGTGTCGACACGAGTCCTGGGCGTGGGGTCGAGAGATCCAGTCGCCGAGTCCCCTGGCGAGGATCAGCTGGTCGTAGTGGGCTGCCGATTCGATTCTCTGCTCGGTCCACTCCTGGAGCCGCGTCAGCTTGACCCTGAGGATGGCTGCCTGCAGGGCGTCGAGGCGGCTGTTGAATCCGACGGCGACGTGGTGGTAGCCACCGGTGTCGCCGTGGACTCGCAGGTGAGTGAGTCTCTGGGCCAGCTGCTTGTCGTCGAGCGTGATGATCCCCCCGTCGCCGGCTCCTCCGAGGTTCTTGGTGGGAAAGAAGCTGAAGCAGCCCATCGTGCCCAGCACTCCAGCCTGCCGGCCCTGGTAGCTGGCCCCGATCGCCTGGCAGGCGTCTTCCACCAGCGGGATGTCGTGCAGCACCGCCAGCCGCCACAGCGGTTCCATGTTGGCGGTCTGGCCAAAGAGGTGTACGGGGATGATGGCTCGGGTCTTTTCGCTGATCGCCTCGGCGGTCGCTTCCGGGCAGATGTTGAACCCGTCGGGCTCGATGTCGACGAACACCGGAGTCGCTCCGACCCGGTGGATGGCTCCGGCCGTGGCAAAGAACGTGAATGGGCTCGTGATCACCTCGTCGCCAGAACCGACTCCCAGTGCCATCAGCGACAGCACCAGGGCGTCGGTGCCCGAGCCGCAGGAGACTGCGTAGCGGGAGTCGCAGAACGCGGCAATGTCGGCCTCCAGCGCAGCGACTTCCTCACCGAGAACGAACTGGCCGCCATCGAGTACCCGGGCGACCGCTTCGAGCAGTTCCTCGGCGATCGGGTGGTGCTGGGCCGAGAGATCGATGAAGGGGACGGGCGGAAGGGCCGCGGTCTTTGGCGAGTCCATTCGCTGGGGTCCGGAGGCGAGGAGAAGGTGGAGAGTTGGAGCCAGTCCTCGGGGGGGGCGGTACTGTATGAGTACGCCCTGAGGCGGTCAAGATGAGCCGCCGGTCTCCCGATCCGCCGCCTGGTCGACTCGCTACCGACTCTTTTTCTCGCCCTTTTTCCGCCGCTTCTTCTTTCTCTGGGCCGCCCGTTCCCTGGCGTCGGCCAGGACTCCCTCGGGGTCGTCCAGGAAGGCATCCCGGCACCCGCTGCAGCAGACCCAGTAGGTCTTACCCTTGTAGCTGACCTTCGAGGTGCCCTTGCCCTCGGTGACGATGCACAGTGGTCCGAGGTTTGCGGCGGCCAGCCTGGTTCCGGCTCGGGTGAAGCCGATCCCGGCCACCCGGGTGTAGAACGTGCTGCTCTGGCGACGACGTTCGTGCAGTACCGTCATCCGCTTGGGATTGAGCGTGCGGATGGTCATCCGGTGCACCTGCTTCTTCTTGTCAGCCTTCGATTCGAGCACCAGCGATCCGTCGCTACCCGGCTTGCCGGTGTAGCTGCGTCGCGTCTTGTCGGCCATCGTGGCTTCCAGGGTGAAGAGCCTGGTTCGGGTGTTGTAGCCGAAGAGTCCCTCGACGATCAGCTTGCTTTGAGGCGACTTGTAGCGGATGGCGACCGAGGCGGCGGCGGCGGCGGCGGCGGGCTTGGGCTGGTCCTTGAGGACGGGTGAGTCGGTCTTGAACTGCCAGGTCCAGCTGGCCTTTTCGCTCCAGGCCCCGCTGGCCGAGCCGCGACGGGGTTGCCCGACGCCTCGCCAACCACCGATCATCGGGTTGAATCGCTTGAGGGCGTCTTTTGAGTTGAGGGGCTTGGCGGGCCTGGCGGTCTTTTTTGCCGAGGCGGGTGTGTCGAGTTCGGAGCGGGCCGGGGACGGGATCAGGCTGGCCAGCAGCATGAGAGTGACCGGCAGCAGGATCGGGTGTCGCGGCATGGCTGTGAAGCTCCAGGACCATCGAACTCTGCCCCAAGGATACCACGGCGAGCCGGGTTTGGTGAGGCGTCTGCCGGCAGTTACTCGCGGGTGAGCTGTCTGAAGCGAGCCATCAGGTCCTGGGTGATCGGTCCCGGAGATCCGTTGCCGATGGTGCGTCCATCGAGGCTGACCACGGCGATCACCTCGGCAGCCGTACCGGTCAGGAAGCACTCCTGAGCGGTATAGATATCGTGTCGCACCAGCGCGGTCTCGCGGACCTCGTATCCGGCCTCTCGAGCCAGGCTGATCACCGAGTTGCGAGTGAGACCTTCGAGGATGCCGGACTCGGTGGGCGGGGTCCGGACCAGGCCGTCGGTGATGATGAAGACATTGTCTCCGGTGCACTCGGCCACTTCACCCTTGTGATTGAGCATCAGGGCTTCGACGAACCCCGCGTCGGTGCCCTCGATCTTGGCCAGGATGTTGTTGAGATAGTTGAGTGACTTGATGCGGGGGTTGAGTGCCCCGGGGTGGTTGCGGATCGTGCTGGCGGTGACCAGTGGCATCCCGTTTTCGTAGAGCTCCGCAGGATACAGCGTGATGGTATCGGCGATGATGATCACGACCGGGTTGGCGGTCTTGCGGATGTCGAGTCCCAGCGTGCCGGAACCTCGGGTGACGACCAGCCGCACGTATCCGTCGTCGATTTGGTTGGCCCGGACGGTTTCGCCGACCGCGTCGATCATCTGTTGCCGATCCAGGGGGATCTCGAGCCGGATGGCCTGGGCGCTTTGGTAGAGCCGATCGACGTGTTCTGCGAGCAGAAAGACGTTTCCGCCATAGACGCGGATGCCCTCGAAGACACCGTCTCCGTAGAGCAGTCCGTGGTCGAAGACGCTGACGCTGGCCTCTTCGGAGGGGACCAGCGAGCCGTCGATGTAGACCTGGTTGGTCATCGCAAGGGTCAGCGGTTGTTGGAAGACGGCGTCTGACCCCGACAGCCGATCCGACTTTGGCGCGGTTCAGGCGGCCTGGCTCACCGTCTCGACTCGACCTTCATCGAGTCGGACGATGCGGTGAGCGCGGCAGGCGATCCGTTCGTCGTGGGTGACCATGATGATAGTCAGCTGCTGAAGCTCGTTCAAGCTGGCCAAAAGCGACATGATTTCCTGGCCGGTGGACGAGTCGAGGTTGCCGGTGGGTTCATCGGCCAGCAGCACCCGCGGTTGCCCGATCAGTGCCCGGGCGATCGCCGCCCGCTGCATTTCACCTCCCGATAACTCACTGGGCCGGTGCTTGATCCGGTGCCCCAACCCCACCTTGTCGATGATCTCCCGAGCCTGCTCGCGGATCGCCTTGCGGTGTCGCCAGAAGGTGAGTGTCGAGTGTCGGATGGCCAGGGGCGAGACGACGTTCTCCAGCAGAGTGAACTCGGGCAACAGGTGGTAGGACTGGAAGATGAAACCGAAGTTGCGGTTCCTGAGAGTGTCGCGTTGACGTTCCTTGAGAGTGTCGATGCGGCGTCCGTCGCAGTGCACTTCGCCGACGCTGGGAGCATCGAGCAGTCCGAGCACGTGCAGCAGGGTGCTTTTGCCAGAACCGGATTGGCCGACGACCGAGAGAAACTCACCTTGTTCGAGTTCGAGATCGACGCCGCGGAGGACCGGGATGATCAACTCGCCCTTGCGGTAGGACTTCTCGAGAGCGACGCAACTCAGACGGGGAGTCGTGGTGTCGGGGGTGTGGTCGAGAGTCGTGCTGGTTGCGGCGGGTGAGGAAATGGCGGTGGCCCAGGCGTCGCGAGCCTGCTGGCTGACGTCTGTTGAGTCGGGAGGTGTTTGCTGCGGTGTCTGCTGCGGTGTCTGCTGCGGTGTACTCATGGTTGGTGGTTGTCCTGTTGGAGTTCACTCGTAGCGGAGTGCCTGGACGGGGTGGAGTGTTGCGGCTCGACGAGCGGGCAGGATGCTGGCGAGCACGGCGATGCCGATGGCTCCTAGCGCGATGCAGCTGACCGTCAGCGGGCTGACGGACGTGGGGATTTCGGGGAAGTAGTAGATCGTCTCATCGAACACCTTTCGGCCCAGCAGCCAGGTGATCCCCTTTTCGATCTCGTTGATGTAGTAGACAAAGGTCAGTCCCAGCAGCACTCCGACCCCGCTGCCGACGACTCCCAGTGCGAGTCCGTAGCCGAGGAAGATGGACATGATGCCCTGGCGGCTGGCACCGAGTGCCTTGAGGATGCCGATGTCCCGG
>Ga0310125_10000614_pt1 | contig 17184 bp, 18 predicted proteins | sample CB11b_Tmax_Bot8__FD_203508 | JGI IMG/M metagenome (GOLD analysis project Ga0310125, IMG submission 203508) | Marine microbial communities from Western Arctic Ocean, Canada - CB11b_Tmax_Bot8 | ecosystem: Environmental > Aquatic > Marine > Oceanic | place: Canada: Western Arctic Ocean | collected... | reverse complement strand
GTCCCGGGTGAAAACCGCCCGGGAAGTGGGGAATTCGCAGAGCAAGGGATCGCCGGCGATGGCCCGGGACAGCACCTGGCTAACCGGGAATCCGCTGCCGGCAAGATCTATCGCGGGGGCGAAGACCTCTGCCAGGGATAATTGGCCGTAGCGTTGATGGGTGGCCAGCCAGCTATCCACCAAACCCGGCACCGAGACCGATAGGATACCCGTCAATGGGATACCGCCCAAACCGTCGGCGTAATATTCCCTGGTGGCGGCGTAGGGAGCGGCGCCGGTGCCGTTGCACACCTCGATACGCCCTGTTTCCTGTTGGTAGACCATGATGAAGCCGTCGCCACCGGCACCGGACATGAGGGGTTCCACCACGTTGAGGGCCGCCGCGGTGGCGATGGCGGCATCCACGGCGTTCCCGCCCTTTTGCAACATGGCGATACCCGCCTGGGATGCCAGGGGATGACCCGAGGAGACCATGCCGTTACGCCCCATGACCACGGGACGGTAGGCTTCGAAATTCCTGCCGTGGGGCGATCGGGTCATCGTAGCCTCCCTATTGGCTGGGATCAAAGGATCATGGTGGCACTATACTTCCAGGGCAAAGTATGGGCGGGGTGACGAAAGGCGTCAAGGCTGGGCTGGCGCCGAGACGGGCCCGGTTTTCGGGCAAAAAAACAGGCCCCGATAAATCGGGGCCTGTTTTGATCTGATCCTAAAAGCTCCGGCGAGGTTCAGTTCCCGCCACAGCCGCAACCGCTGTTGCCGCAGCCGCCACTGCCACAACCACATCCGCCGGAACCGCATCCGCCGGCGCTGGCGTACATCGGGTTGTTGATGACGAAGCCAACCTGGCCGCCCAAGTTCTCGACATAGTCTATGGTTGCTTCTTCCAGGAAGGGAGCGCTGTCAGAATCCATCAGGAATTTGACCCCTTCGACATCCAGGACCGTGTCGTCGGCCTGACCCTCCTTTTCCATGGTCAGCATGTACTGGACACTACCGGACTCCGACGGCATCGCGATAACCCGCAGAGTGCCTTCCCCCTCACCTTGCTCTTCCATGACTTCCTTGAGTTTTTCGACCGCCAACGTGGTGACTTCCATATCGTATACGCTCCTAACAGCGGCGTTTATTCAGCCAATCAGCAGTGATTAAATTAACATAGCCAGAACATTAAAGTCAACGCCGCCAGGAACGCTTGAGGCGGGTTCTCAAGCAGAGACAAATAGTGTCAGCCATTGATTGACAGGTCGGAAATAGCTTCACTAACCTGGCATATAACGAATCAAGGCAATCGTACCGGCGGGAGACATGACTCCCGACACCCAAGGGGACGGACCCTGAATAGGGCCCGTCCTTTTTTTGTTCAGTTTGTTTTCCAGTCACCGGGTCACTGGGCCTAACGGAGAGGGACATTGGTGGAACTGGCGCTTGAGCAAGGACTCGTCAGGGACATGCAAAGGGAAATGGAAATGATGCTGGAGGGTTTGGAATCTTACCGGCGGGGCCTGAGCGAGCCTCCCTTGATACGGAAATGGAGCGCGGCCCTGCCGGCCCGGACTGATAACGACGGTGACTCATCCAACGGCGCCAGCATCACCCTGCGGCTGAACCGCAAGGCCCTTTGCGGAGGCGGGCTGCTTGGTGGGGGGTTGCTGGGACTGGCCGCCTGCGCCGGAAAGGCCTTCGGCTGGCGGTAGCCTCCCCACCGTTTTGAGCAAAAGAGGTCCCCAGGCATCAGAGATAATTTTGGTTGCCGGCGTAGAGGCGCGCGGCCTTGCGGCTTTGCCGTTATATACCGACACAATTCTGATCTCTGCGGTTTAAAAACTTGGGGCGGCTGATCCGGATAGTAGGGGTGAAATTGTCCAGAGAACCGGCCAGCCTACCCAAGTGGTGACACCTTTAGCCTCGGAGGATATACTGGCCCCGCCATCCGCACCATCGCCATCATCCTTTGGATAATCTAGACGGGAGGATCTCCTCCGTGAGTTGGGATATTGAACCGGTGGCCGGTCCCCACGAGAGCACTGCCGAGGCCCCGGCTTGGGACGGCGAAACCCTGCCCTTCGGCCACCCTCCGGCCCACCGGATCCTGAGCACCGATCCTGAGCCAGAGGGCGGTTGGGTGTCAAACCGGACCACCCTCAACGGCCACCACCCCACCGGCCGCTGCTTCGGAGGCCCGAACATGGGCGCGCCGTACGCAACCACTTTGGGCCGGAATCCGCTCCGCGGCAGGATCCAGCGCGCCGGCCGGAGCGTGTTCCCGTGACCATGGGCCCCATCACCGTGGACCACCAAACACCGGTGGCGACCCTCACCATCGACCGGCCCCGTCAGAGGAACGCCATCAGCTTCTCCATGTGGCATGAGATGGCCCGGGTCCTTAGAGAGTTGGACGCGGACCAGACGGTGCGGGCGGTGGTCATCACCGGCGGGGGAGACCAGGCGTTTTCCGCCGGGGCCGACATCAACGACTTCGAGGAGCACCGCTCGGATTCAACCAAGGGCCGACAATACAACGACGCGGTCAACGGCCTGCTAGCCACCGTCGTCGGCATGGCGACCCCTACTATATCCATGATCCGGGGATTCGCCGTGGGCGGCGGCTGTGAGCTGGCCATCGCTACCGATCTGCGCATCGCCGCCCACGGCAGCAGATTCGGCATCCCGGTGGCCCGGTTGGGTATATCCATCGGCCACCGGGAGATGCGGGGATTGGTCGATCTGGTGGGCAAGGGCAACGCCCTGTACATCCTGCTCTCAGGCAGGCTGATCGACGCTCAAGAGGCCAAGGAGATGGGCCTAGTCAACCAGGTGGTGCCCCCTGAAGAGCTGGAACCGGTGACCTATGGACTGGCCCAGGGGATAGCGGCCCTGGCCCCTCTGTCCCACGCCGTGAACAAGCTGACCCTGCGGCAGTCCTTGGCCAAGCCCGATCCGGCCAGCTTGAACCAAGCCGAGGCCGATCTTCCATTGACCCAATTCGACACCGAAGACTACCAGGAAGGATACCGGGCCTTCCTGGAAAAACGCCCGCCAAAGTTCACCGGGAAATAGGCTAAGCCAGATTGCCCACCCGCAGCAAAAGAGTCAGGGCGGACCGCCTGTTGGCGGACTCGGGTTTGGCCGAAAGCAGGGAACAGGCCCAGGTCATGATCATGGAGGGTCTGGTCTTCACCGCTTCAGAGCGGGTCCTAAAGGCCAGCTCCCTATATCCAAGCGGCACCGCTTTCGACGTTAAGGGCAGGCTGCGATTCGTTGGCCGGGGCGGGTTGAAGTTAGCCCATGCCTTGGACACCTTCGAAATCGATGTTGACGAGTTCGCCGCCTTGGACGTGGGGGCTTCCACCGGAGGGTTCACCGATTGCATGTTGCAACGGGGCGCGGCCCGGGTCTACGCTCTCGACGTGGGTCATGGGCAGTTGGACTACCGGTTGAGGACCAACCCCCGGGTGTCGGTGATGGAAAAGGTCAACGCCCGGAATCCCTTTGAGATTCCCGAACCGGTGGACATAGCCACCATCGACGTGTCCTTCATCTCCCTCACCCTTGTGCTGCCCGAAGTGATGCGTCATCTGAAAGAGGACGGCCACGTGTTAGCCCTGGTCAAGCCCCAATTCGAAGCGCCGAAGGAGGACGTGGGCCGGGGCGGGGTGATCAAAGACCCCAAAGTCCACGCCCATGTATTGAGCCGGATCATCAACTGGGCTGTGGACCAAAAGATCAGATTGCGGGATATCTGCCCATCGCCCATACTGGGCGACGCTGGGAACCGCGAATTCTTCGTCGACCTGCAAAAGCCCTAGTGCCTCGTCAAGGGAAAAAGACTCGTGGGATCACACCTCCGTCCTAACCTTCCTCCGTTACGGGCGGAGGGATTGGTCCCCTCCCTTCATGAAGTGAAAATCCCCGATCCTTGATACACATAAAACCGGCATCCCAAAATCTAAGGATTTGAATAAAGGACTGACAAGATGGATGTAACGGAACTGGCCGAACTATTGACCAGTCAGGGCAAGACCGTGTCGGTGGCTGAAGCATGCACCTGCGGACTGGTGGGTTACATGCTGGGCACCGTGCCCGGCAGCTCCCGGTATTTCCCTGGCGGGGTCATCGCCTATACCGGCGGTCTCAAGCAGTCGATCTTGGGCGTGTCCGATGAACTCTACAACACCAAGGGCAGCGTCAGCGAAGAGATGGCCATCGCCATGGCCAAAGGGGTTCGGGAGTTGACGGGCACCGACTACGCCATCTCCACCACGGGTGTCACCGGTCCGGGACAGGGACGCTCCGGGTTGGCGGTGGGCACTTTCTGGATCGGCCTGTCGGCCAAGGACGGCTCCGACACCGCGGTGGAGATCAACGTGGGCAGCGACCGCGACGGCAACAAAAGGGGAGCGGCCCAGGCAGCCATCGACCTGTTGGGAAACCGCCTGAAGAACTGCTAGACCTGAAACCTTCGCCTGAAACCCTCGGATGGAGGCTGGTTTGCTGCTCATCTTCGGTTCCATCGCCGTCACCATCATGTTCCTGGCCTACTGGCTGGAGGACCACAGCAAATGGATGGTGTTGGCCTTCGCGCTGGGTTCGGCCCTGACGGCGGCTTACAGCGGCCTGGCCGGGGTTTACCCCATCACGGTGATCGAAGGGCTATGGACGTTGGCCGCCTTGCGGCGCTTCTCGAAACGCCACCGTGGCCAAGCCCGTTCACCAACCTGATGGACTCACCGGCTCAAGGTTAGCCCGTATCCCGCAAGACCATCGGAGGATCAGATGCTAAGATTGTTCAGGGTCGAGACGCCTTTCATAGCGGTGCTCAGCGGGCTCGCCCCGCTGTCCTGGTGATGAATCGTTCCAGGCCTGCTCGGACTGCTGGGCAACACAGCAGCCGGGCTGGCCACGGCACCCGCGTTGCAGGTGCTCACGTGGCCACTGTTGGGACGGGGTTGGTATCTGAACCTCGCCCACAGGGAGCGGTGGAAGTCGGTTTGAAACAAGCGCTCCGGCCTGGTTCTGATTTTGTCCACCGTCCTGGCCGTGGCGGTGTAGGGTCTGCGGTTCGGCGGATTACTGGGGCCCAGTCCACTGTAGGCACCGGAGGCCAGGGGTTTTGGCACAATCCCAATACCAAAACAAAACAGATTCGATGATTACGAAATCACCCCCACTCTAACTCTCCCACGTGGGGGGGAGGACGAATCCCTTCCCCATGAAGGGGGAAGATTAGGATGGGGGTGGATCCCTTAGGAACAAATTCGTGCTGCCCAGGGTACTACCCCTTCACGTAAGCCATCTTCTCAGCCACCTTAACGTCTCTCACAGTAAAGATATCAACCCCTCGGAGCTCCCTCTTTTTCCCATCACTGCCGGTCCAACGGTATCGCCACAGTATGGCGCACCTGTCTTCCGCCACAAACATATCCTCGGTTTCAAAGTTGGCGTCGGGCGACGACTCAAAAAATCTTCCCACAGAGCCCGCACCGCGGCTTGCCCCTGAAAACTGGTCCCGTCGGGCGGCGACGAAGTGCTTTCAAACACGCAGTCATCGGTCATCGCCGCCATGATACCGTCGACGTCCTTTCGGTTGAAGGCGTCGTTTAATCCGTTTACCACCGCCTCGATTTGCTTTGAAATGGCCGATAAAGAAGCGTTCTGTTGCACGTCTCTCTCCATTCAAACAAAGGGTTGAAACAGAGGATCTGAAACAAAGGATCCAATAAACCGGAATCTTCTGGTCAAAAGAGCCCAGCAGACCGGCTAACCCGGCTTCAGGACCTGTTGAGTCTCACTGTTGGCAATGATTCCGTCCCACCGGTACTCCATGGTAGCCATCTCGACCCTCCGCCAGGTTTCAGACTGGTCGTGGTAATGGGGGCTGCCCGGATGCCCCGAGCTGCCCAGCGGGACCACCCACAGAGAGTTCTCCCAATCGGCCAGATCATAGGCGTAGCGGGCCACCGAAAGGCCGGTGACCGTGGCGAAATTCGCCGCGGCGTAGGAGCCTGCCAGGGGAGTGTCTCCATCGCCGCTGTGGGGAATGGCCGGCGGGTCCAGCAGGTCCGCCATCTCCGGATACGCCGCCGAAAGGGTGTGCTTTGGTCTCGCTTGGTGCAACCGGTCCCAGCGCCAGTCATCCTGGTTAGCGCCAAGCCTCTGAATCAGATCATCCACCCCCTTGGCCAGGGCGCGGGACATGATGTCCCGCCAGGTGTCTCCCGGCGCCAGCCAGCGCCGGTCGTCCTGGCCGATGGCCTCAACCAATCTCGCCTTCAAACGCCCGATGAACAGCCCCAGACCCCGTCCTTCAGGGTTCCACGAAGCCTTAGCCAGATCGGCTCCCAGATTGATCTCCAATACCTCTTTCAGCAGAGCGTCTCTAAAGGCGCTGTAGATGGTGGGCTCCACCCTTCCGGCATCCATCTTGGCGTCCCATTGGATCAACCTTTCCCTGGCCTCGGCCGACGCCGGGCTCCTGGGCTCCACGTCCTTTAGGAAATCCACGTAGGCTTGAGCCGGTATGGACACCATCTCCCGGTGGACCGCCGCCATTTCCGCCGCCGATGGCCGGTCTAGGGCTAGCAGGCCATCGGTCACCCTCCTGACCCGGAACCCGGGGGTGAAATCCAGGGCGATGTAGTAGGGATAATCGTCGCCCACCGGGCGGTTGTTGGCCGTGGCTACGTAGCCCTGTTCCGGATTTATGCCGCGGGGCAGTTCATTGAAAGGGATGTATCCCTCCCATTCGTGGTCACCAGTCCAGCCGGGCACCGGAAGCCAGGCATTGGCCATGGACCGGATGGGGATCCGGCCCCGGCACAGGTATCCGGCGTTGCCCTGGACATCAGCGAACAGGAAGTTGTTGCACGGGTCTACCCAGTCTTCCATGGACGCCACCAGCTGGTGGGAATCACCGGCCCGCAGCATGGTCAGCAACGTATCGGTCCAAGCAGCGGCCCCGGAATCGGCTCCCTCGGTGGCAGTGTACTTGAAGGATATCCCGGTTCCCTTAGCGGGGTCGCCGGAGATCACCGGCCCGTGCTGGGTGACCCACGACTGTATGGTCCGGGCCTCGCCATCTTTGACCTTGATGGTCTCCTGGTGGACCTCAGCGGGCAACCACCGATCCCGGTACAGGTATTGCCCTGGGTCATCAGGCTTGAACCGTTCGATATAGAGGTCTTGGTAGTCGGCCCAGGTATGGGTCACCGACCAGGCCACGTCCCGGTTGTGGCCGAAGTGGGGAAACCCGGGCAGTCCGGCGAACGATAGTCCCACCACGTCGAATTCCGGACATTCCAGATGGTTCTGATAATAGACGTTGGGCGTGTCTAATCCCCGGTGGGAATCTCCCGCCAGGATGGGCTTTCCGGTGGCGGTCCGCTCACCGGCCAGGAGCCAACTGTTGCTGCCACCGTCGCTCTCATTGAGATAGTTGAGGGCGGCGGCCCCCCGGCTCAACTCCTCCAACCCATGGTCCAGGCTTTGGGCTGATCCCTCTCCATAGACCTCGCCCGAGACCTCGCCCGGCGGCAAAATGACCAGATGGCCCGGCTGGTAACCGGGGAAAAGCATCGCGGCCTTCTCCGGGCCAAGCTTCTTCACCACCTGAGCGCGCCAGATCTTGGATTCGAAAACGCCCATGAGGACGTGCCTGACCTTGTAGACTAGCAAGCCGTGCCAGGGCTCCCAGGGCTCTGGATCTATGCCGGCGATGCTGTATTCCACCGGCAAGGGATCTGTGGATCCGATGAAGGCGTTGACCCCCTGGGCATAGTCATCGAACATCCGCCGAGTCTCGCCCTTGGTGTATTCGTAGTCTATTATGGCGCTGTCCGCCAGCCGGAACCGGCGCATCAGCACGTCCTGCTCAGCGGCGGTCTCGCCCACCACTTCCGCCCACCTTCCGGCGCCCCGCCTGCGGTCATATTCCATCTGCCACAGCCTGTCTTGCGCGGTGACAAATCCCTGGGCGAAGAAGGCATCCCGGAGATTCGACGCCCTGACGTTGGGGATACCCCACCGGTCGCGGTAGATCTCCACCTGGGCTTTTAACCCAGGCACGCTAACCGTGCCGGTTAGCGTGGGGAGGGCTTGCCGCAGAGCCTGTTTATCGATCACCGCAACCATGTGACACTCCCAGAGCACCTGACATTCGGAACTTCCGGGCATATTATCATACGGCTCTCTTTATCAACACAGGAGACCCGGGCTCCCATCGCCAGGATTGACCGCCATCATCGCGTTGGCTAACATCTCCTGGCACCCTCGAGATTCCCAGGAGATCTTTTTCCCATTCAACGGGAGGCCGGCTATGCGGATCGCTCAAAACGTGTACAGCACCCACATCCAAGAGGACCAAAGCACCTTTGGGGCCATGCACCCCGGCGGCACCCAGATATATTTCGTCGGCGACCCCAAAGAACACATGGTGATGGTGGATTCAGGAGAGCCGTACCGGGCCTGGGCCAAACAGATCCTGGATTATCACGCCGAGTTGGGCCGCCCGAGGATCTCCGGGATATTGATCACCCACGGGCACAGCGACCACATCGGCGGGCTGGACCGGCTGCAGGAAGCCTTCGGCTGCCCGGTGCGGTGCCACCCGAAGTTGGAGCCCAGGCTGACCCACCAGCTAGGGCCGGGTATCGTCGCCAAACTGCGTTCCAGAGAGTCCGTCGGCAGCGGGGGCGATGTATCCCTCAGGGCGTTCTATACTCCGGGTCACGAGGAAGACCACGTGTCCTACTACATGGCAGCCAACCGCGCCGTTTTCAGCGGCGACACCATCCTGGGCAACTCCTCATCCAGCATCAGGAACCTTGGCCAGTACATGAAGTCCCTTGACGTGCTGGCGGGGTTGCGGCCCGCCATGCTTTGTCCGGGCCACGGCCAGATCATCCACAACGGCGCCGCCAGGATCCAGTGGTACATCCAACACCGGCAGCAGCGGGAGGAGCAGATCCTAACGGCCATCCGGAGCGGCGCGGGCACCGTGGATGAGATGGTACTGGCGGTGTACCCCAGTAATCTGCGCAAGAACCTGCGGGGAGCGGCCGGGCGCAACATACGCACCCATCTGGAAAAACTGGTGGAAGAGGGCCGGGTCGCCGAGGATTCCTCGACGTATGCGCTGTCTATCAGCTAGATATCGCCCGGACCCACGGGCGGAAAACCGTCTCTAGGTCCGTTCCAGAAGCTCGATACGGACATCGTCGGGGGCCCGCACAAAAGCGACCCTGACCCCGGGCCTGATGGTGGTAGGTTCCCGGGCAAACTCGGCGCCCCGGTTCTTGAGATCAGCCACCACTTCGTCAATGCTTACCACCCGGAACCCAAAGTGGTCCAATCCCAGATGAGGATCTCTCAACGACGCTGGGATGGTATCGTCTGCCGCGGCTATGAAGATATCCAACCCGTCCAGGTTAAGGTCTATCCTGGGCTCACCGTCGGACTGGATGGACTCATTGACTATGGCGTCGAACACTCTGTTGTAATAGTCCGCCGTTCCAATGGGGTCCCGGCTGCGTAGATGGATGTGGTCGTAGATGAATTTCGGCATTGGACTCCTCCCGTAAATGGGCCGTTGATCTGGTAGATCGGCGCGCGCCAACCGCCGTTTCGATACATCATGGAGACCGGCGTTCAAGACTATTTTCGAGGTTGTCTACGACGCCGTCTAAAGGTATCCCCGGCGCAAAATCGTGTCAAGGCCGCGTGATTGACGCCCTTTGCCCGCCCGCATACAATGCCTATGGGGCTGGCACGTCCGCCGGCCGCTTTTTACAACCGAATATGGCCTGCAGGTGGCCCCGGGACCTTCATGGTCCGGGGGTTTAAAAGGGAAGCCGGTGTGAATCCGGCGCGGTCCCGCCACTGTGACTGGTAAGCGTCTTCCAGACTGACCAGGAGCCAGGAGACCTGCCTCAGGCTTGACTTGACGGACCTTCGCGGACAAGGGTGCGAGTCATGTGACGCATGAGCCCGGCGAAGACGCCGGGTTTTTTTATGCCGCCGCGGGATCGGACCCACGGCCCGGCCCTATAAGCACCAGAACCGCTGACCGGAACCATTGATAAGAAGATGCCTGGAACAGGACTGAATATAATAGTCTGCGTAGACCCACGCCGTTGCCTGGCCCTTAAATCCAAGGGACGCAACAGCCTGGAGCTGCTCCGGGAGATAGGCGGCCTGGTGGGCGAACAGGGATTGGACGACCAGGTTAAAGCCACCCCCTGCCAGTGCATCTTTGGATGCACCTACGGTCCCAGGATCGATGTCATAAACCGGAGAACCGGTGAGAAGATCCTATACGGCGCGGTCAGCGGGCCGGTGAATATCTCAGTCAGAGGCAAGGTCACCATGGAGCGGATCCCGAACGATCTACAGGACCTGATCCAGCAAGCCCTGGATTGACTGGCCCTGTCCTATTGGAGAAGATGATGCTGCGCCAAATACTGGAAGACTGTCAGAAGGGCTTCGCCGAAGTGGTGATCATGCTATCCAACGAAGCGGCCTCCGTCGAAGTCTACACCATGTTCGACGACCTGCGGTTCAGCGAGGATAGCGGCAATATAGTCACCTTCATGGCCGAGGGCGGCACCCACATGCACCTCTACTTGGACCAGGTGAAGAGGGCCAGATTCATCCACGCCACCAACGAGCAGGGCCTGCCCAGCTACTCCCTTTGGCTGTTGAACCAGGAGGATGAACCCCTGCTGCGGGTGTATCTGAGAAAGTCGGAGCAGGATGAGACCAACCAGCCCCGGCACGACCACTTCATGGGTCTTACGGAAAAATACGGGGAGAGCATCAACCTGGCGGCTTAGACCAAGCCCCAAGGCCTTATCTATGAAACACATTGAACCCACATCCAACCCCATGGTGATTGGGTTTACCCAGGAACGGGGACAATGGCCCCTGCCATAGTCATCGCCGGAGTGCGCAGCGGCGTGGGCAAAACCACCATTGCCACCGGCATCATGGCGGCGTTGACCCGCCGGGGCCACCGGGTCCAGCCTTTCAAGGCCGGTCCCGACTATATCGATCCCAGCTATCACGCCCTGGCCTGCGGCGTCCCCAGCCGCAACCTGGACACCTGGATGCTGCCCCCATCAGCGGTCCTGGAACTCTACCAGAGGGCAGCCAGCCTCCGGGAAATATCGGTGGTCGAGGGGGTGATGGGCCTTTACGACGGCCACTCCAACCTGTCGGAAGAGGGCTCAACCGCCGAGCTGGCCAAGCTGCTGAAAGCGCCGGTGATCCTGGTGGCGGACGCCTCAAAGGTGGCCCGCAGCGTCGCCGCCGAGGTGTTGGGATACCAACGGTTTGACCCGGACCTCAATATAGCGGGCGTCATCTTGAACGGCGTGGGCAGTGACCGGCACCTGGATTTCTGCAAACCCCAGATCGAAGCGACCACCGGTCTCCCGGTGCTGGGCTACCTGCCCCGGCGGGATGACCTGGTCCAGCCCGAGCGCCACCTGGGACTGATCCCCACCGTGGAAGGCACCGTCGCCCGGCAGTGGTACGACACCTTGGTCCATCAGGTCGAAGAGACCATAGACCTGGACCGCCTATTGGCCACCGTATCGGATTCAGGCTCACAGGGAGCCAGAGGCGCCGTTACAAGATCCCAAGTTTTTCCGGCAACCTCTGAACCAAAGCGGGCCGTGATCGCCGTCGCCCAGGACCAGGCGTTCAGTTTCTACTATCAGGATTCCCTGGATCTGCTGGAGGCCTGGGGCGCCGAACTGGCGCCATTCAGCCCGCTGGAAGACCAGGAACTGCCCAGCGGCGCCGGCGGCATCTACCTGGGCGGAGGCTTTCCAGAGATGTTCGCCGCCGAACTCTCCGGGAACCACCCGATGCAAGCGAGCATTCGACGGGCGGTGGAACGGGGCGTGCCGGTCTACGCCGAGTGCGGCGGACTTATGTACCTGGGGAAAAGCCTTGCCGACCTAGAAGGAAAGGCTCACCCTATGGTGGGCGTCATCCCAGCTGTTTCCCGCATGTCGAACCAGCGGTTGACCCTGGGATACCGGGAATTGGAAGCCGCCTGCGACGGACCGTTGCTTCTTAAAGGCCAACAGGTCCGGGGCCACGAATTCCACTGGTCCACCCTGGAACAGCAGCCGGCAGCCGAGCAATCGGTCTACCGGGTGGTTAACCAGGAAAACAGGGCCGAGGGTTTCCGGGCCGGGAGTGTCTGGGCATCCTATATACACGTACACCTGGGCACCCATCCTTCGCTGCCCCGCCGCTTCGTAGATACTTGCGCCAAAACCGCCACCGCCGGCCGGTGAGCGAAAAATCCCTTCCCAGATGATTAGGGAAGTTTAGGATGGGGTGAATTCCCAATGAGCACCGAACAGGAAGGGCCTCAATCAGTAAAGGGCCCGCGCATCAACAAAGGCCTGGTCATAGTCAACACTGGCAACGGCAAGGGCAAGACCACCGCCGCCATGGGCCTGCTTTTCCGGGCCTGGGGCCGGGACATGAATGTCATCATGCTCCAGTTCATCAAACACTCCACCGCCAACTTCGGGGAGCAGCGAGCCGCCCAGAAGATGGGCATAGAGATCCGGGCCATGGGGGACGGTTTCACCTGGCGGTCGAAAGACCTGGAAGAATCCGCCGATCTGGCCCGGGCGCATTGGGAGGACTGCAAGGAGATCATCGCCGCCGGCGAGCACGATGTGATTGTCCTTGACGAATTCACATACCCCCTCCACTACGGCTGGATACCCGTGGAAGATGTGATCCAGGTCCTGAAGGACCGGCCCCAGATGCAGCACATCGTCATCACCGGGCGTCACGCCCCAGATACGTTGGTGGAATTCGCCGACCTGGTCACCGAGATGAATGTGATAAAACACCCCTACCACAGCGGCATCAAGGCCCAGCCCGGCGTTGAATTTTAGCCCAAGCGCTGACTGCCGATAGCCATAAAAGGAGCCTCTAATTGTCTATCTCCCCGTTGGTCGACCAGACCATCTCCCAGATATCGGCCCTGGACCAGGGAGCCATGGACGCCGCCCGGGTCCGGCAGGATGATCTGACCAAGCCCCTGGGCAGTCTGGGCCGCCTGGAAGAGCTATCGATCCAACTGGCCGGGATATTCGGCCTGGCCGCCCCGCGGATCCGCCGCAAGGTCATAATCCTGGCCGCCGGTGACCACGGCGTGGTGGCCGAGGGTATCAGCGCCTACCCCCAGGACGTCACCTCGGCCATGGTGATGAACTTTCTCAGCGGCGGCGCCGCCATCAACGTCTTGGCCCGCCACGCCGGCGCCGAGATCGTCATCCTGGACGCCGGCGTGGCCGCCGACCTGCCGCCCAACCCGCTGCTCCGCTCGGTGAAGATAGGCCGGGGCACCGCCAACATGGCCCAGGGCCCCGCCATGAGCCGCCAGCAGGCGGTCCAATGCATAGAGACGGGCATCGAAACCGCCCAGGAGCAGATCGCCGAGGGGGCAGACCTGCTGGCCTGCGGCGATATGGGCATCGGCAATACCACCCCCTCAAGCGCCATCACCGCCGTCATCACCGGCGCTGACCCGGCGGTCACCACCGGCAGGGGCACCGGCATCAACGACTACGTCCTAGAGCACAAGATAACGGTGATCAAACGAGCCATCAAATCCAACGAGCCCGACCCCAAAGACGGCATGGACGTGCTGGCCAAGATCGGAGGGTTTGAGATCGGGGTCTTGGCGGGAGCGATGCTCGGGGCCGCGTCCCGCCGCCGCCCGGTAGTGGTGGACGGGTTCATATCCGGCGCCGCTGCCCTCATCGCGTGGACCATGTCCCCCGCCGCACGGCATTATTTCATCGCATCCCATCAGTCCATGGAGCCCGGCCACCGGGTGGGTCTGGAAGCCATGGGTTTGACACCTCTTTTGGACCTGGGCATGCGGCTGGGCGAGGGCACCGGCGCGGCGCTGTCCATGCACATCGTAGATGCCGCCGCCCGGTGCCTGGCGGAGATGGCGACCTTCGCCGAAGCAGGGGTCTCGGAGCGCTCAGAAGACGACCCCGTTCAAGATGAAACGGATGAAAGCCCCGGTTCAGGAGCCTGACTCTGAAGCCGTTCCTGGCCTCCCTGGGCTTCCTGAGCTGGTTTCCCGCCACCGGGCTGAGAAGAAGCACCCAGCGGGAGATAAGCGATTCCCGCGCCTATTTCCCCCTGGTGGGATTGTTCATCGGATTGGCCTTGGTGGTGTTGGAAGCAGGCTTTTCCAGGGTGGTCCCCGTTTATCTCACCGCCGCCGTTCTGGTGACATTCCCCATCGCCGCCACCCGTGGGCTCCATTTCGATGGCTTGATGGACGTCTGCGATGGCCTCTTCGGGGGAGCGACCCCGGAACGCCGGCTGGAGATCATGCGGGACTCCAGGGCCGGCTCTTTCGCAGTCGCTGGAGGCGTAAGCATCATACTGCTGAAATATGGGGCCCTGGTCTCTTTGCTCACCCTGCCCGGCCCGGAGAAGATATGGACCTTGGCCCTGTTCCCCACGGTTTCCCGCTGGGCCATGGTGGTAGCCCTAGCGTCATTTCCTTACGTCCGCAGCCGGGGGTTAGGGTCTCCGTTCCATCAGGGTGACATCTGGCCGGCAACCATCGTGGCAGCCGCGACGGCGTTGGCGATAGCCATGGTGGTGGCTGGACTGGGTGGCGTCGTGATCGTCCTGGGAATCACCGGCCTGGCCTGGCTGGCGGGAAGGGGGATGGCTTCCATGCTGGGAGGACTTACCGGCGACACCTACGGCGCCATCAATGAGATCTCCGAAGCCGCCGCGTTGATGGCCGCCGTGGCCCTTATCCCCCATGGTTTGATGGACCCCTTGCCCAGTTTGTTGGGAGCGGTTTAGCCGGTGAACGCCATCCCCAACGACGTCGCGATGCTGGCCCTGGCCCTGCTCTTGGACGTGACCTCCCGGGAGCTGCCCACCCGGTTTCATCCCACCGCGTGGATGGGCCGAACCGTGGCCCTGGCCACTCGAAGACATCCTTCCGGGTCCAGAGCGGCCCTACTCTACGGCGCTGCCACCACCCTGGTCATAACCGGCGGATGGGCCGCCGCGGCGTTCTTCGCCGTCCGAGGACTGGGTGACATCCACGAAGCGGCTTACGTCTTGGGAGGGGCCGCCCTGCTCAGCACCACCTTCGCCGTCAAGGCCCTGCACCTGGCGGCGTTCCGGGTCCGTAACCTTTTAAGCGCGGGCAGCCTGGACCAGGTCAGAGAGCATATGGCGGCCCTGGTAAGCCGGGACACCACCCGGCTCACCGCCTCACAGGCCGGGGCCGCCGCCGTGGAATCGGTGTCGGAGAATATGTCCGACGGATTCATCGGACCCTGGCTGGCCTTCGCCCTGTTCGGCCTGCCCGGCGCCGCCGCCTACCGGGCGATCAACACCCTGGACAGTATGATAGGCTATCACGGCAGGTACGAGTTATTGGGAAAGGCCGCCGCCCGGCTGGATGACCTGGTAAACCTGCTGCCGTCCAGGATTACCGGCGTCTTGATAGTCGCGGCCAGCGCTCTGCTGCCGGGACAGAGCGCCCAGGGAGCCTGGCGGGTGATGGGGCGGGACCACCACTTGACCGAAAGCCCCAACGCGGGTTGGCCCATGAGCGCCATGGCCGGGGCGTTGGGAGTTCAACTGGAAAAGGCCCCGGAAACGGGGGGGTACAGCGGGGGATACAGCTTGGGCGGCCCGAACCGTCCCGTGGAGCCCGGGGACATCACCCGCTCCGTCCGGTCCATGTACCTGGTGGCGGCGTTGGGGCTGCCGGCGGGCCTGGCCCTGACCTATCTCAGGTCTTTATATCTATGGTAGATCCGGTCTCATCTGACACTTCCCCGGGAAAGTCGAATTCGGGGGCATGATTGGCGTGATCAGCAATCCCTTGCCTGGCGAAAAAGATCCCCGGATGCCCCCCCGGACGGTCCACGGGGGCATCAAACCAGCCGAGCTCCAGGCGTTGGGCATCGACCCGATCGACGCCCTGGATTTCAGCGCCAGCATCAGTCCCATCGGTCCTCCGGAAGGCGTCCGGGATGCCATAGCCCAGGTGGACCTGGCCACCTATCCTGACCCCCAATGCCTGCGACTCAGAGAATCCCTAGCGAAACACCTGTCCTTCCCGGGAGGAGGATCGGGCAAGATCTCCCCTGAGAACCTGTTAGTGGGCAACGGTTCCACCGAGATCATCCATCTGCTGGCCCGGGCCTGCCTTTCCAAAGAGACCGGGGGTACAGCCGGCGGCGAAACCGGCCCCACGGCTTTCATCTTGACACCAACCTACGGCGAGTACGCCGGGGCCTGCCTGATCCAAAAAGCTCCTGTGTTGACCCAGGACGCCGGTCCGCCGCCGGACTTCCGCTGGGACCTGGACCGGGCCGCCCAAACGATAGAATCCCGCCGTCCCGCGCTGGTTTTTCTGTGCAACCCCAACAATCCCACCGGCGTCTACCTAAGCTTTGATGAAGTCCAAGCGCTGGCCCAAAGCGCCGCCCATGAGGGCGGGATCTTGGTCCTGGACGAAGCCTACGCCGCCTTCGTGGCCTCAGCTTGGAACACCCTGGAAAACACCCTGCGGCTACTGGACCTGGGCAACGTAGTCATGCTCCGCTCCATGACCAAATCTCACGCCCTGACCAGCCTGCGCGCCGGCTATTCCATAGCCCCTGAAGCATTGACCGCCCTTTTGGCGTCGTATCAACCCGATTGGAGCGTCAACGGATTGGCTCAAGCCGCCGCCGAAGCCGCTCTGGATGATCCGGGATACGCCAGCCGCTCCCTCGACGAAGTGGCCGGCGCCAAACGGTTTTTGATAGAAAGCCTCATTGACCTGGGATTCAATGTTCCTCCTGCGGCGGCCAATTTCCTGTTGGTGCGGGTCAAAGACGCCCCGGGATGGAGAGATAGATTGGCCAGCCGCGGTATGTTTGTGCGGGATTGCACTTCCTTCGGATTGCCGGATTTCATCCGGGTAGGCGTCCGCCAAATCGCCGATTGCCAGCGTTTGGTCGAGGTCATAAAAGCTCTCATTTAAGCCAAGATCCCGGTTGGTTCTCAGTTGTCTCAATGGCATGATCACGGGGATGATCCCGGGCCAAGATGGGTCGGCAAAGACCGGCTGATGGCTTGCCCATTGACCCGGACCCGGTTAGAATTAAC
>Ga0310125_10000612_pt1 | contig 17197 bp, 14 predicted proteins | sample CB11b_Tmax_Bot8__FD_203508 | JGI IMG/M metagenome (GOLD analysis project Ga0310125, IMG submission 203508) | Marine microbial communities from Western Arctic Ocean, Canada - CB11b_Tmax_Bot8 | ecosystem: Environmental > Aquatic > Marine > Oceanic | place: Canada: Western Arctic Ocean | collected... | reverse complement strand
CAAGAAGTCAAACACCACCTTGTGGATGTCTGCTGCACGCCTAGCGGATTTGGATCTGCAGTTGGTTCAAGTTGGTCTGCAGGCGCCGTCCCAAGTAGTCGCACGTTCAACGAGCAAGATTGATAACGTGGAGAATATCTTTCGTCGGACCTTGCCTCCGGGCCAATATCGAATCGAGGTGATCCGCCAGGATGAATCGCGTGAACCATGGGAATATGCCATTGCATGGCGATACAACCCCAAGGACTTACCGGTGACACGAGCAAGCCAGTAGTTCCCATAAGCATTTCGAATGTCATCATTTACAAACAGGCATTTGGCTAACTTCGACCAGGTTGCACATTCTTTGGAAAATAAGGCTAGGACTTGCATATTAATGTCGATTAGTTTAATGTATACTAGTTCCTTGCGAGTGGCGTGTGAAGGATGAATGGCACGCGTATCTTCCGCTGTCCCGCCTTTAAGTGGACGACCAATAGCCGAAAGTCAATCAACTTCAAAAGGGACGATTGAGCTTTCATTCCGAGGTTAGGGAGCAGCAGTCTCGTACGGATCTAAGCCATTTGGAATGCGGCGATCTAGTCGATTACTTATTTTGTAGCGGCCTTTCTCAACTTGTTCATGGATAGCCATGAATACATCGGGTGGCAGTTACGATTGCAAGCCGGTCAAGAAGGTAGCTTTTTTAGCCCAGCGGCAAGGCGCATCGCGCTCGCCGTGGTTGGTTCCTAACGGCATCATGAAACAACACACCGGGATACTCGAGATCTGGGAGAACGGTAGCGCCAGGCTTCGAACGCTTTGCGATACCCTTGTTGCATCGCCGCGTGATCCGATCGTATCGAAGGACTTGGTCGGTCGGTACGGCTTGCGCCCGGGTCTTGAGTTGGAAGTCAATCTTTCCAAGGGCAACCCGGGACATAACCATCGTTCCAAGAAGCAACCGCGTAATAGGAAAAAGCGGAAAAAGAATAGATCAAATCCCGTTGAAGCCGGTGCACCGGGTGTTCATGAGATTCTGGCCATTGACGGCCTGTCGCCTGAGGAATACAGCAAGCAGCCCCACTTCGAGGATTTAACAACGGTCGATCCTGAGCCAAGACTGACTCTCGAGTTTCCCGACTGCCCACCTGCGTGCCGCCTGATCGATATGTTCTGCCCGATTGGATACGGCACTCGTGGCATGATCGTATCACCACCGAAAGCAGGTAAGACGACATTGCTTCAGAACATTGCAGTTGCAGTCAGCAAGAACCATCCGGATGTTGAGGTGATCGCATTACTGGTCGATGAACGCCCCGAAGAGGTGACCGATTTTCGGCGTAATGTTCCATGTACCGTGTTGGCCAGTTCAAACGATCATGACGTTGAACGTCACGTCGGCCTGGCCGTGTTGGCCATAGAACGGGCCAAACGAATGGCTGAATCGGGTAGGGATGTCGTCATCCTGTTGGACTCACTGACCCGCGTGGGACGGGCATTCAACACGGCGCCGGGTTTGGCGAATTCAGGTCGCACGTTGACCGGTGGCATTGATTCAGGCGCTCTTGCAATTCCTAAGCAGTTGTTTGGAGCGGCACGTCGATTTGAAGAAGGCGGATCCCTCAGCATTCTTGCCACAGCCCTGATTGACACCGGCAGCCGTGGTGATCAGGTGATCTTTGAAGAGTTCAAGGGAACTGGCAATATGGAATTGATACTTGACCGCAAGGTTGCAGAGCAACGTGTCTTTCCTGCAATGGATATTGCCGCGTCAGGAACCAGAAAGGAACATTTGCTCATGAGCGCCCATGAGCTGGAAACCATCTCGGCTCTACGCCGTCGCCTCCTGAGCATGCAGCCAGCAACGCAATTGGAACAATTGCTTAAAGCCCTTGAACGCTTTAAGACCAATGCCGACCTCGTCGGCTCCCCGGGCGGATCGCCCCAGGCCACGGCAAAGGCCTAGGAATGATACAAAACGATGGCCACATCGATCATGTCGATGACCCGATGCATGTGGTGCATGTAGTTTCCAGCCTTGATCCGCGACATGGAGGCCCGGTGACCGCTCTTATGGGGCTCGTTGAGGCTCAGTGTCATGCAGGCTTAAAGGTCAGCGTGCTGGCCACCTGGAATACCGGCGATAACCTGGATTTGGTGGACCGGTTGCGGGACCTTCAGGTTGATATCGAGTTAATCGGCCCTTGTGCGGGGGCCATCAGGTGGCACCGGGATATCAGACCGACCGTGAAGCGAGCTCTTGATTCTGTTCAGGTCGTGCATATTCATGCCATCTGGGAAGATGTGCTTCATGTGGCTGCACGTCAAAGTCAACGCCACAACATTCCCTACCTGATCCGGCCGTGTGGGATGTTGGATCCGTGGTGCCTGGCACAAAGTAGGTTAAAAAAACGTTTGTATATGGCATTACGCCTGACGCGAAACCTTGATCACGCTGCAGCGATTCACTTCACCACGCAAGAGGAAAGCCGCCTTACGGAACCACTGCGGATCAAGGCCCCTTCCCTTGTTGAGCCCAATGGCATTGACCTGCAGGAATTTGGAAAGTTGCCTGATCCAGGCTGCTTCCGTCGCCAACTAAAAGACATTGGCGATCAGAAAATCGTTTTATTCTTATCCCGACTGCATCCTAAGAAGGGGCTGGAACTGCTTATTCCCGCTTTCAGGCAGGCCAACTTGCAGGATACCGTATTGGTGATTGCCGGACCTGCAGATTCCCCAGCCTATCTGCAGAAACTACAGTCACTGGTGGAAGCAAATGGATTGGAAGGCCGTGTAGAATTTGTCGGCATGCTGCATGGTCAAAGGCGGATTGAAGCGATGGTTGATGCAGACCTGTTCGTCCTGCCCAGCTATCAGGAAAATTTTGGAGTGGCAGTTGTTGAAGCGCTGGCAACGGGAACTGCGGTTTTAATATCTGATCAGGTGAATATCTGTTCGCAGGTGAGTGACGCCAAGGTTGGTGTTGTGGTGCCGGTGGATACGGCCAGCCTGGCCGATGGTCTGGCATTGCTGATGTCCGATGTGCAACTGCGTCGCAATGCTGAAAGCGGAGCCCGTGACTTCGTCTTTCGTTCATATGATTGGCAGCATATTGCCAAACGGTGGAAACAACATTATCTGCAGATAGCTGCTAAATCATGACCAAGTTTGGTTTAGGTCCAGGGCGATGTGCCCGATCGGAGCGAAGGCAAGCCGATAGTTAGTTATCGTAGGATGTTCGACCAGAGGCTCGTTGATGTTATCGGATCCTGTTGATGTGGCGATGATTTCAAGGTCATTGCCCCCCTACCGGGTATATGTCCACCGCCGAATTGTTGCGGGTATTCCCCAGATCAATCTCCATTCCTTGGTCACCCATGCCCTGCACCGGTGGGATTGTCCACCACCAACTGAGATCCGGCCCATGGAATTCGGGGACGAGGCTCCAGACCGCAACAAGATAACTCCCGGTACCCTGCTTCGTGATTGGCAGCGTGCCGGACGGATCATTGACTGGATCGGCAAGTCCAATATTCGTGCGGTGATCGTCGAAGGTTATTTTGATTTGGCAAGGTTACGGATTCTTCGCTGGTGCCATCGTACCGGACTGCCTTGTTTCCTGACTGGTGACAGTAATATACGGGGTGATACAGCCAAGTTTCCAAAAAGCTGGTTGAAACAAATCCTCGTCTCCCGGGTGGTCTCATGGGTGCAGGGAGTCATGCCATGCGGCACACTGGGGGAAGCCTATTTTCTTAAGTACGGTGCTGACCCGAAGCGAGTGTTTTACTATTCACGTGAGCCTGATTGTGAAATGATTCAGAAACTGCCGTCGGATGTGATTGCCAAGGCAAAAAAAGAGTTTGGATTACGCGATGACCACAGGCGGATCGTTTATTGTGGCCGACTGGTCCCGATTAAACGTGTTGATCTTGCGATTGATGCATTTGCAGCAATTGCCAGGGAGCGCCCGGAATGGGATCTGGTTGTGATTGGCGACGGGCAATGTGAAGGCGAACTTAAAAAGCGTGTTCCCAGTGACCTGAGTGATCGCGTCATTTGGACCGGTTTTATTGCCGATCCGCAATATATTGCGGCTATTTATCGTGCATCCGACATCCTTGTACTTCCAAGTGATTTCGAACCTTGGGCCCTGGTTATTCTTGAAGCCGCGGCAGCAGAAATGGCCATCATTTCCAGTTATGCCGTGGCTGCAGCCGCAGAGGTGGTCCGTGAGGGTGTCAATGGTGGAATATTTGCCGTCGGCGACCTTGACGGCCTTATCCAGCGGATGCGGACGGTCACTCAAGCTGACCGCATAGATGATATGAAAGCGGCCTCCGCTCAACTGCTAAATGATTGGCGGACACGGGCAGATCCCGTCGAAGCACTTCGTGAAGCCTTAAAGACCGTGGAGGTGCTGTGTCCTGATGACCCCGACACGCACCAGGCGCCGGAGTAATGGTTATAGGAAGTTACTCCGTCCAGAACGGCATTTTGCAAAGACCGGTGGGATCATGAAGTTTGATCGAATGTCCGACAATAATCGCAGGAAATCACCCACTGGGCAGCGGGAAACTAGGTCGCGTCTGATGCGATTGAACTGAGCCACATGAGCACATTAAAACTGTATCTCGACCTGGTACCGTGGTGGGCCATCATCCTGGCGGCGTTTGGTTACACGATAACCATCATCCTGCTGCCAAACCGGATTCGCATTCAGTGCGCCCTGGCGGTCATGGTCGTGTGGCTGATGTTTAATAAGTTGGCAGATCTTGGATTCGTTCAGGCACTAAGTAAGGCAACCGCCTTTGCCGTGTATTACGGTGTTGGTCTTGCTGCAGTGCTTCAACCAGGACCCAAGCGCCGTTTAAATCCCCTTGTTTTCATCTATCCAGTGATGGCGGTCATTGCCTTTTTGTATGTCATGACGGTGACCGATCGGGATGTGGCGTTGGTGATCCGATTCCAGTGGCTCGTTTTGGTGGTCTCAGCCATTTTGCTGATGCGCACGGTAACCGATCATGTGGGTTTGATGCGCGTGCTTACGGGTTTGATGCTCGGGTCGCTAATCGGGCTGTTGGTCCTGTTAAGTGCCTTGGTACTCAACCCGGCTGCAACTTATGCCCGCGGGCTGGGTCGGATCTTTCCGTACCAGGCCAATCCGAACCAGATTGGCCTCATGTTTTGCCTGAGTGTATTTATTTTTGGATACTTTGCGTTACGGGCATCGAATATTACGACCCGGTCACTGATGATTGCTTTTGGTGCGATCAGCTTCGGACTTGGCTTGTTGACCGGAAGCAGATCAGTTGTCGTGGTGATGGCCATCCCCCTGCTTCCACTGTTGACGGCCGCAACCCGCCGCCCGGTGTTGACAGTTTTGGCAATAGGTATTGCTTATGGGATTTTGTCCTGGGTACTGGGAATGGCTGAGGAGAGGCAACTGCAGCGCCTGCTAAGTCCCACCAGTGAAAGGTATGAACTTATTGGCCACTATATCGAGGTGATTAAGGACCGCCCCATATTCGGGTTGGCCAATACAAGTGGTCAATCTTCAAGTGGCCATGTAGGGTTGACCCACCCGCATAATGCCTATATCGAGATGCTCTATCTCGGCGGTTTGACCCTGGCCGTGCCGATGGGGTTGTTGGTTTGCGTGTCCTTGGGAGGCGCCTTTTATACCTGGCGTCACCGGCGCAAGTTGCCAACTGATCCGGTATTGATCAATTGTCTTGCCGCCTTCATGTTTGCGCTGTACTTTCACGGTTTTGTGAATGGGACCATATACTATCCGACTTATACATGGTCATTTGTCCATGTTTTCATGTCCTTGTTGTTTATTACACTGGGAATTGAAACATTTCGCTACGTTAAGGCGACCAAGGTGGCATAGCCTCCGGTCTGGTCTTAGGATTTGCCAGCCTGGAGTTTATTGGCCTGCTTGGGGCCGCCGATATGCAACGTGTTATAGGCGGTGCGGCTGGACTTGAATGGCGCGCCCGGCGCCCAGGCACCTTGGGTCATCATTGGATTCAGTGATCCTGTATGGGTCTGTCGCTTGCGGATGAAACGGGCCATACGTTTCTCTAGCATTTTGACGACATCAGGATTTTGCTGGGCAATATTTTCATTTTCGTCCGGGTCCTGGACCAGGTCATAGAGTTCCCGTTTGGGCATGTAATGAAAATCCGGCTCTAGGGCAATGATAAATTTCCACTGGGGTGTGCGCCAGCCATGCTTTCTCATCCATGTGCATTCGGTAATGTAGAATTCAGAGTCATAGTTGGCCGGTTTGCCGCCTATCAAGCCCGTAAGGGAACGTCCCTCAAACTGTCTGCGTGTTTTAATCCCGGCGAGTTCCAGGAGCGTAGGGACGAGATCCTTGTGCTGATTGAAGCCGTTGAGCCGTAGACCTGCCGGTATTCGTTGGGGATACCGGATGATCAGCGGCACATGCAGGGTGACATCGTAAAGTCCATGGTGATCAAACCAGCAACCATGGTCATACAACGTCTCTCCGTGATCGCCGTTAATGACCACGATCGTATTGTCCAAGATCTTCATCGCTTCAAGCTGGGTGAAAATCTGTTGCAGGCACGCGTCCATATACGCAACTGCGCCATCGTACTGGGCGATCACGTAGTCTTTATCGGTAATCCCCGGGGGCAGAAAACTAGCATGGAAGTCACGAAAAGGCTTGAAGTCAAATACGGGTTTCATTGACCTGTTGTGGCGATCGAATTCATTACCGTGATAAAACATCCGGTCGTATGGTGGCGGTGGCAGGTAGGGTGCGTGTGGATCCATGTGCCTTAGAAGCATGAGCCATGGTTTGCCTTCCCTGTGCAACTGTTCAATTTTTGGTTGGGCCACTTCATTGAGTCGTTCAGCCTTGTGCAGTGGTCGTTGGGACCATGTGCCCCAGACTTCATCGTGATTGAGGTACTCGTCAAAGCCGCGGGATGCTGCATTGCCGGTAAAGCCAACGCAGCAGGATGAATATCCATGCCGGCGTAGAATCTCAGGCAGTGTTTTGACCTTGGTCGTCATCCCGCCCTTATGTCGAAGCGCCACGACCTGGGTATCAAAGCAGTCGCAGCCGGTGAGCATCGATGCGTAGGCGGATGTGGTGGGGATGTGTGGGCTGTAGGTTTGCTGGAAAATCGTTCCCCCCAGGGAAAACCGATCAATATGCGGAGTGGTATGGCGAGAGTAGCCATAACAGCTCATGTGGTCTGCACGTAACGAGTCAATGGCAATCAGCAGAATATTTGGATGGCGGGCGTGGGGGTTTCTTCTACGTTTCGGCTTTTGCATGCCTGCTTCCCTGTCAATTCACCGCACACGCCTGCAGGCAGGCTTGCATATGACCACGGGACTCGCCGGCGATCGCAACGCATGATGCCAGGTCAAAGTCCTTGGCGCCGATGATTTCCAGGTTGACTGGACCATCATATTCAGCCTCATGCAGTCGGCGAATAAAACCGAGCAGGTCGATATCGCCACGTCCGTTGGCCTGCATGGGTGGTGAACCGGGTCCTTGTTGGCGACCTTTGCAGTCCCGGATATGAACATGCTTGATGCGACCCATGACGGCATCGAGGGCTTCAGTTGCATTTTCACCGGCTCGATGAATGTGGCTGGGGTCCATATCAAGACCGAAGGCGGGGCAATCAATCTCCTCCAGCATGCGCAATGTTGTGGGTGTGTCGTAAATTGCTGCGCCAACGTGGGCCTTGACGCATAGCATGACGCCATAGCTTGCCGCACGATCGGCCAGGTTCTGCAGGGATATGATTGATTCAGCCAGTGATTCTTCACTGCCGGCCTGGCCACCCGGACCACAATTGATGATTGGAATGCCAATCTCACAAGCTGCTTCGAACGCTCGGGTCATGGTGTCAACATCCTGTGAGGGTTGTTCCATTGCAGTGATCGGGATGTCATATTGTTCAGCCAGGGATTTGATCCTGGGTGCGAGTGTTTCCCATTGGTCCAGGACGAGATGTTCACTCATGGAATCGATGGCAGAGATTTCAAGTCCGTTATAACCCAGAAGAGAGGCGTATTTGAACGCCATCTCCATGTCATGCCCTCCGAACAGGACTGAATTAAAACCTAGTTTCATTTTCCATCAACCACCATGATCCGGTGCACGGGTGGCACACAGATTGATTGGTAAAGAAAGTTTAAAATCGAATTATATCAGGTCAGTTTAATTAAGGGTCATAAAGGCGTGAGCAGCCTAGAACAACGTGTAAATAAACGGGGCTGCCGGCCCGGCGGTTCCAAACAGAATCAATGCGCCCATGAGCAGTAGAACGAGGATGATTGGCGTAAGCCACCATTTCTTGTTGAAACGCAGAAAGTCCCATGTTTCTCTTATGATCCCCTGTTGAGACCGCTCGGCTTGCTTGGCGAAATCATCTTTGGGTTCCGATTGCACTTGATTGTCCGGTTGATTCATCAGATTGCTCCGGGGCTAGAACTGGCGAAAATATCTTTCGGTCTCGTCGGCCGTATCATGATCTATCCAATACGTGTCGGCCTGCCGATCAATACGCCGGTTCATGGGGTCATAGCTAAACAGTTTCATCAGGGCTCCGGTTGGCGTCATCACCAGATAATACACGAGCCCGAGGATGACATGTGAAATTGTCCAGCCGATTGGCTCGGCTGCCGTTATCAGGCATAGAAATACCCTTCCAGCAATTGATGGCAGGCACCACATGGCGATCGTCAAAAGAATTCCGATCCCCCATGCAATACATGCGACGACCATGAATACCTGGGTCTGTTCGGCGGCCTGTCCGGCAAGTCCAAACAGGGCCGGAAGAAGAAAGCCCTTCAGTTTCCGGGTGGGCGACAACTCCCGGTTCAATACCAGGGTGACCAGGACCGCTGCGGCCAGGACAAGGGCAACCATCGTCAAGGTTTCCGGTTTCCTGCTGATGATCAGCCCCAGCAAGCCGGAAAATACAAGGAAGATCCATGTGAAGATCTTGAGGTCTCGGGATGTTGGATTGATGTTTTCCATGATCACGGTGATGCCGTATTAATCCAGTTGAAACTCGGCCAGGTATTGATCGATCTCATGTTCAGTGGCGTTGGATTGGTCTTGCTTGCGGAGAACGAAATTCTCGAGCACGAGGATATCCATGTTGGTTGCCATGAAACAGCGATAAGCATGTTCAGGTGAGCAGACGATTGGCTCGCCGCGGACGTTGAAACTGGTATTGATAATGACAGGACTGCCGGTCTTTTCCTCGAAGGCCTGCAATAGCTTGTGGTATCGACCATGACGATGCGGGTCAACCGTTTGGATGCGGGCTGAATGGTCAACGTGGGTAATGGCGGGGATGGTTGATCGTATCCCCTTCAGCTTGTCCAGCCCCTGGGCCTGGTCATCTTCCACCGCTAGCTGGATGTTTTTATTGATATCAGCAACGAGAAGCATGTAAGGGCTATCTTCATTTGGCCTGGTGTTGAACAATTCATCAACACGATTACGCAGGACGGACGGGGCAAATGGGCGGAACGATTCGCGAAACTTGATTTTCAAGTTCATGGTTGATTGCATCTGGCGACTTCGGGCATCTCCAAGAATGCTACGACCTCCCAATGCCCGGGGCCCGAACTCCATGCGCCCCTGCAGCCAGCCGATGACCTGTTCATTGGCCAGTTCATCGGCCACGCATTTGCAAAGGGCCTGCTCGTCCTCGATGAAATCATACGTTGCCCCAATACCATCAAGGTAGTCCCTGATCTGTTCATTGGTATATCCTGGTCCTAGAAATGAACCGGACTGGGCATCGGGCTGTTCGGTCACGCGTTCGTTGTTTAACAATTGGTGCCAGATGAACATGGCTACGCCCAAGGCTCCTCCCGCATCACCCGCTGCCGGCTGAATCCAGATATTGTCGAACGGCCCTTCGCGCAGCAATCTGCCGTTACCGACACAATTCAGCGCTACACCACCAGCCAGGCAAAGATTTTCAAAACCCGTGACCTGGTGGGCATGCACGGCACATTGCAACATGATTTGTTCAGTGACCTTCTGGATTGACGCCGCCAGGTCCATCTCGCGTTCGGTTAGCGGTGATTCGGGTTTACGTGGTTTACCGCCAAACAACTGGTTGAACTTGGTTGAGGTCATCGTCAAGCCCTGGCAGTAATTGAAATAACTCATGTCCAGGCGAAACGAGCCGTCCTCTTTCAGATCGATCAACCGTTCCTGGATCAGGTCTTCATATTTTGGTTGGCCATAGGGTGCAAGACCCATCAGCTTGTATTCACCGGAATTCACACGAAATCCACAGAAGTAGGTAAATGCTGAATACAACAGGCCCAATGAATGTGGAAAGTTCATCTGCTTAACGAGTTTGATTTTGTTGTCCCGGCCATATCCGATCGTGCTCGTTGCCCACTCCCCCACACCGTCGAGCGTCAGGATTGCCGCTTGTTTGAATGGTGAGGGGAAAAAGGCACTGGCGGCATGGGAATCATGGTGCTCGGTAAAGACGATCCTCTTACGATATGCACCCCGAAGGCCTTTGCCTATTACCCGGGGAAGATGAAGTTTTTCCTGCATCCATAAGGGCATCGCCTTGGCGAAGGAAGCGAATCCCTGTGGTGCATAGGCAAGATATGTTTCGACTAGGCGTTCAAATTTAAGAAAAGGCTTATCATAAAATCCAACGTAGTCCAGTTGTTCGGGACTCAGCCCCGATTCTGCCAGGCAATAGTCAATGGCATTGGTGGGAAAACGATAATCATGTTTTTTTCGTGTGAAACGTTCCTCCTGCGCTGCCGCAACCACTTTTCCGTCAACGATCAAGGCTGCAGCCGAATCGTGATAGAAAGCTGAAATGCCAAGAATACAGGTCATGACGTATTTATCTTTGATAACAAGTGATTCTCGGACCCTTCCAGAGGGAACTGACTGCGCAATAGCCATTGACCGTATCGGCACCGGTTGATCAAAGGTCCACTATCACCCAGTTCAATGTGCGTAGTTCCCTATATGGGATCATTAAAACCGGATCGGCTTATTCATGTTCCGGTGACGAATCGGTGCCTTTGGTGCCGACTCCCGAGTACGCGAAAGGTCCAATAACAGGCCTGTTGGCATACACCAGATCCCCAAATGGTCATTTCCCAACCCCTGGTACCGGTCCATTTCCTGAAGGACCTTTCCTGGCGAGCAGAGAATATCAAAGTTGCTCGGTTTCAATGGGGTTTTCAAGCCAATGGGCCGCGATTCCCGGGCGTGTCAGGAAGAAGCAGGAGGTCAATGATTGTACGGGCCATTGTCGCGTGTATGCCTCGAGCCATTTTTGGCAGAAGCGTGGTGCTTTCGTTTGATCCATAAGTGCCCAGACACTACCACCAAATCCTGCACCAAAGGCCGAGGCGGCAATGGCTCCGAATTGCCGAGCGGCCCGGGCCAGCCAGGTGGTCTGTGGGATTTGGTTACCCAGTAATTCATCTGCCAACTGCTGTGATCGGTCAACCAATGCTCCGATGCCATCCAGCTCCCCCCGGGCCAACAACTGAGCTACCTTCGGAATAATCTCATTGTTCTCAGCCACGAACTGGTCAAATCGATCAAGTAGCGATTGGTTGCCGGTGGTTTGGGGGCTTGTTTGGATTAATCGGTCACGAATGGCTTTTGCACCACGCGTGGCAACCAGGCCACCAAGGGTGGGGCTGTCCTGGCTTCCCGGCGTTTTCCAAAGATCGACGATCTGGCTGGCCAGGTCTGAAGCATGGTTGTAGCGATCTCGAACAGCGCCGGTTTTTTGTGCATGGATACCACTGGAGGCAATCACAAAGACAAGTTGTTCCGGCAGATTGATGGTCTGATGTAATTGCACGGGGCAGAAGGAGTAGCGGCTTAAATGACCTGATTGAGCGCACAAAATGGCGGTATGATCTTCGCTGCCACCGAAAGTTCCTACACCGTGGTCACCCTGCAGGGTGCCAAAGCTTCGTCCGTTTTCAATGGTCGCAAGGTAGCTGGCAAGATCCTCATCGCCATCAATCTCCTGGATATATCGGGGATGGGTGTGCAACTGGTTGACCTTGGCCAGGACCAGGTAGATCAAGATGATCAGGGCACTTGAACTGCTCATGCCCGCTGCCGGAGGTAAATCACTGGCAAAGCTGATATCCGCCCCCTTTAATTCTTCGCCGAAATTACGCGCTAAGCGTCGTGCAACCGTCATGGGATAGTTTGACCAATGGTCCTGTTTGGATGCCAGGTTTGGATCGATCTCAAATTGCGACATCTGCCCACTGCCTGCATCGACAAGGCGGATCAACTTGTCATCACGAGCCCTGGCCACAGCGCAGATTCCCCGTTCAATAGTGCAGATAATGGTTTGCCCGCCGGCGTAGTCCGTATGCTTGCCAAGAAATTCGAGTCGACCAGGCACAAATAGCTTGTTGGGCAGTCTGCCATCGAAAGGTGCGTCTTCCGGTGGCAGGTCGGAACTAGCAGTCTCAAAAAGGTCAGCTTTCTTCACTGCACACTCAGCACTCATCCCAAGGCGGACAAAGTGTTCGGTCAGTCCATTACGAAAACCCGGTTTAGTCACAACTGTACCTTTGCCCCAGCAAGGCGTGCTTTGACGACTGGGATATCATCTGGATAGGACAGGTCGAGTACGGGGGATCTGCTTTTTAGGACGCGAAATTGGATTCCCAGGTGATCGATGGCGTATTGCACCGCATCGGTTATCTCCAATTCATCACGTGGGGACGGGGTTATATTGGCGCAGGCGGTAAAAATATCCGGTGTAAAGGACCATAGGTTCATACTGACCCATGGGCTTGATTCGAAGATCTGTGAACCTTGCGGTTTTTCGACAATACGCTGGAGATTTTCATCCGGCCCGATGACAACAGATGCAAATGCGGCAATTCGCGCGGTGGGGATATTGCTGCCGTCAACTAGGTGTTCACGGTCAAATGCCGTGAGCCCCGCCCCATTTAGCTGACGCAACTTGTCCAGTGCATCAACCGGATAGTAGTTGTCTGAATTGATTGCCAGGAAAGTATCGGAACCAACAAACGATTGAGCCGAGGCAACGGCATCGGCCGTTCCCCTGGGTTTATGTTGAATGGCGAATTCAATATGAAGCAGATCCGTGACGACTTGTCGGCCGTAGTAGTCTCGTAATGCATCATGTTCAGGTCCAATGACCAGGCAGACCTTGCGATAACCGGCGGCGGCAACATTACTCAGGACGTAATCAAGGAAGGGCCTGTCAAGTGGGATCAGTGCCTTAACTCCAGTTCTGACCACGGCCTGCTCCCGGCTGGCCAGGTTGCCTGTCTGATCGGACTGTCGCATTCTTGTCCCTAGCCCACGTGCAAGTACCACGACCTTCTCGGTTTTTCGTGATGTCCTGGCGGGGTGAGTGCTTGTCATATGATCCTGGGTTTATTTACGCGGTTGAAAGCGGCGGGTTTTCTAGAAGATTTCGCCATTTTTGCACGTATTTATCCAACCCCCAGATCTTCGGGGCTTGGACCGGTGTCAGATCCAATGGCCAATGGATGTCATGGCTATCCCAGTAAGGCAGCATGCCTGTACCAATTGCAGTCCCCTGGGCCTGGTGATTCAGGTAGCAGCGACCATGTGGTCTCAGTGCGGCCAGTAATCTGCAATACCAGAGATTATGAGCAAAACCACCATCGATAATCAGATCGCCGTCCGTTTCAAGCAGTTCCGTACTGTTCATCGTCATCATTGCCACATACAGGGTTGCACGGGCAAGAATTTGACCGGGGCGATGGACGTTTGGGCCCAGGGCCAGTCCCTTTCGATCAGTAAATGGGCCGCCGGTGGCGAATGTCGGCAACAAGAAAGCATCCTGTTCGACGATACTTGCCAGGTCATTTTCACCAAATTCGCGTTGCCCATTGCATTTGGAGGTAAGGATCTCGAATTCACGTCCACCCATCAGCCGGGCGGTGGGAAGCGGTTGGCCCAGGATGTTGACCAAAGCAAGTGTGTCATTGTTCGGCTCGAGTTGATCAAGAGCAAGCCGGGGGCTCATCATGATGATCCATGTGCCGGTGGAAATCAGGCTGAATGAGCGTTGATGACCACGCAGGTACAGGCAGTAGGCACCATTACTGTCATGGATGCCGCAATGAATACGACAGCTGAGCGGTAAATTAAAAGCCTCGGCCAGTTGTGGTTTGATTGTGCCCAGCGCTTCGGCGGCATGATGCACGGGTGGAAACTTGTCCTTCCAGCCCATCGTTTGGACCAACGTTGAGAAACATTGCTGGCCGGGATTCCATAGATGCGTATGACAGCCCAGGGATGTGACTTCACTTGCTGGCACGCCACAAAGGCGCCATGCCCAATACTGAGGATAGGTCAGGATGTACCGGGCGCGAGCAAACTGGCTGGGATGGTTCTTCTGTAGCCAGAAAAGCTGGCGCCCCAAGTTGAGTCCATCAGGGAAATCGGGCGATTGGGTCTCATTGAACGGTGGGATTATCGCCTCGAATTCTGTATCTGACGGGATGGTTGTTTCGTAATCAAGAATGGGTAATACAAGTTCGTCGTCATCAACCAGTGCGGCTGCAGCACCATGAGTGGTCGCAACCACGCTATTGATTTGATACTGCCTGGCCATCACCGCGATGGTTTGTTGGATCCAGTTCCAGATACGTTCGGTATCGATGTGCTGGTACGGCGGCCCGGATTTTGGCTCATTGTCCAGTTGGGATTCATCCAGGATGGATCCGGATCTGCTGACCACTAGCAGTTTTACGTGGGTCTTGCCAACATCAAGAACAGCGGTGGCACTTGCATCTGGGTTCGCGTGCATCGGTGAGCCTATATTTGAATGGTCGGCCCGGGGGCATAATCCGGCAGTTCAGGTTCGCCCAGTACGGATTTAAACCGTTGAGTGTCAATAATCAGACGTGAGGCAATCTCCAGGGCCTGCGTGTTGTTGAATGCGTCCGACAACGAGTCTCCAATAGTGAATGAGCCATGCCACTTGAGAATGGCAGCGGGACTCTTGGCCAATAGATCGGCCATTTGTTCAGCCAGGCGATCCCACATCATATAACCCTCGGCGCGGATGCAGAAGACTTCCTTGCCGAGGTAGTAAATGTTATTTTCATCAATCGGCCGCACGACATCGGTGTAATACGAGATCAGCGTTACGTAATAGGGATGAGCATGAATGACCGCCTTCGCATCGGTCTTGCGATAGATCGCCCGGTGCATATGAAGGGTGGCCGATGCTCCGGCTATTTGATCATCAAGATCTACCTCACCAACATGAAGGTCATGGCGTGTAAGCGCTTTCTTGGCGGACCTGTGGCCGGTAATTGCCAGTTGATTTCCATGGCGGACCGAGAAGTTGCCTCCCAGAAGGTGAACCAGTCCGGCCAGCACAAGTTTATCGCTGACTTCGGTCATTTCCGCGGCAATCTGGTCGAGATCCATGCTTACATCTCCACGTTGTGGGTTAGATCAGTTTCCCGGGGTTCATGATGCCGGTGGGATCTAATGCCTGCTTGATGCCTTCAAGAACACTTATTGCCTCACCAAGATAGGTCCGTGCCGGTTGGCGCCGCAACAAACCAACACCGTGATGATGTGAAATCGCTGCGCCGGTTTGAATACACGTTTCCATGGCTACACGCCATATGTTTAGAAGTTTCTTTTCCGCCGAAGCGTCATCTGCTGCGCAACCGGAAAGGATGAAATACAACGAGACCCCCTGGGGATAGGCATGCGAAAAATGTCCGACCACCTGGTCTGCCAGTGGTTTTAACCCGCCCCTCATTGAATCATAGGTGTTGCGGATACCATCCCAGTAATGGCAGACTTCAATCGTTTCTGCCACGCCCCCAGGTTTATCGATGATTCGTTGTATACCTGAGAAGTCAAAACGCCGTTTCATCCATGATTCAACTGCCCGGCCCCCCATCGTTTCCCCTTCATGATGGCGACAGATGTCAATTGCGGCTGCCAATTCCGCTTTGGTCACATGCTCAGGTCCCTCGCAACCGAGAAACAACACCGGGTGTTTGAACTGGGGATCCACCATCGCGTGTGGTGCTTCGTCGGCGTCATAGTAGCGAAGTAAAAATGGGCGCAATCCTGATTGCATGACATGTTGCAGGGCGGATAGTCCCTTATTGAGATTGGGAAAGCAGCATGATTCAAACACGCGGTGTTCGGGTATTTGAAACATCTTAAGTGTTACATCGGTGATCACGCCCAGCATTCCTTCTGCACCGATAAACAGTTGCCGCATGTCCGGACCCACCGCGGCCCTGGGTGTGCTGGGCATCCCAATGATCTTTCCTGATGGCAGCACAACTGTGAATGAGACGCACAGGTCCTCAATGCTTCCGTATCGACTGGACATCTGGCCACTGGACCGGGTCGACAGCCATCCGCCGACAGTGGACTGGGCCAGCGATTGTGGGCTGTGATTCAAGGTCAGGCCATGTTCATTGAGTTCCATTTCGAGTTTACCGCCAAGCTTGCCGGCACCAACCCGGGCCGTAAGGTTTTCGCGATTGATCTCTAGGGTCTGGTTCAGGTTAGCCAGGTCGAGGCAGATTCCGCCATGGCTGGCAAGTGGCGCCCCGGTAACCGCCGAGCCAGCTCCCCATGTGGTGACCGGAACCTGGTTGTCGCTGGCCCAGGCGAGAACTGCAGAAACATCCTGGGGGTCTGCTGGCTGTACGATGATATCGGGGCGGGTTGCCCGGTTGCCCTGGCGTCTGCGGATTGCGGCCAGTGGTGAACAGTCATGGCTATGTCGAGCCAGTTCATCTTTGTCGCACACGATCCGCTGGGGATTGATAGCCTGGCGTAGTTGCTGAATCTGATTGGGGGTCATTTGAAAACCATGACTGCGTTTTCTTCGTGGGCTCGCGAGTGTCGCATTGGTGGCTACAAGGGCTGTGGGAACATCACGGCGGCAAATCACCGCCCCTTGGGGCAGAGTTTATCCTGCATATTCAACTCAAGCAGTTTGGCGCGGACTTGTGCGATATAGTGGGATCGAATCCGGCAAGCGATAAGACCAGGTTGACCTTCCAGGATGCCGAGTTTGAACAGGTAATGGTACAGCATCCACAAATGGGCCTCGCAGGGTACTCTCAGCGCCAGTTGTTTTAGAAAACGTCGTCGTTCCTGGGCGTTGCCAAAAAGGTT
>Ga0310125_10000608_pt1 | contig 17226 bp, 16 predicted proteins | sample CB11b_Tmax_Bot8__FD_203508 | JGI IMG/M metagenome (GOLD analysis project Ga0310125, IMG submission 203508) | Marine microbial communities from Western Arctic Ocean, Canada - CB11b_Tmax_Bot8 | ecosystem: Environmental > Aquatic > Marine > Oceanic | place: Canada: Western Arctic Ocean | collected... | reverse complement strand
AAGAGTATCGAAGCGGCAGGGCGGCAGCTTTGCCAACGGCACGCGGTCGAGGCCATCGGCATCGGCTTCGGAGGTCCCCTGGACCCCAGCACCGGCATCGTCACCTGCAGTCACCAGGTCGAGGGCTGGGAGAACTTTCCCTTGCAGGCCTGGTCCGAGGACAAGCTCTCCAGGCCAACCGCCCTTGGCAACGACTGTGACCTGGCAAGCCTCGCAGAAGCACGTTTTGGAGCAGGGAAGGGGAGTCAGCGGGTCTTTTATGTGACAGTTGGAACCGGGGTTGGCGGGGGACTGGTGATCGATGGCGAATTGCAGGGCCGGGGCCGGCCGGCGATTGCGGAAATTGGGCACCTGCGTCCTTCGGCAGAAGCAATCCACCCGGACCAGACAGTTGAATCCCTTGCCAGTGGCCCGGGCATTGTGAGCCGGGTAGCGGAACTCCTGGAGAATTCGGCGGCAGGGGATCCGGATGCCGGGGCGCTGATCGACATCTGCCAGGGAAAAATGGAACAGCTCTCAGCCGAGCAGATTGCTTTGGCCGCGGAAAAAGGAAACCGGATTGCCCTTGAGGCCATCGCCGATGCCGTTCGGATCCTTGGCTGGGCGATTGCCCAGGTTGTGACCCTCACCGCGCCGGACATCGTCGTGGTCGGTGGTGGCGTCTCGCTGATGGACGAGGACTTGTTCCTGGCCCCTCTCAGGGAGAAGCTGGAGGAATTCGTCTTTCCACCACTACGGCACAGCTATCAGGTTGTACCCCCACTGCTCGCGGAAGAGGTGGTCGTTCACGGGGCCCTGGCTTTGGCGACAGATCAGGTGATTTGATCATCACGGGGCAGTGGATAGTCAAGGATGGACATGTTTTCCGACTGCCGGATCTCGGCCAATCGCCTCCAGCCGCGGGTGACAGCCCGTTCCCTCTGGCGGACCATCTCTGGATCGAGGAGCGATTTGTTGAAATCTCCCTCCACCAGGACCGGCTCAAAGTTCTCATCCACGATGAACTGGGCGAGCACCGGGTTGCAGCGAATGTGTCTTTCCGAGGCCAGGTGCAAAAGTTCCGGGTCAAGCATTCCTACCACGTAACGCAGGTAGAGGTCACTGTCGATAATCTCCTCGACATCCTTGCCGCAGATATCACAAAGGTAACCTTCGTCACACTTGGCCATTGCCACGTCACTTTCTGGTGCCGGCGGTCAAAGGCCAAGCACATCTTCCATGGAATAGATTCCCGGGGACTGGTCGACAACGAACTTCGCTGCCTGGAGGGCACCCAGGGCATAGGAATCACGGCTGTTCGCCCGCACCGTCAACTCCATCGTCTCTCCCGGCATACCAAAAACGATCGTGTGTTCTCCGGGATGGTCTCCGACTCGCAGGGCATGGTAACCGATTTCATCCTGGGATCGCTGGCCGGTGATTCCCTGCCGACCGTGGACGTGGTTGGACTGGCCCATCACCCCGGCAATCAGCTGGCCAAACCGCAGCGCCGTACCGCTTGGCGCATCCTGCTTGTAACGATGGTGCTGCTCGATGATGTCGACATCCACACCCCCGGGAACCTGCTTGAGCACCTCCCCTGCCGTGACAACAAGTTTCATCGCCAGGTTCACCGCCAGGCTCATGTTGGGAGCCCAGACAATCGGGATCACCGTGGCGGCATCCTTGAGCAACTGTTGCTGTGGCTGGTCAAGGCCGGTGGTTGCCATCACCAGGGGAAGCTGCTTCTGCTGGCAGATCCGTGTTACCTGTTCGGCCGCCTCGGGTACGGAGAAGTCAATCACCACTCCGACGTCCGCATCCAGCGTTTCCGAGAGCGGTACATCGGCCTTCTCGACACCTGCCACCAGGCCCGCATCGTCTCCCAGTCGCGGATGGCCCGAGAACTCCAAGGCGGCTGCGAGTTGAAGGTCACTGTCCTGGCTTGCCAGCGCCACCAGCCTCTGCCCCATGCGACCGGCTGCGCCATGGACTGCAATTGGTAATACCATCGGTTCCTCAAATCAACTCGTCAGGGTCTTGCTGGAGCGATCACCCGGAAGATCTGCTCCAGCATTCAACTGTGTACGGTCAAGCCCGACCCGTCAACTGTAGAGACGTATCGCCTTGATGATCTCGGACAACTCGTTGGCGACCGAAACCGCACGATTAGCATATGAAGCACGACTCACACCCCGGCTGCCCAGAACCTTGTTGAATTGGTCCTGGTCGGTCGAGTGATAGGCCACGGTGGCCGTTGGATCCTTGAGCAGGTGTCCGGTGAGAATACAGGCAACCCGGTCCCCAGGTCCGATTGTCCCGTCCCGTCGCAGCAGGCGGGCTCCGGCCACGGTCGCCGCGCTGGCTGGTTCACATCCAAGTCCGCCACTCGCCACCTGTGCCTTGGCATCCATGATCTCCTGGTCCGAGACACTGATCACCACTCCCTCGCAGGTATCAAGTGCCCGAAGGCACTTGACCAGGTTCACAGGCCGGTTGATTTCAATGGCACTTGCGATCGTCGAGGCCTTGCGGTTTTCCACGTCGAGCGCCGCGTAGTAATCACTGATCTTGGCATGGTCGACGTGGCCATTATTCCAGCGAAGACCCTGTCCGTTGTAGAGCCTGTCAAGGGTGTCCGCTCCCTTCGCATTGATCACAGCCAGGCGGGGGATCCGGTCTATCAGCCCGAGCTGGTGCAGTTCGGCAAAGGCCTTGCCAAAGGCGCTGGAATTCCCCAGGTTTCCGCCAGGCACAACGATCCAGTCGGGGATTTCCCAGTTAAGCCCTTCCAGCACCCGGTACATGATGGTCTTCTGCCCTTCTAGGCGGAACGGGTTAATACTGTTGACCAGGTAGATTCCCAGTTCCTGGCAGACCTCCCTGACGCGCTGCATGGCATCGTCAAAATCCCCATTGATCTGCACCGTGAGGGCGCCATAGTCAAGTGCCTGGGCAAGCTTGCCAAAAGCGATCTTTCCGCTTCCCACAAAGATCACCGCTTTCATCATCCGCGTCACGGCCGAGTACATGGCAAGCGACGCGCTGGTATTGCCCGTAGACGCACAGGCGGCCTTGCTGGCACCGATCGAACAGGCATGGCTGAAAGCAGCCGCCATGCCGTTGTCCTTGAAGCTTCCCGATGGGTTCATCCCCTCGTACTGCAGGAACAGGCAGCCGGGTTGAAGCCCGACAAACTGTCCCACCCGGTCGGCCTGTTGGAGGATTGTCTGGCCCTCCCCGATCGTGACGACTTTTTCGAGCGGGACAAACGGCAATAATTCGTGGAATCGCCAGAGACCACTGAAACGGGCTGGATCCTGTCTTTTCGACCAGAATTTTTCAAAGTCTGCCAGCTTGCCCGGAAGCGGGACGCGGTCCCACTGGTAGACAATATCCAGAAGCGAGCCGCACGTCGGGCAGCCAACGTGGACTTCCTCCACCCCGAATGTCTGTCCACAATCCGGGGCGATGCACTTCTGCAAACCCAGGTCGGTTAACGGTGCAATGCTGATCGCCTTGATCCCTTCAGATTTCCATCGGTAGCAGGAAAAGCCCCAGGCACCTGCCAACCACCCCACCGGGCCAGTTTATTCCAGCACCCAGTTTTCTTCAAGCTCGTCCCGTCGGCTGGCAGCAGGCGGAAAAGCAGTTCCCATCACCCGCTTCTGGGCTTGTACGAATCGGGAGGCCGAACTACCGTTTGCTTCATGGCCGGGGGGACTTTGCCTCCTGGCCGGTGTCGCCAGCGCCGGTCCCAGGCAGGACGCCAGTCGTGAAGAGCCCGAAAAAAAAACAGCCTGCACAATCGCCACCGGACAGTCCGGCTGCTGGCCGAACCCGCAGACGGTTACTCCTGTTCCTCGGGATCGCGATCGCCGGATGCCTGCTGGACCTGCTTACCAAGCAGATGATGTTTGACTGGCTCAAGCTTCCTGGCCACAGGACCTACTGGGTGGTGGAGAATTTTTTCGGCTTCCAGACAGCGGTCAACCAGGGAGCCCTGTTTGGACTTGGCCAGGGGTTTACCACGGTCTTTCGCCTTGTCTCCGTCCTTGCCACTGGACTGATCGTGGTCTGGATGTGTCGTGGTGCCAGTGAGAATCTGCTCCTGACCATCGCCCTGGCCTTGATTACCGCCGGCATCCTCGGCAATCTCTATGACCGCTTCGGCTTCTGGCACGAGAGTAATATCCCCGATTATTACCGCCATGGTGTAAGGGACTGGATTCTTTTCCGCTTCGGATCGTACACCTGGCCGAACTTTAACCTCGCAGACAGCTTCCTTGTATGTGGAGCCGGGATGCTGGTTTTCGAAGCGGTCTTTCATCCGGCACAACCAGCAACCGATGAAGCAGACAGCTAAAGTAATTCGTTTCCCAATAAAGCAGATGCATCATGCCTGTCCCCGCTGACGATATCACCGGCCGGCTCTCGCTTGCGGTGGAGATTTCCAGGCAGGCGGGCCAGCTCACGCTGGACTATTTCCATGACGGCACACTGGCCGTCGAACAGAAGGACGACCAGTCCCCGGTGACACGGGCGGACCGGGAAGCGGAAATCCTTCTCCGCCGGGCAATCCAGGCTGCTTTTCCCGATGATGCAATCCATGGAGAAGAATTCGACGACCATCCAGGAAGCAGTGACTACCGTTGGATCCTGGATCCCATTGATGGCACCAAGTCATTTATCAGCGGGGTCCCGCTTTACACCACCCTGGTCGGAGTCCTCTACCAGCAACGACCGGTGATTGGTGTCATCTCGGCACCGGCGCTGGGGGAACTGGTCCATGCAGCCCAGGGGCAGGGGGCCTGGTTTGAGCAGCAGGGGCAGCCGCCCTGCCGGGCAGAGGTCCGGGAGACCAACTCGCTGGAAAAAGCCTGTTTCGTCACAACACAGGTGGATTCCTTCGCCGCCCGGGATGCGGCCGAGGCGTACCGGCAACTGGAAGCGAGTGCCGCCATCACCCGTACCTGGGGAGACGGTTATGGTTACATGCTGGTTGCCACCGGCCGGGCAGACCTGATGGTCGATCCTGTTATGAACCTCTGGGATGCCGCGGCCGTCGCCCCGGTGATCGAGGAGGCCGGGGGCATCTTCTGTGACTGGCAGGGGGAGCGGACCGTCGAGCATGGAGAGGGGCTGGCCACCAGCCCCCAGCTACTGGAGGACGTACTGGCGATTACTCGTCAATTCCCAGCGCCTTGCTGACTTCCGCGTCCAGCTTCTGCAGGCCACGGTCCCGATCCACCTCGTAGAAACCGACGTGGTAGTGGACGACCTTCCCCTGCTTGTCGAGCACCAGGAACAGCGGCAACCTGGCACCGGCCGCCCGCGGATCTCCAAGCACTTTTCGCAGATATGATTCACTGTCGACCAGCATCGGGTAACTGACGTTCATGAAAGAGACAAATTTCCGTGCACTCTGGATCGTCCGCTGCCGTAGCGTTTCATCTTCCAGCTTCGCGTCCGCCACTACCCCGAAAACTCTCAATCCCTTGGAGCTGTACTTGCGATAAAGAAAGTCGAGGTATCCGACCTGCCCGTACGGTTCCCGCAGGGGCTTGTCCTGGTATTCCCAGAAGTGCAAGACGACAACGCCCTCACGCAGCTGCTCGTCGGAAAAATCGCTCCCTCGTAACGCTTGAAACCCGGTCTTGGAAAGTGCTTTTCCCATCGACCTGCTTTCCAGCTGAGCGACTCCTCCGCTCCGGCCTTTCTGGTCACGAGCATCCTGGCGGGCACGCAGGGCAATCGCCGCCAGAGGAGTATCGGTCACCGAGTCAGTGGCATCTTCCAGGCCCTCCCGCAGCACCTTGAGCTGGTCCTCGTTCCAGCTGAGTTCCGTACCTCGTGCTTCCCTGGTCAGTTCATCACGAAGCACCAGGAGTTGATCAAAAGCCGAAACCGACTTCTTCAGTGCTTCGCTGCTGAGCTGCTGCTGCTTTTTGAGCTGCAAGGAAAGCTCATGTTCCTTCCCCATGCCAAGAAAAACGGTCTCGGTCAATCCGACCAGGTGTTCTGTTTCAGGTTGCAGGTAGAGCGTCCGCTTGACGCCAAAAGCATTAAAGGCGATCAGCTGGCGGACCGGCTGGTTTCGAAATTTCTGCAGGCCGCCAACCTGGTAACGGAGCGGCCCCTGTTGCCAGGTCTGTCCTTCCTTGAGTGTCCCGGCCACCTGCAGGTAGGGGACAACAATCGAAACGGCATAAGCTGTCTCCTCGTGCTCATAGGCGAATGCCGGCTGGGAAAGCTCCGCCCGGTCACCTCCTAAAACACGGGGATCTTCCGGATCCGCTTTCCAGTCAATACGACCAAGCTGGTAGGGCCAGGGGAGAGTGGTATTCCCCTCTTCATTCACCACCCAGTAAATCACCGCGTCCTTTCCCGATCCGGGAACCACCGTCAGGGTCAGGTCAAAATCCTTGCGGGTCGCAACCGGGTCGCCCTGGTCGGCAATCATGGTCCCTTCATAGGTCAACTGGAGGCCTTTTTCCTGTCCGGCAGCGGTCGGGAGCAGGACAAACGTGGCCAGCACCAGGACAACAACACGACACAAGGACGTATGGCGCGGATATGGGAATCTCATCATCATTCATTATCCTCTCGGGAAAAGCTCACTGCCCTGGGAAAAAACAAGATCGCATGAGGCTGCTTTCGTCCAGTTTAACGGTTTCCCACTCCGGGGGCGAGAGACTGGTGGCTCCCAACTCCCTTTGCAGCTTATTGCCCAGGGGCTATACTAGCGGCTTATTCATACCGAATGACGGTCGTTCAAGCCGTTGGGAAAGAACAAGGGGATCGTGATGGCTCGTGTTTGCCAATACTGTGGGAAACGGACCCGGGTGGGGAATTCCGTGAAAACACGGGGTAAGCCCAAGTACCTGGGTGGTGTCGGAACCAAGATCACGGGTATCACCCGGCGGAAATTCAAGCCCAACTTGCAGAGTGTGAAGGTCGTGGTAGAAGACGGTTCGACCAAGTCTGTCCGTGTCTGCACGCAGTGCCTTCGCAGCGGCGTTGTGGACAGGGTGGTCAAGCGGCGGGCCTTTGAGTTGACCTCCTGATCCATCGCCAGGCCTGCCTGAAACGTTAAGATAAAGCGACCGGCCCGGACGCTTACCAGGCACCAGGTAACTGGTGTTTTCTTGTGCCTCGCGTTTGGGACCGGCCGATAGCCATTCGTCCTGACCAGGGAGGTCGTTTTCATGCCCCTGTCTCGCAGTGATGTGGAAAAAATATCGCTGCTCGCCCGCCTGCAGCTAGGCCAGGACGAGCTTGAACGAATGACCGCGCAACTGAGCCAGATTGTGCAATACGTGGAGCAGCTGTCCGACCTGGACACCGACAACGTCGAACCGATGGCCCACACGCTGGACCTGCAGGACGTTCTCCGCCCGGACGAAAGGTGCCCCAGCCTGCCTCGCCCGGAGGCTCTCGCCAACGCACCACGGCATGATGATGAGTACTACCGGGTGCCGGCAGTGCTCGGTGACTGAACACGGAAAGCAGCCAGGGCGTCGACATGGACCTGCACCAGACATCAGCAACAGCACTTCTTGGCGAACTCCGCTCCGGCAATTGCAGCTCGGCGGAGCTGACCCGCGCCTGCCTGGACCAGGTCGACCGGCATGATGAAAAAATAGGGGCTTTCCTGCGAGTGGATGCAGAGGGCGCGATTGCCAGGGCGGAATCGATCGATCAACAGCGTGCCGCCGGTACGCCGCTGGGGCCGCTGGCCGGGTTACCGGTGGCAATCAAGGACATCCTCTGTACCCGTGATGTTCCCACCACCTGTGGCTCACGAATGCTGGAAACGTATTGCCCTCCCTACAACGCAACCGTCATCGACCGGCTGGAACAGGCCGGTGCCGTGCTCCTTGGCCGCACCAACATGGACGAGTTTGGCATGGGTAGTTCGACGGAAAACTCTGCCTACCAGCTCACACGAAACCCCTGGGATCTCGAACGGATTCCTGGTGGAAGCAGTGGTGGTTCAGCTGCCTGCCTGGCCTCTTCGATGGTTCCGCTCTCGATCGGTACCGATACCGGGGGTTCCATTCGGCAGCCGGCGGCGCTGTGCGGGGTGGTCGGGGTCAAGCCAAGCTACGGGCGGGTAAGTCGATATGGACTGGTCGCCTATGCCAGCAGCCTGGACCAGGTCGGACCGCTGGCCCGGACCGTGGAAGATGCGGCACTGCTGCTGGAAGTCATCGCCGGTCACGATTCACGGGATTCCACCTCGGCACCGGTCGAGGTACCACGTTACAGCGAGACCGTTAGCCAGCCGCTGGAGGGACTCCGCATCGGCCTGGTCAAAGAGCATTTTGGTGAGGGGCTGGATAACGAGATTGCCGCGGCCATCCAGGAGGCGATCCGGGTCTACGAGGCCCTCGGCGCGACGATCCAGGAGATCTCGATGCCCCATGCCGGTTACGGGGTGGCGACCTACTACATCATCGCTCCCTGCGAGGCATCAAGTAACCTGGCTCGTTACGATGGCGTCCATTATGGATATCGTACTGAAACGCAGGCGATGCTCCAGGAACTGGAAAACGAACGGGCGCAGCTTCCTGCAGATGCTGACCAGGAGAGCCTCGATTCCGCACTGGTACGCATGTACCGGCGTTCCCGTGCAGAGGGCCTGGGAGAGGAGGTAAAACGGCGGATCATGCTTGGCACCTATGCCCTGAGTGAAGGCTATTACGACGCCTATTATCTCAAGGCGCTCAAGGTCCGGCGGCTGATTCGCGGGGATTACGACGCCGCCTTTGGGCAGGTCGACGTGATTGCCGGGCCGGTCACCTCCTCTCCTGCTTTCCGTTGTGGTGAGAAAACAGATGACCCGCTCTCGATGTACCTGGAAGACCTCTATACCGTCACCGCCAACCTGGCAGGAGTTGCCGGAATCTCGCTTCCCTGCGGTTTCACCCAGCACGGATTACCCATCGGCCTGCAGCTCCAGGCCGCCCCCTTCCAGGAGGAACGGCTGTTAAGAGCTGCTGCCATGTACCAGGCCGAAACCGACTGGCATACCAGGAGGCCCCCCCTGGCATGACATCCCCAGACTATGAGATCGTGATCGGGCTAGAAGTCCACGTACAGCTGAAGACCGTCAGCAAGCTGTTTTGCGGATGCAGCACGGAATTCGGGGCAGAGCCGAATACGCAGACATGTCCTGTCTGCACCGGTTTGCCCGGCGCGCTGCCGGTCCTCAACGGGCAAGCGATGGAACTTTCACTGCGAACCGCCGTCGCCCTGAACTGTGAGATTCCCCGTCTCACCAAGTGGGACCGCAAGAACTACTACTACCCGGACCTGCCCAAGGGTTACCAGATCAGCCAGTTTGACCTGCCGATGAGCCAGTATGGCTGGCTGATGATTAGTGACCCGGAGGGTGAGTTTGAGGAGAGGAAAATCCGAATTATTCGCGCCCACCTGGAAGAGGATGCTGGCAAGAGCATGCATGACGAGGAGGCTGGCATCGCCGACAGCCGAATCGACCTGAACCGCACCGGAACGCCGCTTCTGGAGATTGTCAGCGAACCGGACATCCGTTCCCCCAGGCAGGCGAGGATCTTTCTGACGGAGTTAAAACTCCTGCTGGGCTACCTGGATGTTTCCGACTGCAACATGCAGGAGGGGAGCCTGAGGGTCGACGCGAACATCAACCTGCACATCCCGGACCAGGAGGGGATGATTGCAACACCCATCGTGGAGGTCAAGAACGTCAACAGTTTCCGGGCCGTGGAAAGGGCGATGCATTTTGAAGCGGAGCGACAGTACGAACGCTGGCAGCAGACAGGAGAACGGCTGGGAGATGTCTCCAAGCAGACGCGGGGGTGGGATGACCAGGCCCAGGTAACCCGTGCCCAGCGACACAAGGAGGAGTCAAGTGATTACCGTTACCTGCCAGACCCTGACCTTGTCCCTGTGATTGTGCCGGCCGAGCGGGTTGAGTTGATCCGGACGCAGACCGGAGAATTGCCGGCGGCACTTCGTGATCGCCTCCAACAGCAATACATGATTACCGCTTACACGGCCGACGTGATCGTCAACCAGGGCCGCCCCCTGGTTGATTACTTCGTGGAACTGGCAGAAAAATCGGGCAACGCAGTGCTGGCCGGCAACTGGATTCAGCAGGATGTCCTGCGGACGCTCAAGGAGCTGGAGATTTCCATCGAGCAGTTTACCGTGCCAGCCGCTTCACTGGCAGAACTGTTGACGATGATGGATGCTGGACAACTCGATAATTCCCGCGGCCGTGATCTGCTGCAGGCGATGATTGAATCAGGCGATACGCTGGAGCAGTCCGTTGCCAGGCTGGGAATCGAGCAGGTGGATGACGCGGCCCTGGAAGAGCTCTGTCGACAACTTGTCGAGGACAACCCGCACGTGGTCACTGACGTCCAGGCGGGCAAGCAGCAGGCGGTAGGGGCCCTGGTCGGCAAGGCCAGGCAGCAGAACTCCAACGTCAACCCTGCTCGCATCAAGGAAATCTGCCTGGAGTTAATCTCCCAGCTTCCTTCCGCCGGTGAAAACCCATAAGACCCCTGTTTGGTAAGGCAACGCCAGGAGCGTGAATGATGGATGACAATCACAATCCCGGGGACGGCAACCCGCAGCAAATCGAGGACATTGACCGCGAGGCGGTCTGGCATGCGTTTACCCAGATGGCCGATTACCAGCCATTCATCATCGAGCTGGCAGACGGGTGCGAGCTGATCGATACGGACGGAAATCGATACCTGGATGCTGTCAGCAGCCTCTGGTGCAACGTCCATGGACACAACCATCCCGCCATGAACGCGGCGATCGTTGAGCAACTTCAACGGGTATCCCATGTTACCTCGCTCGGCATGTCGAACCCGACAACAGTCAAACTGGCCGCCCGCCTGGTCCAGCTGGCCCCCGAGGGGCTTGAACATGTGTTCTTTTCCGGGGACGGCGCCTCCTCGGTGGAAGTCGCTTTAAAGATGGCCTTCCAGTACTGGAGGCAGTGCGACGATCCTCAACCGGAAAAAAACCTGTTCATCGCACTGGACCGAGCTTACCACGGCGACACGCTTGGCAGCGTCAGCGTCGGGGGCGTTGCCCGATTCCACCAGATGTTCAAGCCACTGCTGTTTGAGACCATCCAGATGCCCATCCCGGACCGTGACCACCTGCCGGAGGGTGTTCCAAGCGAGGACGCCTGCCAGCATTACCTTACCGACCTGGAGAAGGTCCTGGAAGAACATCACCACCAGACCGCTGCCGTGATCATGGAGCCGCTGGTCCAGGGTGCCGCCGGAATGATCATGCACCCGGACGGTTACCTGGCTGGAGTCCGAAAGCTGACCCGCACATACAACGTACTGATGATTGCTGACGAGGTTGCTGTCGGATTCGGACGGACCGGGACGATGTTTGCCTGCCAGCAGGAAGAGGTGGCTCCGGACCTGCTCTGCCTGGCCAAGGGATTGACCGGTGGTTACCTGGCAATGGCAGCAACACTCGCCTCCGGTGAGATTTTCAATGCCTTTCTGGGGGATCCATCACGAACTTTCTTTCATGGTCATACCTATGGTGGCAATCCGCTGGCTGCTGCTGCCGCACTGGCCAACCTGGACATCTTTGAACAGGAACAGACCCTGCAGCGGCTGCCCGCCACGATCCATCACCTGCAGCACTGCCTGCAGCATCTGGGCAACCACCCGCTGGTGGCGAATGTACGGCAACGCGGGATGATAGCTGCGGTGGAACTGGTGCAGGAGACTCTGGATGGCCACTCGCTGCCGGACCAGGGCCGGGCCGGGGCGATCGTCTGCCAGCATGCCCGGCAGCTGGGGGTCTGGCTCCGCCCACTTGGCGATATCCTGGTTATCATGCCGCCGCTTTCAGTGAGCCGGGAACAGGTGAGCCGGATCGTCGATGCCCTGGAGGCCGGGATTGACCAGCTGGCATCCCAGCTCCAGCAGGCCCAGTGCCAGGAGAACTAGACGATGTCATCGACCACGCCACGGTATCTGCTGCTCCAGGGCCGCCTGCTGGCGGATCCAATGCGGCTGCAGGAAATCCGCTGTTTCGCCCGTGCCCTGGAATGCGACGAGACACAGTTCACGGCCCTGGACCTGCTCCGGGACCGTCCCTCGCTGGATCAGGTAGAAGCCTTCGATGTGGTCTTGATCGGGGGCAGTGGCGCGTACTCGATTGCTGGCGAGGAGGACTGGGTTGAGTATGTCCTGGAGATGATGCGTGGTCTCCACGACCGCCGCATTCCCAGCTTTGGCTCCTGCTGGGGATTCCAGGTGATGGCACGGGCTCTTGGTGGCACAGTCGTCAGCGACCCGCAGCGTGCCGAACTGGGGACCATACCGCTGGAGCTGACGGAGGCGGCCCTGCGGGATCCGGTCTTCGGCGGCTGCACAAATCCCCTGCTCGGCCAACAGGGGCACCAGGATATCGTGACGGCCCTTCCCCCCGACGCGGTGCTCCTGGCATCCAGCAGCCGGGTCATCAACGAGGCATTCTGTTTCACTGACCGTCCGATCTACTGCACCCAGTTCCACCCTGAATTGAGGCGAGCGGACTTCGTGGAACGGTGCCATGCTTACCCTGAGTATGTGGACAGGATCGCTGGCCTGCCACTGGATGAGTTTATCGAAACCGTCCAGGAGACACCGCAGGCGCACCGGTTGATACGTCGCTTCGTCGATCACGTGCTGGCCTGAAGCACCGGTTCGGTTACTGGGCCGCAGAATGGCTACCAAAGGGTGAGCCGCTAATCGGAGTATCCTTGGGGAGCGGTCGTCCGGCACAGGCAAATCCCTTCTGGTGCAGCAATCGCTTGAACTGCTGAAACTGAAGAAAACTCTCCGGATAGACCCAGATCGTGACCGTCGCCCGTTGGGGAGAAAAGGAACCGAGTGTCTGCAGGAAACGTGACCCTTGCTCAAGGGCCTTCTCGGTCTGTTCCCCCATCGCTGGATCCACAGGAACCAGCTCGAAACGCTGGAGCCGGAGTCCCTGCCGCACACGCGGTCCGTCCGTTGTGTTGGCCACATACTGCCGGACGGCCAGCTGGTAGCGCATACGGAAACCGCCAATCGGCCCTACCAGTTCCATTAACTGCCGATCTCCTTTGAGGTTCCAGGCTTTCTGTTGTGCATCCTGCTTGAGCTTCTCGATCAGCTGGTCCCAGGGAATATAGGCGATCCGGCCTTCAGAGAGCCGGAAATGAATCTCGGTCCCAAAAACAGTCTTCGCCATCGGGGTAGGGCGGTGCTCAATCACTTTCGGCTGGATCTGCATCTGCTTTACGGCCTCACGAGCCTGGTCCAGGTCGGCCAGCTGTCGCTGCAGGTCATTCAACTCCGCCTGCTTCTTGCGTTTCTCCTGCTCCTGCTCATCTAGTTGATTTTCCTGATCCAAGATCGCCAATTCCAGCGACCGTAATTGCTGGAGCACCTTATCCCGTTCTTTTTCCCGGTAAGATATCTCGATCGCCTGCCTTTCAAGGAGCTGCTCGACGCGCTGGATATCCAGCCTGACCGCCTCGGATTCGATTCGAGCGGATTCCACATCGACGCTCTCCAGGACAGACTCCTGGGAAATCTGATCCTCGACAGCAACATCTCGAGCCCTCACCGCCACCACCATGACCAGGATGATCAGGACCCCGACAAGGTTGGCCACGATATCGAGGAAGGAGTCATGGCCTCTTTCCAGGAATGAACTGTCACGTCGTCGTCGCATCCCGATCTCCCTAGCGATACTGCTGGACCACGATACCGCTTTCCTTAAGAAGCCGGCTCAGCTCGGCAAAACGAGTCGCCCCACCCGGACGGACATCCACTTTCAACACGGGCCGCCAGTAACCACCAGCCACGGCGATTCCCCAGCCTTCCATGTGGTCCCAGATCTCCGCGACAAATGAATCAATATTATCGAGCAGTGGCCCCTCTAGGTGGACGGTGCGAACCCGGCCCCGCTCCCCCCGTCGGGGCACGATGATCAGGCGGTCGGCGTGGCAGGTCACGTAGAGCGGACGTGTGATGCCGGTACGGCTGGCGTTTTTCCGCGGCAGGGCCCAGCCCGTTTTACGTCCAGCAATAGCCACTCCTGCCCCAGCCTGCCGGCCTCCGGTCGCCCCCGGCCTGGCATTGTCCGGGGGACGAGCCGCTGACGAGGAAGGCTTTGGCAACCGGCTGCCATCACGGGAGACCTGGTTATTCCCAGTTGAAGTAACTCCCGCCGCCGTTGATCTCCCGCCTGGCAGCTCCCCCTGGCGGGAGCCAAACTGGCTGGGCATGGCGGCAGCGAGTAGAAGCTGCCGCTGCCGGGCATCACGGATTGTCTTTTCCAGCTGGCGTGCCAGCGTCTGGTCTGCAGCCGGATAGGTCAGCTTGATATCGCTATCGATCAGCTCGTAACCAAAAGCATCCTCCCAGCTCTTCATTGCCCGTCGTGCAAAGGCATAACTGACAACCGAATCAGGCCGGACGACAAGCAGGGGATAGGGATCCCCACGAAGCTCATGGCCGGCGGTGGAAACGAGGTATTCCCGTACTGTCCGCAGGCAGGCGTCAAGCGGGTTGCCTGGCCCAGAGAGCAGGGAAAGATCATTCAGCGTGATCAGTACCCCTTCTGGCTGGATCACGACTCCCTGGGGAGTGCACTCCACATAGACCGGGTATCTCCTGGTCCCGTACGGGCCCTGGTAGGGGATGATCGAGAAGGACTGTTCCGATGCCGCCAGTTGCTCCCGAGCAATCACGAGTGCCTGCCGGGCACGCTGCACCTGCGGTACCAACTGGGCGATCTGCCTGCGCACCTGCTCCACCTCCCCGGCCGATGTCGCATGCCCCATGATTCTCTGGCGGGCCAGCAGTTCTTCCCCGGCAGCCACGATCTGACGAATGTGTTCTTCCAGGTGCCCGAGGGCCAAGCGTGCATCCGCAAGTTCCTGGGTTTTTTTCTCCCGGTTCTCAGTCAGGACCTGGCTGCGCCAGAGAAAATCCTCCCTTTCAAGCAGCTGGTGCTGATGTACTTTGCGATTTTCTTTGTCGGTCTGTTCCCGTTTCTCCACGACCACACGCGCGTCAACCTGGGCCTGCTGGACACCGAGGACCAGCAACACGATCATGACCCCCATCGTGCAGATAAGCACTGCCAGGAAGGGAAACAGCGTGGGATTGATTCCCGATCGAATTCTGCGCCTGCGCCTCATGCTGCCCGCTCATCAGCCTCCTGCCCACCGCCGTGGTCCGGCAGCGTGCGTGAAGCAGGGAGTCCGCCGAGCCGGGCGACAAGCAGCTGGATAGCTGCTGACAGGCTGGTGACGGCCTGTTCGAAATGCCCGGCATCGACCAGTTGCTCCAGGTTATGTTGCAACACCGTTTCCAGCTGAACCACGTCCGCTGTCGTTGTCAGCAGCTGTTCAAGTTTCTCCAGCTGCTTTGAAAGCGAGGACTGCAGTGTTGCCAGTTGCCGGGCATTCTGATCCATCGCCGCCTGGACCGGTTCCCACTGCTTGCATGCCTCTTTGCCCAGAGATTCCTGCAGCGTGGCTGCCAGGGATTGGCCAGTCTGTTTCCCTACCTGCTGCCATTTCTCACCCACCTCGTCCATTGCCTTTTGCCAAAGCTGGGACTGGCGATCCACGAGCTGCTCGCTCGCCTCCATCACCGTACGGCACATTCGTTCCACCGAGGCAAGATGAGGATCATGGGCCGCCCCCAGCTGTTGGAAGCGGCCAACAAGTTCCCTGTCGGCGCGGCGGTCCACGACGGCCAGCAGCTGGGTTTCACATTGGTTGACCAGGAACTGCAAGAACATCAGGACAATGGACAGGCTGAGTGCCAAGGCGGTGGTATCAAAGGCAACATAGAGGCCCGAGAGCAGCCCCTGCATGGCGACCTGAAGATCCCCGCCAAGCTGCCGGGTGGCCAGGTCACCAAGGGCCTGGGTAATCCCGATCACGGTCCCCAGGAACCCCAGCATCGGGGTGGCCCAGATAATAATTCGAACCAGGGCATAGGCATCGTGCTGGCGTTCTGCATCGACATCCGCAAGGTACTTCAGATTATCGTCCAGTCCCTCGGCAGAATGGTTCCGGCGGACGCTGTCGATCGCCTGTTCAAACCGGCTCCCAAGGTAACTGCGTTGTGCCCCGGACGGCAGCGCCTGGATGTCAGAGAGTAATTCATTGGCCTTCGAAACCGGTTGGCCACCTTCTGGAATTTCCGGGAGCGTGGTTTTCCCAAGCCAAAAAAACTGGGCCGAGAGGTTCATGCCCCGCACCAGCAGGGCCGCCAGGCCGATGAAGAACATCATCGTGGCCACATAGGCGACCGGATGACTGGCGAAATAACGCTCCAGCAGGGGAGCCTCCAGTGACCCCTTGAGCAAGAGCGCATAAAAACCAATCCCCATGGCTGTACCGATACAGATCGGCCAGCCAAGAGAGCCCATGATCATCAGCAGGGAATTCTTCTGTTTCCTTGTCTTCAAAATCACCTTCCTTATTCCCCACGGCGCAGATTCAGCCCAAGTGACGCCTTGCGTCCATATACCGTCATGATCGGCGCAATCGTTAAAGCTTATCCAGCTTTTCTGGACTCAAAGGGCCATCCTCAGGGCCCCCGAGCGGGGGCAGGAGAGCGGGCATTAACCCGAGTAGGAGGCATAGCAGCTTGGGGTTTCCCAGAGATCGACCCCGATGATGGGAAACCCGGCCTGCAGCGTGAATTCAAAAATCAGCCTGGCAATATTCTCTGCTGTTGGATTGTCGTCGAGCAGGAAAACCGGCTCCTTCATTTCCTCGAAAACAGGTACCACCGGATCGGCACGGTGAAGGATCATGCGATGGTCAAGGTTGTCATCAATCCAGCCGGCAACGACTTTCTTGACATCAGAAAAATCGAATACCATTCCCCGTTCATCCAGCGTTTCGGCAGCAATCTTGATCACGGCACGGCCGTTATGGCCGTGGAGAAAACGGCATTTCCCGTTGTAATTCAGCAAGCGGTGGCCGTAGCAAAAATCAATTTCACGGGTAATGTGGTACATCGTCATAAGGCCAAAAACAACTGGTATAAAAGGAGTTACGCTTCACTTTAACAGCTTGACTGCGGTTCTTGAAGGCATGAACCGTCATCGATCTTGCTCTCATCGCCCTTCGGTCGCTAGACTACGCCGCCGCAAACAAAAAGATCACTTCACACGCAATGCCCATGGAAGTGGGGCACTGGAGTCCATTAATGC
>Ga0310125_10000606_pt1 | contig 17226 bp, 15 predicted proteins | sample CB11b_Tmax_Bot8__FD_203508 | JGI IMG/M metagenome (GOLD analysis project Ga0310125, IMG submission 203508) | Marine microbial communities from Western Arctic Ocean, Canada - CB11b_Tmax_Bot8 | ecosystem: Environmental > Aquatic > Marine > Oceanic | place: Canada: Western Arctic Ocean | collected... | reverse complement strand
CAGATGCCAAGAGTAAGGCCGGGTCCCACTCGTCGCCAAAAGTTGATGAATGGATGGATGAAGAACCAGGCCGCGAACCCTGGCGGAAACATCACCACGACCACAAGCGCGGCGAAGTACCGAACAGCGTCCATTACGGTTGTTTCATCGATGAAAAGCGCAACTGGCAGACTCCAGCGTCTTCGTTTCCGGTGTGCCGCTCCATGTTACTGGCCAGTACGCCCGAGGATGAGTCGAGCACCTTGCATTTCCTCGAGTTCGTCACGTTGGGCCTCTGTCAAGACAGCGCTGACACTCCGATCAAGTCGCAATCTGTCCATGCGCCCGTCCACCTGGTCGTTAGCGATCTCGTGCATCTTCTCCTCGATGGCGCCCAGGTCCAGATCTTCGGCACCCATCATTTCATCAAGGTCCATCTCGGCGATCTGAATCTCCGCGTTACGACGAATTTCGGCTCGCCGATTCTCTCGGTTTAGGGCGCGTATCTCGTTTTCCTGATTTTCGTCTAGGCCAATTTCTTCGGCGTTAGCAAGGACATGGCTTGCCATCTCACCGGGGCAGTTGGAGGCGAACGGACGTGCCAGATGAATCTCCATCTCCTGACGAACCTCATCCTCCTGGCCCTCGACGCCACCGGGCTCTTTCAGAATCCGTATTTCTTGGTGAATCTCACCTTCTTGTCCCTCGGCCCCACCGGATTCCTTCAGAATCCGTATTTCTTGGTGAATCTCACCTTCTTGCTTCCCGGTGCCACCGGATTCCTTCAAGATCTCAACGATAAGGGAGCCTGTCAGGGCCCGGGGTGCCACGCCTTCCAGTTCCTGCATCAGCCGCGAGGCGATCTCGGCCTTCTCCCCGATTCCTTGACGCATGAGAACCACGCCCGCCCGCTGGGGGAAACCCTGCAAGCAGTCCATCTCCTCCTCGACCCAGACGGCGGGGCCAGGCATTCTTGCCCTGATCTGACGTTGTTCACTGGCCGCTCCAGTGGCTGCCCATGCAGTGGCAACAAAGATCAAACTAACAACCACCACGCTGGTGATCAGGGTTGTATTTCGCTGATATGAAATCACGGGTTTTCCTTTAGCTATAGGTTGTTGTGAAGAAGTAAACGCTGGTGCAGCTTATCAAAAGAGATCATCACAATCGCGGATTCTAGGCAGCAGAGGCAGATCTCCCGTATAGGGTTGCCGTTGTCGTCCCTGTACCAGAAGCCCGCGGCAACTAGCGCGACTTGATCACGCTCCAGGACCACTTGCAGGCACCGCCGCGGGGGGCGCTGTTTCGCTGGTAGCCGTCGGTTAGGAGCCTCTGACGCTGGTTAAGCGCCCGAACCCTCTCCAGATCACGTTGCCCTCGTCGTCGTACAGAGCAACCATCGCCGGTTGCGTTGTCACTGCACCGGTGGACGGTGTTTTCAGCATGTTGGTTCCCTAGAGTTCAAGACGCGTAACGCCGGGGTTTCCGTCATGCCCAACAACGAATCTCTTGACATCACCCCTGTGCTGCATACCGGCCAACTCTTCCCGTACCGCTTGTTTGATCTTTCCGCCAGTTCCCGTGGATCCATAGCCATGGATTAGCCTGACGACCCGAAAACCACGTGACCGAGCCTTGTCAATTTCGTACTTCATCTGCTGGAGGGCTTCGTGAACCGGGGGGAACCCTTTTTTGAGATTGATAGTTTTGACTTCGTCTTTAGGCCTAAGGGCTACAGGACCAACGGCAGGGTGTGCGTGTTGCTGCAAATCGCAGTATGGACATGTCCTCGCTCGGTCCGGGATTTTGTTCCCGCATCTGCGACAGGTTTTCATTCTCTGAACCCTACATGAGTACCTACTCGGATGCCGAAAACTCTAATCCGGTGGCGGCCTGGTGCCGGTTTCTGGTAGTTAGTCGAAACTCTTCTGATACCCAAACTGGATCGATACACTAGATTTCATCTGAGGCCCATTGAGGTTCTGATGAATGGGGTATGTCACTTCCATCCCGATCCGGTCAGCATAATCGCCGGGAAAGATATAGAGCAGTTGATTTAGTCCGACCCCCAATTCAGTGGCTGAACCACCGTAATTTGAAGGATTCGCCGTTTGTACTGGCGCTATGATTGAAGAATTCCGACCATCAATCGCACCTTGGCGATGATGAGTTATTCGTAACGAAAGTGCTGTCTTCCGAACCAGCTCTTTTTGCCCCCAACCGGTAAATGACAGTTTGTCTCCAAAATTCCACTCGCCTTTAGCAATTGCATTTCTAGATCGCATCTGTCCTCCATAAACCCATCCGTCATTGTTCGCCACATACGTCAATGCCGAAATCACGGAGGTCGATCCATCACCGATCTGCATACCGTAAGGCAGGACCATTGCCTGACGCATGTTCATGGGTGTCAACATTTCACCTGTTGAATTGTTTGCTCCGACAGATCGCTGGACTCCCACTTGCGCATGCACCCGCGCAGTGTCCCCCTCGTAGAGACTGAATAGGCCAGAGAGAGAGATACTAGTCAGACCAAGGGATGATGTTGTGAAGGAACCAAGCTGGGGTCTGCCCGTCATCGGCCCCATCCCCGGATAGGTGGTCAAGTCCATACTCTTGCTCATGAGCATTCCCGCTCCCATCAGAGTTATCCGGCTACTAGGCGCGTACATCAAGTCGAGCATGGTCATATCCATCACCATGTGCTGAGGTACCACGCTCAAGCTGGTTGGACTATTGCCCACTTGATAAGGATTCGGCAGTTTGATGATCTGAGCATCAGAGAGATCGTCAGTTCCATCACGATTCCCTGCCATCCAGTGTCGCATCTGTTGGATAGACACCATGAACATGCCTTTCATCTTCATTACGCGGTCACCCATTACGCCGACAGGTGCGCGATCAAGGGCACGTTCTTGCATGGTCATATCCATGCCGACAGGTGCGTGATCGTGGGCACGTTCTTGTGCTAAGAGCACATCGGTACAACAAAAAAGACAATGCCCATGAAGATCATCCATGGAACTACACATCATCCAGGCACAGGCCATCCCCATCAACAACAAACAAGTAAGAGTCACCTTATGCCGCATGTTCATCTTCCAAACCCTTCATGAAGATTGCTGTTAGATGCCGGAACTCTAAGCCGATGGTGTCGGAGTTTCGCTGGTAGCCGTCGGTCAGACGACGCGGCAGGTGAGGTTATTTGGCTAACCTGTTACCTACTTCGTCAAAGACTGGCGAAGGATGTTCTGCGCGATTAATTATAATCGTTACGTCGAGCGGGTATCCCATTGACCAATACTTGTAGCCAGTGTGCTCTAACTTCGTGTATGGCTTTCCCCAGAAATACTCGACATTCCCATGGTCCCTAATGAACTGCACACAGGCCACGAATTCTTCGTCATTCTCCCAAGTCTTTCTCAACGTGTAATGGATCTCGTCGGTATGTCGTTCAAAATAGCGTGCCAAGCGCGGGTATTCCCAATGAGGCGCGTCCGGCATCGTCTTGGCGAACCGAAAATCATTCCGGTCCATGTGTGCCCCAAAATCGGCTAGTCGCTCAATTCGCGGCAACTCTTGCCAACATTCAGATAGGCATTGATCACACTGGTCTTGGAATTCATGCTTGCCAAATGGTGGCCCCTCCCAGTCTCTTTTCCTGCCCTTCATTTGGTGCCCCCTTATGCCGATCAGTTCGGCGTATCAAACTCTACGCCGGTGGCGGCGGAGTTTCGCTGGTAGCCGCTGGTTAGACGGTGCCAAAAGTCGCACCTGTTTTCATACCTGTTCGTACGTGCAGATCGTACCTAAAGCGCCGGAGCGCGCATCACCTGAAGACCGCCCGCGCACGGCACCTGTTCCCTGTTCGATGGGGTGCTAACGTCGCGGAATCACCAGGGTGTGCACGATGCTCCCGTCTGTGCTGGTGACGGTCACCTTGAGTTCGGAGGCCGTGGCGTCTACGCGCGCGACCTGGTCCTGGCCAACGACAAGCAGGTGATAGGAGTGATCCACGTCTGGCCCCGGCGGCGCATACGAAAAACGATGCCGATGCCCGGCAATCACCAGGTCCACGTCCGCCTCGTTGGCGGTCTCGACCCAAGCATCGGGTCCGTCGACCAGCCAGCCCCACCCGGGCTGGTGCATCACGATGACACGGAACGGCGCCTCGGAAACACGGGCCGTGGTCTTCACGTGTTCGCGGAACCATGCAAGTTCGTCGGCGCGGTAAGGCACAGTCCGGTTCAGCTCCGCGTACACATTGGTGTCATCCGGCTTGTCTTCACCGGTGTCGAGGACCATCAAATGGACTGGCCCGGCGTCTCGCGCATAATAAAATCGACCCTCCGGCACCGGGACGTAGTCAAAGAGCCGTCGGGCGAACGGGCCGCGTAGCTCGTGGTTACCGCGGGCGTAAATGAGAGGCTTGGTGTGCGCCAAGCCGGCCGTGGTCGGACGGAGCCAGGCACGGAACAAGTGCTCCTCGGTGTCGATCCAATGGAAGGCGTCGCCCGTGTGCACCAGAAAATCTGTGGAGTCCCAGTCTATGGCCTGGTTCAATCTATTGATGCGGCCTGTATCCTCATGCGTGTCTGTGACGACGCTGAAGGACACCGATGGGCTACGACGATCGAACGTAGTGAATTGGTGCGGCCCGCTGCGAACGTCCAACCCTTTGTCCGGCCAGTACGCGTTGAGCTTCACGACGCGAGTCGCGACGACCTCATAGCTGTAGCTGGTGCCGGGCAACAGTTTGTTGAGATGCACGACGTGGCGTGTGCCGACCGGAACTAGACCATCCAACTGCGGCTGGGCCACCATCGAGAGGTCGCTGCCAGGCCCGTATCGGACCTCCGCATGGCTGGGCGTGTCGGTGAGCCAGACGATCGTCACCGTCGTCTCGCTCGTCGCCACCAGATACGGGCCTTCGGTGATGACCGGCCGCGTGTCGAAGACCCTGTAAGGCTCGGATTGGGCAAGTACCGGAGCAGCCACTGCGAGTATCGCGACAGAGAGGATCAGCGCCCGACGAATCATGATTCTCCTATCGCACCGTTTCCTGAGCAATCTTCATAGCCATCGTTGACACCTCAAATCGTCGTAGTAGGTGCCTAAACTCTACGCCGGTGGCGGCAGAGTGTCGCGGGTCCCATCGCCTGTCGAATTGCTAAGGGCGCGATGAATCGTCGCCGAACCGGGGATTTGGTGTGGGCAGCTTCGCGTCTACTTCGCTGCGCCATCGCTTGAGTAGCTCATGCATCTCTCTCACCCTGCCCGGCATCTCGTCGACGAGATCGTTCTGCTCGCTGACGTCGTTGTCGAGATCGAAGAGCTGTAGGCGCTCGTGCTCAAACGACTCGATGAGCTTGTAACGACCCATTCGAACGGCGCTCCCGGGAAAGCCGCCCTGGTTGCCGTAGTGCGGATAGTGCCAAAAAAGGGCTTCTCGTTCCAAGGTGCCGGTGCGTTCGAGCAACGGGACCAGGCTGATGCCATCGACGTGTTGGGCCGAATCGAGTGGCAAGCCTGCCATTTGCAGGATCGTCGGGTAGAAGTCCGTGCTGATCACCGGATCATCGATGACGCTTCCGGGTGCCGTATGCCCGGGCCACTTGATGATCATCGGCTCGCGAATCCCACCTTCATAGAGCCACCCCTTACCGGCCCGCAGCGGCAAGTTCGAGGTCGGATGCCCCTCTGACGTCGACAGGCCGCCGTTGTCCGACATGAACACGACCACGGTTTCGCGCTCGAGCGCGAGTTCTTCGAGAGCGTCCAGCACCCGACCAACGCTGCTGTCCATGCTCTCGACCATGCCAGCGTACACCGCGTGTTGCTGCACCAGTCGTACCCGGCGCGGCGGTTCCTCGCCGAAGATCGGCCCCTCGAAATCTGTTGCCGCCCACTTCTTCTCGTACTTGTTCACCATCTCTTCCGGGGCCTGCAGGGGCGTGTGGACTGTATAAAACGATAGGTAGAGCAGGAACGGAGCGTCGCGGTACTGCTCCAAGAACCGAATCGACTCGTCTGCGAGGCGCGCCGTGAGGTGCTCTCCCTCTGGTCCGTCTAGCAGCTTCGGGTTGTCGTAAGGGGAGAAATAACCGGCGAACGGCATACCGGCCTCGTAGCCGGCAACGTTCACATCGAAGCCCTGGTCCTCCGGGTAGTAACCCTCACCTCCCAGATGCCATTTGCCGAAGAAGCCAGTCGCGTAGCCAGCGTCCCGGAGCCGCTCGGCGATCGTCACCTCCTCGAGCGGAAGATAATCGAGGTACGGTGCCGGCAGCAGCTTACCCACCATGTTGCCGCCGAACCAATTGGTGGTGTCGGTACGGGCCGGGTATCTACCGGTAAGGATGCTGCCCCGGGTAGGAGAGCACACTGGCCCGGCCGCGTATGCGTTGGTGAATCGGGCCCCCTGCGCCGCCAGCCGATCGACGTTCGGAGTCTCATAGAAGCTGCTGCCGTACACCTCGACATCGGCCCAGCCGAGATCGTCGACCAGAACGAACACGAAGTTAGGCAGCGTGGTGGCACCGCCAACATCAGGTGGTGTCGAGGTGCCGGCGCAGGACGCCAGAGCACCGGCGAGCAGGAAGAAGGTGCGGGCCAGAATGCTTTGATGCGCGGTCATTCTCGTCGCTCCTTGAGGTGCGGCTACGGTTTCTTGTGCAGTACGGAGGCTACTTTGGGATGCGTTAAACAGTAGGCTCACTGTATCAAACGGTTATATCGCTCCAAGATTGCACGCAATCGGTCGTGGTCCAGCGCTTCGGAGCGGTTGCCATCCCGTCCCACCATGGTCTTGGCAGCGATCAACGCGTTGATGATGGCCTCTTCCGTGGCTTCGACGGTGGCGTCGAAAACGGGGGTAATCTGGGAGTTGCTGAGCATCGTGAGCTCGGCGAAAGGCCGAGCGCGCGCAGCGTTCGCGTTGGCGGTGGAAAAGGCAACGAAGATGTCACCCGATCCGTTACCCGCGGTGCCGCCCGTACGCGCGACCCCTAGGGAGGCCCGGCGCGCGATCCTCTTGAGCTGGTGGGAAAGTAGCGGGGCGTCGGTTGCCACGACGATAATGATCGAGCCGCGGCTGGTATCGATGTCCGGGGCCTGCGGGGGCGCTGGTAGGCGCGCCTCATTGCGCATGATCTCCCGACCCACCGGAACCCCGGCGATCGTAAGCTGCCGGCGGCCGCCGAAGTTGGCCTGTACGAGAACCCCGACCGTATAGGTTTCCCCACCGAGTTCGACGATTCGCGATGACGTCCCGATTCCGCACTTGAATCCGAGGCACCGCATGCCGGTCCCACCGCCGACGTTGCCTTCGTCAACTGGTCCGGACGCGGCGTTCTCAAGCGCCGCGTACACGTGCTCCGGGCGAACGTGGAAGCCGTTGATGTCGTTGAGTGAGCCGTCATAGGTCTCGGCGACCACAGGCAGCGACCAGGGTTGGAAGCTAGATCCTCGTTCGGCCTGCCAGCCGATGATTGTGTCACGCACCACCCCGACGCTGTGGGTGTTGGTGATTGCGATCGGCCCCTCGAGAAAGCCAGATTCCTCGATCCAGGTTGTGCCTGTCATCTCCCCGTTGCCGTTGAGCGCGAACCATCCGCTGAATACCGGATCGGAAGGATCGTCCCAGCGCGGGACGATCACCGTCACCCCGGTGCGTACCGGACCTTCCCCGACGCGCAGTTCTCCTTCCCCCTGGATTAGCGTGGTATGCGCGACCCGGACGCCGCTGACATCTGTGATCGCGTTCAGGGGGCCCGGCGATCCGTCGAACGGTACGCCGAGATCCCTGGCCCGCGCCCCTTGTTGCGCGATCACGGGTCCTGCTGCGGCGATCAAGAAAGTAACGAGCACCGCTGAAACGCAACCAAAACGAAACCTGTGGGAGTTTATTACCTCTAGCTTGTCCAGCCTGGTATCGACTACAGTCGGTTCACTCATCGTCGGCTCCCTCCATGAAGATCGCTATTGGATGCCGGAACTCTACGCTTGTGGTGGCGAAGTTTCCCGGGTGCCGTCGATCAGGTGGCGTTCACTCCCGCCGTAGCTGCCGCAGTAGTTCTTCGTTACCCTCGACATCGAGAAAGGTGTCCCACTCAAGGAAGTAGCCCTCCGGATCGTAGCCGACGAAGACTCGCACGTGGCCGCTCTCGTCGCCGATCTCAGCGGTGCGCAGCTCAAACCCGGCGGCACCCTTCATGTACTCGAACCAGGCGTCGACATCGTCGACGAACAGGGAAACGGTCACACCCTTTTCATCGGTGGCTTGGTGTAGGCCACGTTCGCCATCGACGATGCCGATGAAACCCGAGGGGGACGCCTGGTGGGCCCAGGCCCAGCCTTGATCGACGATCGGGCCGGCACCGAGAATCTCGGTGTAGAAGCGGTTGGCGGCGGTGGTGTCGCGGTAATAGAGCCAAAGGATCGTGGCCCGAACGCCGAGCTCCGGCGGCCGGCTTGAGTCCGCACTCGGGTTCGGATACAGGGGCCGCAGCTGTTCGAGAGCCGGAAGCAGGTGCTCGTTTTCCTCATGTGGTTCGAATCGCTCGAACTCAAGGAAGTAGCCCTCGGGGTCAATAGCGACGAAACCGACGTGTGGTCCCCCGGTCGCGGGTTGAAACTCTGCACGCATGGGAACACCGGCGTCCGTCAGATACTCATACCACCCTTCGACTTCGTCGGTTACCAACGCTAGGGTCGCCGTCTTTGGCTCGGCGGCGGAGTGCATGCCGCGCTTGGCGTCGACGAGCGTCAGGTACGAGGTCGGAGCGACCCTGAGGATTTTGGCGAAGCCGTAGTCGGCTACCGTCTGCAGGCCCAGGATGTTGGTGTAGAACCCCCACGCCGCCTCGACGTCAGCGTAATAATAGAAGGCGTTGGTGGCATCGACGCCCGGTCGCACAGGCTTAGCCTCCGTCACCGGAGTGGGGTTGGAACTGCAGGCTACGGAAAGCGACATCAGGGCGATGGCGGTGAGCATTGTGACCATCCGATGCTGGCGCAAGGGAAGCCTCCTACGGCTGGAGTCTCGAAACATTCCTTCCCTGTCATCTTACCGGTGTCAGCGTCACCACATCGCGCTCTGTTCGACTTTTTGCTGTGATCTTCCGTCGTTGCTTCATTCGATGATCAGGATATGCTCACCGCGTCTTTCTGATCTTGAGACTTTCACACATCGTTTCGCAATGTGACACTGTGACTGGACAGGCCTTCATAGGAACAACAAAAGATCCAGGGAAAGTTGTGAGAGGCTCATCCATACAAAGCACCCCACCCCCATTGCTACGGGGACAGTTCCTCCACCTCGTATTTCTGGCCACGACGATTCCGCTTCTCCTGCTGTTATCCAACCCAGGCCCTGCATACTGGCAGGGGATCCCGGTCTCCGCTTGGTTCTGGTCGGCCTTGTCGATTCCGATCCTGCATCAGGTCTATGTCTTACTATGCTGGAGGTTGGAGCTTCGAAGCCAATATGTGACATCCAGATGGGGGCTCAAACGGGGCTTTCGCATCTATACCATCGGCTTCTTCGTGCTCTTCAGTAGTCGCTTTCTGAGCCTGCTGCTGCTGGCAGTCGCGGACCAGGCCAGCCTACCGATGTCCATGGGTCTGCGATGGGCCTTAGCTACCCCAATTTTTCTCGTGGCTGGCTACGCGATGTTCTCCGTCAAGCACTACTTTGGGTTCCAGCGGGCAGCTGGAATCGATCACTTCGATCTCGCGTATCGGACCAAGCCGATGGTCCGTGACGGTATGTTCAGGTGGACGAAGAATGCGATGTACACCTTTGCTATCCAGGCGACGTGGTTATTCGGAATCCTGACCGCTTCCAGGCTGGCCATGATCGCCGCTTGCTTTCAATCAGTCTACGTCTGGGTGCACTATTTTGGGACTGAGAAGCCGGACATGGACTACATCTATCAGCGCTGACCCATCCGCCTGTCCGGTCGCGCCGAGACCCGTCGTATTATTGGATGTCGCCGTTGGTGATCGCGACGCGAAGAGGCATTGTCAGTCGGCAAACGAGGCAAGCCAATCTAGGCAGACGGCCAGCGCCGTCAGAGCAGAAGATAACTAAGAGCTACCGTTTGTCTGTTCATCGCCAACCATCCGTAATTTCCAGAAACTTATCGATCTCGTCTTCATTGTTAAAAAGAGCTGCGCCAACCCGGATCTTTACTCCTTCTTCGCGGAGGGTTGCCTGGACAGCTGCCTTGTCGAGCGATTGACGAACAGTTTCGGGGTCGTGATTGTGCTCGAAAAGGACGATGGCGGAGCCGTTTCCCGGAGGGGTAAGTAGCCGGTGGCCCTGGGCCATTAGGCCATCGTACAGGCGCTGGGCAAGGGCAACAGTGTGGCGTTCGATGTTGGCGATGCCGACGTTGTCCAGGTAATCAAGTGCGGCGCCCAGCTGATAGATGGCACCGAAAGCAGGTGTGGCATAGAGATACTTGCGAGCGTCGTCGTGTAGTTCGAAATGAAAATCGGGAAGTTCTTGGGCGATGTTGAGCGAGCCAGATCGATCGGGCTCTATTGTGTCCAGAAGCTCTGAGCGTACGAAGAAGGGGGCGACACCGTAGCCGCCGAGCAACCACTTATAAGTTCCCGCCGTCAGAAAGTCGACACCGGTTTTACGAACGTCCAGCGGTAGCATACCGATTCCCTGGATGGCGTCGGTGTAAAGGTACGCACCGTGGCCATGGGCGAGGTCTGCAAGGGCCCGCAAGTCGTGGGCGTATCCGTTTTGGTGCGATACCCAGGCGACTGAGACAAGGCGCGTGGCGTCATCGACTAGTTCTTCAAATTCCTCGGGAGTGGCGGCGCCATTGTCACTACGAACGATGCGAAGCTCGATGCCGCGGGTCTCGGCAAGGTTGCGGTATAGGGCGTAGGTGGTCTCGTAGTGAAGGTCGTCAACGACCACGTTGTCACCGCTTCTTAAATCGAGTGATCCCGCCACCAGATTCTCCCCTGCGCTCGTAGCATCAAGAATACTGACTTCGGTTTCGACCGCCCCGATGAGCTGTGCAAACTGCTGCCGCACACGCGTTGTTTCGGTCAGCATGTCCCCGAGCAATATTGGATTGTGGCTCTTTGCCTGCCAGAAGGCGTTTCCAGCAGCGATTACCTGCTGTGGTGAAGGTGTAATGTACGGGGAATTTAGGTAAAGGTGTTCTTCGATGACCGGGAAATCGCCGCGCACGCCCAGGGGGTCGTTGATCGATTGGACGCGTTTCACTACCTCGGGTGACTTGGACTGTTCTTTGTCGGATGGCTCTGCATCCCCGTTCGTGATGCTGAGTGGTGTGATGAAGCCAGCCGCTGAGGCCGACTCAAGAAACTGGCGGCGCGTATAGCTCAACGGATCCCTCCCATGGTTGCTAACGTCATAGTCGCTCACTTGCAGCGTACCGCACGTTGCGCAACTGACCCAAAGGGTTGCACCACTCTCGGGTGGCCGATCAAAAGTGCTGAGATATAGTCTTCTTTGGTAACGCTAAGTAATTTCAGTACCGCTAAATCGTACCCACGCGTCTAAAGGAGCGACGAGAATGACCTCACCACAAAACATTCGAGTCCAAACTTTTTTGATATTGATTGTTCTGCTGGCTTTGGCGGGAGGGTTGGCCAGCCAGCCTGTGGTCGCCCGCCCCACCAATTCGCTGGTGCTAGCCGGGGGCCTTCCCCAGCAGGCTTACCAGACATACTCCGAGTACGGTGAAAAGATCGAGGCGGCCCGCGCGGTCGTGCTTGAACGGATGAATCAATTCCCTGGTTTGTCGGTGTCGGTTGGTATTAATGGGCAGATCATTTGGGCCGAGGGATTTGGCTGGGCGGACCTTGAGCAACGTGTGCCGGTACGTACTACCTCTCGATTTCGCGTTGGGAGCGTCGCAAAACCTATGACAGCGGCACTGCTTGGCCTCCTATACGAAGAAGGCAAGATCGACCTGGACGTTACCGTGCAGACGTACGTTGCCAATTTCCCCGAAAAAGAATATCCGATCACAATCCGCCAACTTGCTGGGCACTTGGCCGGAATTCGCCACTACCAGGGTGACGAGTTCCTCAACAGTGTGTATTACGCAACCGTTTCCGCCGGGCTCCCCATATTTGCCGACGACCCATTGTTGTTTGAACCCGGTACGCGTTATTCGTACTCAAGTTACGCCTGGAATCTGTTGAGCGCTGTGATCGAAAACGTCAGTAGTGAGAGTTTCCTCGAGCAAATGCAAAGCCAAGTGTTCGAGCCTCTCGGTATGCTAGATACAACCGCTGATCAAAACGAAATGATCATCGCCGATCGTGTCCGACCCTATGTTAGGGACGATGACGGCAAGTTTCGCAACGCCCCGCACGTCGACAATAGCTATAAGTGGGCTGGCGGAGGGTTCTTGTCAACCGCCGCCGACCTCGTCAAATTCGGTCTTGCCCATATGGTTCCAGGGTTCCTTGAGGCTGAGACGCTCGACGAGTGGTTCACGTCACAGCGTACTGCCGATGGAGAGGAAACTGGTTATGGAATTGGCTGGAGTGTCTCAGGACAAGACGCTAATCGAAGGGTTGGCCACGGCGGCGGTTCGGTGGGGGGGACCACGACATTGGGTGTTTACCTTGACCAGGGACTAGTTATCGCCATGGTTACTAACTTGAGCGACAGTGGTGGGTTCCCTGTTGACGAGATTGCCGAGATTTTTTTGCGATAAGGTGCAAGGTTTTCTGACAGCCAGTTCGTTTTTGCGATTCCCGCTTAATTGAGTAGCTACGAAAGAGCGTCGGTTCTTTCCCGATGGTGTCTCGCATCCTACCGTTCGATCGATATATACCCGCGGATGTCTTGGGACCTCAACTGAAAACTGTCAGTGATCGCATTTATAGCCAATTTCGCGAAATCTTGCCGGATATTGAAATGTCGGTAGGAAGTGATTTGCATCATAAGAATGCTAACCAGCTCCTCTGTTGGATTAATCCAGAAACTAGTGCCCCATATTCCTAACCACCCGAAAGTTCCCTCTGTGAGGCCTTCCCGGGACCTTGCCGGATCGGTCAACATACTGAAGCCCAACCCAAACCCGAACCCGCCGCCGCCCATGCCGTAAACGGGCATGTCGCCCGTGTGATTCGTGATCATAAGCTTCACCGTTGACGGTCTGAGCAGCCGAACGTCATCCAGTTCCCCTTCGTTTAGGATCATCTGTGCGAACCGGAAGTAGTCGGCGGCTGTCGACGATAGTCCCGCTACGCCACCGAAGTACGAGGTTGGCGACCGGATTTCTGGAGCAACTCGCAGTTTGATCGTGTTGCCTGGGCCTGATGGACTGTAGACGGCTGACACCCGGTTCACCTTCGACGCGGGCACGTTGTAGAAGGTGTCTACCATGCCTAGCGGACCGAAGACGCGTTGCTGGAGGAATTGGTCGAGACGCTGGCCAGAAATCCTTTCCACCAAGAGGGCCACATAGTCGGTGGAACTTCCGTAACGCCACCTGTCCCCCGGATGGAAAGCCAGGGGGAGGGGGGCTCTGGCCACCAAAGTTTCTTCCAGAGTGGGCTTGGGACGGAGTAGCGCGCGCTCTTCTGTAGAGATGACTGTTCGGGAAGGGTCGACGCCCGCGGTATGGGTCAGGACGTGGCGGAAGGTAATGGGTTGTTTCGATGGAACTCGTTCAACACCGTTCTCGGTCCTGACGGCCACGTTCTTGCCGGCGAATTCAGGTAGGTACTTGGAAATAGGATCGTCCAGAAGAAAATAGCCTTCTTCAAAGAGCATCATGAGCGCCGTGCTCACTATGGGCTTGGTCATCGACATGATCACGAAGATCGCGTCCGCGGTCATTGCCTCGTTCTCTTCGATGTGCCGGTAGCCCTGGGCTTTGAGGCGAACAACCTTCCCCTGTCTCGCTACGAGGGACACTGTACCGGCCACCATCTTGGAGTCGATGTAGCTTTGCATTGTGGTGTCCAAAAGCTCGAGGCCCTCGGACGACATGCTCACGCTCTCCGGCTCGGCTAAGGGGAGCTGTTGCGTTTTAGCAGGTAAGGCGAATCCAATCTGGATCGCTACTGCGATGATGGCCGCAGTGGTTCTGCCGAGGTTTACACGGTTTCGTTTTGAACCCTCTTGGGGGAGTGTGAATCCTTCCTTTCTCATTACTTATCTTCTCCGGCTAAGGCAAACCGAGCTCTCCATGCTCCCCTTTATGGTGTGATATCGGCGCGATAGTTGCGCAGGAACACTAACGTTCGGGCCGCTTCTTCCATGTCGGCTGCGTTGTAGCGTACTGCGTGCGCGTCGATGCGTTCGAACATCTGCAGGTACGCGAGGATCTGACTCGGCTGGTAGTGCTTGAAGCGCACCGTAATAGCTACCGGCGTCTGCACAAGGTAGGGGTCGATCTCGCCGGCCAGTAACCGCCGCACTGCACGTTCGGCAGTCTGGCGAATAGCCGCCTGCCCCGCCTTCGGGGTCAGTGTAGTGGCTGAGTGAAATGAGTGGGCCCACTTGACCACGGCCGTCTCGATATCTCCTAGTCGTGCTTTTGCCTCGGCGGCGGTGGCGTCATCGCCCGAAACCATAATCACTGGCACCCCGAAGTTACCTGCAACTGCAGCGTTCCAAATGGTCTCGTTGGAAGAGTAGTCGTTGATGCGGATGTCTGTGAGGGTGGCACTGGACATGGTGTGTGCCCGTACGCCCTCGGGATTTGTGGTGCCGGCGTGATAGCCGATGAAAATTGCACCATCGAAGCTGTCGTCAATGCCCTCCATCATAGTCAGCGCACGTGGCCAGGATCTCACAATCTTCACATCCTCGCCGAAGCGATCGATCAAGAGGTTCTGGCCGTTGCCGTGCGAATCGCTTACTAGGATCTCACCGGCTCCCGCCGCTCGGGCACCCTCGATAGCTGCCAGGACCTCGCCAGTCATAAACTCGCGGAACCGAGCGTACTCGAAACCGTCTGGCCCCAGTTGCTCGCCCGTAACCACCCCCGTGACCCCCTCGAAATCAGCGGAAATGTAAATCTTCGGCCCTTCCTGCTGGGACGAAGGACTCCCGCTGGCCGTTGAACCGACCAAGGAGATGGGGACCATCGTCAAGACAGCGGCCATTCGCAGTGCACCTCTCATCGGGCACGCTCCTCTCGCAAGATGTATACGGACTTGGTAATTTTGACCAGTTGGTTCTTGCTCATACTTTTTTTCTCCTGTTCATTGATATAGAGCGTAATCTACCCGAAAGTGCATCAACTTTGGAATGGTGTTGCTGACTAGGGCTTCGGACCCCTTGACGGGCTGTGAATTGGATGGGACCGTCCACCGCGAAGCGAGAGGAGATTGCTTGATGTCGAGCGACTTCAAATTGTCGAGGGGCAAGTTCAGTAGAAGCGTCCTCGGTACACTGCTTTCGGTGGCCCTTGTTTCTGGGGCCGGCTGCGCCCAGCGGACGGATGGAGCTCAGCATACCGACATTCCCAGAACTGCATCGGGCAAACCGGATATGAATGGTATCTGGCAAGCACTCGGCAATGCCCATTGGGATATAGAACCGCACCTGGCCAGGGCTGCGTTGGCCATGCAGCCGGGCCCGGTGGTGCCAGTACCGGCGGAGGAGGTGTTGGCTTTTGGTGCCGTGGGCGCCGTGCCTTCAGGGCAAGGGGTGGTCGTGGGTGGCCTAATTCCCTACCTGCCTGAGGCGCTTGCCAAAAGACAAGAAAACAAAGAAAACTGGCTTCATAGTGACCCTGAGATCAAGTGCTATCTGCCGGGCGTTCCTCGTGCCAACTATATGCAGTTCCCGTTTCAGATTTTCCAAAGCGAAAGCAAGTTCTTCATTGCCTACGAATACGCTGGTGCATACAGGGACATCTATCTCGAGGACCCAGGACCCCCGCAGGTAGACTCTTGGATGGGCCAGTCTTTCGGGCAGTGGGAGGGCGATACGTTCGTGGTCGAGGTAACCGGATTCAATGACCAGACTTGGTTTGACCGTGCGGGGAACCACCACAGTGCTGCGCTAAAAGTGACTGAGCGGTACAACATGACAAGTCCGGACCATCTCATATACGAAGCTACAATCGAAGATTCGGAGACGTTTTCCCGCCCTTGGGTGATCCGGATGCCGTTGTATCGCAACATTAACGTTGACTCGCGGCTCGGCCAGTTTAAGTGCGTCGAATTCGTCGAGGAGTTAATTTATGGCCACCTCCGCAAGCATCTGATCAGGAAATGAAGGAGAGGGAATGACGTTCCTAATTCCCCGTTTAATCCTACTTCTTTGTTGTGGGCTGTTACTTCTTGGCCTGGCTTTCCCAGTCGTGTCACAAACCCAAGTCCGTGAGACGAAACCATGGGTAATGCCCCGAACATCTAACGGCCACCCGGATCTACAAGGGAACTGGACTAATGCAACGATCACTCCAATTCAGCGCCCTAGAGGAAGGGATCGTGTTCTTACTCCAGATCAGGTTGCTGGTATTGAAGGGCGCCGACAAAACCTGATTGATGCAAGTGGCCAGCCCAGTGATCCAGATCGCGAGGCTCCTCCAGTGGGAGGTGATGGTTCGACGGGTGCTGCAGGTGGGGTAGGGGGTTACAACTATTTTTATATCGATGCCGGCGACCGGGTAGCCATCTTCAATGGTGAGCCTCGAAGTTCACTGGTTGTAGCCCCTGAAGACGGCCGCATTCCGCCGCTAACGGGTGCGGCACGGGAAGCGCGCCGGGAGGCATCAGCGCTGCGTCGAGTGTTCGGCCAGTATGACAACCCGGAAAATCGGCCGCTTGGTGAGCGTTGCATCAAATCGTTTGGCTCTAACGCCGGTCCCCCGATGTTGCCCAACTACTTTTACAATAATAACTACACCATTGTGCAAACCGCTGATCACATCATGATTATGACCGAAATGGTTCACGACGTACGGATTATTAGGTTGGGTGAGCCAAAGCCGCTGGCGGAGAACATCCGTCCATGGATGGGAGACTCTTGGGGTTGGTGGGAAGGCGATACGCTTGTTGTTGAGACCACCAATCTTCCCCTTCGGCAAGTAAACGGCCACCGATATGTATACCCCGGAGGTTCCGAGGACATGAAGGTGACCGAACGTTTCACTCGGGTCGACGAACAGACGATTAATTACGAGTTTACGGTGGATGATCCTACGACCTACACCAGTGCGTGGAGCGGCGAAGTCCCTTTCAAGGCACTGGACGAGCTCGTTTACGAGTATGCGT
>Ga0310125_10000604_pt1 | contig 17243 bp, 19 predicted proteins | sample CB11b_Tmax_Bot8__FD_203508 | JGI IMG/M metagenome (GOLD analysis project Ga0310125, IMG submission 203508) | Marine microbial communities from Western Arctic Ocean, Canada - CB11b_Tmax_Bot8 | ecosystem: Environmental > Aquatic > Marine > Oceanic | place: Canada: Western Arctic Ocean | collected... | reverse complement strand
GAACCTCTTCGACATTGCCTGACCGCTGGTAGGGAATCCGAATCTCGAACTCCTCCCGATAGGTCTCCATGACGCCGAAGAACTCGTCCTCGTAGATCTTGCCCTGGGGGAAGTTGGCTGCGCCAAGCACGATGCCGTCAGTCAGGCTCTCGAAGTCGAAGCGCTCGCGATAAAGGTAATAGCCTTCCTGTACCTGGAACGCCAAGGTGATCTGGTCTTCAGAGGCTTCCAGCGAGTACGGGAAAGCTGCTTCGGGCCTCAAGATCTCTTGTGCTGCCGTAATGCTCCCGGCGAGGGATGGGACGATCACCGCCAAGGCGGCAACCAGGGATAAGCGGTAGTTAATGCTGTAGATCATCAATCTCTTACCGAGGCGTGCAGCCAGTCGAGATATGCCGATGAGCCATTACAGAGGGGGACAGCAATGAGCTCCGGTAGTTCATAGCCTGTTCGGTCGCGAATTGTACTCTCCAGCTCATCGAAACACCCTTCGGTCGTCTTTATAAGCAGCAATGTTTCCTGGTCCCGTTCCAGTTTCGATTCCCATCGATACGTGGACACGACGCCCTCCACTCTGTTGACGCAGGCGGCCAGCCGCCCCTCCACGAGTGCTGCCGCGAGTTCATCGGCCTCCGTCGCATTGGCGCAGGTCGTCAATACCAGGAGCGGCTGTGACTTCAAGAATGACCCCCCCCTCATTGTCAGCCGATAAGCATAGCTGGGCGACCTCGCCTTGTCATGATTTGGATCGCGAACCCTTGAAATTCGCGAAACCGTCACTATTATTAGCACTCCATTCGGTCGAGTGCTAACAACAACGTCGACTAATGCGTGAATTTGTTTATTTAAATCATAGGCTTGGAAAACGGAGACCCATCCCATGAAGATTCGTCCCTTACATGATCGCGTCGTCATCCGGCGCACCGAGGAAGAGCGAACGTCCCCAGGGGGCATCGTGATCCCTGACGCTGCGGCGGAGAAGCCCGTCAAGGGCGAAGTTATCGCCGTGGGTAACGGAAAACTGCTGGATAACGGCGAGGTTCGGCCCCTGGACCTCAAGACGGGAGACAACGTCCTGTTCGGTAAGTATTCGGGTACCGAAATCAAAGTGGAAGGCGAGGAAGTGGTGGTCATGCGCGAAGACGACGTCATGGCCGTGATCGAGGGCTGATGCCCGGCACACACCCGTTACCCATTTGTAGAGAATTCCTTTAGGAGACATGAAATGCCGAAAGAAGTGAAATTTGCCGACGAGGCGCGCCAGCGGCTGATGGCAGGCGTCAACGTTCTGGCCGAGGCCGTAAAAGTGACCCTGGGGCCGAAGGGCCGCAACGTCGTTCTGGAGAAGAGCTTCGGTGCGCCCACCGTTACCAAGGACGGGGTATCCGTGGCAAAAGAGATCGATCTCGAAGACAAGTTCGAGAACATGGGCGCCCAGATGGTCAAAGAGGTGGCGTCCCAGACCTCGGATGAGGCCGGCGACGGCACGACAACGGCCACGGTGCTGGCACAAGCCGTGCTGAGGGAGGGACTCAAGGCGGTCGCAGCGGGCATGGATCCGATGGATCTGAAGCGCGGCGTCGACAAAGGCTCTAGAGCTCTGGTCCAACAGCTCGAAAAGCTTTCCCAGCCCTGTGAGGACGACAAAGCGATTGCTCAGGTGGGCGCGATATCGGCGAATGCCGATCAAGAAATCGGCTCGAACATCGCTGAGGCCATGCAGAAGGTGGGCAAGGAAGGCGTGATCACCGTCGAGGAAGGTTCGGCACTCTCCAACGAGCTCGAGGTGGTCGAGGGCATGCAATTCGATCGTGGTTATTTATCCCCTTACTTCATCAACGATCAGCAGAACCAGTCAGTGCAGCTTGAGAGTCCGCACGTACTGATTCATGACAAGAAGATCTCCAACATCCGTGATCTCCTCCCGCTGCTTGAGAGTGTCGCCAAGTCGAGCCGCCCGCTTCTGATTATCTCGGAAGACGTTGAAGGCGAGGCACTGGCGACGCTGGTGGTGAACAACATTCGCGGCATCGTCAAGGTGGCCGCCGTCAAGGCGCCTGGATTCGGCGATCGACGCAAGGCCATGCTCCAGGACATTGCGATCCTCACGGGTGGTCAGGTCATCTCCGAGGAAGTTGGGCTGTCGCTTGAGAAGGCGACGCTTGAGGACTTGGGCGAGGCCAAGAAGATCCAAATCACCAAGGAGAACACCACGATCATCGACGGTGCGGGCACCGCAGCGGAGATCAAGGGTCGAGTCGACCAGATCACCAACGAGATCGAAGAATCGAGCTCCGACTACGATAAAGAGAAGCTCCAGGAGCGCGTTGCGAAGCTCGCCGGCGGTGTGGCAGTGATCAAGGTCGGTGCCGCAACCGAGATCGAGATGAAGGAGAAGAAGGCCCGAGTAGAGGATGCGCTGCATGCAACCCGTGCCGCGGTCGAGGAGGGCGTCGTGCCCGGTGGCGGTGTGGCCCTTGTCCGCGCGCTGTCCGCCTTCGATAAGCTGAAGGGCGACAACGCCGATCAGGATTTCGGCATCAAGATTTTGCGGCGTGCCGTGGAGGAGCCGCTGCGCCAGATCGTAGCTAATGCCGGTGAGGATGCCTCCGTCGTGCTGAACGCTGTCCTGAAGGAAAAAGGAAACTATGGTTTCAACGCAGCCACAGGCGAGTATGGCGACCTGGTGGCGCAGGGAATCATCGACCCCACAAAGGTGACACGCCTCGCGCTCCAAAACGCCGCCTCTGTGGCGGGCTTACTGTTGACCACTGAGGCTATGGTTGCCGAGAAGCCCAAGGATGAGTCGGCGCCGGCCATGCCGCCGGACATGGGTGGCATGGGTGGAATGATGTAAATCGTTCAGGCCTGTTTCGTTGATAATGAGAAGAGCCCCGCATCATTTGCGGGGCTTTTTTTTGGTAGCGCGGATTTGTCTTTTGCGGTCAGAGTAAACGGCCCGTTAGGGCAACTTGTGCCGTGAACTTAACGCCGCCCACCTGATTTATCCACCGACCTCACCGATCCCTGTAAGCACGTGATGGATCGGTAGCACACTTAAATCGCTTTGCGTAAAAGCGCCAATAAGACGGCGCTCAACGAGGGCGGGCGAATTATCCGTGGCGATTCGTTCGCGGAGGAGTGTTGTTGGGTCGACGCTCTATGGCCGAGGTTCTGGGTGTGTAGTAGGTATAATCCAGATCCGGTGATTGAGGAGATAAGCGTGCGAAAGCGGTCCGGACGGGTGGAGCAGAACTTGAAAACCGCGAACGCGGAACAGAGCTATCGTGTCGCCCGACACAAGCTCCCGTTACATTGTCCGCTACCAGACATGTACCTCTGGAACTCTCACCCCAAGGTATTCTTACCGATAGAGGAAACCGGAGCCGCAAAATGTCCCTACTGCGGTACTAACTACAGTCTGATTCCCGACGACGAATCCTGATGACATGATCATTGTGACCGGAGCCGCCGGTTTTGTGGGGAGCAACCTGGTCCGCGGACTCAACCACGCGGGCGAGCGTGAGATCCTCGCGGTGGATGAGCTCACTGACGGCCACAAGTTTGAAAATCTGGTTGGATCGGAGATTGCGGACTACTGGGACAAGGATCTTCTCCTGTCGCGCCTGAATAGCGGTTTGGGATTTAAGCCCCGATGCGTATTTCATCAGGGTGCTTGCTCGGTAACGACCGAATGGGACGGTCGTTACATGATGGAAACCAATTATCGTTATTCGACAGAGCTCTTAAAGTTCTGTCTAGGCGTTGGTGTGCCTCTCATCTACGCGTCATCGGCCGCGGTGTATGGAGCGAGCAACTCGTTCAAGGAAGACGCTGCGGTCGAACGACCACTGAACGTTTACGGGTATTCCAAGCTTCTCTTCGATCAGTATGTCCAACGGAAACTGGCCGAGGTGTCTTCGCAGGTCGTGGGGCTGCGCTATTTCAACGTGTACGGACCCGGTGAGGCTCATAAAGGCGAGATGGCGAGCGTTGCCTTTCACCTAGATCAACAGGTTTGTCGTGATGGTGAGGCGAGGCTCTTCGAAGGAAGCGACGGGTATGCCGAAGGCGAGCAGCGTCGGGACTTCATCTACATAGACGATGTGGTAGCAGTCAACCTGTGGTTTTACGAGCGACCCGAACACTCGGGGATCTTCAACGTAGGTACGGGTCGGGCAGCGACCTTCAACGAGCTGGCGGACGCCGTTCTCGAATGGCACGGCACAGGAAAGAAACGCTACATTCCTTTTCCCGAACACCTCGAGAATGCATATCAGAGCTTTACGGAGGCGGACATCACCAAGCTCAGATCGGTGGGCTACGATAGCGCCTTTCTCGACGTGAGGGCGGGAGTAAAGTGCTATCTCGATACCCTCAAAAAAGCCGAGTGACCGCAGCAGCGAAGTATCTCGTTGTAGGCCCGTCGTGGATCGGCGACATGGTGATGGCGCAATCTCTCTACAAGCTTCTCGTTAGTCGCGATCCGAGCGCCGAGATTCACGTCGTTGCCCCCGCTTGGTCGGTTCCCGTATTGGAACGAATGCCCGAAGTGACTCGCGTGTGGGAGCTTCCAGTGGCGCACGGCGAAGCGGGTATTGGCAAGCGTTGGAGGCTTGCACGCAAACTTCGCCAGGAGGGCTGCCAGCGCGCGATCGTGTTGCCCAGGTCTCTAAAGGCGTCCCTTGTGCCTTTCTTCGCTTCCGTTCCCGCACGTACAGGCTATCGTGGGGAATGGCGTTTCGGTTTGATCAACGATATTCGCCCGTTCGACGCCGAGCGACTGGACCAAACTATCAAACGGTTCGTCGCGCTCGGCCTCGATCTAGAAGAGACGGCGCTACCGAGCATTCCCAGACCTCGGCTGGATATCGATAAAAACAACCTGCGCGTCGCGACTGCACATCTCGGTCTCGACAGCGATTCGGACGCGGTAGCACTCATTCCGGGCGCGGAGTATGGTCCTGCGAAGCGCTGGCCACCGGAATACTACGCTGATCTCGCCTCGCGGCTGGTAAGGGTTGGTTTGAAAGTTTGGATTCTTGGGTCCAAGAAAGAGTATGAGCTCGGAAATGCAGTGAGCAGCCTCGCCAATCATCCCAACGCGATCAATCTGTGTGGCGAGACCAGTCTAGCGGATGTAATCGATCTTCTCGGTGCCGCGAGAGTGGCGGTTACCAACGACTCGGGGTTGATGCATGTTGCGGCGGCGGTCGGCACGCACGTGATGGGCATTTACGGATCATCCTCACCCCACTTAACGCCGCCGCTTACGGACTCGAAGGACGTTTTCTACCTAGACCTCGAGTGCAGCCCCTGTTTCCAGCGCGAGTGCCCACTCGGACACTTCCGCTGCATGACCGATCTTGGCGTCGACGAGATCTGCAGTGCCGTGGTTACGGTGCTCGGTGGTCCCGAGACTTTCCGGGAGCCGGGGCTCTCAGAGCCGTTCGGACGGCCACACTGAGAGGACGATCCGGTGGATGATCTCAGGGTCCAGAGGACTGGTGCAGCGTTCGTTCTCTTCGATGGCGGATCATTCGATAGTGTACCGGACGGGTGGTTCGTCGAGTCCTTTTGGCGCGAAAAGAACCTCGTTACAGCCGAAAGGCCGGGTCGGGGCAGTGTCTTATTCGTTCGCCACGCAGACGAGACATGGGTTCTCCGACACTATCGTCGAGGTGGGCTCATGGCACGGTTGAACGAGGATCATTATCTGTGGGCGGGCCTGGAACGGACTCGTGCCTTTCGCGAGTGGCGTCTTTTACACGAGCTCTCCAGGCGCGGGTTACCGGTGCCTCGGCCGATCGCCGCTCACGTTATCAAGAAAGGTCTGAGTTACCGGGCGAACATCCTCACGGCCTGCATCGAGAATACCCGGTCCTACGCATCCATGATAAGTTCGGGCGACGTGGGCGACGTTCACTGGGAGAACATTGGACGTACCCTGCGTCGATTTCACGATGAGGGTGTTAACCACCACGATCTAAACGCTCACAATATTCTGATCAATGATCGGCAGCGGGTTTTTCTGGTGGACTTCGACCGCGGGGGGCTGCGCGATCGCGGAACCTGGACTCAGGGCAATATCAAAAGGCTCTTGCGTTCATTGCGCAAGATCTCACTCGAGACCGGTGTGGCGTTTGACGACGCTGGCTGGAGTCGGCTGGTGTCAAGCTATGAGTCTGCGCGATAGATGTCTGGATAGGACTCCGGTCGTCCTTTGAACCGCCGGTAAGTCCACATGTATTGCTCTGGAGCCAAACGGATGTAGTCTTCTAGGCGCTCCACCAACCGGCGAGTATCCGCAACGGCGTCACCTGTCGGGAAGTCATCCAACGGGGCGCCAATGTTTGCAACGTATCCCGCCTTCCCAGGTAGGCGCCTGAAGAAATAAGTCAGTACGGTAGCATCGGTCATCTCGGCCAGCTTGCTGACAGTCGTAATGGTAATAGCGGGCTCGCCGAAGAAAGGAATGAGCGCGCTGTTACTGCCCCTGTTGGCCAGATCCGCAAGGTATGCGACGGATCCCTTGTCTCTTAGTGCCCTCACCATCACGCGTATGCTGTCTTTTGGAATCTGCTGCTCCGACAGGCGGCTCCTGCCCCGATAGATCATTGCATCGAGCATCTCGTTCGGCTGGGGGCGATGAACCGTTTTCAAATTCGGAAACAGCTCTCCTAGAATCGAGGTGCTTGCCTCAAGACTTGTGAAGTGGGCACAGAGAAGGATGACACCCTTCCCGGCGTCTCGCGCGCGCTCGAGATGCTCCATCCCCTCGACACGCACGAGTCTGAGTAGCCGTTCCGTAGGGGAGTACCAGCCGAGCCCCATCTCAGAAAACGCCGCACCCACTGCTTCGAAGTGTTTTTTGAGGAGTCTCTCGAGCTCCTCGTTCGAGAGCTCGGGGAAGCAGGTCTGGAGATTCCGTCTGACGATGTGTCTAGATCTTTTCGCGAACCGCAGCCCAAAGCGGCCGAACCACATGCCGATCGTGATCTGCCGAGGGTAGGGTAGAAGCGCCGCGAGCCTCATCCAGCCGAGCAGAACCCAGGTCGGCCAGTAACGAGGCCTCAGGAAACGCTTATACGGAATGCTTACTTGCTCGGAGCTCATGTGCTGGATCGAATTCCGGGTGCATCAGGCGGGCGCGCTTCGAGCGTAGATATCGGGATAGGTCTCGGGACGTCCCTTGAAGCGTTTGTGCATCCATGCGTATTGCTCGGGGCAGGTGAGAATGTGGTTCTCGATCTCCTTCATCAGTCGCTCGGTATCCTGAACCGGATCTTCTGTTGGAAAGTTTTCGAATGGCGGACTGATTTGAGCAACGTAACCGGCATCGTCCTCACGGCGTCTGTAGAAGAGGCTGAGCAATGTTGCGCCGCTCATCTTTAGTATTCGGCTGGTGGCTGTGCTGGTCATGGCAGGCTCTCCGAAGAACGGCACGAGGGCGCTGTACTTGCCGGTATAGCACTGATCAGTCAAGTGAACGACGACCGCATTCTTGGAGAGGCTCTTTACGAGTGCCCTCGCGCTGTACTTCGAGAAGAATTCATCGAAGCTTCTTGCACGGCCCCTGCACATAAGCTCGTCCAGCATTTTGTTACGCATCGGGCGGTACATCCCGGTCAACCGCGGGCACAGCGGTCTCAAGGCCGGATAGATAAACTCCAGCGGTGTAAAGTGACCGCAGAACAACAACACACCTTTGCCCTTATTCAATGCTTCGACGAGATATTCCTCTCCTTCGAGGTGAACCGCGTTACGAATGACCCGTTCCGCACCAAACCATCCCATGGCCATTTCTGGAATCGCGGCACCCATGGACTCAAAATGATTATTGCGGAGGGTTTTCCTTTTCTCCGGCGAGAATTTCGGGAAACAAATCTCCAGATTCTTCGCGGTTATCCGCCGCTTTTCCGGGACGAGGAGGCTAAGAAACCCACCCACCTTCTTGCCGATGAGGATCTGCAAGCGTAGCGGTAGGAACACGCTGATACGCATCCACGCGTAAAGGAGCCAGGTCGACCAGTAGCGGGGCGCCCAGAATTTAAGAAGCGAGGAGGGTTCGTGCGCCGTCATCGTAAGCACAGGTTCGGGTAGTCCGAAGGAATTCTAACAGCGCCGACCCGAGTTTTTCGGTATCGGCTCACTTGGTTGCGCTCTGGCCCCCCTCCCCGGCGCGAAAAGACTTGAAATCGGCGCGATTACCCTTATTTTTATAGGAACTACCGTCGTTCGCGGGCAGGGCTTTCCGGAGGCGAAATGAGCCGTATTCTCTTGTTCCTGGGCACCAACATGGCTATTTTGGTCGTCCTTTCTGCGGTGATGCGACTTCTGGGCATCGAGTCTCTGCTAAACGAGCAGGGTACGGAGCTGAATCTCCAGGCGCTATTGATCTTCTCTGCGGTTGTTGGTTTCGCGGGTTCCTTTATTTCGTTGGCCATATCTAAATGGTCGGCGAAACGATTAACGGGTGCTCGAGTAATCGCAACGCCGAGAAACGCTAAGGAGAGCTGGCTTGTAAATACCGTAAAAAGACAAGCGGAAGTTGCCGGTATCGGAATGCCGGAGGTAGCGATCTACGATGCACCAGATGTCAATGCTTTTGCCACAGGAGCGAATCGCAATAAGGCTCTTGTGGCCGTCAGCACAGGTTTATTGAATCAGCTCGGTCAACAAGAGGTCGAGGCGGTTCTCGGCCACGAAGTGAGCCATGTGGCAAATGGGGACATGGTTACGCTCGCCCTTATCCAGGGCGTGGTCAACACGTTTGTAGTTTTTCTTTCGCGAGTTGTCGGCTTTCTAGTCGATCGCCTTATCTTTCGAACGCAACGCGGTTACGGACCGGGATTCTTCATCGCCAGTATCGTCGCCCAGATCGTGTTGGGTATTCTTGCGAGTACGATCGTTATGTGGTTTTCACGACGCCGCGAGTTTCGCGCGGACAGAGGTGGGGCAAAGCTCGCGGGGCGTGAGAACATGATCAGCGCCTTGGAGCAGCTTCGCCGCGCACACCAGCCTTCTGCCTTGCCCGAATCTATGCAGGCGTTCGGTATCTCATCGAGTAGGGCGTCCGGATTCAAGCGATTGTTCATGTCACATCCCCCTCTTGAGGAGCGAATTGCAGCGCTCAGGAACATGTAGAGTGACTAAACGGACGACTGAGAAGTTCAGCTTGACTACAGCGGGACCTCAGCCTCGCCAAGCAGCGATGGAACTATCGTGGCGCACCACAATAATGGCAACGCGAGTGAATCTGGTCATACCCGGATTTACCAGTGGCAGTAAGGTTATGGTACTAGCGTACTGATAAATTAAGTTACGAGTTTTATTCATTGATCTGCAGCGAAGATTTGCTTTAGAGTGCTAGGGCTATGAGATTCTCGTGTATTAGCTGTTTGTGGCTTGCGGTCCCGTTGCTATGGACTGGGGGACTGAACGCCAATGACCTGTCGCCCCACTACGACCAGGCGGACCGGATAGTAGTCATAAAGTCCGAGCGCAAGCTTTCTCTGTTCAAGGACGGTGAGGTTCTGCGAAGCTTCGATATTGCACTTGGTCTTGTGCCGGAGGGTCCGAAGCGGCGTTCGGGAGATTTCCGCACCCCCGAGGGACATTATTTCCTGGAAACTAAAAACCCCAACAGCGACTACTTTCTCTCGATCAAGGTGTCGTATCCAAACGCACAAGATCTCGCGAGAGCGCAGTCAGAGGGTGTTGACCCAGGCGGCCAGATCATGATCCATGGCCAACCAAACGAACCGAAATTCTCCGCGCTCAGAGAGCAGGGATTGGATTGGACCGATGGCTGCATAGCCGTATCAAATTCAGACATGATCGACATCTGGTTGATGATCGGCGATTCGACGCCTATTCATATTCTTCCCTGAGTAATTCCGACTCCGATTCTCTAATGTTTGCAGCCAGGTGAGCTGAGCCGTGGGCGCGCGCGTCACGGATTCGCCCGCGTAAAGTCTGTCTTGGCCCCTTGAAATCTGTCGATTGATCCCCATCCAGCTGTCGAGTTAGGTATTTCGGGGCGGACTAATGAGCGTGGATCGCGAGCTGACAACCTTCAGTTTTCAGGCCGAGGTGAAGCAACTGCTGCACCTGATGGTCAACTCGATGTACAGCAACAAGGAGATCTTCCTCCGGGAGCTCATCTCCAACGCATCGGATGCGAATGACAAGCTGAGATTCGAGGGACTCGGCTCGCCCGAGCTCCTGGGGGAGCAGCCGGACCTCAAGATCACCGTCAACCTGGATCCGGAGAATCTTACGCTGACTGTTTGCGACAACGGCATCGGTATGAGTCGTGAGGAGATCATCGAGCAGTTGGGCACCATAGCCCACTCAGGCACGGCTAAGTTTCTGGAATCTCTCAGCGGAGAGGCGAAGAAAGACTCCCAGCTCATTGGGCAGTTTGGTATTGGGTTCTACTCTGCTTTCATCGTCGCCGATCGAGTGGAGGTTTTGAGCCGGCGCGCGGGGTTCGCCGAGAGTGAGGGCGTTCGCTGGGTATCGAGCGGCGACGGTAGCTACACCTTGGAGATGGTGGAGAAGCCCGAAAGGGGTACGGCGATCACACTAACCCTAAAACCTGAGGAGACGGAGTTTCTGGAGGTTTTCCGAGTGAGCGCGCTCATACGTAAGTACTCGGACCACATTGCGTTTCCGGTACAAGTGGCGAGCGAGGGTGACGACGAGGTTGCCGATGAGCCGGTCAATAAGGCAAAGGCGCTATGGACCCGTCCCAGAACTGAGATCGAGGATGACGAGTACGTCGAGTTCTATAAGCATATCGCGCATGACTTCACCGACCCATTGACGTGGAGCCACAATAAAGTGGAGGGGAAGCGCGAATACACAAGCTTGATCTACGTGCCTGCGGTAGCGCCCTTTGATCTTTGGAATAGAGAAACGCCACGTGGCGTCAAGCTCTACGTGCAGAGAGTCTTTATCACTGACGAGGCCACGCAATTTCTCCCTCTCTATCTGCGGTTTGTTCGTGGCGTTGTTGACTCCAGTGACCTGTCATTGAATGTGTCTCGAGAACTCTTACAGCAAGACCCGACGGTTGGTTCCATCAGAAGTGCGCTTACCAAACGGGGTCTCGACATGCTCGAAAAGCTTGCGACCGGGGACCCGGACAAGTACGAGACTTTTTGGGGTGAGTTCGGTATGGCCCTCAAGGAGGGGCTCGCAGAGGACCCGAACAATCGAGAGAAGATTGCTAGCCTGCTTCGATTCAACAGCACACGATCAGAGGGCCTGGGCCAGGATCGGTCACTGGCTGACTACCTTGATACTGCGGGTGATGGCCAGGAAACGATCTACTATCTCACGGCTGAATCGGCGACTGGGGCACGAAGCAGCCCTCACTTGGAAGCTCTGCGCGAACGCGAGATCGAGGTTCTGCTCCTCTCGGACCGTATCGACGAGTGGGCCATGCAGCACCTGACTGAGTTCAGGGGTAAGGCCTTCAAAGATATAACGCGAGGAGATCTCCAGCTAGAGAATGCGGAGGCCTCGCAGGTTCCGGAGACCGAGATCACGAAAGAACAGAAACAGACACTCAAACGCATCAAGCGTGTGCTGCGGGACAAAGTGGACGAAGTGCGAATGGGCGCAAGATTGAAGGAGTCGGCTGCTTGCCTCGTACTGGCCGAGCAGGATCTTGGATTTCAAATGCGTGAGCTGCTCAAAGCGACGGGACACGATGCGCCGGATACGGCGCCCTCCTTGGAGCTCAATTCTGATCACCCTCTCGTCGGTCGGTTGTTGGGCGAGCCTGATGAGCAACGATTCGAAAACCTGTCTTGGGCGCTCTTCGAACAGGCAACCCTAGTCGAAGGTCAGCCGCTGGAGGACCCCGCTTCATTCGTTAGGCGCATGAATGAGCTGATTCTGGATGAGGGACCTGCGGCTGACGATTCAGCCTGAGATCTTCGCCGACAATAGATGTCGGGGGATCAGCCATCGCTCTAGGCCTTCGAAGAAAAGCTCGGCGCATACCGCTAGAAGCGCAGCAGGTATGGCCCCTTGGAGGATTAGTCCCGTGTCGTTCAGAGCGAGCCCGGTCACGATGGGCTCGCCTAAACCACCCGCGCCAATGAATGCCGCTAACGTCGCTGTCCCTATGCTGACGACGACGGCAATCCGCACACCGGTAAGCACGTGGGGAAGGGCGAGCGGCACATAAACGTGTCTTAGCTGCTGAATCTCAGTAAGCCCGAGCGCCACCGCTACTCGTCGCAGCAACGGGTCAATCGTAAGGAGCGCCGTGATAGCGTTTCTGGCGATCGGCAAAAGGGAATAAAGAAAAAGCGCGATAATGGCTGGGACTTGACCCACGCCGGCGATCGGGATCAGCAGCGCGAGAAGGGCGATGGACGGGATCGTTTGGAGCAATCCAGCAACATAAAGCACAGCGGCCGAAAGAGACGGGGAGCGGTACACGGTAAGAGCCAGTCCCAAGCCCGCAATGCAAGCTAAAAGAACGGCAATACCGGTTAGCTTTAGGTGGACGAGGGTGTTACGTCCGAGCGTAGGCCAGAGGCTCTGTGTTTCTGCCTGCACGGAAGTGATGAGGCCCTGCCCTAACAGGAACGCGCCCGCGACCTCGGCGAAAGTCCTCTCCTCTACGACCACTTCGGCGTTCAAAGATCGCATGGTCGCGTCGTCCAGCCTGTCGGCAAGCAAAGATAAAGCCGCTTTGGCACCGGTATCCAGATCAGCTCGCGCCACTAGGACCGCTAAGTAGCTGGGAAAGAACTCGAGATTGTCCTCGAGCACAACCAGGTCATATCTCAACAGATCGCCATCCGTAGAATATGCATCGGTCACGTCGATCTCGCTTTCTAGCAGGGCTCGGTAGGCTAGCCCGTGCTCGATGCCCAAGCTGTCCTGAGGCAGGTTGTACGCTTGCTTTAAGCCCGGCCAGCCGTCGGGGCGGTTGCGAAACTCATGGCTGAGGCCAAAGCGTAGCTCGGGATGATCGGTGAGATCGGAAATACTCCCCAGTGCATATTGCGCAGCGGTCTCCCTGGTCACCGTCAATGCATAGGTATTGTTGAAGCCCAGACGGGGTAGAAGGTCCACGCCCAACGGTGCGAGCGCAGCAGCCAACTCTTCTTCAGTCGAATCGCCATCCATGTTGAGGATGACATGGCTGATCGTACCGCTGTATTCGGCGTAAGCGTCGATCTCCCCGGATAAAAGGGCCTGAAACGCAACCAGTGTGCCCCCCAGACCGGTCTGGCGCTCCACAGGGATCCTACGAGACTCTAGCAACTGGGCCATCATCTCCGCTAAGAGATAGCTCTCGGTGAAGGTTTTGCTGCCGATGACGACCGGTCGCGTTTGCGCCGCCAGCGCTGCGGGAATTGTGAGCCATAGAATCGAGATCACTAGGAGCCTGCTCACGATGACTCTCCGCGCCCAAAAAGTCTGGCTAGGTATTCACTATCGGGCCGGATCTGATCCGCTTGACCCTGGCAAACGATCTTTCCGGTATCTATGACGATGAGCTCTTCGCCAAGTCGTGTAGCCTCCTCCATGTCATGGGTTACCAGGACGACGGTTGCTATTTCCGCCTCTAGCAGCGTCAAGAAACGCTTGTGGATATCTCTGCGCGTTAGCGGGTCCACACCGGAAAAAGGTTCGTCGAGCAACAGAATTTCCGGTCTTAGAAACATCGCTCTGCAAATGCCCACTCGCTGCTGCTGACCCCCGGACAATTCGTGCGGATAACGGTGTTCCAGTGATTCGTCCAGGGCCATCAGCGCCATCAGCTCGCGCGTGCGCGAGGTGATGGCCTCGCCCGACCACCCATCCAGTTCCCCGAGCAGCGAGATGTTTTTGGATACCCTCATGTGAGGAAAGAGGCCTGTTCCCTGCACGGCGTAGCCGATTCGTTGGCGAAACTCCGCAAGCTTTAAGGCGGGGACGGGCTGGCCGAAGATGTTCACTGTCCCTGCGTCGGGTCTCTGGAGGCCGTTGATAAGCTCCAGCAGCGTGGACTTTCCGCAGCCGCTTTGCCCAACAAGCGCGGTGGTGACCCCTTGGCGAATATCGAGATTAAGATTGTCGAAGACCCTTGTGTCCCCGTAATGCTTGGCTACCGCCCGGAACTCGATGATCCCGTTCATCTCTCACTTACGATAACATCTGTCATGAGACGGAGGAGCATACACATGGGCGAGAAACAGAAACTAACACCGGAAGAGCTGCGTGCCAGACTCACCGACGAGCAATTCCAGGTTACCCAGCAGGCAGGGACGGAAGCTCCTTTCACTGGCGAGCACAATGACAACAAGGAGTCAGGAACCTACCGGTGTATTTGTTGTGAAAGCGAACTCTTCTCGTCAGCCAAGAAGTTTGACTCGGGCACCGGCTGGCCGAGTTTCTGGTCGCCTGCTGTAGAGAGTGCAGTTTCGACCACTGAGGATGCCAGCCACGGGAGGATCAGAGAGGAAGTGCTTTGCGCAGAATGCGATGCTCATTTGGGGCATGTGTTTCCTGACGGCCCGCAGCCAACCGGCCTTCGCTACTGCATCAACTCCGCCTCCTTAGAGTTCGAACCCGACGAAGAGACTTGAGCGGGCGGGTTTAGTGCCCACATTCGGGCTCGTGGTCTTGGTGATCCTTACGAAATTGATCAGCTGGCCGATCATCGGTTTGGCTTTGTTGTGGTACGTGTACCAGCACGTTCGTGGGCTCATCAACCCGGTTTAATGGCCGGCGCGTGTTGGGTTGAGCCGCACGGACCTTATGCTGCGAGCGCACGCGGAAAACCCGATCGTGGTGGATGGACCAGCCGGTCGACTCGAGGGTCTTGTGGAGGCTCCCGAGTATGTAGACCCGCGCGGTATCGGGCTTTTGCTCTACTCCCATCCTCTCCATCAAGGGACCATGGACAATAAGGTCATCCACGCGCTTGCCAGGGGGTTTCTCGTTCGGGGCCATGGTGGCGGTGAACGCCTTCACTCGAATCGCGCCCGAGGTGCTGGTCACCGTCGCACCGCCTGTGGGTCGAATCGGAACGCTGGCAGCGCAGCCGCGAGTCCCCTGACTGGTGGTTCAGGGAGACGAGGACGAGATCGTAGGTGCGGAGAGGGTCATCGCCTGGTTAAATGCGATGGATCCTGGCCCTGAGTTAACGCTCATGAGCAGCGTGAATCATTACTTCCACGGTAGACTTACGGAACTTCGCGACCGGGTTGCAGAGTTTCTGATTCACAACCCATCGTCATAGTTCATTGAAGGGCACTCGATGCTGAAAGAACTCCGCGAGATACTGAACAAGGCGCTGGTGAAAAGCGAGGAGGGTACGGAGGACCGAGACCACGCTCTCCGGCTGGCTACTGCTACCTTGCTTGTGGAAGTTGTTCGAGCGGATTACGAGGAAGATCTGGTGGAAGCTGAGGCTGTGTTCGGCCTGCTGAAGGAGTTTTTTGATCTGTCCGAGGATGAGACGTCGCTACTGGTCCAAGAAGCCGAGCAGGAGGCCGATCATTCCGTTTCCCTGCAGACCTTCACGCGTGCCCTTCACGAGCAATTGAGCGTTGACGAGAAGCATTCCGTTATCGAGATGCTTTGGCGGGTGGCTCTCGCGGACAGCGAACTCGACAAGCACGAGGATCATCTGGTGCGAAAGGTAGCCGGACTACTCTACGTCTCACATCGCGATCTCATCCGTATCAGGAATCGGGTCAGGGGCGGTAGCCCCTGAGCTCTGTGCCAACGACTCCTCTGCGTTACCTCAGATAACCGGGAAGGGGTACTGTCATGAGGCCCGCCTGCAGAATTATCAAGACAAGCATTGGCGAGAGGTCGAGTCCGGCGATAGGGGGCAGTACTCTCCTGACCGGACGGAGTAGAGGCTCGTTCAATTCGCTAAGCACGAGCGCGGTCGGATTGTAGCTGCCTTGACCGGTCCAGCTCAGAATGACGTATATGAATATGCTCACGGAATAGAACCACAGGGTCAGGCTGATCAGCCGGTACAGAACCAGCAGTGGGAGCTGGACCAGCGTGATGGTGAGGCCAGCGATCGACAGGATTACCGACGTCACAATCGTTTGAAGAACGATCAGTACCACGAGTGTGGGGAGGTCAACATTCCTGGAACTTGGCACGACGCGCCTTACGGGAAGTATCAAGGGGTTCGTGATCTTGACGATCGCTTGCGCGAACGGGCTGTAGAAATTGGCTCTGATCCACTGCAGGATGAACCTAAGCAGGAAGGTTAGTAGGTAGAGATCAGCAAGCGTCGTAATCAGGAAAATGAGTGGATTGCGCATGACGAGTCGTTAAGTTCGTGAGATTCGAACAATATCATGGTGAGATACGGGAGTGCTCCAAGGTCACGTTTTTCCTTTTTTCGGCGGCCTGGGCCCGAAGATCGCGGTCCCAACGCGAACCATCGTCGCACCCTTTTGGATCGCGATTTCCAGATCAGAGGACATCCCCATGGACAGCGTATCCATCGGGATACCTTCGGACGCCAGCAGTTCTTTCTGATTGCGAAGTTCGGCGAAAAACGCGGCGCTCTTGGTGGGATCCTCGGTGACCGGCGGCATGGTCATCAGGCCGCGTAAGCGAAGCCGGGGTAGTTCCATGATGCCTCGTGCGAGGTCTGCTACACCGGCCGGCTCCACACCAGTTTTTTGAGCCTCGCCTGCCTGATTGACCTGGATGCAGACGTTCAGAGGCGCAGAGTAGCGCGGCCGTTGATCATCCAGCCTACTCGCTATCTTCATCCGATCGATCGTATGCACCCACTGGAATCGTTCGGCGATATCCCTGGTCTTGTTGGATTGGACGTGGCCGATGAAATGCCAATCGATTTCCAAATCCTCAAGATTTGAGATTTTCTCCATCGCTTCCTGGATGAAGTTCTCACCGAAATCGCTCTGGCCAGCCCGAAAGAGCGCTTCAATTGCAGCGGCGGACTGTTGCTTGCTGACGGCGAGAATGGCCGCCTCCCCCGGCTCTCTACGGGCTTCGAGCAGGGCTCCTTGAACCCTGTCACGGACCCGGGCCAGATGGCTCGTGACTTGAGTCAAGTTTTGCTGGAGGCTGTTCGATATATCATTCATTCCCTTATGGTAAGCCTGCCGACAGAGCCCCGATAACAGGGCGTACGAGGATCGATATGGCTACTGTAGGCATTCCCTAGCTGTTCGCATTTGCAGTCAAGAATAACGCATCAGATCTGCATCTTTCAGCTGCTGTGT
>Ga0310125_10000602_pt1 | contig 17277 bp, 14 predicted proteins | sample CB11b_Tmax_Bot8__FD_203508 | JGI IMG/M metagenome (GOLD analysis project Ga0310125, IMG submission 203508) | Marine microbial communities from Western Arctic Ocean, Canada - CB11b_Tmax_Bot8 | ecosystem: Environmental > Aquatic > Marine > Oceanic | place: Canada: Western Arctic Ocean | collected... | reverse complement strand
GAAGGCCATAGGAACGCCCCAGGCGAAAGCGATTCCCAGCACGAACTGTGGGAACGAAATGAATCGCTTGCTGAACGGATAAATTATCGTAATGAGTGCACCGATCGCCGCCAGACCCTGCGTAAGCCTGTTCATCATCAAAACGAGACCGAACCCAATCAGCATCAGACCTACGAACAAGATGATGGCCTCTCCCACCTTGACCTCCCCGGTGGCCAGGGGCCGGTCTCGGGTCCGCTTGATATGCGGGTCTATCTTGCGATCGGCATAGTCGTTAATGATGCAGCCAGCAGAGCGCAGAATCACCGTACCCAAGACGAATATGATGAAGATTCGCTGCTCAGGACGCCCTCCCCCTGCGATCCACAACGCCCACAGAGTAGGCCAAAGCAGTAGCCATATCCCGACTGGCTGATGCAACCTCACCAGCCGCACGTAGGCCAGGTAGTGTTGGAGCCCGATATTCAAATGTTGGCCAAACCAGCGGCCACACTGGCTCAATCGGGTCCCGAAGCCGCACAGCGCGGTCATGCCAAAGGAAAGATTCATGACAACGGCATTGTATGAGCCTTTCCGAACTCGGCCAATTTACACTCTAGCGTATTCCGCGGTGCCGCTGCTCCAACGGCGAATCAAGGATGCTACTCGTTGCGGACACTCCTGCAACAGCTCATCAGATATCTCAATTACTTGTGGCAAAAGGTCCGCATCTCGAATGAGATCCGCGACCCTCAGCCGCATGACCCCGGTTTGGCGAGTCCCGAAAATCTCGCCGGGCCCCCTGAGCTCCAGGTCTTTCTGAGCGACGACGAATCCGTCGGAGGTCTCCCGCATCACACCGAGCCGCTCTCGAGCCAGGTCGGTGAGTGGCGACTTGTACAACAACACGCAACTGGAGGCTTGGCTTCCACGGCCTACCCTTCCGCGCAGCTGGTGTAATTGCGAAAGCCCCATTCGCTCGGAGTTCTCGATAATCATGAGGCTCGCGTTGGGGACATCGACACCGACCTCAATCACCGTGGTAGCAACGAGCAGGTCCAAAACTCCTTCCTTGAATTGGCGCATGATCAAATCTTTCTCCTGCGATTGCATCCGGCCATGGATCAAACCGACGCTCAACGCAGGTAACGCGAGCTCCAACTCGCGGCCGACTTCGCTAGCGGCCTGGGATTCCACTACCTCGGACTCCTCTATCAAAGGGCACACCCAATACGCCTGTCGCCCCACCCGACAGTGAGCCAGCACACGCTGAACCAACTGAGGACGTCGACTCTCTGACATAACCACCGTTTGGACGGGCTGCCGCCCCGGAGGTAACTCGTCGATGATCGAGCAGTCCAGGTCCGCGTATGCCGTCATCGCCAGCGTGCGCGGAATCGGCGTCGCTGTCATCACGAGCTGGTGCGGAGAGAGCGCTCCCCGCTGGCCCTTCTGCTTGAGCTCCAACCGCTGGTGAACACCAAATCGGTGTTGCTCGTCGACGGTCATCAACGCGAGCTTCGCGAAGCGCACGGACTGCTGGAAGAGCGCCTGTGTGCCCACGACGACCTGTGCACGGCCGGTGGCAATGTTTTCGAGGACGGCGGAGCGGGCGGCCCCTGAAACGGTCCCTGTCAGACTCACGACCTCGATTCCCAACGGATGTAACCAGTCACTCAAATTGCCGAAGTGCTGCTCCGCGAGCAATTCGGTTGGGGCCATGAACGCTGCCTGGCATCCCCCGGAGGCCGTCGCCAGCGCAGCAATCCCCGCTACGATTGTCTTCCCCGAACCCACATCGCCCTGCAGAAGCCGATGCATCGGAACGGATTTATCCATGTCGGCCATTATCTCTTCGAGAACGGTTTCCTGGGCGTCCGTGAGCTCAAACGGCAATCTCTCCCGGAACTTGGGGACCAACTGGCGCGCATCGTTCAGCCGCATCGCACGCTCCCGGGTTCTGCCAACATTCAGCTGACGCAGGGTGAGTCGCTGTGCCACGAGCTCCTCCAACGCGACGCGACGCTGGCACGGATGCGTTCCACCGAGCAGGGATTGGAGCTTGGTACCCTGAGGTGGGGCGTGGAGAAATTTCAAGGCCTGATCGAGCGTGGGCCAATCCTCGGGTAACCGATCGCCCAGGTGATCCGTGAGCGGCGCTCGCTCCAAGACGGTCAAAGCCTGTCGAATCAGCCTTCTCAGCCGCTGCTGATGCAAACCCTCCGTGGTTGGGTAGACCGGTGTCATCACGTCGGTCGGCGGCTCCACTTCGCCACTCAACATCTGATACTCCGGATGTATCATCTCCAGCCCGGTGGGCCCCGCTCGGACGTCACCGAAACACCGAACGCGCGCGCCTTGTACCAAGAGCTGCTGTTGCGCCCTATTGAAGTGGAAAAAGCGCAGCGTGATCGCACCTGTGCCGTCGGCAATTCGACAAAGCAGGGAACGGCGCCGGCGAAAAGCAACCTCGGCGAGCTCGAGCTCGCCCTCCACCAGCACTTTTGTGCCTGGGCGAAGCCCGCCCAGAGGTTGGATTTCCGTCCGGTCCTCGTAACGGATGGGCAGGAGGCAGAGGAGGTCGCCGATCCGCTCCACATCCAGACGGCCGAGCTTTTCCGCGAGCCATGGGCCCACCCCTTTCAGGACGGCGACTGGCGTCTCAAGTGTTGGACCCGTGGTGGTAGGGGAGTCAGGCAACCAGAATCGCGTCCATCTCAACCACCGCGCATTTCGGGAGTCCCGCGACACCGATGGCGGCGCGCGCTGGATAGGGCTCGTCGAAGTACTGCGCCATGATCTCATTCACGCGTGAGAAATCTCCGAGATCCGTCAGGTAGACGGTAAGTTTCACTACATCGGCAAGCTCGCCACCGGCGGCCTCCGCCACCGCCGCAAGATTATCGAACACCTGGCGTATCTGAGCGTCGACTCCGCCGTCCACCAACTCCATGGTCATCGGGTCCAGCGGAATCTGTCCTGAGAGATACACCGTCTCGCCCGCCCGAACAGCCTGGCTGTAAGTCCCAATGGCCGCCGGTGCTCGATCCGTGTGGACTGGCTGCTTGGCCATTAGTACGGCTATCCCGTAGTACGATTCACCCGGACCACGCCGGGGTTCGTGCGAATGCTGCGGATGACTTGCGCCAAGTGTCGACGATCACGAACGTTGAGCCTGAACAGCAAAATAGACTCATCATCGTCCGTCTCGACGTTTACGTGGTCGATATTGCTGAGCGTCGCTGAAATCCGTCCCGCGACCTCGGCGAGCAAGCCGACACGATTCAAGGTCCTGACTTGAATCTCGGATTGAAACTCCCCCTTGATCCCGCGACGCCAGTCAATAGGTATCCACTTGGCGGGATGCTTTCGGTAGTCGGCGACGTTGTGGCAGCCGCTCCTGTGGATCACCACACCACGACCGCTCGACATGAAGCCGATGATGTCATCACCGGGTATCGGATGACAGCAGCCCGCATAGGTGACCAGGAGTCCTTCAGTACCCGCGATATCGAGAGGCCTGCGCTTGTCCGCAGCCTCGCCCTCAACATCTACCTGCTGCGCGAGCATCCCGGCGATCACCGGAGCCAGACGCTCTCCTAGCCCAACCTGCTCGTAGATCTCATCCATGCCGGCGCTTCCTAGCTCCTTTAGCAGGCTGTCGGTTTGTGCTTTCCGCAAACGACGGAAGTTGAGCGAGTAGGGTCGGAGCGCCTGGCCCAAGAGCCTCCGCCCGAGCTCTCGAGCCTCGTCCCTTTTGAGGCTCTTAAGGTATCCCCTAATGGCGTTACGCGCCTTCGCTGTGGCCACGAAGTTCACCCAATTGGGGTTGGGTCTTGCGGAACGGGCGGTCACGATTTCCACCGTTTCACCGTTACTCAGTGTTGTCTTCAAGGGCACTAGCCGCCGTTCTATTTTTGCCGCCACACAACGATTGCCGACATCCGTATGTACCGCATAGGCGAAATCGACAGCGGTCGCACCACGTGGCAAACGTAAGATGTCGCCGTTGGGGGTAAACACGTAGACCTTATCCGGGAACAGATCGACCTTGACCGTCTCCAGGAACTCCTCCGAATTGGCATCCTTTTGCATCTCCATAAGTCCCTGCAACCAGTCACGAGCTCTAGCCTCAGCACTGTACGTCTGCTTCTCTACCGCCTTATATTGCCAGTTTGCCGCGATCCCCCGTTCTGCGACCCTGTCCATTTCCTCGGTCCGTATCTGCACCTCGAGCGGCATTCCTTTCGGCCCAAATAATGTCGTATGCAGTGACTGATAACCGTTTACACGTGGAATCGAAATGTAATCCTTGAAACGACCAGGCATTGGCTTGTAGAGCTGATGTACTAATCCGAGCACCCGATAGCACGTATCGACGTCCGGAATTACGATTCGAACACCGAATACATCGACGATGTCAGAAAGATTGCTGTGCTTGCGCTGCATCTTCGAGTAGATGCTGTACAGACTTTTCTCGCGGGCAACGAGGCGCCCATCGATATCTCGCTCGGCCATACTCTTCTTCAGCTTTGTTTCAATCTTGCGAAGAAACTGCCGCTGACTACCACTCGCTTTCCGCAGTGCGCTCTCCAAGACACGATAACGAAACGGCAAGTAGGCCTTGAACCCGAGGTTTTCTAGCTCGGTTCTGAGGCTATAGATCCCGAGCCGATTGGCGATAGGCGCATAGATCTCCAGCGTCTCCTTCGCTATTCGACGACGTTTCTCGGTCGGCAGCGCATCGATCGTCTGCATGTTGTGCGTCCGGTCGGCGAGCTTCACCAATATGACCCTAAGGTCTTTGACCATGGCTAAGAGCATCTTCCTAAAGCTTTCCGCCTGGGCTTCTGCCGCACTGTGAAAGTGCAGCTTGTCCAGCTTGCTCACACCATCGACGAGCCCAGCCACGTCCTCGCCGAACTCCCTCTGAACGTCCTCCAGCGTGCAGGACGTATCCTCCAGCACGTCGTGGAGCAGAGCCGCCTTAATGGTGCCTGGGTCGAGGTGAAGGCCCGCCAGGATTCTTGCGACCGCAATAGGGTGGGTGATGTACGCCTGACCGCTCAAGCGCTGTTGACCATAGTGGGCCTTTGCACTCACCTCATAGGCCGCCACTATGCCTCCGAGCTCCTCTTCCGGAAGATAGCCCTCTAGGGTAGCGAGCAGCTGCCCGAACTCATCTCCCCGCCAGGCCGCGGGTAGCCGTTCTCGGATGGCAGCAGCATAGTCCATGGTGAGCTCCCAAGCGCCGCCCGGGGCGACGCCGGGTCTGCAAAACTCACTCGTCAGCCGCCGATAGAGGTCGGCCGAGCCAGAAGCAAGTCATCAGAAAGGGCGGATGCCGCTTGCTCTGCTTCGAGCAGTTCCTCAACGGGTTGATCTCGCTCCTCGAGGATGCTCTCCGTGATGTAACCCTCTGCGACTTCGCGAAGAGCGACGACGGTCGGCTTGTCGTTATCCCAAGGCACCTTGGGCTCGGCGCCATTGGCCAGCTGGCGGGCGCGTTTAGCAGCCACCAACACTAGCTGAAAACTGTTGGTTACATTCTCGACGCAATCTTCTACGGTTATCCGGGCCACAGGACATCCTCCTTGGAATCAATCTCTTAGGCCGCAGTGTACTGCAATCCGCCCAGGCCCCGCCACAAACCGCCTACCACGAGGGCAAAGCGGACCTCTCAAGAATAAGGTCCAAGATCAACAGCGCAGAATGCGTTCCGCTCGCTCACGAATAGCTGGCGAGCTGACGCGATTCTCTCCGCCACGACCCTCCAGTATCGCCTCGAATACGTCGGCCGACCGCTCAACATCGTCACTCACCAGTAAGTAGTCGAACTCCTGCCAGTGCACCATGTCGGTTAGCGCGTCCCGCAGCCGCCGTTGTATTACGTCCTTTGAATCCGTACCCCGGTATCTTAAACGCCGCTCCAGCTCCTCCCTGCTGGGCGGGAGAATGAAGATTCCTATGGTCTCCGGCGCGGTGGATCGCACCTGGGCGGCTCCCTGCCAGTCGATCTCGAGCAGGACTGTGTCACCTTGGCTCAGGAGTGACTCGACGTGTCCCCTGCTCGTTCCATACCAATGATCGAACACCCGGGCCGACTCGAGAAAAGCATCCGTCGCCCGCATCGTCTCGAACTCTACCTCACCTACGAAGAAATAATCCTTGCCGTTCTGTTCAGATTCCCGCGGCGGCCTGGTGGTGTAAGAGATCGAAAACCGAGTCTCCGGACGACGCCGTATGATCTCGTGTACCAGCGTCGTCTTACCAGCGCCGGATGGCGCTGAGACGACGATCAAGCAACCACGCTCCACGGCGGACATGCCGCTACTCCAGGTTCTGCGCCTGTTCGCGCATCTGCTCGATAAGGACCTTCAACTCCACGGCATCGCGAGTGAGGTCAGCGTCCTGCGCTTTGGAGCCCAAAGTGTTGGCCTCACGATTTAGCTCCTGAATCAGAAAATCCAATCTGCGCCCTATGGGCTCTTGTCGACCAAAAATATCGCTCACTTCTTTGACATGCCCCTCGAGACGATCGATCTCTTCGGAGATATCCAAACGTTGCGTGAGCAACGCGATCTCCTGCTCCAACCGCTCGGGGTTTGTTTCGACGGCCAATCGATCCAACCTTTCCTTCAGCTTTGCACGATAGCGCTTTTCCGCGTCTCCGATGCGCGGCCGAATGCTCGCGATGATGCTGGAGATTGCCTCACAACGCTGCGCTAGGGCTGCCACCAACCGATCCCCCTCTCTCTGCCGTGCCGTGGTCAACGAAGAGAGCGCATCATCCAGTGTCTTTATGACCGAACCTTCTAGCGATGAGGCCTCATAGGTAGCCTCTTCTAGCACGCCCGGCCAACGAAGAAACTCGCCGACCGCCAACGGGTGGGCCTCCGGAAACTTTCCGAGCACCTCCCTCTGAATTTCACAGATCCGATCCAACACATCGTGCCGCAACACGGCCTCGGGGGTGTGGCCCTCGGCCAGAGCGACCCTCAAAGTACAATCCACCTTGCCACGCGCGAGAGCCGCGTTGACGCGCCCGCGGCAATCGGGCTCCATTGCCCGTAAGTCCTCCGGAAGACGCACTCCGATCTCTAGGAATCGGTGGTTTACGCTACGGAGCTCCCAGGTTAGTCGGAACGGCTTCACCAGCGCCTCGGCGCTTGCAAACCCCGTCATGCTGCTCGGCATTTGGAAAACCGCCTTTCCAGTCTGTGGAATGAGCTATAGGTCAAGGTGCAGATCCGCATCCGGTCGAATCGAGGCAGACAAAGTCCTTAGAGTCTAAGATATGCGCAGGACTGGCACGAGCCTCGGTGATGAAAGTGGATTCTGCAAAACTGAGTTTGGTGGGTAATCACCAGGAAAACCAGGATTGCATATCCATCGTTATGGATACCAGCAGTTTGCTATTGATCACCGTCGACGGAATAGGGTGTCATGCGGAGGGGAGACGAATGCCCGAGCTCTGCAGTTTTGCGCTGGCTTGGCTGAGGAATTGACCATGCGCCCGAGTGGACGAGGTGCGGACGAGCTGCGGCCCGTGCGGTTTTCAAAAGACTTCGTGACCTATGCAGAGGGATCGGTCCTGACGGAGTTCGGCAACACTCGCGTGCTCGTAACGGCCAGTCTCGATCGGAAGGTACCGCGTTTCCTGAAGGGACGGGGTGAGGGCTGGGTAACAGCCGAGTATGGGATGCTCCCACGGGCGACGCATACTCGAAACCTCCGCGAAGCGGCGAGAGGAAGGCAAAGCGGACGGACACTGGAGATCCAAAGACTGATCGGACGCAGTCTCCGGGCCGTCGTCGACCGCGCGGCACTCGGCGAGCGCACAATCACCGTCGACTGCGACGTGCTGCAGGCCGACGGCGGTACACGCACTGCATCTATCACTGGCGGATACGTGGCGCTCGCCCTCGCGATAGAGAAACTGATGCGCGAGGGCGAACTCGAGCGAAACCCAATTCATGGTCAGGTAGCTGGAGTCTCGGTCGGAATCTACAACGGTCAGCCGATTCTCGATCTCGACTACGACGAAGATTCCGAAGCGGAAACGGATATGAACGTCGTGATGAACGAAGCGGGTGGTTTCGTCGAGATTCAGGGAACCGCCGAAGGACACGCCTTCCAGCGTGGAGAACTAGAGAACCTATTGGATCTAGCCCAGGAGGGTATTCGACAGCTGGTCGAAAAACAGGCGGAGGTCCTCGCCGGTTGACGGGTGTGCCGCGCCAGTGGGTCCTCGCCAGTAGCAACCCCGGCAAGCTCCGGGAGATCCAGGCCATACTCGCTCCCTCTGGGCTGGAGGTGTTGCCGCAAAGCGCTTTTGGCCTGCACTCTGCTGAGGAAACCGGCGCGACATTCGTAGAGAACGCACTCCTGAAAGCGAGACACGCGGCAGCGGAAACGGGGCTTGCAACTATCGCAGACGATTCAGGTCTGGTCGTGGCAGCGCTGTTGGGGCAACCGGGAATCTGCTCGGCTCGGTTCGCCGGTCCCGGCGCTGATGACCACGGCAACATCGCTAAGCTACTGAGGCTACTGGAGAACACGCCCGAGGAGGAACGCGGCGCGAAGTTCCATTGCGTAATCGTGGCCTTACTGAGTCCCGATGACCCGGCGCCCTTGATCGGTTCCGGTGCGTGGCCTGGGGTAATCCTACGGGAGCCCAAGGGGGCCTCTGGCTTTGGCTACGATCCTGTGTTCCTAGATCCAGAGCTGGGCGCCACGGCCGCCGAGCTACCGCCCGAAGTCAAGAATCAAGTCAGCCACCGAGGTCGAGCACTCGCTGAGATCCAGCACGCGCTGTCCGAAGCAGGGTGAGACGAAGCTCGGGTCGGGCCCTTTATGCACAACTCGGGGCGCACCATGCGGAAACAAGCTCGTTGCACATCAATTCTCCGGTAGAGGTTCGCTTTATAATTATAAGAGATTGTTTTTATAGTGTTTATCTGTAGTGATCGTTTTTTCAGCAATCTAAGAGAAATGTTGCGGCCCACGGGAGTCTAGGCCTAAATTCGCACGTTCCTCCACAGAGTTATACACAGGATCTGTGGATAAGGGTTCTTTCTCTTTTTGGATCCGAGCCTTACGTCAGACATCCTACCCCACCCCCAGTTTGAATCATGCCCCGGGGCCGTCTTGTCTTCAAACGCCCGCAGCAGTATGCTCACGCGCCTGCTGGAGAAGACCGATCATGAAACCCGACATTCACCCAGAGTACGGCGAGATCAAAGTAGCCTGCGGCTGCGGTAACGAATTCACCACCCGTTCGACGCTCGGCAAAGATCTCCAGGTAGAGGTGTGCTCAGCCTGTCATCCTTTCTATACCGGGGAACAAAAAATCCTCGACAGCGGTGGGCGCGTCGATAAATTCAGACGCCGCTACGGGCTGTCCTCAGGATCCAAAGCGGACGGTTAGACCCGATCTAGGGACCAGCGGGGTCCGTGACCAACCTCCAGCGCCTGCACGCCCTGCTATAATGGGCGTCTTTGCCGTGGTTGAGGCTCCCCAGTCGGTCTGAAGCGCCCGCGCCGTAGCCTTGAGCCTATCCTGACCAAGGACGGTCATAACAATTCTGAAGGAGGCAGGTGCGAGGCATGAGCGAGAAGCCCTATACCTTGATCGACCGCGAGACCGGAAAGGAGCTTGGACTGAGTAGCCGGGATGCAGTCCTGGGACCTAGCGTCGTTGATATCTCCGACCTATACCGCGAACAAGGTATTTTCACCTATGACCCTGGCTTCGGCGCTACGGCCTGTTGTTCCAGCACAATCACCTTTATCGATGGCGAGCAGGGTGTGCTCATGTACCGGGGTTATCCGATCGAGCAACTCGCCGAACAATCCACATTTATCGAAGTCGCATTTCTACTGCTCTATGGAGAGCTCCCGACCGAGAGTGCTCTTGAGGCATTCGATCAGTCGATCCGAACCCATACGATGCTCAACGACTCGTTCATGCGGTTCTTTAACGGCTTCCGCCACGACGCCCACCCGATGGCGATGGTCTCCGGTGTCGTCGCCTGTATGTCCGCCTTCTACCATGACACAACCGACATTCAGGACTCGGCCCATCGGGACGTGTTTGCACATCGGATCATAGCTAAGATCCCCACGATCGCCGCGGCTGCGTACAAACACTCTCTCGGGCAGCCGTTCGTCTACCCTCAGAATCGACTAGACTACTGCAGCAACCTCTTGAGCATGTTCTTCTCCGTGCCGACTGGTTCCTATGAGGTCGATCCCGTTGCCGCAGAGGCCCTCAACCTTTTATTCATTCTCCATGCGGACCATGAACAGAACTGCAGTACCTCGACGGTGAGGTTGGCCGGCAGCTCCGGCACCAACCCCTACTCAGCTATTTCAGCCGGTATCTCGGCGCTCTGGGGCCCGGCCCACGGAGGTGCCAACGAAGCCGTCATCAATATGCTGGAAGAAATCGGCGAACCTAAAAACATAAACAGGTACGTTGCGAAGGCCAAGGACAAAGACAATTCCTTCCGCCTGATGGGGTTCGGGCACCGTGTCTACAAGAACCACGATCCTCGGGCTACGATCATTCGGCAGATGTGTCACCGCGTACTAGAGAAGTTCGATCGAGAGCGGGACACGCCGTTGTTTGAGCTGGCGTTGGAGCTCGAGCAGATTGCCTTGAAAGATTCATACTTCGTCGAAAAAAATCTCTATCCGAATGTAGATTTCTACTCGGGCATCATCTACCAGGCCCTTGGTATCCCCAAGGCCATGTTCACGGTGATGTTTGCGATCGCACGAACGGTTGGCTGGGTTGCTCAATGGCGAGAGATGGTGAGAGATTCCGAGACCCGCATAGGCCGGCCCCGGCAACTCTACATCGGTCCCGCACAGCGGGATTACCTACCGATCGCAGATCGCTAGCCGAGGCGACCGGAGTCTCCTAACAAAGCGAGTACTCGGTCTCTGCGTACCCGTGGCATTGGACGCCGGTCCACCGGGCTCATGGGCGCTTGCCGTAATCCCTTCTCCGGAAAGACCAGCGCGTCGACTCGCTCACCACGAAAGGTGAACCGATAACCTGGAACGATCGAGATCCCGCGACTATCGTAACGGTAGCGGCGTTGGCAGTCCCTGTAGAGGATCCCCTGCTCCTCGAGCTTCATCAACACCTCTTCAGGAGCGTCGGTAAACAGGTGCAGTTCGATGGATGAGTTAACTGTAATGGCTCCGGAGAGAACAGATCCCGCTAACCTCGGCTCGAACGGAGACAGAAACGCCATAACGTCGACGGCCAAGCGCCGCAGATCTATGAGTTGATTCCGATGGGTTTCGGGTTCGAAGATCCGTTGCCACTCCGTTACGCGCGCTTCGATCTCCGAGTTGCTAGGGAGGGCCCCGGCCCCTCGGACATCCAGACGTTGGGCTGCTTTACGCTTAGCTAAGCCATAGTCCTGGATGCCGTGCTCGTGGACGAGGCGGGCCGCCTCCTGAGCGACCTGTTCCCGAAGTTCGACAGAACCGAGCCAACGCCTAGCCATAGCGGTGTTTTCCTCTTAACGCCTCCGTGCCCGGCCGAGCGACTAGAAGATCGATCCTGGAGCGTTCGTCTCCGTTCTGTCCGACTCTGCGAAATCACCCATGACCGAACCCTGCGGGAGCTCCGGTAGCGTCGATTCTGATTCCGGCACGTAATCCATTCGGAATTTTTCGAAGATGCTGTTGTCTCGGGTACTCGCGACGAGTCCGGTGTGAGGATTAATCCGCACGTCTACGATACCGGGTGGGCGTTCCATCGCGTGGAGAGGCATTCCATCCAGCGCTTCACCCATGTAGCTGATCCACATCGGCAAGGCTGTGCGCGCGCCTTGCTCACCATTCCCCAGCGATCGTTCCTGGTCGAATCCGACCCATGCTGCCGTAACGACATCACCGTTGAAACCGGCGAACCAAGCGTCTCGCTGATCGTTGGTCGTGCCTGTCTTTCCCCTAAGATCCGTGCGTCCGAGCTCACGATAGGCCCGCACGCCGGTCCCGCGTCGGACGACATCCTGCATCATGTCGTTCATGAGATAGGCGTTCTGGGCGCTGATGGCGCGGGGCGCATGACGCGTCCCGGCGTAAAGATCTGTCGACCCGTGAATTAGCTTTGGCTCCGCCTCCCCTGACTCATCGCAATCCAGACAGGCGAGTTCCGGAGACGCCGTATACAAGACCTCACCGTCGGCGCCCTCAATTCTCTCGATGAGATAGGGATCGACTCGATAGCCGCCGTTCGCGAAGACCGCATAGCCCTGTACGAGATCCAGCGGCGCGACTCCACCGGAACCGAGCGCCAGCGTTGAGTTCATTGGCAACGCCGTCTCGTCAAAACCGAAACCGCGCACATGCTCTACGGTGTGGCGAATCCCGGACCGTTCGATCACACGGATTGAAACCAAATTCAGAGATTTAATGAGGGCTTCCCGGAGCCGGGTCGGACCGTTGAACCGACCAGAGTAGTTTTCCGGTCGCCAGACACCTTCAAGCTCCCGGCTGCGCTGCACGATCGGCGCATCATTGAATATGCTGGCAGCCGTAAACCCCCTCTCCAGTGCCGCGGAATAGACAAACGGTTTGAACGCCGAACCAGGCTGCCGTTGGGACTGGATCGCGCGATTGTAGTTACTGAGGAAGAAATCAAATCCTCCGGACAACGCGGAGACTGCTCCGTCGGTTGGATCCAGAGAAACCAGCGCGCCTTGGACTGCCGGTACCTGCCCGAGGCGCAGCTCACCAGATGGCAGCAGCCTGAATCGGGCCACGTCACCGACTTGGAGAACGTCCGCCACGGTTTGCGGCACCCGGCCCCTATCATTCTCGTTGATGTAAGGCGCGGCCCAGGCGACAGTATCAAGACCAACTGGCACGAGTCCAAGCTCGTTGAAGTACAACTGTGCCTGGAAGATCGGTGCCGGCGATTCTTCCTCTTCTCCTACTGGGTCTAGCAGCGGAGCTTCACCTGGGAACTCGGTATGCACCTCAGCCGACAGCACAGCCAATTGCTCCTCTGTGGACAGGATCTCCTCGACTCTGACTACCAGGCCGGTCAGGAACCCCGAAACAGGTGCGTAGCCCTCAAGAACGGCTTGCCACTCGGCCTGGGGGGATTCCGGAAGGGACTCGTTAGCCGCCGTCAGAGCCTCCTGAAGACCCGGGGCAATCGTTCCCGGGATGAGCCCTGCAAACTCAACCTCTGGCGACACCTCGAGGTCGACCCGCGCGAGCGGCCCACGGTAGCCATGACGCTCGTCATACTCGATCAATGTTTGCCGCAGCGCCTCGTCCGCAGCTCTCTGAAGTCGCGCGTCTATCGTGGTCGTGACCTTCAGCCCAGCAACGTACGCCGCGGGCCCGAATCGTCGGATGAGCTCGGCGCGCACCATCTCTGCGACATAGGAAGCGTCGAGCTCCCGCTCCGGTCCGAACCGCTTACTCTCAATCAGCACCTCCGTCGCCGCCTCGTGGTCAGCCGCGGTGATAAAATCCAGCTCGCGCATGCGCCGCAAAACGTAGGTACGACGTCGCGTCGCCGCCTCTGGATTGGCTATCGGATTCAGGATCGACGGCCCCTGGGGAATCCCAGCAATGACCGCAGCATCCGAAATGCTAATGTCGCGCAGATCCTTACCGAAGTAGGTCTGAGCCGCAGCGGCAACGCCCCAAGCGTGCTGTCCAAAGAACGTCGTATTCAGAAAAATGTCCAATATTTCGGGCTTGCTGAATTCCCTTTCGATGCGGAGTGCAAGAATCCATTCCTTAAACTTTCTCACCAGCGTTCTGTCCCGAGTGAGGAAGTACTGTCGCGCAATCTGCTGGGTAATCGTGCTGCCGCCCTGACCACTATCCCCCGCGTTCAGGATGAAATACGTCATGGCTCGCAGAGTGCCCTGATAATCGATGCCAGGGTGCTCGAAAAAGCGATCGTCCTCTGCAGCGAGCACCGCTTGCACCATCACCGGCGGTATATCTTCGTAGGGGACAGGTGAGCGCTTCTCGCCGAACTGCGAGATCAGCCGACCGTCACGGCTGTAGACCGACAAGGGGATCTGCACGCGCACGTCCCGCAGCTCCTCGGCTTGGGGCAAACTGGGCGCGACATAGTGATAGCCACCGGCTATCAGGGCGCCTACACACAGGCCTCCAGTGACCACCCAGGTCCCCAGAGCAACGAAGATTCGGGCATAAGTGCGCATTATCAAAGCCGTATTGTACTTCCTTGCCATGGTTGGGGCCTTTGTGCATAGTCCACCAAACTTGGCGAGCCCACTGAAAGGCGGGGACACAAAGCCACCGGTCTAAGGACCGAACCTTCGCTGGTCCGGCCTAGGATAGCGGGGCTGCTCGGGCAGTAGAAGGACCTTTTCCGCTCCCGGCATCTCCTGGTCCGAAGCCCAACCACGTGCCCGTTCTCTCCCAATCGGTAATTGGTACTATTGTGGAGCTTCCTTTGAGGCGGGTTTGTGACGGTGGTCATACCCTTAGTTCCCAGAATTATGAAGCTCATCAGGCCCACTTGGATACAGGTGCCATATGGCTACATTGAGCGCATGGGTGTCTTCACTGGATTCTACCTCAACCTGCGGAGTTGAAAAGGAAAATTCTTGTTTCCAAGCCGGGCCAAAAAGTCCCTGTTGAGCCTTAACGTAGCAACCCCCTCGGTCAAGTTGATCGAGCGCTCGGAGAGCGGCCGCACCAACCCCCCGGAACGCTATCGACGAGAATGAGTAAGCAGGACAACGTGTTCCTTGTCGGACCAATGGGGTCAGGGAAGACGGCCGTGGGCCTCCAACTCGCCCGGGATTTAGGAGTCGAATTCATTGACAGCGACGCGGAAATCGAGCGCCGCACCGGAGTGGACATCACGCTAATCTTCGAGAAAGAAGGCGAGAATCGATTTCGGGAACGCGAGAAAGAGGTGATCGCTGATCTCGCCCAGCGGGACAACGTAGTGCTTGCGACAGGAGGAGGGGCGATCTTAGCCGCGGACAACCGCCGAATTCTCGGTTCCAGGGGCATCGTCGTATACCTCAAGACCAGCGTGAAGCACCAGCTTGACCGTACGCAACACAACCAGAAACGGCCGCTCCTTATTAATGACGATCCTGCAACCGTTCTGACGCGCTTGATGAAGGTTCGCGGACCACTATACGAAAAACTCGCGGATATCTCGGTCGACACCAAAGGACAGCGGGTTAAAACCGTGGTGGGACAGATAAAGAGTCTGCTAGAGGAGCAAGGTTTTACCCCATTGAAAAAGTGACGACGTCCTGCGAACCTAATGTCGATGAAACCACTTCAAGTGTCACTCGGAGAAAGGAGTTATCCGATTTATATCGGACCCGGTCTCCTCAGCGATCGGGAACTACTCCGTCGTTCGATTCCCGCTGCGCAAGTGTTAATCGTCACCAATGAAGTGGTCGCACCACTCTATCTAGCCGGGCTCGAGAAGACCCTCTCGGCGCGGCACCAACGCTCGCTGATACTCACTGACGGCGAAGGAGAAAAAAACCTCAGCACGCTTGCAAAGATAATCGACGAGCTCGTTGAGGAAGGATTCCACCGTGACGCCTGTCTCGTCGCTCTTGGTGGTGGAGTGATTGGCGATCTTACCGGGTTTGCTGCGGCATGTTATCAGCGCGGCGTTGCCTTCGTGCAGATACCCACCACACTGCTAGCCCAAGTGGATGCCTCGGTGGGCGGAAAAACGGCGGTAAATCACCCAAAGGCGAAGAATATGATCGGGGCGTTCCATCAGCCGCTTTGCGTGCTTGCGGACACGGATACGCTCGCTACCCTCCCGGAGCGGGAGTTCTGTGCCGGATTGGCAGAGGTCATCAAGCACGGCCTTATCCTGGATCCTGATTTCTTTCGGTGGCTGGAGGATCACATGGAAGACGTCCTCGCGCAGGACGCCGATTCGCTAAGCTACATCGTGCGCCGAAGCTGTGAAATAAAGGCGACAATCGTTGCGGAGGATGAACGTGAGAGGGGTCACCGAGCGTTATTGAATCTCGGGCATACCTTCGGGCATGCGCTCGAGTCGATGGGGGGGTACGGGGAGTGGTTGCACGGTGAGGCTGTCGCCATCGGTCTCGCGCTAGCCACACGAACGTCTATGGAGCTCGGGATGATCGAAGCGGCCGAATGCGAACGCATATGCGCGCTGCTCGTCCGCGCCCGTTTGCCGGTGACCGCCCCTGAGGTCGATCCGAACGCCCTGATCGACCTCATGAAACTGGATAAGAAGGCCAACTCACAAGGTTTGCGAATGGTGCTCCTGGAGGGTATCGGCAAAGGAGTTTTCGTCCAGGCACCAGATGAGTCCATACTAAGACATGTCGTCCAGTCCCAATCCGCGGCTTGATCAGAGACCAAGGTGGCGGAGCCGTTAGTCCCTTATGCCGCGGTCCCCGGCAACTCCCGCGGCCGCCGTTACCCTGAGGATGCGCCGAGCCACCGCACGGAGTTCCAGCGCGACCGAGACCGCATCATTCACTCGACTGCGTTTCGACGTCTGGTGTACAAGACACAGGTCTTTGTCAATCATGAAGGCGACCTATACCGGACTCGCCTTACCCATTCGTTAGAGGTCGCACAAATCGCCCGTACCGCGGCACGCGCCATGCGGCTGAACGAAGACCTGGTGGAAGGGATCAGTCTTGCTCACGATCTTGGGCACACGCCTTTCGGACACGCCGGGCAAGACGCGCTAAACGAATGCATGAGCGATTACGGCGGATTCGAGCATAACTTGCAGTCCGTACGAGTCGTCGACCAGCTCGAGGATCGATACCCGAGTTTTCCGGGCCTCAATCTCACCTTCGAGACCCGCGAGGGGATACTCAAACACTGCTCCTTGGCGAATGCTCGCAACCTGGGCGAGCTCGGTGAGCGCTTCATAGACCGGAGACAACCTAGCCTTGAGGCCCAGCTTGCCAACATCGCGGACGAAATTGCCTATAACAATCACGATGTCGATGACGGGCTGAGATCCGGGCTAATCGGGCTTGAGGACCTCACTGAAATCAGGTTTCTCAACGACCGGCTGGAAGCAGCCGAACGCCTGTATCCAGGCATCAGCCAACACCAGCGAATTCACGAAGTAGTAAGAGGGATGATCGGCGCACTGGTTATGGACCTTATAGACTCGAGCACGCGCCGGATTCAGGATCTCGCACCTGACAGTATCGAGACGGTCCGCACCCATGACACCCCCCTGATCGGTTTCAGCGAGCCGTTCCTGGAAACTCAAAGTACGCTGAAGCGGTTTCT